>Ga0209220_1000129_pt1 | contig 33684 bp, 31 predicted proteins | sample BlaSpr_A8_OM3_M3_FD_187984 | JGI IMG/M metagenome (GOLD analysis project Ga0209220, IMG submission 187984) | Forest soil microbial communities from Thunder Bay, Ontario, Canada - Black Spruce, Ontario site 2_A8_OM3_M3 (SPAdes) (version 2) | ecosystem: Environmental > Terrestrial > Soil > Boreal... | reverse complement strand
GATCCACCTGGTCGAGCGCCTGCACGCCGTCGCGCGCCTCGCTGACGTGATAGCCGTCGCGCTCGAGCAGATCCTTCATGACCTTGCGCAGGCTGTCCTCGTCGTCCACGAGCAGCACCTTGCACACGGGCTGCCCGTGCGGGCCGGAGCGGCGCGGCAGGGCCGGCTCTTCCAGCAGGTCGAAATGCGTCGATACGGGCTCCGGCGGAGCCGCCACAGTCCCGGGGGCGGGAGTGAACCGCAACGCCTCGCCCTTGCCGGAGGGACGGGCGGCGGATGACTCGGCGGCCGCGTCGAACCCGCCGTCCTCGGACGGCACGTCTACGACCCGCATGAGCTCATCGATCGTGGACTCGCCGCGCGTCACGTGCGCCAGCCCGCTGTCCCACAGCGATTTCATCCCGCCGCGCCGCGCCGCCTCGGCGATGCGATCGGCCGCCTCGCCGGCCGCGATCCGCCGCTCGAGCTCGGCCGACATCGTCAAGACTTCGATAATGGAGAAGCGGCCGCGGTAGCCCGTCATGGCGCAGTCGGGACAGCCGGCGGCGCGGTACAGCGGGGTCCCCCGCGGAATCCAGCGGCGCAGCTTCTCGGGCGGCGCCTCCATCCACACTTCCTTGCAGGTGGGGCAGAGCTTGCGCATCAGGCGCTGGGCAATCACGCCCCGGAGGGCGGCCGCGATCTTGTACGCCTCGACCCCGATGTCCACGAGCCGTGTGACGGCATTGGCGGCGTCGTTCGTATGCAGCGTCGAGAGCACCAAATGGCCCGTAAGCGACGCCTGCACCGCGATCTGCGCCGTTTCCTTGTCGCGGATTTCGCCGACCAGGATGACGTTAGGGTCCTGGCGGAGAATGGATCGCAGCGCGGACCCGAACGTCAGCCCCGCCTTCTCCTGCACCTGCACCTGGACGATCCCCTGCATCCGGTACTCCACCGGGTCCTCGACCGTCACGATGTTCACGCCTTCCGTCTGGATCTGGCGGATCATCGAGTAAAGTGTGGTCGTCTTGCCCGATCCCGTCGGGCCGGTCACGAGGATCACGCCTTCGTGGTTCTGGAGCAGCTGGTTGATCGCGGCGGTCTCCCCCGGGTTGAAGCCGAGCGACTCGAGCGACTTTACGGTCGCGCGCGAATCGAGGATGCGGATCACGACCTTCTCGCCCTGCGCGGCGGGCAGGGTGGACACCCGGAGGTCGATCGGTTGCCCGTTCACCGCCACGCGGGCGCGGCCGTCCTGCGGCCGCAGCCGGTCGGCGATGTCGAGGGACGACATGATCTTGATGCGGGAGATCAGCGGCAGGCCCGCCTGGCGGGGGATCTTCATGACCTGCCGGAGCACGCCGTCGATGCGGTACCGCACCGCCACGCCGCCTTCCTCCGGCTCGACGTGTATGTCGCTCGCCCGCGACAGGATCCCCTCCGAGATGATCATGTCCACGAGGCGCACGACCGGCTTCTGGCTGGCGTCCGCCTCCGAGATGTTCATTTCCTCGGGAGGCGCGGTGTCCGCCAGCTGCACGAGCTCCGCCGCTCCTTGCATGCCCTCGAACATCTTGTCGAGCGACTTTTCCGGCCGGTACATCTCGTCCAGCTTCTCGCTGATCTTGGACGGCGCGAGCAGCAGCAGCCGGATCTCGCGCGCCGTCGCGAATGCCAATGCCTTCTCGGCGTCCAGGTCGAACGGATTGGCGGTAGCGAGCTCGAGGAATGAATCGGTGAGGCGCAGCGGCAGCACGCGATAGCGGCGCGCAAGCTGCTCGGGCACGCCGTCCCGCGCGATCACATCGATTTTCGAGACGTCTGCGATCTTGAGGCGGAAGCGCGTCGACAGCTTCTCGATGATCTCCGCATCGGTCGCCACCTTCGCGGCGACGACCATCTCCCATAGCGTGCGCCCGGGCTCCGCCTTGGCCCGGAGTTCCACCAGGAGCTCGGGAGGGATCAGGCCCTCAAGCGACTGGGCCAGCCATTCGTCGGGGAACGCGGTCACCGGCATGCGGGTGCCTCCAAACCTAGTCCCACGCGCGCCCGAGTCCAGTCGGCCGCCGCCGCCGCCTCACAGGATGTCCCAAAAATCGCGCGTCACGTCGAACGCGATGTGGGCGCGACGCGTCTCGACGCCGTAGCCGGCCTCGAGGCGGAATACGCCCAGCCATTCGGCGCCGACTCCCAACGTCACGCGCGTGCCGGGCGTGGCCCGCCACGGCGTCCCCGGGATCGGCTGGTCCGTCCATCCCGCGGCCGCGTAGGGCGCGAGGGTGATCGTGCCCGGAGTGCGCGCCGGCCCCGCCGCCAGCCGAATGAATGGCACGGGCGCCCGCCATTCGAGCTGCACGCGCGCGGCGCGGCGCCCCCCAAAGCGCCGGAACTCGTCGCCAAGCAGCGTGCCGCGGCCACCCATCAGGAACGCGCGGTGGGGCGGGAGGTTGGCGCTCGCCATGCCAAATTGCACCCGCGCCAGCAGCCGGCTGCCGCCGACGGGCACGAGGAGGTGTCCCGCACCGTTGACGCGTGCGTAATGCTCACCGGCCTCTACGGTCAGCTCGGCGGCGACGTCCCGACGCACCGCGAAGCCCTCGCTGCGACGCCGCACCGTCAGCGCGCCGGTCAGATAGGCGCCGTCGCGCACCGCCGGATTGAGGCGGAAGCTGCCCGCGGCGGGCGTCGCCCGGACGGCAAGCGAGGTGATGCGCTCGTACGCGGTGACGAGCCGCCATTCGCCCCGCGCTCCCCACCCTCCGCCGAGGTTACGCCGCACGCCGAGCCGTATGCCCGTGGCGCGGTAGTAGTCGCCGTAGTCGTCCCCGAATTCCTGGGAGGCGATCGAGTTGAGGAGTGGCGCGATCACCGGGGCGTCCGCGACGTCGCGCACCTGACGGTAAGTCGAGAGCTCCAGGCCGTCAGCCGACGTCAGCGCGAGGACGCCCTTGCCGCGGCGGTCGGCGAACCCATAGCTCGCGAGCGCGCGCACCTCGAAAGCGTCGCCGGGCGCCCGCCACACGAGGCCGGCGCCCGCCGTTAGTCCCTCGACCCGGTTGGCGTGCAACAGATCGCTCACGCTCCGCGCGCCGAGGCGCTGGGCTTTCAGTCCCGAAAGCGCCCGCCGCCCGGCGATCCGGCTGACTTCCGCGCGCACGGCTTGGAGGTCGCCCTGGCGCACAGGCTCCGCGATGTCCTGGATGGCGGCCGCGAGGGCGTTCGCCCACGGGAACGAGTCGCGCTGCGCCTTGGGAAGCATGGTGATTTCCTCACCCGCGAACCACGGATCGGCCAGGCCTACGTTGAACACGTAGCCGTCGATCTCCCAGCGGCCGCGGATGATCCCGCGGGCGGGAATATCGAGCCACGTCGCACGGCGCCGGATCTCGATTTCCTGGCGGTACGGCAACCAGTAGCGCCCCTCCCACAGCGCGTTATCGAGCACGATACTCACGTCTTCCAGCTCGGGATCGAGATACGCCCGGGGCGTGAAATTGAAGGCCAGGCGCACGAGATCGGCCATCCCGACGTCCACGAACAGCGTCCCCACGATCAGCGGCTCGCTGAAGTCCTTGGGGCGGACGCGCAGCTCCACCACCCGCACGGCACGCTGCGGCAGCACGATCGTGACCGTGTCGCCCAGGGCGAAGTCGTAGAGGTCAGCCCCGCCCGGCGTCAGCGGATGCGGCACGTCGCGCACTTCGTCGCCCTCGCCGAGCCGGATCGTGCGCCCAAAATTGTTCTGGACGATGCCGAGATGGTCACGGTGATAGTTGATATCGGTGGGGAGCTCGGCGCGGTCACGCCAGCCGATGATGCGCTGCTTGCTGAGTCCTGGAGCCTTCCAGTACACTTCCAGCTCCAGCTGGTCGGCTTTCACGAGACGCGGCGGCTCGGTGAGCCCTTCCCCGAACTGCCCGAGGAAGAAGACAAATCCGTGAGCCTGGGCCTTGTAGTCGCGCAGCGCGGTGTCGCCGGCGGCGCGCTCGCGCCGCTCGGTGGCGCGCCGCGCCAGCGCCAGGGCCGCATCGCTGTTCCAGTCCTGGGCGGCCGCCTGTGCAGGCAGAATGAGCAGCAGAAGCGCCGCAGGCCAACGCATGGGCGCGAAATCTAGACGATGGACCCGCGCGACGCATTCCTGGAGAGGGCCAAGAGCGGCGGCATCGTGCCGGTTGTGAGGGAAGTCGTGACCGACGCGGATACCCCCGTGGCGGCATTCGCCAAGATCGCGCGCCCCCCCTTCGCGTTCCTCCTCGAATCACTTGTCGGCGGCGAGCGGTGGGCGCGCTACACATTCCTCGGCACCGAGCCGCGTGAGGCCTGGCGCTACCGCGGGACGCAGGTGGACCGCTGGACACCCGCTGCGGGCTGGAAGTCCGCGGGCGAGACGCAGGATCCCATCGGCCACCTCGCTCACCGGATGCGCGCGCTTCCCGCCGTCCCGGTGCCGGGCTTGCCGCGTTTCACCGGGGGCGCAGTAGGCTATCTCGGATACGACCTCGTACGCACCGTCGAGCGGCTCCCCGCTCCGCCCGCCGACACGCTCGGCGTGCCGGATGCGATCGTCATGATCGCCGATTCGCTGGTCATCCTAGACAACGCGTTTGGCCGCGCGATCGTGGTCGCCAACGTCGAGGTGCCCGCAGCATCGTCCCCCGCCCAGCGCCTGCGGCTGTACGACGTCGCCCAGGAGCGGCTCGACACGCTCATCGGCCGGCTCGGCGCCACCCACACCCTCGCGCCACTTGCCTTGGACCGGGAAAACGGGCGCGCGCTGCGGCGCCCGCCCGAGTCGCTGTATCCGCGCGCGGCGTACGAGCGCGACGTCGCCAAGATCCGCGACTACATCGCGGCCGGCGATGTCTTCCAGGCCGTCTTGTCGCGTCGCCAGATCGTGACCGGCGCGGTCGATCCGCTGCTCCTGTACCGCTACTTGCGCGCCCTGAATCCCGCGCCGTATCTGTTCCATCTGGCGCTCGACGATGTGACGTTCGTCGGGAGTTCCCCCGAAGTGCTGGTACGCGTCGAGGGCGACGAAGTCACCGTGCGGCCGATCGCGGGCACGCGCCCGCGCGGCGCGACGCCGGCGGAAGACGACGCGCTGGCCGCGTCGCTGCGCGCCGACGCGAAGGAGCTTGCCGAGCACCGCATGCTCGTGGATCTCGGACGCAACGACGTCGGTCGCGTGGCGCGCTACGGCTCCGTGCGCGTCACCGAGTCACTCGAAATCGAGCGCTATTCGCACGTCCAGCACCTGGTGAGCGAGGTGCGCGGGCGGCTCAGTCCCGGACACGACGCGCTCGACGTGTTCCGGGCCTGCTTCCCCGCCGGCACCGTCACCGGCGCTCCCAAGGTGCGCGCGATGGAGATCATCGACGAGCTCGAGCCGGAGCGTCGCGGCCCATACGCCGGCGCGGTCGGCTATGTCGGCTGGGGCGCGGCCAGTCTCGACACCGCGATCGCGATTCGCGCCGCGCTCGTCCTCAAGGACCGCGTCGCCGTGCAAGCCGGCGCGGGGATCGTCGCCGACTCCGATCCCGCGCGCGAGTTCGCGGAAACCGAAGCCAAGGCGCAGGCCGTGCTGCGCGCGCTCGCCTTGGCCAAAGCTGGTGATTAAGCCCCACCGGCCTATATTCTCGCCTGTGTTCAAGCTGACCAGCACCGCCGGCGATCAGACGATCGATCTCCAGCTCGGGCGCACCCTGGTAGTGGGACGCGCCGTGACGAGCGACGTCCCCATTTACGATCCCACGATCTCCCGGCGCCACGCGGAGATCGCCCTCACCGCGAGCGGCGTCCGGGTCACTGACCTCGGCTCCTCGAACGGCACGTTCCTGAACGGCGCCAAGATCACCGAGGCCGAGGCGGGGGCCAACGACGTGGTCACGTTCGGCAAAGTCGCGTTCCGCGTGCGCGAGGTGACCGCGCCGGTGGCGCGGCCCCAAGTGGTGCCGACACCCGCCGACTTCACGGGCCCCAAGTCGGGTGTCGCGGGCGGCGCGATCGTGCGCCAGCTGCCCGTGAATCCCTCCGGCGGCGTGCCCGCCATCGTGATGGACCAAGGCCAGGGCGCGTCCCATCTCAAGGTCAAGGCGCAGACCACGGAGGAGCGGCGCGAGAAGAAGCTGTCGCTGCTGCTCGAGGTCTCCAAGGAGCTGTCGAAGCAGCAGGAGCTCGACCGCCTGCTCGACAAGGTCGTCGACTTCACGTTCCAGATCATGAATGTGGACCGGGTGTCGATCCTGCTGCTCGACGGGAAATCGAACGAGCTCGTGCCGCGCATCTCCAAGAGCCGGACGGGAGATGCGAGCGCGGCGAAGCACGTGCCCCAGTCCATCGCCCGCAAGGCAGTGGAGGAGCGGGTCGCAATCTTATCGGACAACGCCGCCGCCGACGAACGCTTCAAGGGGAAGTCGATTCTCATCCAGAGCGTGCGCAGCGCCATGTGCACGCCGCTCATGGGCTCTGATCAGAAGGTCCTGGGCATCCTCTACGTGGACAACCTCACCGCCACGCATTCATTCGCCGACGAGGACCTGGAGTTCCTCATTGCCTTCGGCGGCCTGACCGCGATCGCGATCGAGAACTCGCAGCTCTCCGAGCGGATCCGGCGCGAGGCGCTGGTACGGTCGAACTTCGAGCGCTACTTCTCGCCGAACATCGCCTCGGTGATTGCCGAGCAGCAGGATGCCGGCAAGCTGCCGAGCCAGAAACAGCCCGTGGTGGTGTTCTTCTCCGACATTCGCGGCTTCACGCCGATGTCCGAGATGATGAACCCCGACGAGATCGCGGGGTTGCTCACCGACTACTTCACGGAGATGGTGGACATCGTCTTCGAGCATTCCGGGACGCTCGACAAGTTCATGGGCGATGCCATCATGGCGCTGTGGGGCGCGCCGATCGCCCACGAAGACGACGCCGACCGGGCGATGCAGTGCGCCCTCGATCAGCTCGACACGCTCGAAAAGATGAATGCCAAGTGGAAGGAGTCCGGGCGCCAGCCCCTGGCGATCGGCATCGGCATCAACTTCGGCGAGGTGTTCGCCGGCAACATCGGCTCGAACCGGCGGCTCGAGTACACGGTCATCGGCGATGCGGTGAACACGGCAAGCCGGCTGTGCTCGTCGGCGGGGCCCAACGAGATCCTGATCTCCGAGTCGTTCTACAAATCGCTGAAGAAGCCGCCCAAGGTCGAGGCGCTCGAGCCGATCCAGGTCAAGGGAAAAGCGAAGAAGGTGCCGGTTTACCGGGTGAAGCGGTAAGGCCGGCCGAAGCGCGCCAAGAGGTCCAGCGCCAGCCGCAGCGGCAGTCCCATCACGCCAAAGAAGTCCCCTTCGACCCGCTCGATGAGCGGGGCGCCGAGGCCTTGAATCGCGTAGGCGCCCGCTTTGTCGAGCGGTTCGCCGGTCGCGACGTAGGCCTCGAGCGTCGCGCGGTCCGCGGGCCGGAACGTCACGCGCGACACATCGAGTGCCTGGGCGAGCTCGCCGTCCCGCGCCACGGCAACGGCGGTCAGCACTTCGTGGGTGCGGCCCTGCAGCTCCAGCAGCATGCGGACGGCGTCCGCCGGCGACTTAGGCTTCTCGAAGATCTTGCCATCGAGGACGACGGTGGTATCGGCCGCGAGGATGACGTCGCCGGGGGCGCGCGGCGCCACTGCTTCCGCCTTGGCGCGCGACAGGCGCGTGACGTAGGCGTCCGCCCGCTCGCCCGGAAGCACGTGCTCGTCCACGTCGGGCGGGATCACGCGGAAGGGGATGTGCAGCATTTCGAGAAGTTGCTTCCGGCGCGGTGAGCCGGAGGCGAGAATGATCGGATTCACTTCTCTAGAATCAACGTCACCGGGCCGTCGTTCACCAGCTCGACATCCATCATCGCCCCGAACTCGCCGGTCTCGACCGGCAGCTTCCCCGCGCCCCGCGCCCGGAGCATCGCCACGAACTTCTCATAAAGGGGGATCGCGATGTCGGGAGACGCGGCACCGATGAAACTCGGACGGCGACCCTTGCTGGCATCGCCGTAAAGCGTGAACTGGGGGACGACGAGCACCGCGCCTTGCGCGTCGGCCAGATCGCGGTTCATCTTGCCCTCGGCGTCACTGAACAGCCGCAAGCCGATGATCTTCTCCGCCATCCAGCCTAGGCTCGCATCGTTGTCCGTGGGCGCGAAGCCCGCCAGGACGAGGTACCCCCGGCCGATCTGCCCTACCGTCTTACCGTCTACCCGCACCGCGGCTCGCGCCACGCGCTGCAGGACGACCCTCACTCGACGGTGACGCTCTTCGCCAGGTTCCTGGGCTGATCCACGTTGCACCCGCGCCGCACCGCGATGTAGTACGCCAGCAGCTGCAACGGCAGCACGCTGAGAACCGGCGTGAGCAGGTCGAGCGTCTCGGGTATCGCAATGCTATGGTCGGCGAGGTTGTCGAGCGCCGTGTCGCCTTCGGTCACGATCGCGATCACCTGGCCGCCGCGGGCTTTTACTTCCTCGACGTTGCTCACCACCTTCTGATGCACGGCATCCTTGGGCGCGATGAACACGACCGGCATGTGCTCGTCGATCAAGGCGATCGGTCCGTGCTTCATTTCCGCAGCCGGATACCCTTCGGCGTGGATGTAGGAGATTTCCTTGAGCTTCAAGGCCCCCTCGAGCGCCACGGGGAAGTTGTAGCCCCGCCCCAGATAGAGCACGTTTTGCGCCCGCACGAGGTGGTCGGCGAGCTGCTCGATCTGCGGCGCCTTCGCCAGCACCCGGCCCACGAGCTCGGGCAGCTTGGCCAGGGCGCGCACGACTTCCCGCCCCTGCAGGATCGAGAGTGCGCGCAGCCGGCCCATTTTCAGGGTGAGTAGCGCCAGCGCCACGATCTGGCTCGTGAACGCCTTCGTGCTCGCCACCCCGATCTCGGGCCCCGCGTGCAGGTAAATACCGCCATCCACCTCACGGGCTATCGTGCTGCCCACGACGTTGACCAGGCCCAGTGTGCGGGCGCCGCGCCGCTTCGCCTCGCGCAGCGCCGCCAGCGTGTCGGCCGTCTCGCCCGACTGCGAGATCCCGATGACGAGCGTCCGCTCATCCACGATCGGATTGCGATAGCGGAACTCGGACGCGTACTCGACCTCGGTCGGGATCCGGGCCAGCTCCTCCATCATGTATTCGCCGATCAGCGCCGAATGCCACGAGGTGCCGCAGGCGGTGATCACGATGCGTTGCACCTTGAGCATCTCTTCGTCGGTGATGTTGAGTCCGCCGAAGCGGACCGTGCCTTCTTCTTCCAGCAGGCGGCCGCGCATCGTGTTGCGCACGCTCTCCGGCTGCTCGAGGATCTCCTTGAGCATGAAGTGGGCGTAGCCGCCGCGCTCGATCGTGGCGAGATCCCATTCCACGTGCGTGACCGTCTTCTCCTTCTCCGCTGCCGCCATGTCCATGATGCGGTAGTCGTTAGCCTTCACCTCGGCGATCTCGCCGTCGTCCAGGTACACGACGGACCGGGTATGCGCGAGCACCGCCGACGCATCGGACGCCACGAAGTTCTCGCCGTTGCCGATGGCGACGAGCAGCGGCGATCCGCGTCGGGCCGCGACGATCGTACCGGGCTCACGACTCGAAATCACCGCGATCCCGTACGCCCCTTCCACTTCCCGGAGCGCCGCCGCCGTCGCATCCACTAGCGAGCTTCCCTTGGTGTGGAGCTCCTCGATGAGGTGCGAGAGCACTTCGGTGTCGGTCTGGGAGCGGAACACATGGCCGCGTTTGGTGAGCGCCTGGCGCAGCGCGCCGGCGTTCTCGATGATGCCGTTGTGTGCCACTGCGAGGGTGCCGCCGCAATCGGCGTGGGGGTGGGCGTTGGCCGTGGTGGGCGCCCCGTGCGTGGCCCAGCGGGTGTGCGCGATCGCTGTCGTCCCGGCCGGCAGATTAGCGCCGAGCTCACGCTCGAGCACCGCGATCTTGCCCGGCGCCCGGAAGATCTCGAGGCCGCCATTTACGACGGCCAAGCCCGCGGAGTCGTAGCCGCGATACTCGAGGCGCTTCAACCCTTCGAGTACGAGGGGCGCCGCCGCCCGTTTGCCGGTGTAGCCTACGATGCCGCACATAGTCGCCGCCCTTCCTCAATCAATCGTTCCGCGTACGCGCCGGAAGGCGCCTCTGCTATCAGGCGAATGATCGGCTCGGTCCCCGAGGGCCGCACGTGGAGCCAGCGATCCGCCCACGCGAGCCGCAGCCCGTCCTGCGTATCCACCGCCGCGTCGGGAAAACGTCGCCGCAGCCCCTCGTAGACCGGCTCGAGGCGAGGGCCCCGCGGCACCTTTGCCTTGACGATCGTGTAACGCGGCGCCCGCGCCACGAGTTCGCTCACCGTCACACGCTCGCGCGCCAACAGCGCCAACACCAGCGTGGCGGCCAGCGGCGCGTCCCGCCCGACGTGCAGCGCGGGATACATGACGCCCCCATTCCCTTCGCCCCCAATCACGGCGCCCAGCTCCACGATTTTCCGGGCGACGTGCGCCTCGCCAACGGGCGCCCGCACGAGCTCGGCGCCGTACTCGCGGCCGGCATCCTCGACCACCAAGGAGGTCGAGAGGTTGCAGACGACGGTCCGAGTACCTTTCCGCCCTGCCGGCTTACCCCCCAGAACCGCGCGAACAGCAAACGCCAGCGTGTAATCCTCGCCGATCGGCCGGCCCCGCTCGTCCACAATTGCGAGGCGGTCGACGTCGGGATCCACGGCGATGCCCAGATCAGCCTTGTGCCGTCGCACCAGGGCGCCCAGCGCCCTCAGGTGCTCAGGGATCGGTTCCGGCGGACGGGGGAATAGGCCGTCCGTCTGCAGGTTGATCGCCGCCACGCGGCATCCGAGCCGTTCGAGCAACTCCGGCATGACGGTCCCGCCGGCCCCGCGCACGGTGTCGAGCGCGACCCGGAAACGCCGCCGTCGAATCGCCCGGATGTCGACTCCGGGAAGCGCGAGCACGGCGGCCAGATGACGGCGGATTGCATCCGAGTCCGCCTCTGAGCCGCCGATCGCATTGTAATTGGCTCTCTGCAGGGAATTCCCTGCGGCCAGTTCGCGAACCCGCGTGCCGGATACTCCATCAAGAAAGATGCCATCGGGCCCCACGAATTTGAGCGCGTTCCACTCGATCGGATTATGGCTGGCGGTCAGGATGATCCCGCCCGCTGCACGATGGTGCTCGACGGCAAGTTGGACGGTAGGAGTGGGCACCAAGCCGACGTCGATCACCTCGCAACCCACCGACATCAAGCCGGCCGTGGCCGCGCGCGCGAACATCGGGCCAGAGGTCCGCGCGTCCCGGCCCAGCACGACACGGCGCTTTTTGCCCTTCCCCTTTCCCCCGTCCGCTGTCCCATCGTTCGCCCACGCCCCGAACGCGGCCGCCCAGCGGGCGACCACCTCGGGAGTGAGATCGGTGCCGACGAGGCCCCGCACCCCCGACACACTGACCATCAGGGTGTCGGACATGGCGGCAACGTAGGGAATGGGGGGAAGCGCGTCAATCGGACGCGCTCAGATCAGGCGCGACGCGCTTCCATGGCACGGGTGGGCAGGCGCAGCGGCTGGAGCTGAGGCGTGGGGATGGGCAGCGATGTCTGCTCGGCAAAGGCACGCAGGAACCCGTCCACGATGTCGGGATCGAACTGGATGCCTTTCCCTTCCTCCAGCTCACGCTTGGCGTGGTTGACGGAGAGCGAGGGGCGGTACGGACGGACGCTCGTCATGGCGTCGAAGGCGTCCGCCACACTCACCAGCCGGGCCTCGAACGGAATGACATTACCCTTGAGGCCGTCGGGGAAGCCGCGCCCGTCCAGGCGCTCGTGGTGCGAGCGGACGATGGCCAGCGCCCCCGGCGCGTCGCGCATCAGCGGGCCAAGGATGCGGGCCCCGATGACGGTGTGCTCCATGATGTGCCGGTACTCGGCCTCGGAGAGTTTGCCGGCCTTGTGGAGCACGCTTTCGCTCACGCCGATCTTGCCGACGTCGTGCAGCTCGGCGCCGAGCGCGATCGTGTCCACCATGTCGGCATCCAGGCCCATGGCGCGCGCCGTCTCGACCGAATAGTTGGCGACGCGCATCGAATGGCCGCGGGTGTAGGCGTCCTTGGCCTCGAGCGCATACACCAGCGCGTGCACGCCTTCGAGGAACAGCTCCTCGATACGCCGCGCCTGTGCTTCGACCCGCTCCTCGAGGTGGTGCTGGTAGCTGCGGTTCTCGATCAGCAGGCGCCGCTTATCAAGTGCCTGTGACACCCGCGCCCGCACCTCGTCGAGATGAAACGGCTTCGCGACGTAGTCGAGCGCACCCATCTGCAAGCAGGCGACGGCGCTCTCGACCTCGGCGACGGCAGTCACCACGATCACCGCCGTGCCCGGCCAGCGCGCCACGATTTCGCGGAGCAGAGATACGCCGTCCATCTCCGGCATGCGTAAATCGGAGATCACCAGCGGGACGGGCGTGCGCTCGAGCTCCGCCAGCGCTTCGACGCCAGAGCCCGCCTCGGCGCACGTAAACCCTTCGCCTTCGAGCAGACGCACGAGCACGCGACGCAGGCGTGGCTCGTCGTCCACGACGAGGCAGCGCATTCCCGAGAAGTTTGGCATCTGCCGCTAACGTATCTATCGCTTGCCCCTGGCGGAAGGCGTCTGTACGTTCCGGCCATGACGCGAATCGCCGAACAGGACCTCGCGCGCCGCTTTGCAACCAGGGCCGTGCACGCGGGACACGTAGGCGATCCCCTAGCCGGCGCGGTCATGATGCCCATCTATCAGACCTCCACCTACATCCAGGAGGGGCTGGGGCGGCATAAGGGCTACGAGTACGCGCGCACGCGCAACCCGACGCGCGAAGCGCTCGAGCGCAATGTCGCCGCGCTCGAAGGCGGCCACCACGGCTTTGCGTTCGGCTCCGGACTCGCCGCCCTCGACGCCGTGATCAAGCTGCTGTCCGCCGGAGACCACGTCGTGAGCGGCGAGAATGTCTACGGCGGCTCGCATCGCCAGATGACGCACATCTGGGCGCGGCTCGGGTTGACGTTCACGTTCGTGGACGGCGGGGACACCGCGGCGGTCGCCGCGGCGGTCACGCCGCAGACCAAGATCGTGTATGCGGAGACACCCACGAATCCGATGATGCGGCTCTGCGATCTCGCGGCGACGGGCGCGATCGCGAAAAAGGCCGGCGCGCTCTTCGTGGTGGACAACACGTTCGCGACCCCCTATTTCCAGCAGCCGCTCCAGCTCGGCGCGGACATCGTCCTGCACTCTACCACCAAGTATTTGAACGGCCATTCCGATATGGTCGGCGGCATGTTGGTCGTAAACCGCGACGACCTCGCCGAGCGCCTGGGTTTCCTGCAGAACTCCACCGGCGCGGTCCCCGGCCCCTTCGATTGCTGGCTGGCACTGCGCGGCACCAAGACGCTGGCGCTGCGGATGCGCCAACACGATGCCAGCGGCCGGCGCATCGCCGAGTGGCTGGAGAAGCACCCCCGCATCCAGCGCGTCTACTACCCCGGCTTGCCGTCGCATCCACAGCACGACCTGGCGCGCCGCCAGATGAAGGGTTTTGGCGGCATGATCAGCATCGAGCTTGGCGACGTCGGCTTCGCCCGGCGCTTCGTCGAGCGCACCAAGATTTTCGCGCTGGCCGAGTCGCTCGGCGGCGTGGAGAGCTTGATCGGCCATCCCGCGTCGATGACGCACGCCAGCGTGCCACCGGAGATGCGCCGCCGCATGGGCCTGACCGACAGCCTGGTGCGGCTGTCGGTAGGAATCGAGGACGTCGAGGACCTGATCGCCGACCTGGATCAGGCGCTCGCCGACGACTAGTCGAAACACGGGGTTCCCGCTCACGTACGTGAGGGAATCCATTCGCAGGAGACATGCATGACCGAGCCTACGAACAACCTTCCCGCGGCGCGCCCGCGCAAGGCACTCACCCAGATCGCTCCCGTCTCGTGGGAGCATCCCGCGGACCGCGCCGCACTGCAGTCGTTGCGCTCCGTGCCGGGATTCGACGAAGTGGTCAAGAAGATCTACGGATTCATCGGCGAGCGGGGCGTGCGGCTGCTGTTCCAGGCCGACGCCGTGCGCGTCGGACCCACGCAGTTTCCGCGCCTGAACGCCCTCTACACCGAGGTGCTCACGACGCTGGACTGGGAGCCCCGGCCCGAGCTGTTCGTCTCGCAGACGCCGTTCGTGAACGCCGGCGCCTTCGGGATGGAGAAACCCTTCATCGTCATCAACTCGGGCGCCCTGAAGCTGCTCGACGACGACGAAATGCGTGCGCTGCTCGGCCACGAGCTGGGACACGTGATGAGCGGGCACGCGCTCTACCGCACGATTCTCGTCATCATCCTCAACGTCAGCTTTGCCTCCCTGCCCTTCCTCGCGGGGATCGCGCTGCTGCCCGTCCGCATCGCCCTGCTCGAGTGGTACCGCAAGAGCGAGCTGTCTTCCGACCGCGCCGGACTCCTGGCGGTCCAGGATCCGATTCCAGCCCTGCGCATGTTCCTCAAGATGGCCGGCGGCGGGAACATGTCGGAAATGGACCTCAACGCGTTCCTCGTGCAGGCCAAGGAATACGAGGAGACGGGCGGGGCGCTCGACCGCATCTTCCAGATCCTCAACACGCTCGACCGCACGCACCCGTTCAACACGCTGCGCGCCGCCGAGCTGCAGCGCTGGATCGAAGCGGGGTCTTACGAGCGCATCCTGCGGGGTGAGTATACGCGCCGCGGTCCCGACGCCGAGAAGCGGCCGCTCGACAAGGACATCGACGAGGCCCGCGAGCACTACATGAAGGAAGCCAAAGCCGTCGTGAACGACGTGGTGGACACCGCCAAGCGGGCCGCCCAGGCGTTCACGGAGTCGTTCAAGAAGAGGTGAGAGTACTGGTCGTCGGGGGCGGCGGACGCGAGCACGCGCTCTGCTGGGCCTTGCGGCGCGACGCCCCCCACGCCGATCTGTTCGCCGCACCGGGCAACCCGGGCACCGCCGCACTCGCCACCAACCTTCCCATCGCCGCGACCGCCGTCGCTGACATCGTCGCCGCCGTCGCGCAGTACGACATCGATCTCACGATCATCGGTCCCGAGGCACCGCTCGCCGCCGGTCTCGCCGATCGCCTCCGCGCCGCCGGCCGGTCCGTCTTCGGCCCGAGCGCGGCCGCGGCCCGGCTCGAATCCTCGAAAGCGTACGCCAAAGAAGTGATGCGGCGCGCCGGCGTGACGACGCCCGCGAGCGCCACGTTCGTTGAGCTCGATCCCGCGCTCGACTACATCCGCACGCACGCTGAGCCGTTGGTTGTGAAAGCGTCGGGGCTCGCTGCCGGGAAGGGCGCGGTCGTCTGTGACACGCGCGCGGAGGCCACAGCCGTCGCCCGCGCCATGATGAACGGGTCCCTGGGCGACGCAGGCAAAGAGATTCTCGTCGAGGAATTTCTCGAGGGCGAGGAGCTATCCGTCCTGGCTCTGACGGACGGCGAGCAGATCGTCCTGCTGCCGCCGGCGCAGGACCACAAGCGGCTCGGCGAGGGCGATACCGGCCCGAACACGGGGGGAATGGGTGCCTACTGCCCCGTCGGTATCACGACCGAGTCCCTGCTCGCGCGTGTGCGCGGGGAGGTGTTTGAGCCCGTGCTGCGCGAAATGGCGGCCCAGGGCGCCCCGTACGAGGGCGTCCTCTACGCGGGGCTGATGCTCACACCAGCGGGCATCCCGTCCGTGCTCGAGTTCAATTGCCGCTTCGGCGACCCGGAGACGCAGGCGGTCCTGCCGGCGCTGGCGCCGGGCTTCACCGAGCATCTGGCAGCGATCGCCGCAGGTGGGTGGCGCCCGCCCGCGAGTCTCCACACGCTCGCCCCCGCGCGCGCTGCCGTGGCAACGGTGCTCGCGGCGCGCGGCTACCCCGATCATCCCGAACAGGGCGAGACCATCGACCTTCCTCCTCCCCAGAGCTGGGGAGAGGACGTGCTGGTCTTTCACGCCGGCACGCTCCGGGACTCCGATGGCGGGCTGCGGACGGCGGGGGGCCGGGTGTTGACCGTCACGGGACTCGGCACTGACGTGGCGGCTGCGGCGCGCGCCAGCGCCGCCGCAGCCGAGCGGATCCGATTCGAAGGCAAGACCTGGCGGCGCGACATCGCATGGCGGGAGATCCGGGGGGAGCGGGCGGAACGTGCCGGAACTACCTGAAGTTGAGACGATCGTCCGCGAGATCGCCCCGCGGCTGGAGGGCTATCGGATCGCGCGCGTGCAGCTCAACAAGACCGATGTCCTGCGCCGTGTCTCGAAACCCCGGCTGATCAAGACCCTGCGAGGCAATACCGTCGACGAAGTCACGCGCCGCGCCAAGCACGCGGTCTTCCGGCTCGCGAGCGGGCACCGTCTGATCATCCAGCCGCGCATGACGGGCTCGCTCGTCGTGCACGACCGGCCGCTCACCCGCGAAGAGGCGAAATACGCCGTCCTCGTGTGCACGCTGTCGGATCGGCGCCGTTTCGTGTATCGCGACGTGCGCCGCCTGGGGACTATCTGGCTGCTCGACGAGAAGGGGTGGGCCGCCTACACCGGGCGCATCGGCCCCGAGCCGCTCGAGGACACCTTCACGCCCTTCGTGTTCGCCGAGCGTCTGCGCAACACGCGCGTCGCGGTCAAGAAAGCGATCATGGACCAGCGTCGCATCGCGGGCGTGGGCAACATCTACGCCAACGAGGCGCTGTTCGACGCGGGGATCGACCCGTCGAAGCCCACCCACCGGCTGTCGCTCGACGAGTTCGCGCGGCTGCACGAGGCCGTCGTGGGGGTGCTGAACCGGGCGGTCGCGGCCTCAGGCACAACGGTCCGGGACTATCGCACGGGCACGGGCGAGCCGGGACGGTTTCAATTCGAACTGCGCGTGTACGGGCGCCAGCGGCAGCCATGCGTGCGGTGCGGTAAGAAACTCGTCTTGACGCACACCATCGATCTGCGCGCTACGACCTTCTGCCCGTACTGCCAGCGCTGACATCTAGCCCCCGTCTGGCCGCGGCGGGTATGTTCCCTTCAATCGCCATCGAGGCTCTGCTCCCATGAGTCGCCTGTTTGTCCTGATTGCGTCCCTCACGCTGGCAGCGCCCGTTATGGCACAGGAACCATCGCCCGGCGAGCGCCTGCCGGTGGTGAAGCATGTGCTGCCGAACGGGATGACGTTCCTCTTCCTCCGCCGTGCCGGCGCACCCACGGTGTCGTTCATGACGTACTTCCGCGCCGGCGCCGTGGACGAGTGGACGGGGATCTCCGGAACTGCGCACCTGTTCGAGCACATGCTCTTCAAGGGCACTCGCTCCATCGGAACGAAGAATCTGACCTCTGAGGAAGCCCTGTTTCCGGTCATCGATGCCGTGGCCGACTCGTTCACGGCCGAGTTCCGGAAGGGCGCGCTCACCGACAGCGTGCGCCTGGAGCGTCTGCGCAGCCGACTCAAACAGCTCGAGGACTCTGCGCGCGGCTTCGTAGTGAGCAATGAGCTCGACCGCATCCTCACCGAGAACGGCGCCGTGGGGTTGAACGCCAGCACGTCGGCCGACGTCACCAACTATTACTTCTCGCTCCCCGCGAATCGGGCACAGCTGTGGTTCGTGTTGGAGAGCGACCGGCTGCGGAACCCCGTGCTGCGAGAGTTCTACTCGGAGCGCGAGGTCGTGATGGAAGAGCGGCGGCTGCGCGTCGAAACCCAGCCGTTCGGACTGCTGCTCGAGGAGTACCTCGCGGCGGCCTACCGGGCCCATCCGTACGGCCGCCCGGTGGTGGGCGTGGCCAGCGAAATCCAGGCCGTGAGCCGGCGGTCGGCACTCGAGTACTTCCGTCGCTACTACGGGCCGAACAACGCGGTCGTCGCCGTGGTCGGCGACATCAACGTGGACTCGATGAAGACCTGGGCGACCCGCTACTTCGCGGACATCCCCCCCGGCGAGCCACACCGCCCCGTCGTGACCCAGGAGCCGCCCCAGCGCGGCGAGCGGCGCATCGACGTGGAGTACGACGCCAATCCGCTGGTACTGATCGGGTACCACGTGCCCGGGGCACGGCACCCCGACGCCCCTGCATTGCAGGTCCTGTCGCAGCTGCTCACCGGCGGGCGCACGTCGCGCTTGTACCAGCGCCTCGTGATCCGGGACCGGATGGCGACGACGATCGCCTCGTTCCAATTCCCCGGGAGCCTCTATCCACGGATGTTCACCTTCCAGGGCGTGCCCATCGCTCCGCACACCACCGTGGAGCTCGAGAAGGCGGTGTACGAGGAGATCGACCGCGTCCAGCGTGAGCCGCCGACCGCTGAAGAACTGCAGCGGGTCCGAAATCAGGTGGAGGCCGGGAGTTTCGTGCGCCTGCAATCGAACATCGGCTTGGCGAGCCAGCTCGCCAGCAGCGAGGCGCTGTGGTACGACTGGCGCCAGACCTTCCGCGATCAAGCGGCCCTGACGCGGGTCACGGCGGCCGATGTTCAGCGGGTCGCGAAGACCTATTTCACGCCGACCAACCGGACGGTCGCGACGCTCGTGAGGCCGCCCGGCTCGAAGCCCGCGTCGGGAGGGAACGACTGATGCGCGCGCCTCAGGCTCTCGGAGCTCTGCTCCTCGCGTTCGTTTCCAGCCCGGCCCTGCGGACCGTCGCGGCGCAGCAGACCCCTGCGGACCCGCGGGCTCAGATCCAGCAGCTACAGATCGCGCCGCTGCGGTTCAATCCCCCGCTGCCGAAGCGGGTCACGCTCTCCAATAAGGTCGTGGCATATCTCCTCGAGGACCACAGCCTGCCGTTGATCAACGTCCAGCTCGTGTCCCGCGTGGGCGTGGCGAACCTTCCCGACTCCCTGTGGGGCGTCGGCTGGCAGGCGGACGGCCTGCTCCGGACCGGTGGCACGGTCAGACTCAGCGCCGACTCCATCGACAAACTGATCGAGTTCTACGCGCTCAACATCACCTTCAACACCGACCACGAGCAGAGCAACGCGACGCTGTCGGGCCTGTCGCGCTATACCGATGAGCTCTTGAACCTCGGCTTCGAAATGATGAGGACGCCGCGGAACGACACGTCCCGCGTGCGCATCACCGCCGCCCAGCAGCAGGAGAACTGGCGCCGCCGCAACGACACACCGGGATCGGTGCTGGGCCGGGCGTGGAGCCAGGTGGTGATGGGGGACCATCCGCTCGGCCGCAGCCTCGTGACGCCGGCGGAGATCGCCGGCTTCACACCCGACCGATTCCGCTGGGTGCAGGAGCGGCTGTACTGCCCGCAGAACTTTGTGATCGGTGTGTCGGGCGACTTTCAGGAGCGGCAAATCCTCGCCACACTCGAGCGCCTGTTCCGCGGCTGGACGCCCTGCAAGGCCGGCTTGCGCGACGTTCCGCCCGTGGCACTTGCCGAGGGCCCCAAGGTCATGTTGGTCGAGAAGGACGTGAACCAGACCAACATCCGGATGGGGCATCGGGGCGGCGTGCGCGTTGCCGATAATCCAGACTACTTCGCGTCTCAAGTCGCGGACTTCCTGCTGGGCGGCAGTGGATTCACGTCCCGGCTGCTGTCGCGCGTGCGCAGCGACTCCGGGTTCGCCTATGGCGCGTTCAGCAGCTGGGGGGCAAACACGAAGCGAGAGGATCAGTTCGTGGCGGGCGCGCAGATCCGCGCCGAGAAGACCGTCGCGGGCATCGGCTTGATGCGCGCGGTGATCGGATCGATGGCCACCGAGCCGGTTACCGCCCAGGACGTGAAGCTGGCGCAGGATAACGAGGTCAACAGCTTCGTGTTCAAGTTCGAGAATTCGGCGCAAATCGTCGGGCAGCAGCTTTCGCACGCGGTCGACGGGCTGCCGGCCAATTGGTTCGACATCTACCTGCGGGGCATCCAGGCCGTCACCCCGCAGCAGGTCCAGCAGGTCTCACAGCGTTACCTGCACCCCGACAAGCTCGTGATCGTCGTCGTGGGCAAGCCCAGCGCGTTCGACAAGGCGCTGAGCGAAATCGGGCCTGTGACGCCGCTACCTGTGGATAGCATTCGGCGCTAACCGCGGGGCCTGCCATTATCGGGGGGCGTCACGAGATCCTGTGGGCTCCCCAGTTGCCCAAGAGAATGCCGACCGCGCGGAAGCGCTCGCTGTTGGAGGCAATGACCTGAAGCATCACGGTCAGGGGCACGGCCATAATGACTCCGGCGATTCCCCACACCCAGCCCCAAAACAGCAGCGAGACGAGAATGGCGACCGTGTTGAGCGGCATCCCGCGACCCAAGATGAGCGGCGTTAGGAAGTAGCCCTTCAGCAGATCGATCACCAGGAAGCCGCCGCAGGCCAGGAGCACATGCTGATTCCCATCGAACGACGCCAGGGCCACGATGCCGATGAGCACGACCGTAACCAGGGCACCGAGGTAGGGGATATAGCTGAGGACGCCCGCGACGGCGCCCCACAGCACCGGATTCGGCATCCCGATGGCCGCCAGCAATCCCCACGTGGCGATGCCGACCCCGAGACTGATCAGTGTGTTGATCAGCAGGTAGCGCGACATCTGGTCCTCGATCTCGTACAAAGCCCGCTTAATGCGGGTGCGGTGCGCTCCGCTGGGGAAAAGATGGGCGATCTTGCGGCGGAACATCGTCCCGGAGGCCAGCAGGAAATACGTCAGGAAGACGATGGTCAGGATCCCGGTGACGACGTTCGCGGTGGTCCAGCCCAACTGGTGCAGCGGCGACGGCGTGACGAGCTGCACGCGTTGAGTCGTGCTATCGCCGCTGCTGGCGCTGGTCGCCTGCCCCAGCGTGGTCGCCGTCGCCTGGATGGCCGTCACGGGCTCCAGATTGCGAAGCTTCCACTCCACCTGGCGCATGGTCTCGGGGGCCCGCCGCAGCCATTGCGCGGCGGGATCGGCGAGCACCGCGGTGACGATGCCTAGGACAATCATCGTCCCGAAGACGATCAGCGCCGCGCCGACGGGCTCCAGCACCCGGTATTTGCGCATCCCGCGCACCAGCGGGCCCAATAGCAGCGTCAGCAGGAGGGCCACGGCGATCGGTACCAGCAGGCTGCGGGCAAACCGCAATCCCGCAATGACGAGGACCGCGAAGATGCCGCCGAGCAGGGGAACGAGGAGCCGGGAGGAAAAGGGGGCCGAACGCGATTCGCGCTCGGCCCCCGGCGCTTCAAGTTCGACTTTGACGACGGCGTGCGTCACAGGTTTCCCGCAGCTGAACGCTTAGAGTGCCTTAGCCGCCATGCTCGGATCCGTCCGTGCGGCACGCGCGTTCACGTCCGTGGTCGCGATCAACGAGCGTTTCTTGTCGGCGGCCGAGCCCAAGCCATTCCCTTGCATTTTTTGTTCCCCGGGGACGTGGAGGCCTTCCCTGCTCCAGTGGTTGATGATTGGGGCGGCAAGCGACGAATTGGTGCGTCACGACAGTACCCGCCGGATGGGTTCCTACCAGGGATCTAGCTCCGCGGGTCGGGCGTAGGGCCTCCGACATCCGGTGCCGGGCGCCGGGGGGTGCCCCGTACCTTACGAATCCCATTCACCTTTTCAGAACTACTCATGCACATCGCCCTTACCGACCGGCGGCGTAGGCGAGAGGCCGCCGCCCATCATCGGAACGGGCGCAACGGCGGGCCGTAGCAGCTAGCGCTTCTTCAAGCTCACAATCCTCCCACGTGGCGGAATTCCCGGCTCGAGCTCGAGTATCCCTACGCTCGGCGGTATACCAAATCGAGGCGCGCCTGCCCCACCGGGATTCATGATCGTGACAGTCTTGTCCACCAGCGTGAGCAACGGCTTGTGGCTGTGGCCGTAGATGATGATCTCGGCGTCGGGAAATGCCTCATGGAGCTTGGCTGGAGTCGGCGTGCCCAGTTGATCGCCGTGCGTCACGACCACGCGAAATCCCTCGAGCTCGACCTCTGCGACCTGCGGCAGCTTCGCCCGAATGTCGAAGTCGTCGCTGTTTCCGTACACCGCCGTCACGGGCGCCAGTGCCAGCAGCTCCACCATCACCTCCCACTTCCCCACATCCCCGCCGTGCAAAATGTGATCGACTTCACGGAAGGCGTCGAAGACCTCCCGGCGCAACATGCCGTGCGTGTCGGAGATGACGCCGAGCCTCACGGCAGCAGAAAGACCCGCTCGCCCGTGAACTGCTTCCGCTTGGGATCCCAGGGGAAGAAAATGACAACCCGGAATTCGATCGTCTGGCCGGTGGGCGCCCGGTCGAGCCACTTTCCCTTGTGCGTCCCCCTCACGCGCGCCTCTTCACAGACGCCCTGCGGCCCGATGACGATGCTCTGCAGATCGAAGTGGATGTCCGGAAACGCCGACAGCAGCTCCGTATAGAAGCGCGTCGCCCCTGCGTGCCCCTCCCAGCGCCCGCCGTCCGGCAACACTTCGTAGACGCAGTCCGGGGTGAGAGTGGCGATGAGGCCCGCGATGTCGCGTTTGTCCTCGGCGATCGAATGCGCCTTCCACAACTCGCGCACTTCGCGATACAGCTCCGGCGTCACCTCGCGCGACAGCAGCTCCCGGGCGTCCACGTCACCCTTCCCAGCGCTTGGTCAGCTCGATCTCCAGGCCCAAATGATCCAGGATTCGCTGCACCACGAAGTCCACGAGATCACTCACCTGGCGCGGCTTATGATAGAAGCCCGGGGCGGCCGGCAAGATGATCGCGCCCGCCTCCGTCGCGAGCGTCATGTTCCTGAGATGGACGAGCGACAGCGGCATCTCGCGGGGGACGAGCAACAGCTTACGGCGCTCCTTGAGCACGACGTCCGCGGCGCGCTCGATCAGCGAGCGGCTGGTGCCGTGTGCGATCGCCGCCAGCGTCCCCATCGAGCAGGGACAGACGACCATGCCCGCGGTCTTGACCGAGCCCGACGCCGGCTGGGCCCCGCGGTCCTTGTCGTCGAACAGCCGGATGCTGCTCCAATCGCCGCCTGTTGCCCGCTTCAGCCCCGCTTCGTCATCGATCCCCGCCTCCTCGGCGAGCAGGCGCCACCCATGGGCCGACACCAGCAACCACACCGGGATCTTTTTCTTCGCCAGCACGTCGAGCAGCCGCACGGCGTACGGGGCGCCGGAAGCGCCGGTGATCGCGAGTACGATTGGGAGCGTCACGGCCCGAAACATACCCTCTGGCCGGAGAGGTCGCGCGACCGTTAATTCGAGCGCACCCGTACTTCACCGCTGAGGTCTCCGATGCCCGCACGCATCCGCTCGTTCGTTCTCGCGCTCGCCTCGTTGCTTCCGGCCGCCAGCGTCGCGCAACAAACACCCCCCACCGCCAGCAGTGCGGCGCTCACGCCGCCCGTCGCGGCGGTACGACCCCACCGGTTCGACGAGCACGGTAACGTCCGCATCGACCAGTACTACTGGCTGCGCGATCGCGACAACCCCGAAGTCATCAAGTATCTCGAGGACGAGAACGCCTACACCAAGGCGGTCATGGCGCATACCGAGGCGCTGCAGGACCGGCTGTTCGAGGAGTTGAAGGGACGCGTGCGCCAGAACGATCAATCCGTTCCCTACCGGCAGGGCGGCTACTTCTACTATACGCGGGTCGTAGAGGGCAAGGACTATCCGATCTACGCGCGCAAGCGCGGCTCACTCGACGCGCCCGAGGAGATCTTGATCGATGGCAACGCGCTCGGCCAGGGCAAGCCGTTCTTCCAGGTGATGGGCTGGCAAATCAGCTCCGGCGAGGATCTGCTCGCCGTCGCGGTGGACACGATCGGCCGGCGCATCGCGAGTCTGCGCATCAAGAACCTGCGCACCGGCGAGCTGCTGCCCGAGGTGATGGAGCACGTCACCGGAAACATGGCGTGGGCCGAGGACAATCGGACGCTGTTCTATACGAAACACGATTCCGTGACCCTTCGCTGGAATCGCATCTACCGCCACGTCGTCGGCACGCCCGCGTCCGCTGACCAGCTGGTCTACGAGGAGAAGGACGACACGTATGAAGCATTCGTCTTCAAGACGAAGTCGCGCGCGTACGTGATCATCGGGTCGCAGCAGACGCTCGCGAGCGAATACCGCTTTGTCCCAGCCGCGCATCCGAGCCAGCCGTTCCAGGTGCTCGAGCCGCGCCGCCGCGGCCACGAGTACGACGTCGATCACCTGGGCAACTACTTCTACCTTCGCACGAACGACGGTGCGCAGAACTTCCGCCTCATGCGCACTCCCGTGAACAGCACGGCGCGGGCGAATTGGCAGGAAGTCATCCCCAATCGTGCCGACGTGTTCTTGCAGAATTTCGAGATCTTCAAGGACTATCTCGTGCTCTCGGAGCGCCGCAACGGCCTGACCGAGCTGCGGGTGCGGCCATGGAACGGATCGGCGGAGCATAATCTCGATTTCGGCGAGCCGGCGTACGTCGCCTACATCAGCACGAATGCCGAGCTGGACACTCCCGTGTTGCGGTTCGGTTATCAATCGCTCACCACGCCGACGTCCACCTTCGACTACGACATGCGCACGCGGCAGAAGACGCTGCTCAAGCGCGACGAGATCCTGGGCGGATTCGATCCCGCGAACTACGTCACCGAGCGGCTCTACACGACCGCGCGCGACGGCGCGCGCGTGCCCGTGTCATTGGTGTATCGCAAGGGAATCGCCAGACCGGCGCCGCTGCTGCTGTATGGCTACGGCTCGTACGGCTCGAGCACCGACCCCACCTTCTCGGCCGACCGGCTGTCGCTCCTCGATCGCGGATTCGTGTACGCGATCGCGCACATCCGCGGCGGTCAGGAAATGGGGCGGGCGTGGTACGACGACGGCAAGCTGCTGCACAAGAAAAACACCTTTACCGATTTCATTGACGTCGCCGACGATCTGGTCCGTCGCGGCTACACGTCGGCTGATCGGCTCTTTGCCCGGGGCGGCAGCGCCGGCGGATTGCTCATGGGCGCCGTCATCAACATGCGGCCGGAGCTGTTCAAGGGCGTGATCGCCGGGGTGCCGTACGTGGATGTGATAACCACGATGATGGACGCGTCCATTCCGCTGACGACGGGCGAATACGACGAGTGGGGGAATCCCAACGACTCGACGTACTACCGCTACATGCTGTCGTACTCGCCCTACGACAACGTGGAGCGCAAGGCGTACCCCAACCTGCTCATCACCGCGGGACTGCACGACTCCCAGGTGCAGTACTTCGAGCCGGCAAAATGGACCGCGCGGCTACGTGCGATGAAGACCGATGCGAACCGGCTGATTCTCAGGACCAACATGGAGGCCGGGCATGGCGGCGCGTCGGGCCGCTACAAGCGGTGGCGGGATGTGGCGTTCGAGTACGCGTTCTTGCTCGATCTCGCGGGGCTGGCGCACGCACCGCCTGCACCAGCGAGTCCCTAGCGCCCGCGGCGATTGGGCGTGACGGACTTCCTCGGGTGCGCAGGCGGACGGGGTGGCGTAACTGCGTGTGCAGGCGTGGTAATGCGTGGGTGGGGCGTATCCCCACGCCGTTTCACGCCTTTCCACGCCTTCTTACGCACTTTGCTCATAGCACCCGATCCACTAGCGCGCCCAGGAACACGACGATACTGACGATCCCGTTGGCGGTGAAAAAGGCCGCGTCTAGGCGCGACAGATCCCCCGCTCTCACGAGCTGATGTTCCCAGGCAATCAGTCCCGCGCCGATCCCGATTCCCAGGTAGTACGGCCACCCGAGGCCCGCGCCATAACCGAAAGCGAACAACGCCACGACGGCGAGGCCGTGCAGCAGCTTGGCGACGAGGATCGCCCGCGCCTGTCCCACCCGGACCACGAGTGATCGCAACCGTTCCGCGCGATCGAAGGCCTCATCCTGGAGCGCATAGAAGATGTCGAACCCCGCCACCCAGCATGCGACCGCGGCAGCGATGACGAGCAGCAGCCACCACGGCTCGCTCCACGCGCCGGCGATCGCGACGTAACCTCCCACCGGCGCGATCGCGAGCGCCCCCCCCAGCCAGAGATGCGACCAATCCGTGAACCGCTTCGTGTAGCTGTAGCCGGCGATCCACGCGAGCGCGAGCGGAGAGAGGGCGAAGCAGAGCGGGTTGAGCCGCCATGCCGCTCCCACGAACACCACGGCGGCAAGCGCCACGCCGATCCACGCCTGGGTGATCGATAGGCGGCCGGTCGGCAGCTCCCGGTTCCTGGTGCGGGGATTCTTCGCGTCGAGCTCCCGGTCGGCAATCCGATTGAACCCCATCGCGACGAAGCGCGCCGCGGTAAACGCGACGGTCACGAGTGCCACGAGCTGCCACGTCACGGGATGCCGGTAGGAAGCGACGATGATCCCCAGCAGCGCGAACGGCAGCGCGAACAGCGTGTGGGGAAGCTTGACGAAGTTGACGTACCGGACGAAGAGCGACTCGCCCGCGAACGTTTGGCCCTCGCGCACGTTCGTCACGGCCGTGATTTGTTCGGCAAGAGGAACATGGCCGCCAGCAGGCCGTGAATCCCGAGGCTGATCCACACACTCACGAACGCCAGCAGCGTCGCCGCCCCGTATAGAATCGGCCCGAACAGGTATTCGCGCGTCACCGCGTCCACGAGGTTCTGGTCGGCCTCGGGCCGCAGCAGCCGCCGGTCTTTGATCGCGTAGCGCCACAGCAGGTTGAAGCAGATGGCGGTCGCGACGAGGTTCGCGCCATACAGCACCGTTGCGGGCGTGCGCGCCGTCGGGGACGGCAAATACGTCGCCAGCACGGCCGTGGGGAATGGCAACAACACCGTGAAGAACAGCAGTGCCAGATTGAGCATCGAAAACGTGTGGTTCGTCCGCCCAATGTAGCGGAACAGGCTGTGGTGGTTCGCCCACATGATGCCGATGATCGCGAAACTCAACGCGAACGCCCCGTACGACGACCAATGGCTCCCGAGCGCTCGCCACAGCCCCTCGCGCGCGACGATGTCCGCCGCGGGCACCCGCAGCTCGAGTACGAGCAGCGTCATCGCGATGGCGAACACCCCGTCGCAGAACGCGCCGACGCGCTCGGTGCCTTGGCCCGCCCCCTCAGAGCTCAATCCCCAGCTCCCTCCACATCGCGTCGACGCGTGCCTTGGTTTCCGCATCCATCACGATCTTGTTGGGCCACTCGCGCGTGAAGCCTTCCTCCTTCCACTTCCGCGTGGCATCGATCCCCATCTTGGACCCGTACGTGAAGCCCCGGCTCGAATGGTCGAGCACGTCGATCGGTCCCATCGTGAACCGCACGTCGCGTTCGGGGTCGATGTGGTTCAGGGCCACCCACCACGCTTCCTTCGGATCTCGCACGTTGACGTCTTTGTCCACCACCACGATCACCTTGGCCAGCGACATCAGCCCCTGCCCCCACAGGCCGTTCATCACTTTGTACGCCTGACCCGGGTACTGTTTGTCGATGCTCACGAACACGAGGTTGTGGAAGATCCCCTCGGCGGGCATATGGAGGTCCACGATCTCGGGAATCGTGAGGCGGAGCAGCGGCAGGAAAATTCGCTCCGTGGCGTGGCCGAGGTAGTAGTCTTCCATCGGGGGCCGGCCGACGATCGTGTGCGGCCAGATTGGATCGTTGCGGAGCGTCACCGCGGTGACGTGCACCTTCGGGTAATAATCCGCGAGGGAGTAAAACCCCGTGTGATCGCCGAACGGGCCCTCGAGCACGAGCTCCTCGCGGGGATCGATGTAGCCCTCGATGACAATTTCCGCCTCGGCGGGCACCTCCAGGTCCGACGTGACGGCTTTGGCGAGCCGCACCGGCTCGCCGCGCAAGAACCCGGCGAACAGGAACTCGTCGATCGTCGGCGGCAACGGCGCCGAGGCGGCATAGATGGAGGCTGGATCCCCGCCCAGCGCGATCGCCACGGGCATCGTCTCGCCGCGCTCCGCCATCGCGCGCCAGTGCGCCGCGCCGACTTTGTGGCGCTGCCAGTGCATCGCCAGCTCGTTCTTGCCGATCACCTGGACGCGATACATCCCGACATTCCGGACGCCTGACGTAGGATCCCGCGTGATCACGCCGCCGAGCGTGATGTAGGGCCCGCCGTCCTCGGGCCAGCACACGGGTACTGGGAACTGCCCGAAATCGACCTCCGAGCCCTTGATGACCGTGTCCTGGCACGCCGGCCGAGTGACGGTTTTGGGGGGGAATTTGGCGACCTCGGCGAGCCGCGGCAGCATCGCCAGCTTCCCCATCAGGCCCTCGGGGACTTTGAGCGCCACGAGCTCGGAAATCCGCCCGCCGATGTGATCGAGGCACTCGACGCCGAGCGCCAGCGACATGCGGCGCTCGGAGCCGAAGAGGTTCACGGCGACGGGATAGCGAGACGGGCCGCCGCTCCGGAGCGTGGGTCTCGTGAACAGCAGCGCCGGGCCTCCTCCGGGCGCCTTCATGCACCGGTCCGCGATCTCGGTGATTTCCTTGTCCACCGAGACGGGCGGGTCGACCCGGGTGAGATCTCCCGCCGCGTCGATCGCGCCGATGAAGGCGCGGAGGTTATCGAGTGCCATGATGGACGGCGCAGATGCCGCCGGTCAGGAGCTCGAATCCCACATCCGCAAACCCGGCGGCGCCGAGACGCTGCGCGAGCGCTTCCGGCTCGGGGAACGCGAGCACCGACTCTGGCAGGTAGGTATAGGCATCTCTATGTTTCGACACCAGGCGGCCAATGGCGGGCAGAATCCGCCGGAAGTAGAAGAGATAGGCCGCGCGCAGTGGCGCGAAGCGGGGCGTCGCAAACTCGAGAATCACGAACCGCGCCCCGGGTTTGAGTACGCGGGCCGCTTCGCGGAGGCCGGCATCCAGATCAGCGAGGTTGCGGACCCCGAAGCCCACCAACCCGCCGTCGAACTGCGCCGCGGGGAACGGCAGCGCGAGCGCGTCGGCGGCCACGGGTGCGGTGCGGCGTGCCTTGTGCCGGCCACGCACGAGCATCGGCACGACGAAATCGGCGCCGACCACCCTTCCCCGGAAGCCGTCGCGGCGCGCCAGCTCCGCGGCGAGATCGAGAGTGCCGGCGCAGAGGTCGAGATACACGCCGTCCGGTTTCGCCTCCCACCCGAGCCGCGCTACTGCGGTCCGGCGCCACGACCGATCCACGTTGAGGCTCAGCAGATGGTTCAGGAAGTCGTAGCGCGGGGCGATCGCGGTAAAAATGCCGCGCACGTATGCGGGAGACCGGGCCATAGGCGCGAAAGATAGGCCGGACCACCTGAACGACGCCAGCGATCAGCAAGTCGTGGCGTGGGCGAAGCAAGGGCACGAGGCCGCATTCCGCGAGCTCGTACGCCGTTATGAGCGCCCGGTGTTCTCGCTGCTCTACCGGATGGTACGCGACCGCGCGCTGGCCGAGGATCTCGCGCAGGAAACCTTCATAAAGGTCCTGAACGGCATCAAATCGTACAAGCCCGAATTCAAGTTCTCGTCGTGGATTTTCAAGATCGCGAACAACGCCGCGATCGATCACCTGCGCCGCAAGAGCCTCGACACGCTGTCGCTCGACGGATCGCCGACGGCCCAGACCCCCGAGCAGATGCACGCCACCGCGCTACAACTCGGCGACCGGGGCGCGAGCCCTTTGCAGGAGGTCGAGAACCGCGAACTCGGCACCGCGATCGAGCGCGCCATCGCCCGGCTGCGGCCCGAGTATCGATCCTGCATCATGCTGCGGCACGTGGAGGGCTACTCGTACGAGGAAATCGCCGCAACGCTGGAGTTGCCGCTGGGGACCGTGAAGACCTATATCCATCGGGCCCGCAACGAATTGCGGGGATACCTGGAAGACCGCAAGGATGAAACCGGCCCCCGGGCGGCACCGTAAGGCACGGAAATGACGAACCTTCCTACACACCTCACTACCGACGAAATCGAGCTCTGGGCGCAGGGACTGCTCCCCGCCGCCCGGACGATGCATCTCGCCGACTGCTCGCTCTGCCGCGTCGAGGCCGATCGCGAGCGTAAGGTCATTCTCGAGCTGGTCCAGCTGCCGCGCTTCGCGCCGGCCGCCGGGTTCGCCGATCGGGTGATGGCTCAGGTGCGGATGCCGACGCCCTCCGGGAACTTCCAGCCCTAAGCCCTGACCTCCGCTCCGACTCCGACGCCTAAAAGTCTCGCCGCACTGCCGTCCCGCACCGCAATTTCCACCGTCCCACCAGACCCCACAAACGCCACCAGCGCGCCGCGCTCCACGTCGGCAAATGTGCGCCGCAGGGAGCCGACGTCCGTACCCGCGACGCGAATTCGCACGCCCGGCTCGACCGCGCGCGCGGCAATGTTGGACACGAGCGTCCCGAATCGATCGACGTAGAGCACCTCGCCCATCACCGCGGTGCCGTCGTGATGAGGAGCCGGGAGTGGGGAGCGGTTCGGGTCGGTGATGGGTGAGCCGAGGCCCTCGAGCGGCGCCCCGACCGCGAGGGCGGCCGCGGCGGGCGCGAAGACATCGCGGCCGTGAAAGGTCGGGGCAGCGCCCGACGGCACCGGCAATGACACGAGCCGCGCATCCACCGGGAGAAACGACAGCAACCCATTGTCCGGGGCGACAAAGTGGTGGCCCGCCGCTTCCGCGGCGAGCGCTCGCCGCGGCGTGCCTACGCCGGGATCCACGACCGCCAGGTGCACCGTTCCCGGCGGGAACTGCCGCCAGCTGCGGCCCAAGAGGTACTGCCCCGCGCGCACATTGCCGGGCGGCACCTGATGACTGATGTCTACGAGCGCCACCTCGGGCGCGCGCGATAGCAGCACGCCCTTCATCTCGGCGACATAGCTGTCGGCCGTGCCGAAGTCGGTCAGCAGGGTGATGATCGACACGGCTCGTCAGACCTTCGCGGCACGCCAGCGCCCGCCTTTCCAGAACAGCACCATCGCGATTCCTCGCGCGATCGCCGTCACGCTCAACGCCAACCAGATCCCGAGCAGCCCGAACGACTGCGACCACCAGGCGGCGAGCGGAATGCGCAGCCCCGTGAGCGTAGTGCTCGCGATCTGCGGCCAGAACGTGTAGCCGGCGCCCGCGAGAGCGCCTTCGAGGATCAACTCGAAGCTCTGCGCGATCTGCGCGAACGCGATGACGCGGAGGTAGAGCACCCCGTCCGCGATCACGTCCGCATCGGTGGTAAAGAGTGCAACGAGCCGCTCCGGAACGAGGAGAAACACGAGCGCCGTCGTCACCGTAACCGCCAGGCAATAGCCGACGGTCAGCCGCACCGCTTGCCGCGCCCGCGCCTCCTGGCGCGCCCCGAGGTTTTGCCCGACCAGGGCGCTGGCCGCGAGCGCGAATCCGCTGATCGCGATGAATCCCAGCCCTTCCATCTTATGGCCGACGCCCAGCGCCGCGAGGGCGGGCGTGCCGAAGCGTGACGTGAAGCGCGTGAGCCACATGTAGATCGCGGACAGGAGCACGCCCGAGAGCGACAGCGGCGCGCCGATGCGCACGATCGTCGGCAGGGCGCGCCAATCGGGCGCCGCCACGCGGAGCAGGCCGCGCCGCAACGCAATGCCGAGACCGAGCAAGAACCCGCCACCGCGTACCATCACCGACGCCAGTGCCGCGCCTTCGACGCCGAGCCGCGGGAAGGGACCGACGCCCGCGATGAGCAGGGGGTCGAGCACGATGGAGACCAGGACCGAGCCTGCGAGCATCCCGAACGGTGTGCGCGTGTCTCCCGCGGCCCGAAACGTGGCTTCGATGGCGAAGAACCCGAACACCAGTGGCCCGCCCACGAGCCAGGTCGTCAGGTAGAAATGGCCTAGGCGGGCCACCTCCGCGGGGACGGTCATCAGCCGGAAGATCCAGTCGGTGAGCAGCAGCCCCACGATGCTCACCACCAGGCCCGCCACGAGCGCGTAGGCCACCGCGGCGGCCGCGGCGCGGGCCGCGCGTTCGGGGTCGCCCTCGCCGTGCCGGCGGGCGGCGACCGCTGTCAACCCGATCTCCACCATCTCACCGAGGCTGAGGGCCACCCACACGTAGAATCCCGCGGTCGAGACGGCGGCCAGCGCGACCGGACCGATCAGCCGGCCTACCCAGATGCTGTCGATCAGATTGAACGAGAAATGGCACGCCATCATCGCGACGGCGGGGGCGGCGAGGCGCAGGACGACCGGCCGCAGCGGTCCGATGGTCAGGGAGCCGGCAGTACGGGGGGGAACGGCTCCAGTCAACTCGGGAGGGTTATCCGGCGTAGCGTGCCACCAGCACGAGCGCGTCGTCCGTGCCCTTCGCGTGGCGGGCGAGAATGTGGTCGGCCAATGCCTGGGACGTCGCCGCCGGCGGCAGCGCGTCGGCGAAGCCGCTCCTGATCCCGTCCGAGGCGAGGATCAGGGTGTCCCCTCGGCCAAGCGGCACGGATCGCGCCTGGGCGTTCGTGAGCTCGGCGCCGACGAAGCCCGCCACCGGCACCAACCCCACCCGGACGGGCCGCGCCGCGGGTGCGGCCCTGATCAGCACCCCTTCGATGTTGCCGACGCCGAGCCACGTCATCGTGCCGGCGCCGGGATCGAGGTAGGCGATGGTCAGGACCACGCCCCGCAGTCCAGTGAGCGCCGTGTGCGAGCGCTTCACGAGCTCGGGCAGGGATTCCCGCGAGTAGCGGTCGAGGGCGCCCACCGCGGCGTGCGCGGCGGACGCTGCCTCCTCGCCGTGCCCGAGGCCGTCCACCACGGCGACGAGGGTCCCCGTGCCCACGCGTTTTACCAGGGAGAGGTCGCCCGACTCCCGCTGGCCGGGGAGGGCGAGCGTCGCTACCCCGGCATCGAGCTTCAAACCATGCGACGCCATTTTTTCATCGTGATGGTGGTTCCTTGCCCGACGACAGAGTCCACTTCGAACTCGTCCATCAGGCGCTTGGCGCCGGGGAGCCCCGCGCCGACACCGTGCGACGTCGAATACCCGTACTGCATCGCGCGCTCGATGTCGGGAATGCCCGGGCCCTGGTCGCGGGCGACAACTACCACGCCCTGGCGGTCGCCGTTGGTGGCGAGGCTGAGGAAGATCTCGCCCTTCTTGGCGTACATGAGGATGTTGCGAGCGATTTCAGAGATGGCGGCGGCGATGACCGTCTGCTCGCCACTCGAGAAGCCGGCGACGGCGGCGAGTGCCCTACCCTGCTGGCGAGCTTCGACGACATCCACGTCCGCCGCGATCGGCAGGCGTAGTTCTTCAGCCACGGTCGCTAGATCTCTTGGGCTTCGTCTCGAGCAGGCGCTCTTCGCCCCGCCGGTTGAGGAACGCCAGCCCTTCTTCGAGGTCGAGTACGGTAGCGACGCCCTTGAGGGTCAAGCCGAGCTGGACCATGGCGAACGCCACGTCCGGCTGAATACCGACGATCACCGTTTCGGCGCCGCGCAGCCGGGCCATGTGCGCGATGTCGCGGAGTGTGCGCACCGCGAACGAGTCCATGACGTCCAACGCGGTGACGTCCACGATCACGCCGCGGCAGCGGGATCGGCCCACCTGCGCGATCAACGCTTCGCGCAGGTGCGAGAGGTCGGCGTCGGTTAGAGCGGACTGAATCGAGGCGATGAGGTATTGCCCCTGCCGCAATATCGGTACTTCCACCGAGTCCTCCGGCTGCGGGTGGGGCTAGTTAACGCTGATTCTCCGCGCTGGTTTCGCGGGCGGGAGACGGAATCGCCCGGTCGGCGAGCAGCCGCTCCGCCTCTTCGATGCCGCCTTGCAAGTCGCCGACCGTAGCCATTTCACTT
>Ga0209220_1000128_pt1 | contig 34151 bp, 38 predicted proteins | sample BlaSpr_A8_OM3_M3_FD_187984 | JGI IMG/M metagenome (GOLD analysis project Ga0209220, IMG submission 187984) | Forest soil microbial communities from Thunder Bay, Ontario, Canada - Black Spruce, Ontario site 2_A8_OM3_M3 (SPAdes) (version 2) | ecosystem: Environmental > Terrestrial > Soil > Boreal... | reverse complement strand
ATTCAAGCTGGGAAGCGACGATGTGGATCGGCAGTCCGATTCTCTCCTGGAAAAGCGCGACGGGGAAACCTTCGATCAGGCGTAACGCGTTCAGCATGAATTCGAACGGCAATTCGGCAACCGGCACCTCCCGGTTCTCGACCGCCGAGCTTCCTTTCATGTACTCGGCGGGCTGCTTGGTGCGCGCGTGCCGGGTAACACGGTCGGCAAAGCTGATCTTGCCGTGCGCGCCGGCACCGATGCCGATGTAGTCGCCGAATTCCCAGTAGTTCAGGTTATGGCGGCAGCGATGCCCGGGCCGGGCGAAGGCCGACGTCTCGTAGTGCGCGTAGCCGCCGGCGCCGAGCACCTGCTCCACCGCGAGCTGCATATCGGCGCTCTCGTCGTGCTGAGGAAGCAGCGGCGGCTTGCTCCAGAACACGGTGTTCGGCTCGATGGTGAGCTGGTAGGCGGAGATGTGCGGCGCGCCGAGGCGCACGGCTTGCTCGATGTCCGAGCGCGCCATGGCGAGCGTCTGGCCTGGCAGAGCGTACATCAGGTCGAGATTCACGTTGTCGAAGCTCTGCAACGCCGCAGCGACAGCGCGCCGCGCCTCCTCCGCCCCGTGGATGCGGCCGAGGGCCGCGAGCATGCGGTCATCGAAGCTTTGCACGCCGACCGAGATGCGATTGACGCCCGCCCGCCTGAAGCCGGCGAAACGCGCCGCTTCGACCGTGCCCGGGTTTGCTTCGAGCGTGATTTCCGCACCCGGCTCGAGCGGCAGTCGCGCGCGCACGCCGGAAAGCAGCGCTTCGATCGATGCGGGTGAAAACAGGCTCGGCGTGCCACCGCCGATGAATACGCTGCAAATGCGCCTGCCCCACACCGACGGAAGACAATCCTCGAGATCACCAACGAGTTTTTCAACGTACTCGCGCTCGGGGAGCTCACCGCCGCGCTCGTGCGAGTTGAAGTCGCAGTACGGGCATTTGCGCACGCACCACGGGATGTGGACGTAGAGCGCGAGCGGCGGCAGGACCTCCAGCCTGACCTTGCCGGGCTGGCTGAGAACGATGCTATCCATTCAAAGCCTGCAACAGCCTCGCCAACGCCTGAGCGCGGTGGCTGATCCGGTTCTTTTCCCCCGGGTCGAGCTCCGCCGCCGTGATGCCGCGCCCGGGAAGCAGAAACAGCGGGTCATAGCCGAAACCGTTTCTGCCGCGCGGCGCGCGTGCGATCTCGCCGCGCCAGATCCCCTCCGCGATGAGCGGCCGCGGATCGTCGGGATGACGCATCATCGTCATGACGCAACAGTAATATGCCTTTCTTTCCACAGAAAGAGCCGATAGCAGCTTTTGATTGTTCCTTGCGTCCCGCTGTTCCCGGTTTCCCTCACGGCCGGCGTAATAGGCCGAATGCACGCCCGGCGCGCCGCCAAGCGCATCAACGCAAAGACCGGAGTCGTCGGCCAGGGCCGGCAGTCCCGAGGTCCGGCTCACGTGCCGCGCTTTGGCAAGCGCGTTCTCGAGGAAGGTAGCGTGTGGCTCATCGGCTTCGTCGATGCCGAGCTGCGATTGAGGTATGAGCTCGATCGACAGCGGCGCGAGCAGCGCGTCTATCTCCCTCAGCTTTCCGGGGTTATTACTGGCCAGGACGAGTCTGCCGCTCGGCCTCATCGCGCGGTCTTGCGCAGCACCGCCTTGATCTCGGCGATCGCCTTTTCGAGGTCCTCGTCCGATATGCGCAGCAAATCGAGGTCCGTGACGGTGAAGTCCTGCACGTCGGTCGGGAGTTTGTAATACGGGTCGGTATGCGGGTCGTCGGCGGGGACCTCGTCTTCGCCCCAGGCCATCGCCACGACGGAAAGATTATCGCACTCGCTCCCGGCCCTCGTTTCGGCGAGCGCCATGAGATCGGGAATCGCCTCCTCGAGTGGGTTGACCATGAAGCCGTGCACCAGCTGACGCTGGCTAAGCGGCGCCCAGAAACCGTCCGAGCAGAGCAGCAGCAGGTCGCCCTTTGCCAGACGGACCCTCGCCCCCGCCGGTCGGGGTGGCTGATAGCCGCCGAGGGTTTGCAGCAGCCGGTTGCGCTCGGGATGCGAGGCGATCGCCTCCTCGCGGATGCGGCCCTCGTCCACCAGCTTCTGCACTAGCGTGTCGTCGCGAGTACGAGCGATGACGCGGCCCTCACGCAGCAGGTAAAAGCGGGAGTCGCCGACGTTGCTCCAGTAGGCATAGCCGTCCTGCACTACGCAGGCCACCAACACCGTACGCGGCATGTCGGACAGCTGGAGCTTTTCGGTCTGCCGCACGATGGCGGCGTGCGCGGCGGCCATCGCCCGGGCAAGAAACCGCGCCGGGTCGGCGAGCTTCGGACGCGCTTCGCGCAGGAACGCCGCGCCGAAGCACTCGATCGCGAGATGCGCGGCGATCTCGCCGTGCAGGTGCCCGCCGAGGCCGTCGGCAACCGCCATCAGCAGAGCGTCCGGCGCCTGCCAGCAGCCAACCCGATCCTCGTTGATGTGGCGTGTGCCGCGCCGGCTCTCCTGAACAATGGAGTACTTCACGACCGTAATGCCTTCTGCAGCGCGAACACGCTCTGCGGCCGGTCGAGGTGATGGAGTTGGAGGCACCAGTCGACGGTTTCTAGAAGCTCATGGGAATACTTCTGTTCCCATACGCGGCGCGCCGGACCCAGCTTGTCGTTCTCCAGGCGCTGGTCGGCCGGCTGAAGCAGCGCGTTGCCCAGACAGGCGTACAGCGTGGCGCCAACCGAGTAGATGTCGCTCCACGGTCCGAGCAGGTCCCGGTCGACGTGCTGCTCGGGCGAGGCGAAGCCCGGGGTGAAGGTTGGCGGCAGTTTCATCCCGTCGGCCGAAAACGCCTGGCGCGCAGCGCCGAAATCGAGCAGCACCGGCGTGCCGTCGTTGCGCAGGTACACGTTCGCGGGCTTGATGTCGAGGTGCAGGAGCTTGTTCGAATGCACTTCGCGCAGGCCGTTGAGCAGCTGTGCGAAGGTGGCGCGGATCCAGGCCTCCTCGAGCGCGCCGCGGTGCCGGCTGATGTGCTCGTGCAGCGTGCGACCGCGCTCGTAGCGCATCACGAGGTAGACCGTCTCGTTGGCGCGGAAGAAATTGAGCACGCGCACGATGTTGGGGTGCGACAGGCCGGCGAGCGCCCGGCCTTCCTCGAAGAAGCTTTTCATGCCGGCGCGGAAGGTCGCCAGGTCCTGCTCCGGGATGCGCGGATACGATTCGCCGTTCGCGCGCAGGGCGAGCGTCGAAGGCAGGTATTCCTTGATGGCGACCGGCGTTTCGGTCTCGTCGTGGGCGAGGTACACGAACGAGAAGCCGCCGGAGGCCAGAAGGCGGACGATGCGGTAGTTCTCGAGCTGCGTGCCTACCGCAAGTGGCTCGTTTACCTGTCCACCCGGCTGGTTGGCTTGGGGCAGCATCTCCTCCTATGATAACGAATGATCCAGAGCATGACCGGCTACGCCGCCGCGTCGGCCGATTCGCCTCGCGGCAGGCTCAGCCTCGAGTTGCGTTCGGTGAACGCACGCTTCCTCGATCTGCAGTTGCGCGTCGCGGAGGAGCTGCGCCCGCTCGAGCCCAGGCTGCGCGACCTGATCCTTGCGCGCGTCGCCCGCGGCAAGATCGATTGCCGGCTGTTTCTGAATGACAAGGATATTCCTCAACGGCCGCAACGTTTGAATCCGCAGGCGATCGAGCGGTTGAAAGGCCTGGCTGCCGAAGCGCAAAAGACTTTTCCGGACGCGGCGCCGTTGCGCGTGGCAGACGTCTTGCGATGGCCCGGCGTGGTCGCCGAGCCCGAGGCCGATGAAGAAAAGCTGCGCGCGATCGCCGAGCGGTTGTGCCAGACTGCGCTGGACGAGCTGGTTGCGGCCCGCGCCCGCGAGGGCGCAAAGCTCGCGGCGAGCATCGGCGAGCGCCTCGCTGCCATGCGCCGGCGCCTCGAGGAAGTGGCGCCGCTCCTGCCGCAATCGCTCGCGGCTTATCAGGCGAGGCTCGCCGAGCGGCTGCGCGAGGCGCTCGGCACGGCAGACGACGACCGCGTGCGCGCCGAGCTGGCGGTGTTCGCCGCCAAGGTCGACGTCGACGAAGAGCTGGAGCGCCTGCGCGCGCACCTCACGGAGGCCGCGCGCACGCTCGAGCGCGGCGGGGCGGTCGGCAAGCGGCTCGATTTCATCGCGCAGGAGCTTAATCGCGAGGCCAACACGCTCGCATCCAAGGCGGCGAGCCAGCAGGTATCGGACTGTGCGCTCGAGCTGAAGCTCCTGGTCGAGCAGATCCGCGAACAGGTGCAGAACATCGAATGAGCGGACAGCTCTACGTGATCACCGCACCTTCCGGTGCGGGAAAGACCTCGCTGATCGATGCGCTGATGCGCGAGGATCCGAGCCTCAAGGTCTCCGTGTCCTACACCACGCGGGCGCCCCGCCCGGGCGAAAAGGACGGCGTCGACTACCACTTCGTCGACGACAAGACCTTTCTAGCGATGCGCGACCGCGGAGAGTTTCTCGAGAGCGCCGAAGTGCACGGCAATCGCTACGGCACCTCGAAGCAGGTGATTCTCGACGCGCTCGCGCGCGGCGAAGACGTGATCCTTGAAATCGACTGGCAGGGAGCGCAGCAGGTGCGCAAGCTCTATCCCGATTGCATCGGCATCTTCATCAAGCCGCCCTCGATCGAGGAGCTCGAGCGGCGCTTGCGCGCGCGCGGCCAGGACTCCGAGGCGGTCATCCGCCGCCGCATGCAAAATGCCCGCGATGAACTGGCGCACGCCGGGGAGTTTAAATACAGTATAATTAACAAAGACTTCGACACCGCTCGGCGGGAGCTGGCCGAGATTGTCCGCAGCGAGCGCGTCGCCCGAAACCCGACCCGGAAAAATCATGGCCCGCATCACCGTTGACGATTGCCTGAAGAGAATTCCCAACCGCTTCCAGCTCACGCTGGCGGCCACCTACCGCGCGCGCCAGCTCAGCGCCGGCGCTTCGCCGCTGGTCGAGCCGAACCGCGACAAATCCACGGTGATTGCACTGCGCGAGATTGCGACAGGCAAGGTCGGCACCGAAGTACTGAAGAAGAATCCGACCCCGCCCACATCGGGCTTGTAAGAGAATGGGGTCATTAATTCTGACCCCATGGCTGCCGCAGTCTCGCTGCCGAATCCCGACCGCTTCGGCTACCTGAAACCGAAGGACGTAGCGCGCCTGGCGGAGGCGTACCGCTTCTCGGAGGCGGCGCACGCCGGGCAGACGCGCCAGTCCGGAGAACCGTACATTTCGCACCCCCTTGCCGTCGCCGAGATCCTCGCCGACTGGCATCTCGACGGCCAGACGCTGATGGCGGCGCTGCTGCACGACGTGACTGAGGACACTTCGGTCACCAACGACGAGATCTCGGACACCTTCGGCAAGCCCGTCGCCGAGCTCGTCGACGGCGTCTCCAAGCTCGACCGGATCGAATTCCAGAGCGCCGAGGACGCGCAGGCCGAGAACTTCCGCAAGATGCTGCTTGCCATGGCGCGCGATGTGCGCGTCATCCTGATCAAGCTTGCGGACCGGCTCCACAACATGCGCACGCTCGGCGCGGTGCCGCCCGCCAAGCGCCGCCGCGTCGCGCGCGAGACGATGGAGATCTATGCGCCGATCGCCAACCGGCTCGGGCTGAACAGCCTGTACCACGAGCTGCAGGAGCTCGCCTTCTCGCACATCCATCCGTCGCGCTACAAGGTGCTCGCCAAGGCCACCAAGGCGGCGCGCGGCAACCGGCGCGAGATGATCGGCAGGACGCTGGAAGCGGTCAAGCGCAAGCTTTCAGAAAGCGGCGTCGAGGCCACCGTGCAGGGCCGCGAGAAGCACGTGTACTCGACCTACCGCAAGATGATCGAGAAGCACCTTTCGTTTTCCGAGGTCCACGACATCTTCGGCTGCCGCGTGGTCGTCAAGGACGTGCCGGCCTGCTACCTCGCACTGGGCGCGCTGCATTCGCTCTACAAGCCGATCCCCGGCAAGTTCAAGGACTACATCGCCATTCCCAAGGCGAACGGCTACCAGTCGCTCCACACCGACTTGATCGGCCCCTACGGTGTGCCGCTGGAGGTCCAGGTGCGCACCGAGCAGATGCACCGCATCGCCGAGTCCGGCGTCGCCTCGCACTGGATCTACAAGGACGACACCGACAAGCTCTCCGAGCTGCAGAAGCAGACGCACCGCTGGCTGCAGTCGCTGCTCGAGATCCAGCACCAGTCGGGCGATCCGCAGGAGTTCCTCGAGCATGTCAAGGTGGACCTCTTCCCGGACGAAGTCTATGTATTCACGCCGAAGGGCAAGATCCTCTCGCTGCCGCGCGGCGCGACCGCGGTGGATTTTGCCTACGTCGTGCATACCGACATCGGCAACCGCTGCGTGGCGGCGAAGGTCAACGGCGAGCTGGTGCCGCTGCGGACCGAGCTCAGGAACGGCGATCGCGTCGAGATCATCACCGCGAGCCACGCCAAGCCCAACCCCGGCTGGCTGCAGTACGTGCGCACCGCCAAGGCGCGCTCCAACATCCGCCATTTTCTGAAGACCATGCAATACGAGGAGTCGGCTGGGCTCGGCGAGCGGCTGCTCGACCAGGCGCTCAAGGCGCTGAAGGGCTCGCTCGCCGAGATCGACGACGCGAGCTGGGAGCGCGTCGTGCGCGACGGCGGCGCCCGCTCGCGCGAGGAGCTGCTCGCCGATATCGGCCTCGGCAAGTGCCTGCCGGCGGTGGTGGCGCGGCGGCTGCTCAAGCGCAGCGACGCCACCCGCGATGAAGCGAAGCCGGGGGGCAGCGTCGTGATCCGCGGCACGGAGGGCATGGCGGTGCAACTCGCCACCTGCTGCCGGCCGATCCCCGGCGACGCGATCGCCGGCTCGATCAAGAAGGGCCAGGGGCTGGTAGTGCACGCCTCCGATTGCGGAAGCATCGTGCGCTCGCGCAAGAACGAGCCCGATCAATGGATCGACGTCGAGTGGGATCCGCGCACCACGCGGCTTTTCCAGGCGGCAATCAACGTCATGGTGGAGAACCGCCGCGGTGTGCTCGCCAAGGTCGCGTCCGAAATCGCGGAAGCCGGCTCGAACATCGACTCGATCACCATGGAGGAGGACCGCGCGGTCTTCACCACCATGCACTTCGTGGTCGAGGTTGCCAATCGCCAGCACCTCGCGCGCGTGATGCGCTCGCTGCGGCGCCTGCCCGACGTCAAGAAGATCACGCGGGCAAGGGAATAGCTTCGCCTTCTCTCGCTACTTGATCGGGAATGCCCGTCCGGGCGCTGCTCAGTCGCTCATGACATTCGGAAACACGATGCCGAAGGTCAGAATGCAGACAGCCAGCTTGAGGATGAAAACGACTTTCTGGCCGCGCTTCATCTGCTTGAACGGCACGCCGCGCGTGGAGTTATCCATGAGTATTCCCCTGATCCGGGTAGGCAGTGTATGGCAAGCGGCCTCCCACTCCCTTGCGCCAAGCTGACTGTAAGACACGAAGCCAGCAGCCTTACGATGTCTCGCGCTGCTTCAGCACGCGCCGGATGGTACCGGCGAGCACGTTCTTGCTGTATGGCTTGGTGACGTAGCCGTCGGCGCCCAGCCCGAGCCCCCTGCGGATGTCATCGGGATCGTTCTTCGCCGTGAGCATCACGATCGGAAGCATTGCGTACATCGGGTGGCGGCGCATCTTGGCCAGGATGTCGAAGCCATCGCCGTCCGGCAGCATGACGTCCAGAACGAGAAGATCCGGCGTGCCGTGCTCCAGCAGCGAATGCAGGAGCGCGTTGACCGTGTCCGCGATGCGCACCACGTATCCCGCCATCGTCACTCTGAGATCGGCGAGGGCGAGCTGGTCGGGGTCGTCCTCGACGACCAGCACGACGGTCTCGGCCGGCGGCTTCTCAACCCCGGCGCGGTTCTTCAGACGGTCTTCTGCGATATAGACCCCGGTGCGCGAAAGCTTGCCGCCCGCCTCTATGGATTGCTGGTCCAGACGCACCGTGTCTTCTTCCGCCAGCGGCCGCGTTTTCGCGTCGGCTACGGAAAGATTGAGGTCGTACTCGACCGCGGTTTGCTTCGAGCGCAGGAGATCGAGCTCCTCGAGCTCGCCCAGCCACTCGTCGAGCAATTCATCGGGGTACTCGCGCAAACAGCCGCGTACCACGTCGACGTGCGCCTCGGTCTCGATCAGCCAGAGAATGCGCCGGTATTCGGCCGGGATCGCCACGTCCTGGCTCTCCCAGGCTTTGCGGCCCTCCTCGGTAAGTCGATAGATTTTTCCCTCTTTGACCATCGCGCCTGCTTCTCCCCTCGGGAGTCTACGCTACTACAATTTCGCGGATTTGGAGGCAACCATGGGGCGTTTTCTTCGCCGTGCCGCGTTCCTCGTGACGTGGGTCTGTGCGGCGTCTGCGCAAGCGCAGGACTATCCGGCGCGGCCGATTCGTCTCATCGTGCCGATCGGTGCGGGAGGCGGCACCGATATCCTTGCGCGTCACCTAGCGCAGAAACTGAGCGACCGGTTCCGCCAGGCCGCAATCGTCGAGAACCGGCCCGGCGCGGGCTCGCTCATCGGCACCGAGTACGTCGCCAGAGCGGCACCCGACGGCTACACCTTGCTCGTCGGCGGCATCTTCAACATGGTCATGAACCGCGCGCTGCTCAAGAATCTGCCCTATGAGCCGCTGCGCGACTTCGTGCCGCTTGGCTACATCTCCGCCTATCCATTCGTGCTGGTGGCGCGTGCCGATTTGCCGGGTTCCAGCCTGAAGGAGCTGGTGCAGTACGCGAAGGAAAGGCCCGGCAGGCTTACCTATGGCTCCGCGGGCATCGGCACGCTGCAACACGTCTGGGGAACGATCCTGTTCAAGGGCCTCGGCCTGGACATGGTCCATGTGCCGTTCAAGGGAGCGCCTGCCGCGCACCAGGAAATGCTCGCCGGCCGTCTGGACGTGATGCTGGACAACCTTTCTGCCGCCAAGCATCACGTCCAGGCGGGTCGGCTGAAGGCGTTTGCCGTTTCATCGGCGAGCCGCTCGCCGCATCTCGATGCCGTGCCGACGATCAACGAGACCGGCCTGCTCGACTTCGAGGGGGAAAGCTGGTTCGCGCTGTTCGCGCCGGCGGGCACGCCGGGCCCGGTGGTCGCAACCCTGCGCAGCGCGCTTGGCGAAATCAGCCGCGATCCAGAATTCGCCAGTCGCGTGGAGCGCGACGGCGGGCGCGTGCTGGCGATTGCGCCGGAGCAGCACCTCAGGTTTCTGCAGGAGGAGATCGAGCGCTGGTCGAGGCTGGTCAGCCAATACGGCGTGACGATCGACTAAACCATCTCGTTCGAGCGCAGCAGCAGATCCGGCGGAACGACCAGGTCGAGCGCTTTCACCGCTTTGCGGTTGATGATCAGCTCGAACTTCGTTGGTTGCTCCATTGGCAGTTCGCCGGGCCGCGCGCCCTTGAATATCTTGTCCACGAATGCAGCCGCCCGGTAATACAGATGCGGAGCGCTTACGCCGTACGAAACCAAACCGCCGGCGTCCACGAACAGCCTCGACTCATAGATCGCCGGCAGCCGGTGCTCGGCCGCAAGCCCGGCGACCGCCCGCCGCCGTTCTTCCGTGAGCGGCCCAAGTCTCACGACGAGGGCGTCCGCGCCCTGCGCCTTTGCGGTCTGGAAAGCACGTCCAATTTCAGCCGACCTTCGCACCTCGACAAGCTGCGCTCCAAGACGCATGGACTGGGCCGCCGCATTGATTGCTTTCCACGTCGCGGCCAGCGCCGGGTTGCCCGCGTTCATGATCGCCGCAACACGCTTCGTGCGGGGAGCGAGAGCGCGCAGCAAATCGAGCCGCTTTGCCTCCAGTTCGTTCGCCAGCAGGGCAAGGCCGGTCACGTTGCCGCCCGGCCGCGCGAGGCTGGCGACCAGGCCGGTTTCGACGGGGTCCACGACCGGGGCGGTGACGACCGGAATCTCTGCGTTGGCGCTCCGGGCAGCCAGCGTCGCCGGCGTGCCGCGCGCCACGATGAGGTCGACCTTGCGGCCGGTCAATTCGATGGCGAGCTGCGGATAGCGGCCATTGCGGCCTTCCGCCGAGCGGTACTCGATGAGCAGGTTCTCGCCTTCGACGTAGCCGAGCTCGCGCAGCCCCTTCCTTAACTCATTGATGTTCGCGGCATTGGCGGACAGCGACACCGGGTCCAGCACGCCAACGCGATAAATGCGCCCGGGTTTTTTTTCCTGTGCCGCGAGCGGCGCAGCGATGACTCCGAGCGCTGCGGCGATGAAGGCCCGGCGTGTAGCCATCCGGCAACTATACGCCGCTGATGATGGAAAAAAGCCCAGCGGTTACTGCATGAACCATCCGTGGCTGACTACGAGCGATTGTCCAGTCAGCGCGTTGGTCGGGAAGGACGCGAACCACAGCGCTACCTGCGCCACGTCGGCCGTGGTGGTGAACTCCCCGTCGACCGTTTCCTTGAGCATCACGTTCTTGATCACTTCATTTTCGCTGATGCCCAGCGTCCTGGCCTGCTCGGGGATCTGCTTTTCCACCAGCGGCGTGCGTACGAAGCCGGGGCAGATGACGTTGGCGCGTATGTTGTGCTTGGCGCCTTCCTTGGCAACCGTCTTGGCGAGCCCGATCAAACCGTGCTTGGCGGTGACGTAGGGGGCCTTCAGCACCGACGCCTCCTTCGAATGCACCGATCCCATGTAGATGATGCTGCCGCCTTTTTTGCTGGCGATCATCTGCTTGACGCAGGCGCGCGTCGTCAGAAACGCGCCGTCGAGATGGATCGCGAGCATCTTTTTCCACTCGGCAAAGCTGAATTCCTCGACGGGGTGGACAATCTGGATGCCGGCGTTGCTGATCAGGATGTCGATGGCGCCAAAAGCCTTGACGGTGGCCTGCACCGCCGCATCAACCTGGGCCTCGTCGGTGACATCCACGGCCACGCCGATCGCCTTGCTGCCGGCCTTTTCGATCTCGGCTGCGGCGGCGTCGGCCGCCTGCTGGTTGAGATCGGCGATCGCGATCGCCGCACCTTCGCGCGCGTATTCCCAAGCGATTTCCTTGCCGATGCCGCTGGCCGCGCCGGTAATGAATGCAACCTTGCCTTCGAGTCGTGCCATGAGTTATTTCCTTTCCGGCGAAAGATAGTCGTATACGACTTCGCCCAATTCGAGCGTCAGGTCGGCAATAAAGTGCAGGGCGCGCGGCGAACCATCGACATGCGGAATGATCTTGAGCAGGAAATTGGGCGCGGCGAGCGCAGACAGCACCGCAGCATGATCAGCCTCCCGATGCTACCACGGCCAGGCGCTGAAGGTTTTCGCGCGCCTCCTCGATCGTCTGGCCGTTACCCGATGCTCGCCACGCATGGTAGGAGCGGCACCTTAAGAGCCGCTTAAGAAGAAACACGCGGGGTTCATCGGAGCCGGAAATTTCCCCCTTGTAACTCCCCCACGTCTCCCCGTGACAAATCGCATGGTTACGGCGCCAAATATGGCGCAGCCCGCCTTCCCGCGGTATGCCTGCGTTGCCGTCCTCAGGCCTATAATGATTTTGTACTCAGTGCGTTCCCAGATCGTCCCGGGCGGAGCAGCCCCGATCGGATTCATGTAGGCGGGAGAGCGCATAGATGTTGGACTGGATCAAGAAGGGCGACGGTCATCCGGACCACCCGATGCGCAATCCGGCAGCGGCAGCGAAACTGCTTGCCGAAATGCGCGGAGCCGATCCGCTCACGGCGCTGAACGACCTGAGTGCTTGGCTCGACGCGGTCAAGGGTATTCCCAGCCACGACGAAGGGATCCGCGGCGACATCCTGTCACTGATCCAGGAAGCGAGCGGCGCGCACCTGTCCGCGCTGCTGGCGCAAATTCTGGCGAAACCAACCGGCAAGCAGACCACGCGCGAGTCGATATGGAACACCCTCATCAATTATCTGAAGGGGTTGACGGGCGCGCTGTGCGCATCGGCCAGAGTTCTGCTGAAGGAAGCGGCCGCAAACCCGCCGCTCCATCTTCCGGGGGCGGCAGGCGCGGCAAGGGGTCTTCATGCCTGTCGAATGCTGGCGAAGGTCTGCCTTGTCCATTACGTGAGCGTTCCGCCGAAGCTTTGGCGGCTGGCGTATGCCGTTCATGGCGACGCGGAGAAGGCGGATTGCGCGGCGACGCCCGTTCGCATGCAAGCCGCCCAGAAGACGTCGACGACCGTGACCCAGGAGTTGCTGGGGCTGCTGATGCTGCAGTCAAGCTCGCCGGAGATGATGGCGCCTGAGCAAATCGAGGTAGCCGACCGGGTGATCGAGCAGCTTCGGGAAGGTTTTACGCTGCGCCCGCGTGGTGTCACCGACAATCCCTTCTGCTTCGATCCGACGAGCGAAAGCCCGCCGTACCGGACAGGCGGCCAGCCACCGAACCCGGATAGCGGAATCCGGTGTTTCGGCGCAGGAACGGGATACGACGCCCTGGAGCAACTCTACAAACAGTTGGCGACGACCAGGAGCGCGAATATCAAGGCCTTCGGCAAGGACATTCCCCCTGACGTGCAAATCCCGGCCATTCAGCATCTGCTGGCGTTCTGGAGCGCCACGTGCCCGTACTCGCCACCCGCCCGCTCGCGGGCTACGGGCACTCTGCGGGTCATTCATCGCTATGCACAGATCTGGCAGCACCTATCGCGCGTTCGATCCGCCAAGAGCGAACTGATACTGGCGGAAGACGATGATGGCGCACCGCAGGCCCCGGAAACGTGGGCCCTGCAAGACGCCGGCGGCAACGAACTCGGCGCGGAGATTCCGCAACAATCGAGCGACTGGGCGCGATGCGGCGATGTGGTCGGCGTTTCGACGCACGGCGATGACGAGTCCTGGCTGGGCGTGATCCGCTCCATGCATGCCGAGTGGGGTCGCAGCCTGCACGCGAACATTGCCATCCTGAGCCGCGATCCACAGGCGGTGCAGCTACGCGCGCTCATCGGGGAGGACGAGGAGAACGTCTTCTCGGAGGAAACGGCGCGGCAATTTGCCTTCAACCGCGTGCGCGCCATCATCCTGTCGGACGGTTCCGCAGCGTCGCAAAAGCCGAATTTGCTGCTGCCACCCGAGAGCTGGAAGGAGGGCCGCGTCTACGAAGCAACGGTAGGAGGGTCTGCGCGTTACCTCCGCGGCATGCAGCTCCTGCGGCGCGGAGACGATTACGTGCGCGCGACGTTCGAGTGGGTGTCGATGGCGCAGGCCTGAAGCGTTGGCCGGCCGGATCTGCTTGGCGTCCCCACCGCCAAATCAGCTTCCCTCCGTAGAGTGGTGTCGGGCGGCGAACGCGTGGATTTGCGCTACCACTGCGGCCCCCTCGCCAATGGCGCCGCCCACGCGCTTGACCGACCCGGCGCGCACGTCTCCGATCGCGAAAACGCCGGGCACGCTGGTTTCCAGAGGTAGCCGAGAGCCGTTACCGGTCTTTACGAATCCCTTCTCGTCGACCGCGACGTCGCAATCCTTCAGCCATTCGGTCGTGGGATCTGCTCCCAGGAACAGGAATACGTGGCGGATCGGCCGAGTTTCCTCCTGTTTCGTGTCGCGGTGCCGCCAGGTCACGGATTCGACGCCGGACTGGCGCTCACCGGTCAGCCCGACGATCTCGGTCCGCGTGCGCAGCTCGATGTTGGCGATGCCGGCGATGCGGTCAATCAGATACTTCGACATGCTCGCGGCGAGGCCGGCGCCGCGCACCAGCATCCAGACTTCCGAGGCGTACCCGGCGAGAAACACGGCGGCCTGTCCTGCGGAGTTCCCGCCGCCTACGAGCACCACTTCCTGGCCTGCGCACATCTTCGCTTCGATCGGCGACGCCCAGTACCAGACGCCCCGCCCTTCCATGGCCTTCAAATTGGCGCAGTCCGGACGGCGATAGCGTGCGCCCGTGGCAATGGTGACGGTGCGGCTTCGCATGGCGCGCCCGTCCGCGAGCTGCAACGCGAACGGATCGCCATCGGCCGATCGCGCGCAATCGAGGCGCACGATCTCCGCCGGGATCAGCATGCTTGCGCCGAATTTCTGCGCCTGAGTATATGCGCGTCCCGCCAGTGCCTGGCCCGAGATGCCGGTCGGGAAGCCGAGATAGTTCTCGATCCGCGCGCTCGCACCCGCCTGGCCGCCGAACGAGCGTGCGTCGATCACGAGCACCGACAGTCCCTCCGAAGCCGCATAGACCGCGGTAGCCAGTCCCGCGGGGCCGGCACCCGCGACAGCGACGTCGTACACGCGATCTGCGCCGGCCGCGGCGTCGAGCATGCCGATGCACTTGGCAAGCGCGCTTTCCGTGGGATTGCGCAGCACCGATCCGTCGGGGCAGACCGCGAGCGGCAGATCCTCGGCCCGTGGCGCGTAGCGCTCGATGAAAGCCTGGGCATCCGGGTCGCTGGCGGGATCGAGCAGGAGATGCGGAATGCCGTTGCGGCTCAGGAAATTACGCAGCCTCGCGACATCGCCCGACGATGCTGCGCCGATCAGCACAGGGCCGCCGGTGCCGGTCTCGATCAGCGCTACGCGCCGCAGGATCAGCGCGCGCATGATTTTCTCGCCGAGAGCGGCCTCCGAGATCAGCAAGGCGCGCAGGTGCTCGGAGCTGATGAGCAGCGCCTCCACGTCGCCGACCGCGACGGCGTCCACGAGCGAGCGCCGCCCCGAAAGCTGCCCGAGCTCGCCGGAAAAGGCTCCCGCAACGTGATCGACCACCGGAAAATCGTGCCCGTGCCCGTCGCGGCCGGTGACTCGTATGGTTCCCGAGAGCACGACGAGCAGCCCGGGGGTCGGCTTGCCGGTTTCATAAATCCGCTCGCCCGCGGCATAGCGGCACGGCGTGGCGAAGCGGCGCATGCGCGCGATCTCATCGGGCGCGAGGACCGGGAAAGTCTGCGCGCGGCGCGCCTCGACCGTCGGCGACGCAGGCTCAGCCATCGCCGTTGCGGCGCGAGCCCATCACTTCAGCTCCATCGCCACCTCATCGACGTAGCACCAGCTCCAGCCTTCCCCCGGCTCGAGCGAGGTGATGATCGGATGCTTCGCGGCGTGAAAGTGCTTGGTCGCATGCCTGTTCTTGGATTCGTCGCAGCAGCCGACGTGTCCGCAGGTCCGGCACAGGCGCAGGTGCACCCAGGTGTCGCCCATCTTGAGGCATTCCTCGCAGCCTTCGCTGCGCGGCCGGTCGGTCCTCACCAGATCGAGGTGATTGCACTCCATTTCAGCCGATGTACTTCTTCACGACTTCGGGCGGCCGGACATGCGCCTGGGACGGATCGCCGCCGGTCTCGCGCAACGCCCGCCGCTGCCGCAGGAGGTCCCAGCACTGGTCCAGCTCGACTTGCACGTCAGCCAGGCGCTTGCTCTTGTCCGGAGCGAGCTCGCCCTCTTCGAACAGTCGGTGCTCTTCAGCTACCAGGCGCTGAATATGGGCGATTACGGATAGGTCCTTGCCACGTTCTTCCACGGGATACCTCGCTGGATGCAAAGGGGAGTTTGCGCGATGCCCAACATAGACCCGTTGTGAAGATCCAGCAACCGTTCCTCGCTCGCGGTGGAATGCCTGGATCCCGTATTCGGTTTGGGCGTCCGCTTTCGACCCCGAGTAGCCGTTCGTACCAAGCCCAATTCGCGAAGCGTCATGAAACGATTGACTGGTCTCCACTATCGACGGGCTATGGTCCTCGGCTGCGATGCGGCAAGCCATTCATTCATGCAGGCCACACGCTCCGATTGGTAGGCATGCTCGGCGCAGGCACGCTCAGCGGCAGCGAGCAGTTCCATCGGTGCGCCCCTGCTCTGGAAGAGCGTGACGACGGCCCACAGAATACCGATGGCGATGACGGTGGCCAGGGCCGCGGTGGCGACGGTCAGGGTCGAACTGGGAGAGGCGAAGTTCAGTTTGGCGTTCATGGCAATCTCCTCAAGTTGAATCGGATGGAAAAGCCCGGTGTTGCAGTGCGTAGGTTCTGCTTGCCGGGCCGATTCAGTCCTTTAGGCGGCTGAAGCGTGGCTGAAACCTTCTGAAACGGCAGCCATTGGGGTAGATTTCCGCGGGTCGCCACTTCGAGGAGCGGTTCCCCCGCGCCCTGCCTTGAACACCCCATACCGCTTCGGCCGGTTCGAGCTCAATCCGACCACCCGGCAATTGCTTGCGGACGGGCTACCGGTGGCGCTGGGGGCAAGGGCGTTAGACGTTCTGCTCGCCTTGATCGAGCGGCGCGAGCGGTTGGTCACCAAGGAGGAGTTGCTTGAGCATGCCTGGCCTGGGCTAGTGGTGGAGGAGAACAACCTTCAGGTGCAGATCAGCGCCCTGCGTAAGATCCTCGGACCGCAATCGATTGCCACCATTCCCGGGCGAGGGTATCGGTTCACCGCGGTACTCGGTGCGGACAAAGCGCCGCCCGTGGCAGCGTCCGCAGGGGCCGCTGCCAGCCACGAACCGTCGTCGATCGCCGTGTTGCCATTCCTGAACATGGGAGCCGATCCGGAGCAAGACTACTTCGCCGACGGCATCACGGAGGACATCATCACTGAGCTGTCACGATGGCGGTCGCTGGCGGTGACTTCGCGCAACTCGACCTTCCGGTTCAAGGGGAAGTCCGTCGACGCGCAGCAGGTCGGCCGCGAGCTGCGCGTTCGCTACCTCGTCGAGGGCAGCGTCCGCCGGATGGGGGAACGCATCCGGGTCACCGCACAGCTGATCAATGCCGAAACCGGTAATCATGTCTGGGGCGAGCGGTTCGATCGTCCGCTGGCGGATCTCTTCGCGATGCAGGACGAGCTCGTGCACAAGATCGTCGGAACCTTGGTGGGCCGCGTGCACGCGAGCGGAGCCGATCGCGCTCGCCGCAAACCCCCGTCCAGTCTGGACGCTTACGATCATATGCTGCGCGGCAACGCGCTCCCGTGGGACGACCCTGCATCGGCAGCCGAGGCGAAGCGCGCCTTCGAGCGTGCGATCGAGATCGACCCCGGATACGGACTCCCTCACAGCCTGCTGGCAGTGTTGGTCGGCCGGGAATGGGAGAACGACCCATCGGCAGCACCCGAGACCCTCGATCGCGCATTCGCATTGGCGCAGCGCGCCGTTGAGCTGGCCGAAGACGAAAGCACCTGCCACACGATCCTGGGACAGTTTTGCCTGGAGCGGCGATTGTTCGATCTTGCTTTGCACCACACGGCGCGCGGCGTTGAGATGAACCCTGCCAACCAATGGAATCGGGCCGATTTCGGCATCGTTCTCTCCCACATCGGCCGCGCCGAAGAGGGGCTCGAGATGTTGCGCGACGCGCGGCGCGCGGACCCGTATTTCGGGCCTCCCTGGTACTGGCGCGGTCTCGGCGTCGCCCAATTCGTGTTGCGCCGCTACGCCGATGCCTTGCCGGATTTCGAGCGAGGAGTGACGAACAACTCACTCCGGGCGCTCGCGATGCTGGCGGGGTGCTGCGCGAATCTCGGGCATTCGGAACGCGCGCGGGAAGTGGTGGCGCGGTGCTTGGCGGTTCAGCCTGGTGCCACCGTCGACAAGCTGGTCGCCAAGGTGCCGTTCAAGGATGTCGGCGATAGCCGCCATCTGGCAGAATGCCTGCGCCTGGCCGGAATGCCCGAATGATTGGAATTCGGCGTCTTGCGGTCACGGTCAGACAGAAGAAGAAGCTTAGCTGCTGGCTAAGCCCCTGGGGAGTTTGGTAGGTCGTGGCGGATTCGAACCGCCGACCAACGGATTAAAAGCTGGCGGACTTATCCTTAGCTAGTTGTTTTATGGCCCGCCCTCACTCGCCAAGCCCCGTGGAGACCCGCCAAGGCCCCACGTTCTCCCCACGTTCTCGACCAACGGATTATCAACAAAGCGTGGGCGCCCTATGACACCGGACGCCGCACCACGACGAGATTGCCCACGGAGACCTGCACGGCCTCGCCCTTGCCGTTGCGAGTGGTTGTGCGCACCTTGATGATTCCCTGCGTCGGCCGCGACTTCGACGGCCGAACCTCGAGCACCTCGCCTTCGATGTAGAGCTCGTCGCCTGGGCGCACAGGCAGGGGCCAGCGGAACTCGTCGAAACCGGCGCCGACGATACCGCCGACAGGCTGGAGGTCGCTCTCTATGAGCAGCCGCATGGACACCGCGGCGGTATGCCAGCCGCTCGCGGCGAGCCCGCCGAAGATCGAGCGGCGTACGGCTTCGTCGTCCTGGTGGAAAGGCTGCGGATCGAACTCGGCGGCGAAGGTCTTGATCCGCTCCGCGTCGATCCGGCCGCGCCCGGACCGGTATGTCTGCCCGGGCGCGAAGTCCTCGAGGTATTTGCCGCTCACGGTTGTTTGGTCAGTGCAGCTGCCGGCGCCAGCTGCCGGGCGTTACGCCTTCGAGCCGCGTGAATACCTTGGTGAAGTGGCTCTGGTCGACAAATCCGCACATGGCGGCGACTACCGCGAGCGGGAGCGCGCCTTTAAGCAATTGCTTGGCACGGTCGATCCGGCGCGAAAGCAGCCATTGGTGAGGCGACGTCCCGAAAGACCTGCGGAACATCCGCGCAAAGTGAGTGCGCGAAAGATTCGCCAGCCCTGCCAGATCCGCAATGGAGACCGACCCGTCCAGGTGGGCCTCTACCCATTCGGTCAACCGGCGCATTTGCCAGGGCGCGAAAACTCCGTCCAGGACGGGCGCCCGGGTAATGCCGGCGTACTTCTGCCCGATATGAGCAAAGAAGGCCAGCGCGATCCCGTCGCTGAATAGCGTTTCGGACTCCGGCCCGAAATGGAGCGCCCGGTGAAGCATCGCCTGCGCCAGGTGCCTCAGGACGGGATCGGGCTCGAAAGCCTCGGCGCGCAGGTCGCCAAGCCGCCCGATGCCGTGCTCGAAGGCGAGCTCGTCCATCGTGGCCCGCGAGATCTGGAACCGGGAAAACTCGAAGGGCTCGTGGACCTGGGCGACCGGCTCGGTGCGAAGGTCAAAGACGAAGACGCCGCCAACGGGCACGACTGGCATCCGCCGGTGGCGTCCCTGGATCCAGATGTCGCCGCGGAACAGCGGCGCATGATGGACGTGCAAGGCGAAGGAGTTCTCGACCGGCGGCGCCAGGGTCGGAGCGGGCATCGCCGTACCGCTCGCGACGTGCGAGAAGGTGATCGGATCTTTCGACTGCAGGCAGGCGATGGCGCTAGGTACGGGCGGCCTGTGGAACCGCCTGCCGATGGTCGAAGACAGATCGCTGGGACCCATAAGGACGCCGGTCATTAGTCTGGTCAGGGTGGCCGAGCGCGTCAACTATCGGGTTTCATGGTCCGAATTTACAAATCCGGGCCGGCCGTACAAGACGGGCAGAAGGTCGTCGGGCATAAGGCAAATGCCGTTTCAACCCTTGGAGGTTCCATGAGTGCGCGCTTTCTGACTTTGTTCTTCGCCCTTGGATTTTCGGCCTTGACGATCGCGGCGGATGGCGATGCCACGCGCGTCAGAAATGTGGTCCTGGTCCATGGTGCTTGGGCCGACGGCTCGAGCTGGGCCAAGGTGATCCCGTTACTCGAGAAGGCCGGGCTCAATGTCGTGGCGGTCCAGAACCCGCTCACATCGCTGCGCGATGACGTGGCGACCACCAAGCGGGCTATCGCGCTGCAAGGCGGTCCGGTCATTCTGGTGGGCCATTCCTATGGCGGAATGGTCATCACGGACGCCGGGACCGATCCGAAGGTCGTCGGGCTCGTTTACGTGGCGGCTTTTGCGCCTGACGCCGGGCAGGCGCTGGGCGACCTCGGCAAGGAATTTCCCCCTGCGCCGGGAGGCGCGGAGGTCCGGCCGGACGCGGTGGGCTTCCTCAAGATCACCACCAAAGGCGTCGTCGAAAGCTTCGCACAGGACCTGCCCATGCGGGAGCGCAGAGTGCTGGCCGCGACTCAAGGGCCCACGAACGCCGCCGCGTTCGGCGGCAAGGTGGCGAGCGCTGCGTGGAAGACCAAGCCTACCTGGTACGTCGTCGCGAGCAACGACCGGATGATCCAGCCGGATCTCGAGCGCCAGTTTGCCAAGGCGATGAACGCGAAGACGATCACGCTGCCGACCAGCCATGTGCCGATGCTCTCGCGTCCCGCCGACGTCGCAAAGCTGATCGTCGAAGCGGCCAACAAGTCGGGGACATCGGTCAAGGGCAAATGAGATGACGCCGACGCCGAGCGCACCAGGCAGCGCCTGGAGAGCCTTGGTGCGCAAAAATGGGACTGTGGAGTTCGCCGCGGCGTTTTCCAGGACCGTTTCCCTTGAAGCGTCGGTCATGAACGAACGCTGCATCGGTGTTTACCTCGTCGCCGCCTTCTTCGCCGCCACGACGACGATGTACGACCGGCTGGACTTTACGCACGAGACCGTCGCAGGCCGCAAGACGTTCTTCGAATGGGAAGGTGCGGCCTTCGGCTTCGACATCGCGGGTACGACCGTCGTCACTCGCAACGAAGCCGGCTTGATAGACAGTATTCGGCTCTACCACCGGCCGCTCCACCAGATCGTCAGGTTCTCGACCGAACTGGCTCAGAGGCTGGAGGGCAAGGTCGATCGACGAATGTTCGGGGCATAGGGACATGAGACCAAACCTGTGGACGATCGCTGCCGTCATGCTGGCCGCGGGCTGCACCTCGACCGCTCGCCTGCAAAAAGACGACGGAACCGCCATGTCGCTCGAGCAAACGAAGCAGAGCCTTCTCGGCCAATGGGTCAGCATCGCGCCGGAGATCCGGCCCAGCGCCGCGAAGAACGCCGACGGGAGCCTGCGGCCGTTCTATCTGACTCGCGACTTCAAGTATTTAGGCGAGGACCGCTTCGAGCTGACGATCGTCAACAGCGCCGATCCTTACGGCAAAGCGCCCCTCGCCCGGATCTACCTGCGCGGTCACATGCATTGGCAAGGGGATCATCCGATCGCGAGCGGCGCGCAGAAGGTGGATTTTATTGCCGACGAGGACTACACCGTGACCCCGCTCGCCCAGAGATTCGCCGACCTGCTAAACAAAGTGGCCGGGGCGGGATACGTCACGTGGGAAGTTAATGTCCCGCAGACAGTGTTCGGCAACACCTTTGCGCCCTTCGGCCTCGTCGCGGGACACAACTTCATGGAATACGACTTGGTTTACTTGAACCGCGACATGCTTTTCTGGGGCGCACGCAACATCGACGGGCGCGGATTCGACAAGGAAGAGAACCGGCCGACGAACCTGCAGATCCCGCTCGTCCGCAAGCGATGAATAAGCGGTGCTCCTGGGCGAGCGTGGATGGTCCATTACTGCTCGAATATCACGATCGCGAATGGGGTGTCCCCGTTCACAATGACCGCAAACATTTCGAGGTTCTCTTGCTTTCAGGCGCACAGGCCGGATTGAGCTGGTCGCTCGTGCTGAAAAAGCGGGAAGGTTACCGCCGCGCGTTCGACAAATTCGATCCGGAGAAAGTCGCGCGCTACTCCGAGAGTCGTATCCGGAAACTTACATCTGATCTGGAGATCATTCGCAACCGGATGAAGATCCAAGCCGCAGTGCGCAACGCACGCGCATTCCTCAAAATCCAGGAAGAGTTCGGGGACTTTGACTCCTACTGCTGGCGTTTTGTCGGCGGGCGGCCCAAGCTTAACCAGTGGAAGGCTACGCGGCAAATTCCAGCGACTTCGCCCGAATCCGCCGCATTCAGCAAGGACCTCAAGCACCGGGGATTCAGCTTCGTCGGCCCAACGGTCGTTTATGCGTACATGCAGGCGGTTGGAATGGTAAACGATCACCTCGTCGATTGTTTCCGGTATCGGGAGATCCGGCAGGATTGAATTACGAAGATGTTGATTTGTCTGAGAAGACGCCGACCAACGGATTTTTCGCCCACGTTTTCCTACGTTTTCTCTACGTAGGTCGACGGAAAGAAGTGCGCGAGCGCGCAAGTAATTGAAGAGATTGGTAGGTCGTGGCGGATTCGAACCGCCGACCAACGGATTAAAAGTTGGCGGCCTGTAGCTTAACGCGTTGTTTATTGGCCCGCCCTCACTCGCCAGTACGCGCCAACGCCCGCCCAGAAGTCACGTTTTCGTCACGTTTTGTTTTTCGACCTTTCTTCGGATGCCTCTCGGCTGCGAGGTATAGTGCCCCCCTCCCCGCTTTCCCATTTTCGGGTGTGGCTCTTCGCTGTCGACTGATGTCCCTTTAGGAAGGAGCAACTCGTGAAAACCACCTATAGCAATACTCTAATCGCGGTCGCTATGGCCGCTCTCCCGGGCCAAGCCCTCGCGCAATCGCCGGCCGAGCATCCCACAACGCCGCCGCCTCCGTATGAGCGCCAGGCGCCCGCTGTGGAACGCAACCTCAAGACATTCGACGTGCTCGATTTCGATGTCTTCAGCAACCAGAAGTGGGACAGGCTGCACGAGAGCCATTCCAAGGACATCGTCGTGACCTGGCCTGACGGCCATGAAACCAAGGGAATCGACAAGCACATCGAGGATCTGAAGGCCCTCTTCGTCTTCGCGCCCGACATCACGATCAAGGTTCATCCGATCCGCTTCGGTTCGGGCACCTGGACCGCCGTGACGGGAGTCATGACCGGTACGTTCACGCGTCCGATGCCGACTCCGGACGGCAAGAGCATTGCGCCCACCAGCAAGCGCTTCGCGATCGGCATGGCCACCATCGGCCACTGGAAAGGCAAGACAATGGACCACGAGTGGCTGTTCTGGGATAACCAGGACTTCATGAAACAAATCGGCCTCGCCCAGTAACATTTCGCGAGGACAGCCTTTCTCCCGGTGACCTAAATGGCTGCCATCCAGGAGGCAAAATGACAAACCCGGAACTCGCTGGATACGCCGCGCTGGTTTTGCGTATCGCTCTCGGGGTGATGTTTTATGCGCACGCTTGGCTGAAAATCAAGGTTTATACGCCGGCTGGCGCGGTGAAGTACTTCGAATCACTCGGCGTGCCCGGAGCGATGGCGTACCTGACCATGGCGGCGGAGATCGCCGGAGGCACGCTACTGATCCTTGGCATCGAAACAAGATGGATCGCCCTGCTGCTCATCCCGCTCATCGCGGGAACGATCGTCCTCGTCCACGGCAAGAACGGCTGGCTATTCAGCAATAAAGATGGCGGTTGGGAATACCCTGCATTCTGGATCGTCGGGCTCGTGGTCCAGGCACTGCTTGGAGGCGGTTCCTTCGCTCTCGGTCCAGCGCTCGGCCTCGGCTAAGAGTGGCGCCGCGCCGCGTAAATGTCTCTTCGATCATGACCGATCCAGCGCGTATCGCCCAGCATGGCTCGCAAACATGAAAAGCAGACCTCCCATGAGTTCTATAAGCCCTTGGGAATTTAGTAGGTCGTGGCGGATTCGAACCGCCGACCAACGGATTAAAAGTTGAAGCAGGCTACCTAAGTAATTGACTAACCGGCTCGCCCTCAACCGCTAGCGCCCGCTCGCGTGCTGGCGCTGCGATTCGTGCACCTTCTTGAAGAACGGGTTCTTGGCGCCCTCCTCGGCCGCGATCGTGTCCGGCCTCCTTTGCATTGGACTGCATAAGGTGAAAGGGACAAGATGGCCGCTGGGGGCTTTACCGGGAAGGAGGAGGCATGAGGAAGAGGAAACCCGGCGCCATCGGCCGCACGGCCAAGCTGCTCGCCGCCGCCTGCCTGGTTTCACTGGGCGCGGGGGGCTGGGCGCAGGAGTTCCCTTCGCGCCCGATCACCATCGTCGTTCCTTTCCCGCCGGGCGGGGGCACCGATATGTTCGCGCGCGCCATCGGGCACAAGCTCTCGAGCGCGTTTGCCAAGCCGGTGGTGGTGGAGAACCGCACCGGCGCCACCGGAAACATCGGCGCCGAAGCGGTGGCGCGCTCGACAGCAGACGGGCATACGCTTCTCTACACGTCGGCGTCCATTGCCCTCAGTACCCTAGCCCGTTCGAAGCCCGGCTTCGAGCCCCAACGCGACCTCGCGCCGGTCTCGATGACGGTTTCGATTCCCTATGTGCTGGTGGTCCACCCTTCCGTCCCTGCGCGGCGGATGAGCGACCTGATCGAGCTCGCCAGGGCGAGACCGGGAGCCCTCAATTTCGGCTCCGGCGGGCCCGGCTCGTCGCTGCATCTGGCGATGGAGTTGCTCAAGCTGCAGGCGCAGATCGACCTGTACCACGTCCCGTATCGCGGGGCGGCCCCGGCTCAGACCGCGCTGCTCGCCGGAGAAGTCGACGCGGCGTTTCTGGTGCCGCCGCTGGTCCAGGGCCACGTGAATACGGGAAGTTTGCGCGCCCTGGCAGTGTCTTCCACCGCGCGCTCGCCGATGTTTTCCGAGGTGCCGACGCTCCAGGAAGCCGGAATCACCGGCTACGAGGCGCTGCAATGGCACGGCTTCTTCGTTCCAGCGAGCACGCCGGCGCCAGTCGTCGATCGCCTGTACCGCGAGGTCGCGACGGCGCTCGCGGCGCCGGATATGGCAGAGCGTCTGGCGGCCGAAGGCGCCAGCGTCGTCGGCAGCACGCCGGCGCAGTTCGCCGCCTTCTTCCGCGCCGAGGTCGGCAAGTGGTCCGAAGTCGTGAGGGTTTCCGGCGTGAAGTTCGACTGAGCATCCTGGTCCTCAAGCGCAGCCGGACGACCAGGGCGGCTTATCGGCTCCGGCGCCGTCCAGCCGCGTTGCGCACGACGGCCTCGACCACCTCCCGGGCCGTCTGTCTTACGCCTTCTATGAACTCCTGGACGGTCGGACTGGGGACCTGCCCGGAAAGGCGAAGCACGAAATATTCGATGTCCACGCGAGGATGCAACAGGCGGATGCAAATCGTCGGGTCTTTGATGAAAAGATTGCAGCTGAACGGATCGGAAAGCGTCACGCCCACACCCTGACTGGCGAGCTGGCAGGCGGAAAGCGATCCTGCGGTTTCGCCGCGCACGACTGGACTTATGCCCGTGGCGGCAAACAGCGCGTCCAGGCGGGTGCGGATGGGAGACCCGGGGCGGGTCGCGATGAGCGGCTCCTTCCCGATCTCGGCGATGCCGATGCGCTGCTTGTGCGCCAGCGGATGCCGGCCGGGCAGCACCACGCATAGCGGCGCCTTCACCAGCGGCTCCGCGTCGAGCCTGGGATCATTCAGCGGCTGCGGCGCAAATCCCACGTCGAACTGCCGGTTCGCGATCCAGTAGCTGATGTACTCGCGCTGGCGGATCTCGATGGAGAAGCGAAAACCGGGGTTGCGGGCGCAGAAAGGCCCCAGCGCCAGCGGCAGCAAGCCATGGGCGAAATGCGCCTGCGCAAGGATGCGCAGCGGTACATCGCGCCGCTCGCGGATGTTGCGCGCCGCCGATTCGATTTCGGAGAGGGCGGAAAAGGCGCGCTCGCTTTCGCGGTAAAAGCTCAGGCCCTCCGCCGTAGGCAGGAGCCGCCCGCCCTCGCGCCGGAAGAGCGCAAACCCGACCGCCGATTCGAGCTGCGCGATCAGCCGGCTCACGACCGGCTGCGTGCGGTGCATGCGCTGCGCCGCCGCCGTGACTGTCCCTTCGGTGATCACCGCCCGCAGGGCAACGAGCGCTTTCGGATTGAGGCTCATAAGATCTCCGTTTCCAACCATGCGAATTCTGCATGATCCCAGGCCAACTTTGCATTGGACTGCATAAGGTGAAAGGGACAGGATGGCCGCGGGAGAAAAGCATGACGACGATGCGATCCATTCCGTTCAAAGGCGCCGCAATCGCGGCGGTATTCGCTCTGGCCGCCCTCGGCTTTGTCCTCGGTCTGGCCGCGCAGGCTGTGGCCGGAGAGCCGAAGTTGACGGGCGCCTCAGACGATCAGCTCGTGCTGCACGTCGTCGCGCCGCAGGCGACCGATCCCGCAATCGACCGGGCGCTCGACAATCACTATGCCTGGCTCGACCCCGCTACTCGGTCGAAGCAGAAACTCCTTGTATTTCTGCCCGGCACGGCCACGCCGGCCGGCGCCTACCAGCTTGTGCAGAGGGAGGCCGCACAGCTCGGCTACCACGTCGTCGGCTTGATGTACCCGAACAGCGCGAGGCTTGCGATGGTGTGCCCCCCGACCGCGGACCCGAACGGGTGCTTCGAGAACGCACGTCTCGAGATTCTCGATGGAATCGACCGAACCCCCGTCGTCGACGTCAACCAGGCGAACAGCATCGATAACCGGCTGACGAAGCTGCTGGGGTACCTCGCCGAACGATATCCCGAAGAAGGCTGGTCGCGTTTCCTGGCGCACGGTGAGCCGAAGTGGTCGCGGATCGCGGTCAGCGGGCACTCTCAGGGTGGTGGTGAAGCCGCGATGATCGCGAAGCTGCGGAGGGTCGATCGTGTGGTGCTGTTCTCCGCAGTCCCCGACAACGTCCCGGGCTTGGGGGCTCCGACCTGGGAGATGACACACGTGACCGCGTCGGAGCGCTATTGGGGGCTGGCACATGATCGCGACACCATGGCGTTCATTCCCATCCTGGCGAGCTGGACGGCGCTCGGGATGGACGAGTTTGGCCCGGCCGTCGCCCCTGAAGCGAGCGCGCCTCCGTACGACTTCACGCACATGCTGGTGACCGATGTCATGCCGCGGGGCGGGTTTGTCGGCATGAATGCCCATGGCAGCACGGCCATCGACAACCTTACGCCGTTCGGCGCGGATGGCACGCCCGTCTTGCGGGACGCCTGGCGCTACCTTCTGACCGCGCGTACAGCCGATGAGGACAACAACGACGAGAGCGATGAGGACGAGGGCGAGAACGGCAGGACGTCCATGCCGGCCACCGAGAGACGACACTAATCGGGAAGAACTCAACGCAGACGGTCCAATCCGTCACAAGCGAGCGTCTCTCGTACACCATAACCACCGAGTGAGCTGCTTGCGGCTCAGGATCGATTATGAGAATCGCTAGCACGTCCGCAATACTGCTTCTTAGCGTGCTGAGCGGATAATCGAAGAAACCGCGAATCGCGCAGATGAAGCGAGTCGGCATCTCGGACGCCGACATCGACCTCATGATGCGGAAGAACCCGGCGAAGCTTCTAGGACTGGAGAGCTAGCTCCCGCTACTCATTCGGCGTCACCCCGCCAGATAAGGCGAACGTCAGCTCTTGTCCGGAAGCGGACAATCCTCCTACGTTTCTTCTACGTTGGTCGGCGGACGTCACCGCGGCATCGTGCAAGTGCTTGAGAGGATTGGTAGGTCGTGGCGGATTCGAACCGCCGACCAACGGATTAAAAGTCCGCTGCTCTACCAGCTGAGCTAACGACCCGCGGGAAAGAGCGAAATTTTATCAGCCCTCGCGGGCCATCCGCCAGTATTGGGCCTTCATCGTCGCCGCGGAGCCGACGACGATGAACACGAAGGTGATGATCGAGCCGAGGGCGAGCGTCGAGAAGCCCGAGATCGCCTGGCCGATGGTGCAGCCGAGCGCGCAGATGCCGCCGAAGCCCATCAGGATTCCACCGACGATATGGTTCGCGGTGTCTTCGGCATCGCGGAAGCCTTCCCAGCGGAAAGTGCCCGTGGCGAGCGCATACGCGGCGGAGCCGGCGATCACGCCGGCCGCGGAGGCGATGCCATAGGTGATGATCTTGGATTTATCGGTCCACAGCATCAGGTAGTCGAGCGTGTAGGCCATCGGCGAGACGAACGAAAACGATTCCATGCGCCCGGAGTTGGTCGCGACGAACGCTTCCTGCAGCGTGTTCGGATCTTCCGCGACGTGGCCGATGTGCCCGCTGACATACCAGCCGCCGACCACCACCAGCCCGGTCACCACACCGCCCAGCGTGTAATCGAAGCTCGAGCGGAACTCGCGGCTCGCATAGACGAAAGCAAGCATCGCCCCGCCGACGGCCGCCGCGAGGATCGCCGTCCATGCGGCCTTCGACAAACCCAATCCTGTTGATAAAAGCGACGGCAGATCTTGCCCCGGTGCCAAGGTCAGCGATGCCTTTTCCAGCACGCCGACGCGGAACGCGCCGAGCAGGCCGCGCAGCGTCATGTACGCCGCGATGCCGAGAAACACGTACACGATGACCGACTTGAGGCTTCCCGCGCCGATGCGGATCAGCGTCTTCGAGCCGCAGCCCGAGCCCAGCGTCATGCCGACGCCGAACAGAAAGCCGCCGAGGATGTACGACAGCCAGGTGAAGTTGGGCCCGGGATAGATGGACTTGGAAAGGTCGACCAGGCCGGCGAGCTGCAGCGCGCTCGAGCCAAGCAGCGCCACCGCGACGGCGAGCAGCCACATCCGCATGCGGCCGAGGTCGCCCATGTTCACCCAGTCGGATACCGCGCCCATGGTGCAGAAGCGCGTCTTGTTCCCGACCGCGCCGAAGATGAAAGCGAGAACAAACGCCCCGGCGGTGACTAAGGGGGCGAGTTGCGCAGGAGTAGGGTCGTTCAACGCTTCGGGTAAGCGGACAAGCGCTGCTTCGCGCTCGTCGCGGCACTGCTCGAGGGATGGCGCGCGATCAGGTCTTCGAGGGTTTTCTGCGCGGCGCGGCGGTCGCCCATGGTTTCCTGGGCGCTCGCGATGCTCAGCATTGCGTCAGGCGCCTTCGGGCTGTCTGGCCACGCCGCAAGGAGCTTGCGCTGCGCGGCGATCGCGTTCTTGTAGTCGCGCTGCCCGGAATACGCCATACCGATCCAGTACTGCGCATTGGGCGCGAGCGCACTGCTCGGATACGTCACCAGGAAGCCCTGCATCGCCGAGACGGCCATAGGGTAATTGCCGAGCTTGAACTGGTCGAGCGCCGCCTGGTAGGCCTTCGCCTCGGCAGGAGTGGCCCCTTCGGCATCGCCCGGTGCCGCCGGCGGCTTCTCGGGTGCCGCGGCCTGCTGCTCGCGCGCCTGCTCGAGCTTCCTCAAGCGCGTGTCGATGTCGACGTACAAGTCTTTTTGCCGCTTGTCGGCGGTCTCGATCTGGTTGGCGAGAACCTCGATCTGCCCGCGCATGCGGGCGATCTCCGCCCGCAGCGCCTCGAGCTGTCCGGCGAGATCGAGCAGCGCGCTGCGGTCTCCGCTCGCCGACTCGATCTTGGCGAAGCGATCCTCGAGCGCCTTCTGGTTCGCCTCGACCTGCTGGCGCAGCAGCTCGATGCGGCGCCGCGCCTCGTTGTCGTCGAAAAGCCCCTGCGAGAGCGCCGGCCAGGCCAGCGCGCAGCCGAGCAGGAACGCAGCCGCCTGCCGTGACCCCATCCAGCGCATCAATACTCGCCGCCATAGAGCATGTCGCCGCGGCGGTTCTTCGCCCAGCAGTCCTCCGCATGCTCGGTGCAGACCGGTTTCTCTTCGCCCAGGCTTACCGACTCGATCTGGTTCTCCTTCGCGCCGAGGAGCATCAGCGCCCTCCTGACGCTGTCGGAGCGGCGCTGCCCGAGACCGACGTTGTACTCGCGGCTGCCGCGCTCGTCGGCGTTGCCCTGGATCAGCATCTTCGCGCCCGGGTTTTCACGCAGGTACTTCGCATGCGCCTCGATCAGTGGACGGAACTCGTCCTTCACCTCGAACTTGTCGTAGTCGTAGTAGATCGAGCGCTTCGACAGGATGTTGTTGGGATCCTTGAGCGGGCTTCCCGCCGCAGGCTTGCCGGTGAGGTCGACGCGGGCGATCGGCTTGGTCTCCACAGCTGCCGGCTTGCCTGCCGCGCGATCCTCGACTTTCGCCGGCGACTGCTCCTCCGGCGTGGTGGCGCAACCGGCGACCAGCGCGGCTGCGGTAAGGGTGGCGATGATGACTGCGCGCATGGACTTCCCTCCTTTCATTCGATGAACGGTCCCCAGGCGGGCTCGCGCACGTCGCCCGCCGTCACAGTAAGGCGTTGCTTGACGCGGCCGTCCGAAGATACCGCCGAGAGCACGCCGCGCCCGCCGAGCACCGTGGCAAGCAGGATCATCCGCCCGTTGGGAGCGAAGCTCGGCGACTCGTCGCGATCGCTGTCCGTAATGATCTGCACCTGACGGTTAGAGAGATCGAGCAGCGCCACCTGGAACTTGCCTTCGTTAAGCGTGATATAGGCGAGGGTCTTGCCATCGGGACTCAGGCGCGGCGTCACATTATAGCTTCCCTCGAAGGTGACGCGCTGCGGCTCGCCGCCGGCGGCCGGCATGCGGTAGATCTGCGGGCTGCCGCCGCGGTCGGAGGTGAAGTAGATCCACTGGCCGTCGCTCGAGAAGCGCGGCTCGGTGTCGATCGCCGCCGAGCTGGTGAGGCGGCGCAGGCCGCTGCCGTCGGCGTTGATGAGGAAGATCTGCGAGCCGCCCTCGCGCGACAGCGTGACGGCGAGCTTGCTGCCGTCGGGCGACCAGGCGGGCGCCGAGTTCGATCCCCTGAAGTTGGCCACGACATTCCGCTTGCCGTCGAGCAGGGAATGGACGTAGACCACCGGCTTCTTGTTCTCGAACGAGACATAGGCGAGCTTCCGGCCGTCGGGCGACCAGGCCGGCGAGATGATCGGCTCGAACGAGACGAGCGCGGCTTCCTCGCCGGCGCCGTCGGCGTCGGCGATCTGCAGCTCGAAGCGGTTGCCGCGCTTCACCACGTAGGCGATACGCGTGGAGAACACGCCCTTCTCGCCGGTGAGCTTCTCGTAGACGAAATCGGCGATGCGGTGGGCGGTGGCGCGCACCTGCTCCTTGCTCAAGGTGTAGGCGACGCCGCCGAGCGAGGCCTGCTTCACCACGTCGTAGAGGCGAAACCGCACCTCGTAGCGGCCGTCGGGCCTGACCGCCACCGAGCCGAGCACCAGCGCATCGGCCAGGCGCGAGCGCCATTCCGCATAGTTGACGTTGGACACCTCGGTCGGCGCCGGCGCGAGCGGCGGGATCTCCAGGCCGCGGAACAGCCCGCTCCTCTCGAGGTCGGCGCGCACGATCGAGGTGATGCCGGGGCCGAGGGCAGCTTCGCCGGGGAAAGCTGCGATGGCGATCGGCATGCGCGGGGCGCCGGCGCCGGTGATCTCGATCGAGAGCTGCGCCCTGGCGAGCGGCGCAGCCAGTAAAAGTACGATGCCGAGGAAAGCGCAGAAACGCGGGAGCAAGGCCTGCATCCTCCTGATGTCCTTCGGATAACGGCCGATTATAGGCAATCCGCCGCTTCTATTTGTCCTGCGGCCGGAAGCGAAGTTCCAGCTGCCGCTCGAAGAGATTGGGCTCATCGGGCTTGGGTAGCGGGGAGGACTTGAGGATCGCCCGCTCGACCGCATCGTCGTAGCCCTTGTGCCCGCTCGACTTGCGCAGACGGATCGAGATCACTCCGCCCGTCGGCAGCTGCGCGACATCGAAGATGGCCTCGGGGTTGCCGCTGAGGTTCTCGGGCAGGCGGATGTTGCCCCGAATCTTCGCCCGGATCTTGTCGGTCCACGCCGCGAGCGCCCGGTCGCGCGCTGCGGCCGCCGCGGCCGCCGCTACGGCCTGCTGGCGCGCGGCGGCCTCGCGCCGCTCGGCCTCGCGGCGCTGATCGTCGATCGCGCGCTGCTCCTGCGCCAGCTGCTCGCGCATCCTTTTCTCGAAGTCGTCTTTCCTGGGGGCCGGCTTGGGCTCGGGTTTCCGCTTCGGCGGCGCCTTGATGGCGATCTCGGGCTTCTGCACGGGTGGCGGTTCCGGCTCCACCTTGGGAAGTGGCTTGGGCGCCTCCACTACCGGCGCTGGCGGCGGGGGCGGCGGCGCTTCCCAGAGCTCGACCACCACCGTCTCGGGATGGTGACTCGACCAGCGCACGCCGACGAACATGACCGCGGCGAGAAACAGGTGCACCAGGGCTGCGAGAACGAACGAGGGCAGCAGCGCCGGCTCGCGGCGCGCCCCGAAGGCGAGAGCCTCGGCGCTCACTGCGTGGTCTTCACCTGCAGGCCGACCTTCTGCACGCCCTGGCGATGCAGCTCGTCCATCACCGCGAGCACCGACTCGTAGCGCGCGCTCTTGTCGCCGCCGATCAGCACCGCCAGATCGCCGCCCTTCGCGCGCGCGCCCTTGATGACGCTCGCCAGCTCGGACCGGGTCACATCGCGCTCATCGACGATGCGGCCGTTGGCGTCGCGCTGGCGCACCCTCAGGCCCTGGTCCGACTTGACGAACACCTCGATCGGCACCACGCGCGGCTGGCTCGCCTTGTCGACCGTCGGCAGGTCGATGATGGCCGGCGTCACCAGCGGCGCGGTGACCATGAAGATCACCAGAAGCACCAGCATCACGTCGACGTAGGGCACGATATTGATGTCGTGCATCGGCCCGCGCTTGCGATGAAGGGACGGCATGGCGCTACTTCACCGCCTGGCGGTGAAGGATGTTGGAGAACTCCTCCATGAAGCTCTCGAAGCGGTTGCCGAGGCGCTCGATGTCGTACGAATAGCGGTTATAGGCCACCACCGCCGGGATCGCGGCGAACAGGCCGATCGCCGTCGCGACGAGCGCCTCGGCGATGCCGGGCGCCACCTGGGCGAGCGTCGCCTGCTGCACGTTCGCCAGACTGCGGAACGCGTGCATGATGCCCCACACCGTGCCGAACAGGCCGACGTACGGGCTCACCGAGCCGGTCGAGGCGAGAAACGCCAGATGGCGCTCGAGGAAATCCATCTCGCGCTGGAAGGTGGCGCGCATCGCGCGCCGCGCCCCGTCCACCATGTCGCTCGGGTCGGTGCTGCCGCGCTGCCCGCGCAGCTTCGCGAACTCGCGGAAGCCGGCCTCGAAGATGCGCTCCAGGCTGCCGATCGTGTGGCGGTTGTTGACCGCGCCCTGGTAGAGCGCCGTGAGCTCGTTGCCGCTCCAGAACTCGCGCTCGAACTGCTCGGTCTGGAGGCCCGCGCGCCGGATCGCGAACCACTTCTGGAAGATGAACATCCAGGACATGAAGGACACCGCGATCAGCAGCACCAGCACAACCTTGACGACGAGGCTGGCGTTGACGATCAGCGTCCAGATATCGAGGTCCTGCGTTAAGCTCATTTGAGCGCCTGTTCGAGTTCTTGGGGCATGCGCGCTGGCGGAAGACCAGGCTCGCGCGGCCCATTTTAACCGACGCCGCCGGCGTCGGTGTCCTGGTAGTACACCCGGACCGGAATCCGGAACGGACTCTTCAAGTGTCGGACAGCAGATCGCGCGCCGCCGCCGGCGCGACGATGCCGAAATGGCGGTACGCGGAGAGCGTGGCGATGCGCCCGCGCGGCGTTCTCTGCAGGTAGCCCTGCTGGATGAGGAAGGGCTCGAGAACGTCCTCGATGGTCTCGGCGTCCTCGCCGATGGCGTGGGCGAGATTGTCGAGGCCGACCGGCCCGCCGGAGAACTTCTCGATCACCGCAAGAAGCAGCTTGCGGTCCATGACGTCGAGGCCGAGAACGTCGACGTCGAGCATCTTGAGCGCCGCCTCGGCCACCGCCGCCGAGACGCGGCCGTCGGCCTTCACCTGCGCATAGTCGCGCACGCGGCGCAGCAGCCGGTTGGCAACGCGCGGCGTGCCGCGCGAGCGCCGCGCGATCTCGAGCCCTCCTTCATCGTTCAGAGACACCTGCAGCAGGCGCGCCGAGCGGCGCACGATCGTTGCGAGCTCATCCTGGCTGTAGAACTCGAGCCGCGCGACGATGCCGAAGCGGTCGCGCAGCGGATTGGTGAGCATGCCGGCGCGCGTGGTGGCGCCGGCGAGGGTGAACGGCGGCAGGTCGAGCTTGATCGAGCGCGCCGCCGGGCCCTCGCCGATCATGATGTCGAGCTGGAAGTCTTCGAGCGCCGGGTAAAGGATCTCTTCCACGATCGGCGACAAGCGATGGATCTCGTCGATGAACAATACATCCCTGGGTTCCAAATTCGTCAGGATGGCGGCGAGATCCCCCGGGCGCTCCAGCACCGGTCCCGAGGTCTGCCGCAGGTTCACGCCCATCTCGCGCGCGATGATGTGCGCGAGCGTGGTTTTCCCAAGTCCCGGCGGCCCGAACAGCAGCACGTGGTCGAGCGCCTCGCCGCGCGCGCGCGCCGCCTGGATGAAGATCTCGAGCTGGCCGCGGATCTTCTCCTGGCCGACATACTCCGCGAGCGTCCCCGGCCGCAACGAGCGTTCGAACTGCTCTTCCTGCGGCGTGGTCGGCTTGGCGGAAATCAGCCGGTCGGTTTCGACAGCCACGCCGGCATTCTAGATCGGA
>Ga0209220_1000126_pt1 | contig 34313 bp, 31 predicted proteins | sample BlaSpr_A8_OM3_M3_FD_187984 | JGI IMG/M metagenome (GOLD analysis project Ga0209220, IMG submission 187984) | Forest soil microbial communities from Thunder Bay, Ontario, Canada - Black Spruce, Ontario site 2_A8_OM3_M3 (SPAdes) (version 2) | ecosystem: Environmental > Terrestrial > Soil > Boreal... | reverse complement strand
GCATGGTCGTCACCATGCTCATGTCCGATATTCGCGGCTACTCGCGGATCGCCGAGTCAGCCGACCTGCTCCCGCTCTGTGAACAGCTGAACGGATATCGGGCTGCCGCGAGCCACGAGATCATGGCCGAAAAGGGCACGGTGATGCAGTTCGTCGGCGACGCCGTGATGGCCGTCTTCGGTGCGCCAGAGGGGGTGCCCGACCACGCGGATCGTGCACTTCGAGCGGCGCATGCCATGCATCGCCGGCAAGCCGAGCTGAATGGCCAGTGGAGGACGGCCGGCCTGCCGCAGCTGGAGCTCGCGATCGGGCTGTCGTCGGGGTTGGTGGCCGCCGCTCTGTTGGGAGGTGAGGAGCGGATGGAGTACTCGGTGGTCGGAGATGCCGTGAACCTGACCCAGCGCCTGCAGCAGCTGGCGTCCGGCGGCGAGACAGTCCTCAGCGAATCGAGCTACAAGGCGCTGAGCACTCGGCCCCAGGCCGAGCAGGTGGGTCCCGCCCAGGTGCCTGGGCGGGATGGGCTCGTCACCGCATATCGGGTGGCTGCGCAGCCAGATAGATGAGCGCCGCGCGCACGCGGCGGTGGACGTCCTGCTCGTCGCCAAGCCCGAGCTTGGAGAAGATCGAGTTGATGTGCTTCTCAACGGCCCGGTCCGTCAGGTGGAGGTTGGCCGCGATGGCCGCATTGTTCTTGCCCTGCGCGACCTCGCCGAGCACCTCGGTCTCACGAGGGGTCAGGTCCGCGATCGGCGATCGCGCATGCCGAGCGCGAGCGGCGATCAGGTTCTCGACCACCTTGAGATCGATCACGGAACCACCACGCGCGACCTCCCGGATGGCGTTGGCAAGCTGGTCCAGGTCGGTGACCCTCTCCTTTAATAGGTAAGCCCTCCCGGCCGCTCCTTTGTCGAGCAGCGCCAACGCATACTCGGCGTCAGCGAACTGGCTGAGCACCACGACGCCGATCGAGGGATCGGTGCGTCGCAGTTGTTCGGCCATCCGGATGCCTTCGTCGGTGTTGGTCGGCGGCATGCGGATGTCGGTGAGCACGACATCGGGGTGCTCAGAGGCGACCGCCGCGATCAGGGCATCCAGGTCGGCGCATGTGGCGACCACGTTGATGTCGTCGATCGCTTTGAGGAGCTCTCGCACGCCCTCGCGGACGATGTAGCTGTCGTCGGCAAGCACAACGCGAATCGCCATCTCGGCAATTTCAACACAGGCAATCGCCCTGGGACGACGGGGCTGGCCTCCCCGCGAGGTTTGGTGTTGGCACCATTGGACCTTCAGGCTCCCAGGTCTAGCGTCTGGTTGGTGGCGGTGAAAGTGCTGATCGTCGACGACCAGCCCGCGTTCAGACTGGCGGCCCGCGAGGTGATTGCGGCGACCGAGGGTTTCGAGGTGGCCGGCGAGGCTGAAGGCGGCGAGGAATCAGTGGTCGCGGCGAGGCGCTTGCATCCGGACCTGGTGCTGATGGACGTTCAGATGCCCGGCGTCGATGGGATGGAGGCAAGCCGTCGTATCCGATCCGAGCATTCCGATGTCGTCGTGTTCCTGCTGTCTACCTACGACCGGGAGGACTTCGCGTCGGGCATCGCTGTATCCGGTGCGGAGGCGTTCATCCCCAAGGCGGCGTTCGGCCCCGAGAGTCTGTCCGACTCATGGAAAGCGGCCCGCGGAAAGGACACGCTCTCGCCGCCCAGCAACCAGTGATGCTCGCCGATCCCTGACGGGGAGATTATCCTTTTCGGAGCGGCACGAAGTGCCGTTCAGTTGTTTTTTAACAGCTGGTCAAAGGGCCCTTTTTGGCCGATTTCGATCTGTGACCCGCGACCGAGCATTTCCCGACCGTCTTTTTGGCCAAGGCGATGTTCTGGGTTGTCGGATCGTCTCGCCTGCAAAAGCGGGCCCAGTTCGGACTTCACCGCCCGACAATCAGTGGCCGCCCGACGCTTAAAGCCGACGCACGGGTCAGGACCGTGAGGCCCCGGGTTCAACACCGGGCCCCCGACCTGCTTCCGAACTCAGGACCATCGAGGCGACGTTCAGCCGCGTCGCCGGTGTGGGGGATCTGTCTAGCCGCCGCGACCGATTGCCCGGTTAGAAACAGCGTTCGCCATCGCCTCAAGGTCCTCGAACTGCGCGGCATGTCCCTCGCGGAATGCCGCATCAAAGGCCCGCGAGTCCAGTTGCAGCCGGATTGCGGCGAGGTCCTCGCGACGGACCTGCTCGTCGGCAGGCGCAAGCACCCGGTGCGCTGTTTCCAACGTGCGGTCAACCGCCCCGAACAACCGCAGCCCTTCGGTGAGCTCGCCGTCGCGCAGGGCGACGCTGGCCATACCCGCGAGGCTGGCGGCGATGTCGGCGGCGGGCCCTGACCGCCACCGCAGTAGGAGACTCTCCCTGAACCTTGCGGCTGCCGTCGGCCTGTCATCGGACTGGAGCGCGACATGCCCCAGGTTATGGAGGGCCCACGCGACAACCATGTCGTCGCCCATGCCTCGACCGTCGGCCAGCGCTTGCTCGAACAACTGCGCTCCACCGGCCGGATCGCCTTCGCTCCGACTGACCTCACCCAGGCTGATGCGCGTGATCGCGACCTGCCACGGGTTATCGGGCCGCGTGCGGATCGCCAGCGCCTCCTCGACGAGGGTTCGCGCACGACCGTAGTCGCCGTCCACGCAGGCGAGCCGGCCGAGGCTCACCAATGGGACGCTCCTCAAACGGAGTTCGCCGAGCTGGCCGAATATCGCCAGGCTTTCGGTGAGGCGGACGCGCGCGGCGTCGTAGTCCCCATGCGCGAGCGCGCCATCGCCCATCGCCCAGAGCACCATTGCAACGCCCCGGATGTCGCCGAGCTCTTCGAGGATCGCCCGAGACTCGCTCATCGTTCGGCGCGACACGTCCGGATCGTTGAGCGCTCCTAGCGCCACGAACAACAGCGCATAAGCCAGTTCGCGCTTCTCACCGAGCTCCCGAAGCAATCGGACGGCCTCCCTCGCGAACGGGGCCGCGACCGGTAAATCACGCTGCAAGGCCGCAAGGGTCGCGAGAGCCAGGAGGGCACGGGCACGGCCAAGCGTCCGAGCGTCCGGATCGCTGCGGGCGAGCGCAGCCGTCAGGATTTGCTGCAGCTCACTGTGGCGACCGCGGACACCGGCCGGACCGATCAGCGAACTGCCGAAAAGAAGGTATTGGTCGGCGCTGCTCGGCTCCCCCTCGATCCATTCGAGCGCCGCGCGGAAGTTTTCGTAGTCGAGTCCATAATCGACTGACACCCGACCTAGGGGACGAGCCCACATCGGCTTGTCCACTGCCTCGCGAAAGTAGTGATCGAAGTGTCGCTGGCGAAGAATATCGGCTTCACCAGAGTCGACAAGCTTCTCGCGAGCGTACTCGCGGATCGTCTCGAGCATCGAGTAGCGTGCGGCCCCGCCGCTGTCCATCATTACGACGAGCGACTTATCGACGAGGTGCGCGAGTAGCTCGAGGATGGCCTCGCTTTCGATGCCATTCCCGCTGCATACGGCCTCGGCCGCGTCGAGGGTCCAGCCCCTAACAAAGGTCGATAGTCGCCGAAGCAGGGCGCGCTCTGCCTCGGTCAGCAGGTCGTAGCTCCAGTCGATGAGCGCCCGCAGCGTCTGCTGCCGTGCCACCACGGTTCGCCCGCCGCCAGTGAGAAGACGGAATCGGTCGTCGAGCCTCTTGGCGACCTGAGCAACCGAGAGGACTCGGACCCGAGCAGCGGCGAGCTCAAGTGCAAGAGGCACGCCGTCCAGGCGGCGACAGATGCGCACGACTTCCGCCGCGTTCTCATCCGTGAGGGCGAACGCAGGCTGATACGAGGCGCAGCGATCGACGAACAGGCTGATCGCCTCGAAGCCACCTAGTTCGTCGAGCGGCGGGATCCTGTGGCCTTCTGGCACTCGCATCGGGGGCACCGGCATGAGGGCCTCGCCCGGGACGTTCAGACCCTCGCGGCTGGTGGCGAGGATGGTCACCAGAGGGCATGAGCGAAGAAGCGCATCTGCCAGGTCCGCGCACGCGGCAACGAGATGCTCACAATTGTCCAGCACTAGCAAGAGGCGCCGGCTGCGGAGCGACTCGATGATCGTGTCGACGGTCGGGCGACCCCCGCGGTCACCGATATGCGCGGCGGCAACTACTGTGGGACTCACGCCGCCAGGGTCGCTGACCGGGGCGAGCTCGACCAGCCAGACCCCATCGGGGTACCGCTCGAGGAGGTCTGCAGCGAGGTGGAGGGCGAGGCGGGTCTTGCCGCTGCCGCCTGGTCCGGTCAGCGTCAGCAGCCGGGTCGTCTGAAGGCGCTCAACTGCCCCAGCGATCTCACGCTGCCTGCCGATGAACTTTGTCGCCTGCGTCGGAAGGTTGTTTGGGGTCGAGTCAAGAATCCGGAGCGGTGGGAGGCTTGCCTCCGACGCCTGGAGCCAACCTGCGATGTCACGGCGGGAGTGGAAGCCGAGCTTGTTTCTAATTTGCTCCACGTGGTACTCAGCAGTGCGCTCGGAGACGAAGAGCCGCTCGGCGATCTCGCGGTTCGTGAGTCCGTCGGCGACAAGCTCTGCCACCTGCTTCTCGCGCCGGCTTAGCTGGGCTCCAGCCATCCCTTGGCTCACAGGGGCGAACGTTAGCGGTAAATCCGCGATCAGACCGGTACAAGAACAGGTACTTAAACCGGTAGCTGGCCCCAGGGGCGGCGAACGATGCGGGGCCTAGCGTGGTCGGCACCGGCGCTCTTCGGCTCCTTGCAGCCCTTCGGCCAGGAGCACACAGGAACGCTGGAATGTAATGCCGGCAGGAGTATCCGAAGGGAAGGAATTGACATGTCCGAGCAGAACAAGGCGCAACCGGCGCGTCAACGTGAGAGGAGTACCGCAGTTCGGCTCAGCTGCTGGTCGGCGGTCGTCGCCGCCCCGATCACCATCATCGCCGTCCTGATTACGGTCTTCACAGTCTCCGGCCCGACCCTTGACGTCAATACGGCTCAGAGCCCTGCCTTCGTCGCCGCGAATCTGTTGTCCACGGTCGGCGCGCTCCTGCTCGTCTACGGACTGCCTGGCGTGTTCGCGCGCTGGCATGAGGGCTGGGGCCGCACGGGGCTCGTTGGCATTGCGCTGCTTTCGCTGGCGGCTCTCATTCTTTCGTTCGTGTCGCTGCTCGCCGCCCTAATCGATCCGTGGCTGGCTGAGAAGGCGCCACAACTCGTCAAGGACCCCGGCCCGCCTCTCTTCCTAGCGATTTCTTTCACCTCGCTAGCGGCGTTGAGCGCCGGCACCATCCTGATGGCGATCCCGATCCTCCGCCGCCGAGTTAGCCCGCGATGGATCGGTTTCCTGCTAGTCGCCTCCGCGGTCATGTACCCGGTCTATGTATATGCGGCCTTTTCATCGAGCAAGGTGCTGCTCTCGCTCGTCGGAAGCCTGAGTCCTATCTGCTTCCTAGTCGCCGTGGGCTCTCTAGGCTACTCCGGTGCGTCGGAGACCCGGACCGCCAGGACCGAATCCATGCCGAGCACGGCGCAGCGCGCATGAGCAACGCAGTGCGGCTCAGCTGCTGGTCCGCTGTAGTCGGCGCCGCCATCTCAACCATCGCGATCCTGGCCTTCTCGGTCTACGTGCCCGGCCACGCTTTTGATGGCGCGAAAGCGCAAAGCGCCGGCTTCATCGTCATCAACATCGCCGGCGCGACCGGCATGACGCTGCTTGTCTACGGACTGCCCGGCGTGTTTGCGCGCGGGCGCGAGGGCTGGGGCGGACTTGGGTTGGCCGGCATTGCGCTGATCGCGCTCGCCGAGATGATCTTCGGTTTCATTTCTCTGATGGCCGCAACGCTGTACTCGTGGCTGGGCTCGGTGGCGCCCGATCTGTTCAAGGACCCGAACCCCGCGCCGCTCGTCAGCCTGGTCTTCATGATCTGGCTCGTAGCGATCATCGCTGGCAACGTCCTGATGGCGACAGCTATCTTCCGCCGCCGGTTTGCCCCGCGTTGGGTCGGCTTCGTACAAATCGGCTCCGCCGTCATGTCCCTTGTCTATCTCGCTGCGGCGCTGACACCGCCCAGCGTGCCGGTCTCTCTCGTCGGGAGCTTGGGCCCGATCCTCCTCTGCGTCGCACTTGGATATCTGGGCTACACCGGAGCATCGGAGACACGGGCCATCCGCGCTGAACCCGCGCCGAGCATGGCGTAGAGGGCATGAGCATGGAATGCAAAGTCCGCGACATCACCATGACGTACGAAGAGGTCGGCACCGGGAGGCCGCTGCTGGTCCTTGACGGTTGGGGTTACAGCGGGCAGCTCACGATGATTGGGTCCGAGCCTGTTTACGAGGGTCGAACCCAGTTGGCAGGCGTAGAGCCTCCCTGATCACCGAGCCCAGGCTGGGTCCCGAGGCCAAGCCTGGGCTCCGTCTGGTGCACATTTCGGCAATCTAGGGCGGGACGCGATGTAGACGAGCAGAGCGACACCAAGCCCGATCGACCGCGTCGAGGACCTCAAGTTGCCACGTGTGCGTGCATACCGTACTTCGAGAGCGCGGCTGCGATCGCGCTAGATTGCCGCCGGCTCGTTGATCTGCAGAACTCCTCCGCGGCCGATAAACGGATGGTCGGCGAGCAGCTTCGACGCGGCGTTCAGGTCGGCGGCCTCGATTACGGACCAGCCGTTGAATGGCCCGTCGGCAAGACCGTCCTTCGTACCATCGCTTGAAACTGTCCGCGAAGCGCCGATCGGAGCTCCGGGCTCCACCAGCGCCGGGCCCGTCTTGCCGGCCCAATGCATGAAAGCGTCGCGCGCCTTGGCCATGGACACGACATCGTGGGGCATGTTGCTGCCGTGATAAGTGATCAGAAATTTAGGCATCGAAGTCCTCCTCGGGATTAGAGAGTGAGGTCAGGTTACGGCCCGAGTGAATTTCTGGCCATGCTTCGGGCGACGAAAAATCCGTCCTAGCGTCCAGGTTTTGTACCTGGGTGAGTACGAGCCCTGGTGGACGCCACGACAGCTAAGGAGTAGAACTACGCAGTGGATCCGTTGAGCGTGGCGCTGCGCAGTATCCAGATGTCCGGATCATTGATCGCCCGCGCCGAGCTGACCGCGCCGTGGGGGATGGGCCTCGAGCCGTTCGGCGCAGCGGTCTTCCACGTCATTCTCTCGGGATCTGGATGGCTTCGGACTGAGGAGGGCCGTATGATCCGCCTCTCGGCCGGCGACGTGGCCGTTCTAATGCGCGGGCAGCGCCACGAGCTCATGAGCCAATCGGGCGTGCTGATCACATCGTTCGCGGACCTTATGCAGCATTGCGTTCCGGGACGTTTCCCGTCGATCGGCATCGCGGGTGGCGGCCATCAAGCCACGATGCTGTGCGGCTTCTTCAAGTTCGAGCGCCAAACCAGCCATCCTCTCCTGCGAGTGCTGCCGGACCTGATCCATGTCAACGCGGGCGCGGGCACGGGAATGATCGAGGGCCTTGTCGCGATGGCGGATGCAGAGTCGGCGATGCCGCTCCCCGGCTCCGGCGCGTTGACCGATCTACTCTGCGGACTGCTGCTCGTGCAGGTCCTGCGAGCGCAGCTCGCGCTAGATTCGCGCGCGGCCGCGCCATGGATCCACGGCATTGAGGACGCGCGCGTAGGAGCAGCGCTCGGGCTGATCCAAGAGTCGCCTCAGAAGGACTGGACAGTGGCGCGGCTTGCATCCGCAGTTGCAATGTCCCGATCTAACTTTGCTCAGCGCTTTGCCGAGTGTGTCGGCGAATCGCCGATGCGCTACCTGGCGCAATGCCGCATTCTTCGTGCGGCGCAGCTGTTGGACGCGGAACGCCTGTCGGTCACCGAAGCGATGCGGAGCGTCGGCTACGAGTCGGAGTCGAGCTTCACGAAAGCATTCCAGCGACATCTCGGGTGCACGCCGGCGGTCTACCGAGGCTCTCAGCGGCGAAGTCGTTCTAGAAAGGTGCCTACGGCCGGAGCCGTTGCGGTCTGACCGATGGTGTCGTACGTGTGCTGCCCCAAGCCCAGGCGATTAGCGCCCGGTCTGTTTATAGCCCCCACCCGTCACGTTCGAGAGTGGGTTTGCGTGCTCGACTTTGGGGCTGATCTGGCCCTCGCTGGATCACAGCTGGATCACGCATTCCCGGAAACGGACGGTTCCGAGAGGTCACACGAGGACACGAAGGCCCCGCCATTTGAGTTCAGGCGGCCCCACGAGGAGCCGCCAGGACACTCCAGGACATCCCACGGAGACGGTTCGTGACCGTGAGGCCCCGGGTTCAAATCCCGGGCCCCCGACCAAAGTTCCCTTATTTGAACTGGTCAACAAGCGTTCGACTAGATACCCGGATTACGACTGCGGACGACCCGAGTCGCTGCTGCCAGTGTCAGCGCCAGGCCCGCATAGATTAAAAACGCGAATCCCTCATTTCCTGTCAGCGCCAATCCGACTACGAACAGACTGCCCAACAGGCAGTAGGCTCCAGCGAGCCGGAGCGCGCGGCGCTCGCCGGGCCAGCCAGGCCAGTTATGGAGACGGCGTCCGGTCACGACGACCCAGAAGCCCACTGCGGCAGTCGCTGCCGCGGACACGGCAAGCACGTTGATGGCGCCAGGGGCTCCGTCTCGGTGCCCTTGTAGCGTGCGATAAGTCTCGACAAAGACGAAAGCACCTGTGAGGACAATTAGAAGCACACCTGCGATGACTGATGCGACGAGTCTGTTTCGCTTGCGATTGCCATTCATCAAATACCCTCTGGGGTCGTCATGTTGGTATGTTCTGCCGACGTCGCCCGGTGGCATCTCTTGGTTTAGCCATGCGTCCACGCAACCGACCATGACGTCCAGCAAGAGCGAGAGAGTGACCGGACGTCTTTCCAAGATGTCGAGCGCCTCGGCCCCATATCGATCGCGCCACCAATGGGGATAGAGATGGAGAAGTAGCTTCATCGCGCCTCCTCCAACTTTCGTGCGCCATAACGGACAACACGATTCAAGGAGGCGAGGCGCGCCCTCAGATGGCCGACTCCCAATTCGGTCATTCGGTAGGGCCGGCGACGATCGTCTGAAGCTTCGGCTTCTATGAGCCTGAGCCTCTCCAGGCGGTTGAGCGAGCCATACAACGTGCCCACGCTCAGTGGGAAGCCGAGCGATGCGCTCTCCTGAAGGATCGCGTATCCGTGCTTCGGTCCGTCCGCCAAGCAGGTCAGGACGACAAGCGCTGGGTCCGAGAAGCGCCCGAGATCCGGTTCAGCCTTCTGCTGTCTACTAGGCATATTACGTCAACGATTATAATCGTTCTCGTAATAGCTTGGAGCCGCCTGTACCTTTTGCCAGCAGGGCCCGCGGGCGGACTAAACGCTGGCTGCGGCCTGTTCAAGCCGGTCGCAATGGGTCCTAATTAGGTCGAGGACGCCGCTGCCGAGTTCAATTCGAGAGTTCAAATAGTGTCCCCACCGAGGTCCGTCAGTTTTAGACCCGGGCCCCCGACCACTTTCTGAATACGATCCTTGCGTCACGCTTGGTGCTGGGTAGGGCGCCGGATCAAAGCCGTATCACAATTTCCCCGGGAAGTAATCCACAGATGGGCTCTTGTGGATACCACCCAGATCGTCCGGCCATCAGTGGCCAGGTTCGGTCGCACGCCGGAGATACACCTTGAGTCCGTTCTTACGTTCATGGACCCGCTATGCTCGCCCCCCCAGTGTCGTGCACGGCAAGGCAGGACGCTCCTGCCCGTGGTGCCTGGGTAGGATCGGGTACGCAACCAGGGAGACCCGCCGCCCTTGACCTATTTCTGCGCCACCGGCCAGCACCAGGGACTGCGTTCCACCAAATCCGCGTAGACCCAGTGAGGGAGGGGAGCTACGACGCGAGGGTGCTAGGCATCGTCGTCGACGCGGAGGGCCGGCTGCTCAGCATCCCGGCCCAGTACAAGAAGAGGCTCACCATGCTGCGCTGGCTGGCCCAGGATTTTCAGCCCGGGCGCAGCTTCACCGAGGCCGAGGTGAGTCGCATCATCTCGCGCAGGCATCCGGACTTCGCCACCCTGCGCCGCTACCTGGTCGACGAGGGGCTGATGCAGCGGCGGCGGAGTATCTACTGGCGGACAGGGACGGTCCCGAACGTGGGCCACGACCCGGCATCGTGGCCGGATGGCTCGAGCGCATGCTCCACTGGCACCCGCACCTGGATCAGATCGAGAGCGCAATCGGTCGGGAGATCTAGCGGCCTAGGTTTCGTCGGCCTCCTTCGCTGTTGGCGAGCCCATGGCTCCTTCCTGGATCAGACGCACGGCAAGAAGCACAATCCAGCTGCAGATGACGAGGATCCCAATCCTTTGCAGCAATCCTGCGATTCCCACCCCGACCAGCAGGTCAGCTGTGAACAGTCCGGCAAACGCGACGCCAGTCACACGGGAGTAGGCCGCGAATCGGCGGCCGTTGGCTAGGTCGTAATGGGCGGCAACGACGAAGCACGCCGCGGTCATCGCCGCGAGGAAGACAATGCTGGCGGCAATGTGCAGAGAGCCGTGCACAGTCACCGCGTTTGGACCTGGATCCGCGACAAAGACGCCAGCCGCAATCAAGCCCAGTCCAGAGACAGCAATCACGATGGGTCCTGCCGGGGCGGCGGGCCCCGTCCGAATAACAGTGCGGACGCCCGCCGCGAACGCCGTCATCAGCAGGCCGAGGACGATGAAGTTGGCGACGTTGACCCAGCCGTAAGGCCCGAGGCTCAGAAAGCTCGTGAAGTCGCGGATTGGGCTGTATTCGGGCCGCAGCGCCCCCTCGACCGTGAACACCGCGATGTTCACGGGCGGACCGATGACACCGCAGGCGAGGAGCAACCCGCCGACCAGCGCTTGCCCGGTGGCCGGGCGTGGATCGTCGGCGGACGATAAGGAGGGTTCCCTCAGCTGGCTTTGGACGCTGGACCACATAGGGATCTAATCCTCAGATCGGGCGGGCGAGTGGTTCGGAGCGGAGGGATGCTGAATCAGTCGACATTGGCTGAACCGCGATTTTGCCGATGAGGAACCAGCAGCTGGCGATCACGATCCAGACCAAAGACAGATACCAGCCGATTAGAAACAGCGGACCCAGGGCGTCGAGGCCGCCGGACAATGCAATCGTGCCAAGGCTGAGACTCGTGCCGCCGGCGAGACCTATCCACCGGACCCACCCCGGGAACGCGTGCGCCAACAGTGCGAGGACCGAAATCGTCAACACGAAGATCCCAAGGAACGCATGCCCGGTGAACGCGATTGAATCCCAGACCCCGTAGACAGCACGCACAGTCTCCGGTGTCGATCCCTGGGCGGTACCGGCTGCAAACTGGAGCACGCTTTGCCCCCCCGCGTAAAGGGCGACGGCTGCGATCGCGCATCCAAATGCAGCTCGGCTTAGAACTCGCGAAGCGGTCTCACTTCGGTTGAGAATCTCGGTGACGCCGGCCGCGAACACGATCAACGGAATGGTGGCGAGGAGCATGAGAAAGCTGCCTGACCTAGCCGCGCCAAGGTTGCTGATGAGAGCGCTTGCCACCTTGCTGGCGGTGTCACTGGTAGCGGTTGGCAGCGGGGCGAGAATGAAGCCCGCCGCCAGCATGATTGCCGCTGAGAGAATTCCGGCGATTCCCAAAATCCGATGCCATGATCCGACACTCATGAATTTCGTCCTCCAAAAAACGATTCGGCCAACTGCTGAATCGACAAGCTAACGGAGGACCGGAACGCTGTCGACCGCACCAAGACGGACCTGTCCTAATCAATTCGGATGTCATCCCTCCGGGGGATGCGGTTCTACTGATCCGCCTTACGCTGGGCGGGATGGTCGGGCGCCTTCGCGAGTCGCTCAATGCCGGAGTCGGTTTCTTCACTCCGTCGAACCGGCGAGATCTCCTGATTGGGGCAGGCTTCACGCTGGCAGGAGCTCTCGAATTCGCCGGCTCTGTGTTGGCGAACCCCGCGAGCTTGGTGGGCGTGCTCCCGATGCTCGCCGCCCTGTTCAGCATTACGTTTCGGCGCCAACGACCCCTGTTGCCCCTGGCGGCCATCACCTCGGTCGTCGGCGCGGGAAGCCTTGCCGTAAGCCTGATGCCCGGAACCGGTCAGGGCGGAGCGGGGCCCGCATCCATCATTTTCGGCCTTCTCTTCGCGACCTTCTCGCTGGGAATGCACGGCAATCGGCGGGAACTCGCCATAGGTCCGACGCTTCCGCTGCTGCTGATCACAGTGATCACCTTGCTCGATCCGGCCGGCAATTCGCTTGTCGGCGGTCTTACCTTCATCGCCGTCTTCGTGGTTGGCGCTCCGCTGCTCGCCGGTCGACTCTTGCGCGACCGATCCAGGCTCGTGACGGAGCTACGCCAGCAGGAGGCGCTGCTGCGAGCTGAGCGGAAGGCAAGTGCCGAGGCGGCCCTTGCGGGAGAGAAGGTCGAGCTCGCGGCCCAGTTGCAGGCGATTCTGGAGACGGGGATGGACCGACTGGTGGCGCAGGCGAAACTCGCGCAAGTAGCGGACCAGGAGCACCGGCTGGCGGCGATCGGCGGCATCGAAACCTTGGCTCGCGAGCTGCTCGGCGAGCTCCGCCAGGTGCTGGCGTCCATCTCTTCCGGCGCTGATGCATCGCGGTGGACCAGTGTAGGTTTGCACGCTGGGCTCGCTCGATCGCGGGTCTTCGCGCCACACGCCGAACCAGCTCGGCCGGCGGTTGAGCACGCGCTCGTCACCCGGCAGCACAAGCAACTTCAGTCGATGCTGCGGCGGGCTCTTGACCACTGGAATCTCTGGCTGGCTGGAGCTGTGTTCGTTGGGCTTGTATTCGATGCGCAGAGCAACTTGCATGCAAGCGTGCCGACACCTGCCGCCGTCCTTGCCTGCTTCGCCGTGGCGGCACCATTGTCGGTAGCCAGGTGGCGCCTGCTGCCGGCGGTTGCGGCTTCGACCGCTGGCGCGACGCTTTTCTCAATCTTCGTTCGTCCGCTCACGGACACAAATCTCCTCACTGCCATCACGCTTCTTTGCGCGCTTCCCTTTGTGGTAGCCACCGTCGAAGATCGGCGTCGAGCCGTTGCGGGCTTCACCATCTGTCTTCTCGGCACCCTTGCGACTCGAGGCCTCAACTCGATTGTGGGGATTGCTCCACTCCTGATCGCAGCCTGGTTTGCCGGACGAGTGTTCCGCGATCGCACCCGGCTCGCTTCGGTTCTACGGGAGACCAATCAGCGGCTCGCGCTGGAACGACAAGAGAATGACCGGCGGATCGTGCTCGAGGAGCGGGCGAGAATGACTCGCGAGGTTCACGACGTGGTCGGCCACAGCCTGACTGTGATTGCGCTTCAAGCCGGCGCGGCCCGGCGGCTGTGGAACCGGGACCGCGAAAAGGCCGAGGGCGCCATTGTCACGATCGCGCGAGTCGCCGAGGAGGGCAGGCGCGACTTGATGCGGGGCGGCCATATTAGCGGCAATCTCGAAGCCGTAGCCCCCGGGCCTCCACGACTTCTGGAGATCCACGACCTCGTCGAGCGAGCTCAACTCGCCGGACTGACCGTTGGAGTCCAGGTTCAAGGGTCGGAGGTTCAGCTTGACCCCGCCGCGGAGCTCGCCGCCTATCGGCTAGTCCAGGAGGCTTTGACGAACGTCCTCAAGCACGTGCCCGTGGCGACTGCCGAAATCAGTCTGCGTTATGGGGAGACTGGGCTCGAAGTAGCCGTCAACAACGCCGTCAACGTGTTGCCTGCTCCCGACCGCGCCCTCGGGCGAGGCCTCAGCGGGATGCTGGAGCGGGTCACCGCCTGCGGAGGAACGCTGGAATGGGGTGCTAGTCCAGCCGGGGAATTCGAGGTTCGGGCGTGGTTTCCGGCGGCGGCAACCGCCCGATGATCAGAGTCGCCATTGCCGACGACCAGCCATTGGTCAGGGCCGGCCTGCGGATGATCCTGGAGGGCGAAGCCGACTTCGTAGTGGTCGGCGAGGCCGCCGATGGTGAGCAGGCGGTTGAGCTCGCGGCGCGCGAGCGGCCTGACGTTCTCTTGCTAGATGTTCGTATGCCCGGCCCGGATGGTTTCGAGACGGCCCATCGAATCCTCGCGGAAGGATCTGATCAACACGTCCGCATCCTGATGCTCACCACCTTCGACCTCGATGACTATGTCTACGCCGCGATGCGAGCCGGAGCTTGCGGCTTCCTGCTCAAGGACATGGCGGGAGAGGACATCGTCGCGGCTGTTAGACAGGCGGCGCGGGGCGGCGACGCCATCCTCGCTCCAGCGGTGACGCGACGCTTGATCGAGCGCTTCGCTAGCCGTCGTGGCGGGGTCCAAACGCCGAGCGCTGCCGTCGGCGATCTCACGGCGCGTGAGCTGGAGGTTCTTCGCTTGATCGCCGGCGGCTTGTCGAATGCAGAAATCGCCCAATCCCTCAAGATCGGTGAGGCCACCGTCAAGACGCACGTCGCGCGCGTACTGATGAAGCTCGAGCTGCGCGATCGTGTGCAGGCCGTGATCTTCGCGTATGAAAGCGGACTGGTGCCCGGGGTCGGGCCAATTCAGGCTGCGCCGTAACAAGGCCTACGGGCCGGCGGTCTCGCGATTTGCCACGTCAAGAGACCGCCGGCAGTCGGAAATTCAGGCCAGAGTCGGATCCTATTCCCACCTAACTCAGTCCTGTCGATGCTTTCGATAAGCGATTCTTATGGTCCACAAGACTTCAGGCGAGACCCCGCTGTTGATCCTGACACTCTGAGCAGCGCCACAGGCGGCGAATCCGCGAGCCAGGGCATATCCGAGATCTGCAGGATTGCCTTTGACCTACAAATCGAGTATCACTCGTAGCACGACGCTGTCCGAACTCAACACGTCTGGACACCGATTCGCGGCGGAATGTTAGATAGACGGGTGACCAAAGCGTCGAGCGTTGTGGGCCTGATTGGGATGCCGGCGTTCCGAGTCCTATGGGTGGCCGACACTGTTGGCTTCACCGCCAGCATGGTGAACCTGGTCACGTTGCCATCGGCGGCGATCATTCTGTTGCACGCCACACCGGGTGAAGTCGCCGCATTGGGAATCATCCAGTTCCTCCCCTTTCCCCTGGTGGGCTTCTTTGCGGGGGTGGTCGTGGACCGGAGGCCGAAACGACCGCTGATGGTCTCGTCCAACGTCATTCGGTTCTTGGTGCTTCTTTCTGTGTCGCTTGCTTTCGGGGCGGGCCACATCAGTCTTGGCCTTCTTTACGTGGCATCATTTTTGACGGGACTCTTTCGGGTCATCTATGACGCTGCCAACCAGGCATTCGTGCCCGGACTGGTGAAGCCTACCGGCCTCGCGACGGCCAACTCAACCCTTCAGTCAGGAAACGGGGTGGCGTTGGCAGTCACGCCGCCACTTGCGGGCCTGTTGATTGCCGCTCTTGGGCCGGCTCAGGCAATCGCCGCGGACGCATTGCTCTTCCTGCCCGCCGGCGTCACCCTCCTGTTCCTTCCGTCCAGGTTTGAGCTGCCTCCGGCACGTCCTAAGAGTTTCTACTCAGAGTTGCGAGCGGGCTTCGAGGTACTCATGCGGAACGGTCCGATGCGGCGGATCTTGGTGGCCACCTGCATCTTCAACTTTGGAGTTGGCGTAGCCGAACCGCTGTTCATAGTTTTCGCCTATCGAGGCCTACACCTGAGCCCTGCGCAAGTCGGCTTGACGTTCGGCCTCGGCAATCTGGGTTTTCTTCTGGGAGCGCTTGCGGCTCCCTGGCTGACCGGAAGGTTTGGATTGGGCCGTGTGTTCCTGGTCGCCACGGTGCTGATTGGAATCAGTGAGGCATCAACTCCACTCTCTTCCTTCGGGCCCACCAGTCTCACGCTGGGATTAATACGGATGTTCCTTTCGCTTTGGGTCACGGTGTTCAACGTCACCGCATTGAGCTACCGCCAGTCGGTCCTCGACGCCCACATGCAGGGACGTGTCAACGCGGGTTTCAGCGCTACCACGTGGGGCGTGGTGCCTCTCGGGATGGCTCTCGGTGGTGCGCTGAGTCAGACCGTAGGGCTCCCTGCAACCTTCATTGCCGGTGGGATAATGAGCCTCGCCGCCGCGCTTGTTCTTGCGTCCGCTTCAATGATGGCGATTCGGTATGCCGACGTGAGAACCTGAAATGACCTTTGACAACCTCGCTACGGGTGTTGTCGCCGGCGTAGTTGCGACGCTGTTGGTCATCGCGGGGCAGTGGATTCTCGCCCGCCTGAACAACTTCGAACTTCAGTTGAAGTTGAGGATTCCACGCGGATCCAAAGTACGCGTCGTGGTACCCGTGTACCACGGACGGGCACCCAATCCCCTGCCAGATCTCCCGGTGCTTGCGACCGACGACGCGACAGCTCTCGCGTACATGTACGAAGCTCTCGGGCGTATAGGTGCACACCCAACATACCAGTTCTCAGAGCAAGGTCCGTCCGGTCACGAAGCCATGCACGCCATAGCCATCGGTGGCCCAATTTCGAATCGCGAGGTTCGCGACCTGCTGTGGAATCGGTGGCCTAAGTTTCACCTCTATGGCGTCGAGGTCCCTTCTGGAATCAATCCGAAAGCCGACGAGGCCGTATGCAGTCCGGCGGGTTTTCAATTTGGAGACAGGCCGTACTTCGTGAGCTCGCCCGGTGAAGATGAGCCCGCCGTCATCGCCCGCGTCTGGAATGGGATCACCCGGCGCTATACGACCATGATTTTTGGAGTGGGAGGTCGTGGTACCGCCGGCGCGGCGCGCTTTGCCGCAACCGACTACAGGCGCTTGCCATGGGCGCCAACGTTCTTCATGGTCGTTTTCGTTAACCGTGACTACGAAGTCGTTCGCTCAGAGGTTCTGGAAACGAAGCCTGCGCCAAACGCCACGCATCGGACCGACGACGATTGGTGGATCGGCTGCGAAGAATGCGGTGACAGAGCAAGTGCAGACATCGAGTTCGAGGATGCGCTAAGGCGCTTGGTGAAAAGGGGCCGAGCATCTTCCACACGCTAAGTGGGTGTCAATCGCCTCCGGGCAGTCTTCGCGGCGCCGGAACGGTGGCTTCGCCGAACCTGACCCAAACGCCTAGCGGTTGCTGGGGCCCGATGCTGTCGATCAGGCGCCATTATCTGTTGCAACGCGTTGCGCAACCGCCGGAGTTGTTTGGCTATGCCACGTGGGTGATTAAAGTGCGGATACTGTCACAGAGCCATGAGCGAGTTGCCGCACATCGATCGTCGACGCTTAGACGGTTTTAGCCTAACCGTCATCGACACCGGAGTCACCGAATGGCGTCCCTCCTACAACGCGCCCAGGTCGGAGTGGGTGAGGAAAGCGCCGGCCATCGATCTGGACGGATGGGTGCCACTTCACACAAATGCGCTGCACATCCAAACGCCGCAGGCATCCATCCTCATCGACCCATGTTCATGGCACCCGGCCCACCTTCGAGTCTGGCCAAACGTTCGCTTGAAGGAGAGCTACCCCGGCGCGGAGACCGCGCTCGGCGCGATTGGCTTTTCACCGGCCGACGTCACGCACGTGCTAATGACGCACTCGCATTTCGACCACTGTTCCGGAGTGGCGACGCCATCTCCAAGTGGCTGGGAGCTGATATATCCGGATGCGGTTCACCTTCTCAACCGACTCGACTACCCGACCGCTAGAACCGGAAGCGGGGTGGTCTTCGAGATCCTCCATTCGCTCGCAGAACGGGGCCGGCTGAAACTCGTCTCCGGCCAGTATCAGGTGTCAAACGGCGTCAGGCTACTCCCGGCCCCTGGCGAGACGCCGGGCCATATGGTCGTGGACGTCAACTCGGCGGGGAAGAGGTTCATCTATGCAGGCGACCTGTTCCACTTTCCCTTTGAGCTAGAGCACCTGGACTGGATTCCGGAGGGTCGAAACCTCGACGAGATGATCAAGTCGCGGACGTCGGTCATCGACCTTGTCGATGGCAGTGGAGCATCGATGATGTTCACACATGCCGACTTTCCGGGATGGGGTACGTGCAGGTGGGCCGACCGGCCGCGTGCCAGGTGGGTTGCCGAATGACGCTTTGTCAGTTCAGCTCGGGCAGGATTTCCGTCTCAGGCCTGTGGCTGCGAAGTGATTTCCCGAACGCGAGGTCACCTGCCGAGCGCGCTGGCAAAGCGACATCGTCGGCCCGGTAAAGCATTTCGCCAGCGTTTCGAACGACGAAGATTCCTTCGTCTTCGCGGTGGTCCCACTCAAGAGGATTAACGTCACGAGGGTCTAGATAGCCGAGATTCACGCGGCGGCATCTCTCCTTCGGTATTCCGGTCGCCAGTGTGACATCGATCCTCGGTGTTTCGATATTGCTCGAAGCGTCGTATAAGCCCCAGCCCTTGACGTGCGTGCTATGCGCTTTGATGACTCCGGGGATGGTTCCGAAACGCTCTTGTTGCTTCGTGAAGTACTCAAGGACGTGATAGCCAACGTCATCTATGAGCTTGCCGTGTGTATATGAAATCTCGGTGAGATGCGGGGCGTAGATCACGACCTCGCCTCCATCCGCGATTGCCGGCTCCGTCTTGTACATGGCTTTGGCCGCTGTCCAGAGATCCTGGTAGATCGTCGACGGCATCGACAACACGCGGCGAAATCCATGTGGCACCCGAACGATCTCCAGTGTCGCCGAGAGATCCGCCGCTGCACTCCACGCCTCGATGTGACCGCCGCACCAGACACCGTGGAGCTTGTCGCCGCGCACGACGAGCGCTATGCAAATCAATGGCTTTGCGAGCAGCTCGGCAGCGCGATGAATGACGCGTCGGACGGCGGTGTCCTTGACCCCGATCGTCGCCAGGCTTGAGCCGAGCGCACCGAGCCAGTGCGTCGCGCTAATCACAGCCGGTCCCGCTATGCCCGGAACCAGGTATTTGGCGCCGCCCGAAAATCCAGCGACCTCGTGCGGAAAAACCGGTCCGCAGATCAACAGTTGGTCGTAGTCGAGGATTGCTCGATTCAGGTCAACCGGAATCTCTTCGTTCAGCAACCCTTCAGTGAGCTGCTCGACCTCGTGAGCGGGCAAGACACCAATGCGCGTAAGCGTCGACGGCTGGTCCCACGTGTGGTTGTCAATCGCGCAGTTGGGATAGTGCTCAATACGTTCGGAGGCTGACATGCCGACGAGCCCGTCGATTTCCGACATTGGCATCGGTGGATGGGTCCCGAGCGCGATCATGAAGTCCAGGCGTGCTGCACGCGGACCCAGGAGCTCATTAAGCACCCGGAACAGCATCGGAACCGGAGCGTGCCGTGTTCCGTCGGGAATCAGAACTAGGAGACGGCGATTGTCGACTGGAACTTCAGCAAGGGCTTCGCCAAGGAGGGCGAGAACCTCATCCTCACGAAGCCCTTGGACCTTGTCTTCCGCGCCTACCATCGGTCTCAGACTCCGCTGTATGCCGAAAAACCACCGTCGACTGGTATCACTACACCGTTCACGAAGGTCGCCCCCGGACCACACAGCCAGATGAGGGCTCCGGCAAGATCGGCGGGTGCGCCGAACCGACCCATCGGGGTGCGAGCGAGGATCGCCTCGCCTCGCTTGGTCGGATGCTGCTGGGCATCGACTAACATCGTGCGGTTTTGCTCGCCTATGAAGAACCCCGGTGCAATCGCGTTGACGCGAACTGAACCGCCATGGAGCCTGCCCAGCTCGACCGCGAGCCACCTCGTGAGGTTTTCTACCCCTGCCTTGGCCGCGCCGTAGCCGCCGACACGTGTCAACGCCTGACCGGCCGCCATCGAGGAAACGTTGATCACCGACCCCCCACCGGACTTCACGATCGCTTCTCCAAATATCAGGCTCGACTGCACGGTCCCTGTGAGGTTCAGGTCGACTACCTCCCTGAACCCGGCGATCGACATGTCAAAAATGCCACCGGTCTCGGGAATCGTCGCGGCCGGCAGGTTGCCGCCGGCGCCGTTGACGACGATATTCAGCTTGCCGCACCGCTCGAGCACCTGGTTGCGTGCCGCGATCAGCGATTCGCGGTCGAGGACGTTGGCCGAGATAGCGAACGCGTCGTAACCTGCGGCACGAATCTCCGAGGCAACGCGCTCGGCTGCGTCGCCGCGACGACCGAGTACACCCACTTGTGCCCCAGCGCTCGCCAGCGCAGTCGCCATCGCGCGACCGAGGACACCAGTTCCCCCCGTGACGATGGTGGCCTGGCCATCGAGGCTGAACAACGAGCTCAAGTAATCGTCCGGTTTCGTCATCGCTCGACTGCATGCGTGAGCACGCCTGTGGTCGAATCACGTAAGACCTGGTTAGCTATGTGCCATTCCGGTGATCGAACGCCCGAGAGCCAAGAAGATTGCTTAGCTCGCTGACCCTGCGTGATCGATCCCGGGTCGAGATTGGTCGAGCCACTATCGCCCTTTCGCAGGATTACCGCCTCGTCGCGTGGGGTGAAGATCTGCAGCAGATCGAAGGCCAGCGAACCAGTGACGACGGCAACGAAATAGTCGTTGGCCCAGCTAGCCACTCCAACCTCCAGTTCTTGCGAGCGTCCCTGCCATGGCTTACGCCCAAACTCATAGGAACCAAACTCTCGGTAGGGTTTGGCGACCGCGTCGGACTCGCAACCGCAGGACACATCCGGGCCATGAGGATCGCAGGACGAGGGGTCGGACCGGTATTCGCTCAGCAGTCGATTCGCGAAATGTCTCGGTCGGGACGATCTCCGTCGCAGGTCGTCGACGACGCAGCCTGGGGAGTGTTCGCGGAGGGCTGGCGGGAGGGATTTGGAGCCGACGCGGACCATGTCAAGAGCGAATCCGACATCGACCCATGCATCGCCGCAGGCTTTACGTTCTATACGATCGACCCCAGCGAGCACGTCTGGAACGACGCGGACGGCGCAACGTCGGGCGATGTTCAAGCTATGGTTCGGAGCCTTCCATGGAGAGCGCTCGAGGACTCGGAGCGCAACATGCTGCGGCGCCACCGGATGCCAGTCGAAGCCACGGTGCGAGCAGCAGCGAAGTACGGACGAGCGCTCGCGCACGTTGTAGGGATCGACCGCTACCTGAGTTCTCGGCTGGGTTCTGGTTTCGAGCTGGAAGTCTCGGTCGACGAGACCGACACTCCGACGACGCCGGAGCAGCACGAGTACATGGCCGTGGAACTGCGCCGCCTCGGAGTTCGCTTCATCAGCCTCGCGCCGCGCTTTGTCGGTAGCTTCGAGAAAGGGGTCGATTACGTCGGCAACGTCACCGATTTCGAGACGCAGTTTGCGCGGCATGCCGAGATCGCAAAGCACTTCGGGCCCTACAAGCTTGGCCTGCACTCCGGATCCGACAAGTTCTCGATCTACGAGATTGCGGCCCGACTCTCCGCAGGCTTCCTGCACCTCAAAACCTCCGGCACGAGCTGGCTCGAAGGCCTGAGAGTAGTTGGGACATGGGATCCGGATCTTCTCGCGGACATCTACGCGCTCGCTCTCGATCGCTATGCCGAAGAGCGAGCGTCGTATCACGTTTCGGCCGACTGTGGCGATGCTCCTGCTCTGGCCGATCTTGGCGACTCCCGCGTTCGGCAGATACTCCATGTGACCTTCGGCGCCGTGATGCGCCGGTATGGTCCTCAGTTGCTCGAGGTGCTTCGCGCCCATCGCGACGACTACGAGGCCGAGATCGAAACGCACTTTGTGCGCCACCTCGCCCCTCTTCAACTCGCGACCTGAGCGACACATCAGGGAGCAATAACAATCTTCAGGACTCGGTCGCCTCGGTCCAGCACCTCGAACGCAGTGCGTGCGTCCGCGAGGTTAAATCGATGCGTCAAGAGAACCTTCTCGTCGATGGCGTGATCTCGCATCAGGCGCAAGACGGCTGGAAAGGCGCCGACGCTGTTACGGCTGGCATAGACCTCGGCCTCCTTTTGCATGAAGGTGATGGTGTTGAAGGTTGGCGCCTTCTCGTTCCAACCGACGAGGACGATCCGCCCGCCCACGCTCACGACATCGGCTGTCTCTAGAGTGCACGCTGGATTGCCGGTCGCCTCGAAAACCCTGTGGGCCATCTCACCAGAAGTCTGCTTCGAGACTTCGGCAGCGATATCAGCCGTCGAAGCAATCGTGAGAGCCCCCAGGCGCGCGGCGATTCCAAGTCGCCACTCGTCCTGGTCGACGACTATGACGCGGCTTCCCCGAGCGTGCAGGAGTAGCTGGGTGATCAGGAGCCCGATAGGACCGGCGCCGAACACAATCGCATACATCCCAGCCTCGATCTCGGCCCGCTGCACAGCCCTGTAGGCAATCGACACGGGCTCCGCAAGAACCGCGAGGTCATCGGGCAGCTCGTCCGGCACTGTATGAAGGCGATCCAGACGAACCAACGTCTCGTCGCATAGGCCGCCATCGACATGGACGCCCATGACCTCGAGCGATGTGCACGCGTTGTAACGGCCAGCGCGACATGCATAGCAGCGCCCGCAATTCAGCAGTGGCTCGACGACTGCTCGTTTTCCGAGCAGGTCCGGGCGCGCCGGCGCCGCGACCACGTCGACCAGGAGTTCGTGCCCCAGCACGATCGGATAGCGGACGAGTGGAGACTGGCCGCGGTAAGCAGCCTTGTCGCTACCGCAGATCCCGCCCAATCGAAGTCTCACCAGCGCGTCTCCAGCCTGGGGAGAGCTAACGTCCGAGTCCGCCACGTCAATCGCGCCCGGGCGGCGGAGCACGACCTGCCTACCCACCGTCTCCTAGCCCTCCGGCACTTGGTACACGCGCGCGGCGTTGGCGCCTAGGATCTGACTCCTGTCCCCGGTGCTGAGGTCGTGAATGCACTCGGCAAGAGCATCGAACACCTGGCGGTAGCTCGCGGCGACAAGGCACACCGGCCAGTCGGACCCGTACATCACCCGTCTGGGCCCGAACCATTCGAGAACACGATCGACGTACGGCTGAAGGTCGCGCGGCTTCCACGCCGACCAGTCCGCCTCGGTGACCATGCCGGACAGTTTGCAGTGAACATTGGATAGCTTGCCAAACCGAGCCATCGACGCCGACCACTCAGAGCTCTCGTGGTGAGCGATGTCGGGCTTGGCGATGTGATCGATGACAAACGTCGTGTCTCGATGCCTTTGTGCGAGGGTGAGCGCAGCCGGCAGTTCGCGAGGCCGGACCAGCAAGTCATATACGAGTCCCGCCTCACCAACTGCTGAAATGCCACGGTCGACGTCCGGCCGGAGCAGCCAGTCGGCGTCCGGCTCGTCATGAACCTGGTGGCGGATGCCGACCAGGTAGCGGCCGTGCGGCGACGTTCGGAGATCGTGAATGGTCACGGCCACATTCGGATCGGTCAGATCGACCCAACCCACAACCCCGGCGACGAAATCGGTGTCGGCAGCGACATTGAGGAACTCCCGCGTCTCCTCGAGGCTGGACCACGTCTGGACAACCACAGTCCGCGACACGCCACAGTCCGACAGCACAGGGGCGAGGTCGGACGGCCCAAAGGGACGCCTGATCATGGCCATCCTGCCCACCATCCACGGGTAGTCGCCACGATCCGGATCCCAGAAATGGTGGTGAGAGTCGATGACCGCCATGCGCTGGGCTAAAGCTTGTCAGACAAGCTGATAGGCTGTCTAGTTATCCGGGTGCTACGAACAGAGTGATGCGGCGGACCGTCCTCCTCGGCCTGGACTCTGTGATCCCACACTTCGCCCGCCGGTTTATCGCCGAGGGTTACATGCCGAACCTAGAGCGGTTGGTCAGGAGGGGCTTCTGGACGGACACCATGCCGACGATGCCTGCTTGGACGCCGCCCGGGTGGGCTTCGGTCGCGACAGGAGCCTGGCCAAGCACACATGGAGTCGAAGGGTTCGGCGTGTATGTGCCAGGCGAGCCGCTGTCGCACCAGCACGAAGGTTTCGACAGCCGCATATGGCGGGCTGAATCCATTTGGGAGGCCGCAGCACGGGCGTCGAAGCGGTCGATTCTTGTCAAGTATCCAGGTATGTGGCCGCATAAGCCACTGCCGCTTTCAATCCAGGTCGGCGGGCTAGCCGGGTACGGTGGACGCAAGAGCGCCCTCGATATCACTCATTCGCAGTGTTTCGGTTCAGACCTCGAGACAGGCGGTCAAGCGGTTCGGATAACCCTGCATCCGTCAACGGACGGCACCGTCGAGACGTCATTGCCGGTCATGCCGCTTCGTGAGCCTCACGAGATCAAGCGTTACCGCGTCGTGTTCGAACGATCAAGTGGCAAGCCCCGGGCGCGGATCGAAATCGGTAACCGCGACCGGTCGGCCATCGTGCTGGAGCCCGGCCAGTGGAGCGATTTCATCGTCGATACGTTCATCTGCGGAGGCCAGGGGATCGACGGTGGTTTCCGATTCAAACTTCTGCAGTTGTCGGACGGTCTTGACCGAGCCCGGATCTATATGACCCAGAACCATCCGGTACGCGGTTACACGACACCGCCTTCAATTGCGGACGGACTTCTTCAAAACGTCGGCCCCATGGTCGAGTACAGCGAGGCGTTCTACGAGTTCTACGCAGGACTGATCGACGAGACGACGTACCTCGAAGTCTTCGAATCACACGCCAGTTGGCACGAACGCGCCATGCGCTGGCTGGCTGCCAACAACGAGTGGGACCTATTCGTCACGCAGAACCACATCATCGATAACGCTCAACACAGCTTCTGGTGTGGTATCGACGCCGGCCATCCGGATCATGACCCGGCGAAGGCTGCGCACTACTGGGACGTGCTCGGCCGGTGTTATTCGCTCGTCGACAGGTTGATCGGCGCGGCAGTAGACATTGCGGGAGATGAGGGACTGGTGGTCGTGACCGGTGATCATGGGCACGAGCCGCGACGCTATACCTTCCATATCAACAATTGGCTGGCCAGGCATGGCTACTTAACTGCTGAAGAAACAGACTCCGGCTGGCAGATCGACTGGACGCGTACTCGGGCGGTTGCGATGGGGCCGGTTCACATCATGCTGAATGTCGCCGATCGTAATCCGGACGGTATTGTCGCGCCGGGCGCCGAATACGAGCGATTGCGAGAAGAGATCGTCAACGCGCTTTATGAGGTGCGCCACGACGTGACGGGAGAGCAGGTTCTCCACGTCGCCTTCCGCCGCGAAGACATGGACATGTTCGGTCTCTACGGAGATGGAGTCGGAGACATCATTTATGCGGTTCGACCCGGCTTTGATGTCGGTGCGAGCATGAGGACCCAAAGCCTCGAGAGCTTCGGCCTGTCACGCGGCTTTGGTCTCTTCAGCACAAGCGTCCCATTCCGCGAGCTGACGAGCCAGCATTGCTCCGTCTTGGGGTTTACCCCGAACAACCGGACGTGGACGGTGTTCGCCGGTCCCGGGATACGCCAGGGGGTCTCGAGAAGGATCCCGATCCGGCTAGCCGACATCGCACCGACGATCAGCCTCCTGGCCGGGTTTCCGCTGCCGAAGCAAACCGAAGGCCAGCTGATCGCCGACCTACTCGATGACCCCACCAGTCTTCAAGCCATACCGTCCTTTGAGCTCGCCGTCCCAAGAGCCGCGGACGAATAGACAACGAATTCAGCGCAGGAGCGCATCGCTGGCATCCACGTCGGCCCAAAGGTTTTCGGGGATGGCCAGGTCCAGGAGCTTGAGATTTTCGTCGAGCTCGGCGACCGAACGTGGGCCGATGAGGATGGCGTTGACTGCCGGGTGGTGGAACGGGAACTGCAACGCCGCTGCTTTGAGCGGAACTCCGTGGCGCCCGCAAATCTCGGCTAGCGTTCGAGCTCGCTCGATCAGATCCTGCGGCGCCGGCTCGTAGTTGAAGGTCGCGCCGGGCGCAGGACTGGCCAGCAGACCGCTGTTGAACACACCCCCGGCGATCGCGGCAATTTCTTTCTCAACGCAAAGTGGCAGCAGTGCTGTCTCGGCTGTGCGATCGAGCAAAGTGAACCTGTTGGCAACCAGCAGGCAATCGATGTCGGTCGTCTCCGCGATCCGCACCAATGTGGCGACTCTGTTCATGCCGACGCCAAAGGCCGCGATCGTTCCCGCATGGCGCAGTTGACGCAGTGCTCGCGCGCCAGAGTCGGTGGCCTCCTCCACATGCGTGTCAGGGTCGTGCAGGTGGAGGATGTCGACGCGATCCAGACCCAAGCGCCTTAGGCTCGCTTCTAACGAACGCATGACGCCGTCGTAGCTGAAATCGAAATGCCAGCCGCCTGTGGGACCCTCGGCGTCCACGAGCCTGCCGACCTTGGTCGACACGATGAATTCCCCTCGCCGCTTGCTCCGCAGCACTCTTCCGAGACGGCGCTCCGCCAGACCGGCTCCGTACAGGGGTGCTGTATCGAAGAACCGGATGCCGGCGTCGTACGCATGCTCCAGCGTGGCTTCAGCCTGGTCGTCCGAGACGCCGGTGTAGAGGTGGCCGAGAGCTCCGGTGCCAAGCCCGATTCTGGGCACGGCAACTCGTCCGTTCGGGATTGGAGTTCGCCGACCCAGCTTGCTGGAGAACCCGTCGCCGCTCGGTTTGGTCACCGGAGTCGGCCAGCCCTCACTCGACGGCGCCGGCTCAGCGCGCGAGGACTGAGGGCGCGACCAGGCGATCGATCGCAGCTTGGTCGAGTTCCACTCCAAGCCCAGGGCCGTCGGGCACTGGCAAGCAGCCATCCCGAAGGGGGAGGCTCAACTCCGAGTCGTGGGGCGGTTTCAGGAAGTTCGGATGCAGCCCGAGCTCGGTGAATTCGACGGCGTCGACAACGCCCATAGTCGACGCCGCCAGGTGAAGCTTGGCCGCGACCTCAAGACCCAGCCCGAAGGCCGTCCCCAGCACGCACCTGAGCCCCGACGCTTCGGCCACAGCCGCAATTTTCTTGGCCGCGTAGAGGCCGCCCGCCTTCGAAAGCTTGATGTTGAGCACGTCCGCCGCCTCGTGGCGGACGATCTGGATCGCATCCTGGACCGTGTAGCAGCTTTCGTCTGCTTCGATGGGGATGTCAACAGCTCGCCTGACCGCGGCCATACCCTGAAGGTCCCACGCGGCGACAGGCTGCTCGAGCAATTCGAGCCTCAGGTCGAACTTTTCGGCCAGCCGGCACAGCCGGATCGCCTCCTTGGTGTTGTACCCCTGGTTGGCATCTGCTCGGATCGACACTTCGGGGCCGACTGCGTCGCGAATAACACGCAGCCGCTCGGCATCACGGTCGGGATCGAAGCCGATTTTGGGTTTGAAGGCCCGAACACCCATCGCGACGAAGCGCATGCATTCGTCCGCCATGGCGCGGGGAGGACCACCGGCGATCTCGATCGACACCGCCACCCGACTCTTATGTGGCCCGCCGATGAGCACGCTGACTGGAACGCCGAGCGCCTTGCCGATCAGGTCGTGGAGAGCCAGGTCGATGCCTGCCTTGGCGCACGAGTTGCCCCGGTAGTCGATGAGTGTGAAGAGGTACTCGCGGTCGAGCGGGTCCTTGCCGACGAGCTGCGGGCCAAGGTAGTCCTGTACCGCAGCCTGCACCTCTTCCTGAGTCTCGCCGAAGAAGCCGATGTCGGCCTGTGCCTCGCCGACCCCCACCGCTCCGTCGTCCGTCTCCACCGTCACGAGGAGGTGATCGTGGATGCGGGTCGGCCTCTTTGGCGTGAGCCGGCTCCTCACGTACTTCGTTCCGCCGCCTTCAGTGCTGTAAGGCGGGTCGGGAACGTGAACTGAAACTGGTCGCGCGGTGACCCGAGTGATCTTCATTCGTCGACCTGGAGCAAGTCATGCGCGTGTTCGAGGAATATCGTCAGCAATCGGATCGTCGCCTCCAGGTCGTCGTCGTGGCAGAGCTGCACCGTCGAATGCATGTATCGGACAGGCGCACCAACCGTGGTCGCCAGCGCCCCAGACCTGCTCCGCTGAATCGCGGAGGCGTCGGTCCCACCCCCGATGTTCCTCTGGTGAGGGATGGAATGGGTCTCGCAGATCTTGAGCAGGAACGCAACCAGCCGGCGGTCTCCGATGGTCAGTCGATCCATCAGATAGATGCCGGTGCCCAGACCCATGTCGGTCGTTTTGTTTGACTCGCTATAGGGACCACGACATGGACTGCCGTCGATTGCGATGCCGATATCGGGTTCGATCGCATATGCCGCCGTCCACATCCCCCTGACGCCGAGCTCTTCTTGAACCGAGCTGACAGCGTACACATCGACGCTCGTTTCACCCAGTCGGCGCATGGTCTCGAGGAGTGTGTAGGTGCCGATCCGGTCGTCGAAGTTACGGCCCATGACGACCTTGTCATTGATCTGCACGACTTCGTGGGGGAACGTGATCGCATCGCCGACCTCGACCAACTTGCAGACCTCTTGGTAGGGAAGCCCGACGTCGATCATCAGATCTTCGACTTCGAGCACCTTGTCTCTGTGCGGGACTATCGCGCCGAGTACCTGCTTCCTGCCGTGGACGACGACTGGTTGCGAAGTGATCGAAGCCGCAGCGAGGCGCCCTACCTGTTGGAAACGAAGGTAGCCCTCGGGGTTGATGTGTTCGACCATGGCTCCGACCTCATCGGCGTGGGCGGCCAGTACCACACGCAAGGGACGTTTCGCCCCTGCCGGCGTGCGAGCCGCCTTCTTCAGCGCAATCACGTTGCCCATGCGATCCCGCTTGATCGAGTCACACGACTTGCCGAGCACCTCGGCGACCACGTCCTGGATCGCATCCTCGAAGCCCGGAATGCCTGGCGTGTTGCTCACCAGTTTGAGCAGCTCGAAGTTCAAGTGCCCGCCTCGCCTCTCAACGGAAACTCAGACTTTTCGACATCACCGGGATTTGCCGGTGGCACCCACCGTCTTCTGGGGACGTGAGCGCCTGCTTCGGTTGAGCCTGTCCTCCCGCTCTGTCAGTTGCAGGCTACCTGTATAGCTCAGGTGCTCGCTCACAGCGACCCGCGCGAGGTCTGAGTCGCCGTCAACGATCGCCTGGTAAATCGCTCGATGCCCGCGCTGCGACTTCAGCCGGCCATCGGTTGGAACCTGGGCGCTGATCTCGCGCCCGAGCTCCAGCAGGGGTCGGAGCTGTCTGTAGAGGGGGCGAAGCAGATTGTTGCGGGTGGCCGTGAGGACGGCATCGTGGAAGGCGATGTCGTCTTGGGCGAAGCGACCTGCGTCGGAAAGGTCGGCGTCCATGCGATCGAGCCACGCACTCATGGCTTCGATGTCGTCATCCGTCCTTCTTCGCGCCGCAAGGGCCGCAGCCTCGAGCTCAACCATTCGCCTCAGCTCGAGTAGCTCCAGCATCAAATCCTCCACCGCTCCGACTTCTGTTCGTGCTGCGAGGAGCTCGGGCGCCAGGTGCCGCCATTCATCTGAGGGCGCAATCTGGGTCAGGCGGCCCTGACGCCGCCGGACAAGCCCCAGCATCTCGACTTCCTTGACGGCTTCGCGGACAACGGGCCGGCTGACGTTGAACTGCCTCGCGAGCTCGTTCTCTGAGGGCAGCTGGGAGCCGGATTCGAGGTCGCCGCGGAGGATGCTGACAACGAGCCGCCGACTGACCTGAGTCGCCAGGGTTTGCGCCTCAACCGAGGCGAACGGACGTGCCGACATGGAGGAGTCGCTGGCCGGGCTGTCGTTGACAGCACTCATTCTCGCCCCTAAGCTTGTCAGACAAGCTGGTTGGTTGTCTAGTTGGCATGTTTGCGGCAACCGTGTTTACGTCAGGAAGGAGGTTCTGAATGTTCGGATCGAAGCACTCCGGACAGGGCAGCTACCGAACCGCGGGCCGTATCGCAGTGGCTGTTGCTGTCGCACTCATGTCCGCCGCATGTACCGGCAACAACAACCAGACTGCTACCAACACGGTAACGACGCTGACCTGGGGCCTGTCCTCCACTCCAGCGAACCTGTTTGCACCCACCGATTTCAGCGCCCCTGACTCGACCATCATGGGGCTGATCCAGGACAACTTGCTCGTCTACACAGGCGATGGAAAGCTTGTCCCGAGCCTTGCCGAGTCGTGGACCGCTTCTGACAGCACGACTTACGTTTACAAGCTCCGGAGCGGAGCGAAGTTCTCCGACGGGCATGCCGTCACTACAGACGATGTGCTGTTCTCGCTTCAACTCCAGACGGATCCGTCGTACGGCGCTCGAGAGTCAACCCTGTTCGCTAACGTCGCCTCCGCCAGCGCGAGTGGCAACGCCATCACGATCAAGCTCAAGCAGGCTGACACTTTGTGGAAGTGGCTGCCGTCGCACATGGGTTTCTACATTTACGAGAAGAGCGATGTGACGGCAAACCTCAGTTCGTACGGCACCCCGCAGCACCCACCGATCGGATCCGGACCCTACAAAGTCAAGGACTATGTTCCGGACTCCCACATCACGCTGATTCGGAATCCTAATTACTGGGGCACGAAGCCGCAGTTCGACACGATAACTTTCCAGATCATTCCGGACGACAACACGCGCTTGCTCGCCATGCAGAACGGACAGATCGATGGCGCGTTCAACCCGCCCGGAGCGGCAATCGTGCAATGGGCTATCGCGGGCAACCTGTCGGACATGCCGGCATACATTTGGCGCGGACTCACGCTCGACATACAACAGGCACCGTTCAACGACATCCATGTTCGCCGGGCGCTCTACTACGCCACCGACCGGGCCAGCATCGCCCAGGTCGTCTCGCCTGGAAGGGCGATGGCATCGACCGCGCTCGACGATCCTGGGCTTTTTGGCGCGCTGCCTTCCGCGAGCGTTACGTCGGGCTACAACCAGATCGCCAGCTATCCGTTCGACATCTCCAAGGGCAAGGCCGAGCTTGCACTATCATCGGTCCCCAACGGTTTCACGACGACCCTCAACGTGCCCCAGGAAAGCGCCGCCGCCAAGCTGATCGCGCAGGCGGTCCAGGCGTCGTGGGCGCAGATCGGCGTCAATTTGAAGCTGAACCTGATGCCAGGCGGGCCACGTTTCCAGATCATCCTCGACCACGGTCCGAACCTGGGGGTTCAAGTCATCGGCAACCTGCCTGACGTTCCCGACCCCACTGAGTTGCCGTGGCTCTATTTCGCGAGCGACCAGGCCGTCAAGAACGGCAATAACTCTTCGAACCTCAAGGACTCGCAGATCGACTCGTTGGTATCACAGGCGCTGGTTGAGACCGATCCGGTCAAGGCGGCGAACCTCGACATGCAGATCCAGCAGTTGGCTTCGCAGCAGGTTCCGATCATCCCGATCCTTTGGCAGGACAATACCGTTGTGGTGAAGAAGGGCTGGAAGGTTGGTTCCATCAACGCCTTCAGCTGGAGCCACAACTTTGTGGAGGCGATCCAGACGAGCTGAGTCGGCAAAGCACCGAAGGAACTCATGATGCCCCAGGCGCAAGGCGTGCGCCTCGGGCATTCCACAAAGTTGGCAATGGTTGAGGGATGAGAGGGCGGGCTCTGCTGTTTTACGTCGGCCGCAGGCTTCTCCTGCTGATCCCCGTGACGCTGCTCGTCACGATCGCCGTATTCCTGCTCGCCTCGCTTGTTCCCGGTGGCGTAGTTGCCGTAATTCTGCAAGGTCATCCGACCGACACCGCGGTGGTCGAGGCGCTGCGCCAGAAGTACCACCTCAACGACCCGATTTACGTCCAATACCTCGCGTGGCTGGGCAACGTGCTCCACGGAGACCTGGGCCGGTCGGTGCTGACGAGCGAGCCGGTCAGCTACGCGATCATGAGTCGCCTCGCCTTGACAGTCGAGCTCAACGCCGGTGGCCTGCTGCTCGCTCTCTCGGTCGGAGTGCCGCTCGGGATCATCGCCGCCACGAAACAGGGCAGAGGCCGCGACCGCGCGGTCGTCGGCGTCGCGATCTTCGGCAGCAGCGCACCGCATTTCATTGTCGCGCTGGTGATCCTTTACGTCTTCGCGGAGAAGCTGAATCTATTTCCACTCTTCGGAACAGGCAGCGATGACATCGGCGATCGACTTTGGCACATGGCCTTGCCGATCGTTGCGCTGGCGATCGGTCCCCTCGCGCTGATCACCAAGATCACGCGAGCGTCGGTGCTGGATCTGATCGAGCGAGATCATGTCCTCTTCGCGCGTGCCCGAGGCGTCTCTGAATTACGCATTCTTGTCGTTTACGTTCTCCGCAACGCCCTCATTCCGATTGTCACGACAGCCGGCCTGTTACTCATCGGTCTGCTGACGGGAACTGTGTTTGTGGAAACGATCTTTGGCCTCCCCGGTCTCGGTCAACTCCTGGTGTCATCCGTCAAGGGAACCGACATCCCGATGATCCAGGGCCTGGTCCTTGTGATCGGGATCTGGGTGGTCCTCGCTAACGTGTTCATCGACGTCGTCTATGTACTGATCGATCCCCGGGTCGGCTTCGAACGGGCGGCGCGCTGATGGCAACGGCGACGATCACGACCGTCCGATCAGGCAAGCTTCCGTGGTCCATCGCCAGCCTCGCTCGCAGCGTACCGATCAGCATCGGGCTTGCTCTTTTCGTCATCGGAGTGCTGCTTGTGTTGGCAGCGGTTGGTCAGTGGATCTGGCCGGTATCGCCGAGCGCGCAGCACCTCTTGAACGTTGCGGCACCTCCGGGATCCGAAAACTGGCTAGGCACGGACACGCTCGGCCGAGATGTTACGGCGCGCATCGTCGCTGGCTGCCAGTCAGCTGTCATCGGGCCGTTCATCATCAGCGCGAGCGGCCTCGTGTTGTCTTCCGTGCTGGGTATCGGAGCCGCGTACCTCGGGGGGGCGGTCGACACCATCACGATGCGGTTTGTCGACTTCATGCTGGCCCTACCGGGCCTGTTGATCGTCATCGTTATCGTCTCCCTGGGAGGCGGGGGCTACTGGATGGCAATCCTGGTTCTGTGTCTGTTCAACGTGCAAGGTGATATCAGGATCGTCAGGGGCGCCGCCCTGGATCAAAAGTCGCTGCCGTACATCGAGGCAGCGCGCGTCCTGGGCATTCCCCGATGGCGAATCATGTTCCGCCACATACTCCCCAACGTCTCGGCGATTCTGGTCGCCAACCTCGCGATCGACTTCGCGCTCGCTCTTGTCGCCCTCTCTGGGTTGGCATTCCTCGGGCTGGGCTCCCAGCCGGGCGCGCCCGAATGGGGAAGCATGCTTTCGGACAACGAGACGATCCTTTTCAGCAATCCGTATGGCGCGCTGGCGCCGGCAGCGGCGATCGTTCTATTGGCTCTATCTGTCAACCTCGTCGGCGACTGGATCTACGACCGCTACGCCGGGCGTGGCCGATTCGTCAGATAGCGATGTACCGAATCGACAATCTGCTCGAGATCCGAGACCTGGACGTCCACTACGCCGGCCGCGGAGCCTCGCACAGGATCCTGACGGGCGTCACCCTTGAGGTCCGTCCTGGCGAAACGGTCGGAATCGTCGGCGAGTCGGGGAGCGGTAAATCGATCCTGGCCAAGACCGTGATGCGCCTGTTGCCGCCTGGTGTGGAGATCGGCGGCGGCAGCGTTCGGTACAAGGGTATCGAGCTTCAAAGCCTGGGCGAGCGCGAGATGCGGCGATACCGCGGCGCACAGCTCACGCTCATGTTTCAGGACCCGTTTACGATGCTCAGCCCCCTGCTGCGCTGCGGCTTTCACATCACCGAGGGACTCCGGGCTGGATCAGGTCGGCTCTCGCGTAGGGCGGCGTGGCGGGAGGCAGTAGCCCGGCTCGCAGAACTCGGCATCAAAGACCCGGACGTGGCGTATCGGTATCCGTTTCAGCTCTCGGGAGGGATGAGGCAGCGGGTCGCCCTGGCGGCCGCGCTTGCGCGAGACCCCGAGCTGCTAATAGCGGATGAGCCGTCGACCGCCCTCGATGTGACGACCCAGGCTGAAATCCTTAATTTGTTGCAGACGATCCAGCGGTCACGGCGGATGAGCGTCGTGCTGATCACACATGACCTCCGTGTCGCATTCACAATCTGCGATCGCGTCTATGTCCTTTACGCGGGCGCAGTGCTCGAAGTCGGCTCGTCAGCCGAACTCGACTCCGAGCCGCTTCATCCATACACGCTCGGGTTGCTTCAGTCCGAGCCTCCCGTGGACAGAAGACTCCAGGTGCTGCGTGTGATCCAGGGCAATGTCGCCTCGCCGGACGAAGTGGTGGGCAAGTGCAGATTTTCACCGCGCTGTCGGTGGGTCCAGCCGGAATGCCTGGCGATCGACCCGCCGCTCGCGCTGATCGACGGCAGGCAGAGCGCCTGCGTCCGCCTGAACGACATTCGGTCCGATCTCCGTCGCGAGCGAGCACTGATCGAGCAGCGCGCAGCACCCTTGGCAATCCGGACGGAGGAAGCG
>Ga0209220_1000125_pt1 | contig 34624 bp, 32 predicted proteins | sample BlaSpr_A8_OM3_M3_FD_187984 | JGI IMG/M metagenome (GOLD analysis project Ga0209220, IMG submission 187984) | Forest soil microbial communities from Thunder Bay, Ontario, Canada - Black Spruce, Ontario site 2_A8_OM3_M3 (SPAdes) (version 2) | ecosystem: Environmental > Terrestrial > Soil > Boreal... | reverse complement strand
CACATGTGGCGGGTCGGCCCACTTGCTCATAGGCGATGGCCGGGAAGCTGCGCCGGCGGCGCAGCAGTCCAGCCACCAGATGCGATCATCGCCTGCCCACCCAGAATCGAGGACCATCTCAAGCGGTTAGAACATGCTCCTTCGACCGAGGCGCCCACCATGACGACTGGCAACTGTCAAGATCAGCCCGACTCAGGCCGGGTGGCTCGGCGCATTGTTGAGTATCGAGGAGGTTGAGAGGTGAGCCAACAACAGGCGCAGTGGTCGGATGACCGGCAGTGGTGGTGGAACGGCGCTGAATGGCGACCGGCAAGCGAGTTCCCGGGTTCGTCACCTCCTCCGCCTGCCGTCGCCGCACCTCGCAGCGCCCCGTCCCGGCGCCCGCTGTGGATTGGCGCAGGTCTAGCTGGTCTAGTTCTGGTGGTAGTGATTGTCGGAATTGGGCAATGTGGGCAGCCTCCAGCCGACAGGTTCTCTGTGCAGGGAACCGGGAAGTACACCTCAAACGTCTTTTCGCTTACTGGAGGCAGCTATAGGGTCTCATGGCAGGTGCAGCAAACACCAATGGGTGCCAACGTTCCGTGCAGCATTCAAGCTGAGCTTTGGAGTGAGGCTGGCTACCATCAGCAGAGCCTCATTTGGGGGGACACTGGGTCGAGCGTGACGGCGGTGTCTCCGGTCACCGTTCAGATGCCGGCCGGACGTTGGTATCTCGAGGTCGACAATAGTTGTTCCGATTCCCAATCGTCGATCTCAATCGAACGCTTTGCCTAGACGCCGGGAACAGGCGCGTCGTCTCCCGTTAACCACCTGGGCCATTGGACCGGTGGCCCGGCGGCCTGCTGGTGACAGCTGACCATCTCCGGAACCGCCGATTTCCTCATCGTCGATGCGATGGGAACGCTCGACCTTGCCGTTGAAGGCAGACTGGAACTCGGCCCCGTTGTTGCGGCCTTGGTCGCGTGCGGGCTGACAAGGGGCCGGCAAGAGCGATCGCGGAGGCCGTCGACGCCCAGCTCCTCATAGCGTCGGAGCCATTTGTAGTAGCTCTGCCTGGGGACGCCGTAGTAGCGACAGGTAAAGGCCACGTTCCCAGTGACCTCTTGAGCATGGCGGATGATGGCTAATGGCCAGTTGGCTTTCCTAGTGAGCTCTCGTTCGGTCACCTGCGTCTCCTCCCCTCATTTCAGTGGAGACCTCAGTGTCAACGAACTCCGTCATCTCCCTCATACCAGGGAGTGTCAAGAATCAGCCGAAGTAGGTGTAAGGCATCACCCGAAGTACTGACAACCATCAGCCGAAGGCCCTTTTCGTCCTTCAGCCGAACTTGCACACAAAATGGCTCCGGGACAGAGATTCGAACTCTGAACCTTGCGGTTAACAGATCGCTGCCGCCGGTTCAAAACTACCGGTCTGAATTCGCTGGGTGCCGCCGAGTGCCGCCTAATGTCACGGTTTGCCACCCGCGTTGCTGTACGAAGGCGGCTTACAGCGCCTCCGCCCACCGCCTCGGCGTCCTTCGGTTTGCCAAGCCGCAAACGGTTTTGAAGACCGCGGGTCCGGCGTCCGCTAATGTCCGCCAACACCCGTCAGAGATTGAAACAAGGCTTCCACATTCCGCGTTCATGCGCCGGCGTCCGCCCAGATTCGTGATGTCGGCTGTCATCTTGGCTGTCAGGACCTCTGCCTCCTTCGGACGCACGGTCCCGAAATCTAAGCGGTTTGCTCCGCCGAGATCGATTTCAAGGGTTTTAAGTTCAATTCAAAGCCTCGCCAGGGGATCTAAGGGCGGTTTCATCCAGCGATGTCGGAGGGATTACTACATGAACGACCACACGCTTCGCTTCAGGAGTCTGCGCTCCCAATCGGCCAGGTGACACTACGTGACGCCGGTGCCGCGCCCGTACCTAAACGATTTTGGCGGCTACTCGGCCGATGACCGCCTCCTCCACCCGATCGCCAAGCGTGTGGTCCACGTTGCGCCAGTAGTCGAAGACCCGGCTTAGGACCGGCTCCTCCACACCCAGCTTGACGTGCCCTGCGATGTTCGAGACCAGCCGGTCGCGGGCCGAATCGTTGAGCACCTCCCGCACCATGGTCGCGGCCTGGCCGAAGTCATCGTCCTCTCGATGCAGCGCTTGGGCAGCGCGCACAATCTCACCGGTGACCTCCCACGCCGGATCCTGGCCGAAGAGTTGTGGCGCGGCCGCGGGTCCTCCAAAAGAGTTCGGCGCGTAGACGGGATCGCCTGGGTTGCGGTACCGCATAGCGCCGTCCTTGTTATAGGAATTGACCTTGGCGTGCTTTGGATAGTTGACCGGTAGCTGTTGCGCGTTGGTGCCCACCCTGTGCAGGTGGGTGTCGTGATAGCTGAACAGCCGACCGAGAAGCATGCGGTCCGGCGACGGCCCGATGCCCGGGATGAAATTGCTCGGCTCGAACGTCGCCTGCTCAATCTCGGCGAAGTAGTCCTCCGGGTTGCGGTCGAGCACGTAGCGGCCCACTTTGATGAGGGGATAGTCCCTATGCGGCAAGACCTTGGTGACGTCGAAGGGATTGAACCGGTAGTTCGCGGCGTCTTCGAACGGCATGATCTGCACGTTCAGGGTCCACGTTGGGCAGTCGCCCCTCTTGATAGAGGCCCACAGATCATGAATGTGCGCGTCTGGATTCTCACCGGCAGTCGCCACCCCCTCGCTCTGCGTCAGGAACTCGACACCCTGATCAGTTTTGAAGTGGTACTTCACCCAGAACTTTTCGCCGCCGGCATTGATCCACATGTATGTATGCGACGAGTACCCATTCATGTGCCGCCAACTCCGAGGTATTCCACGGTCACCCATCAGGATTGTCACCTGATGAGCCGATTCCGGCGACAGAGTCCAGAAGTCCCATTGCATGTTGTTGTCGCGAAGGTGGTTATCGGCGCGGCGCTTCTGCGAGTGGATGAAGTCGGAGAACTTCGAGGGGTCGCGGATGAAGAAGACGGGAGTGTTGTTGCCTACCATGTCGTAGTTGCCCTGCTCGGTGTAGAACTTGAGCGCAAATCCGCGTGGGTCACGAGCGGTATCGGGGGAGCCTAGCTCGCCGGCGACCGTCGAGAAGCGCGCAATTGACTCGGTCCTCTTGCCCTTCTGGAAAAGGACCGCCTTCGTGAACTGTGAAACGTCTTCGGTGGCCTCGAAGAAGCCGTGAGCGCCACCGCCCTTGGCGTGCACGACCCGCTCGGGCACCCGCTCCCGGTTGAACGCCTGCATCTTCTGGATGACGTAGGCGTCCTGGAGCAGGATCGGCCCGGACGGGCCGACGGTGAGCGAGTACTCGTCACTCGTGGCCGGCTGGCCGGAGTCGAATGTCGTGCGGGGCCGCTCATCGTCAGTCATGAGATTTCTCCTCTACTTGTCGCGGTAAGGCTTAGCGGCTTCTTTGACGGTAATCCCCCCGCCCGCAGGACTATTAGATGAAAAACTCACGACAAAGTCGGCGTAAGAACCCAGGCGGGGGCCGCGGCTCTGAGAAATGGCTTGTTTGGCGGATAGCCACCCGCACCTTTGCGCCCGGTCTGTTTAGGCCCCTTCCTGCACCTCGATGAGCTCATCCGCCACCAACCCGTGGGCCTCGCGATGCACCGCATTGGCGGCTTCCTTGTTGGGCGCCTCGACCAAACAGAACGCCCTGCCGGAGCCCGCATCGAACCAGTACTTGTGGTAAGTCACTCCGTGCTTTTCCTGAACCTTCACATCTTGCTCGTGAGCACCCTTGATCGCTTCTGCCGTCAGGCCATCGATCTTGTGATGAATGTCCATGTAGAGCGGCATTGAGAACCTCCTTTTCGAATCAAACGTGGCCCGCCAATAGTATCGCCACCAGCGCGCGGCATACCTGTCGTTAGTCGGTTCGATACATCCGAGGAACCCTCCGCACGGCTTTGAATGAAGCAGTCAAATGGGGATTGGTACACGCAACGCAGCAGCCCTAGTTGAAGGGCCGCGGGTAGAGCGATGGTCATCAAGGGAGACCGTCTTGAAGCGCTCTATTCGGTGGCTCTGACGATGGGCCTTCGCCAGGGCGAGGCACTCGGACTGTGCTGGGAGGATGTGGACCTCGATATGGGTTACGTCCGGATTGCGAGACAGTAGCAGCGAATCCATGGGTCACCGCGCCTAGTTGAGCCCAAGACCGAACGGAGTCGACGAACGTTGGCGATGCCGTCGATGATCGCGAAAGCTCTTAAGGACCATTTTGGGCGGCAGCAGTTCGAGAAAGGGGTGGCTGGCCGGCGCTGGATTGAACATGGTCTGGTCTTCACCACTCCCAAGGGAACGCCCCTTGACGGGACCGCGGTCACTAAGGGATTCCACCAGCTGCTGGATCGAGCTGGGCTGGCGCAGCGACGATTCCACGACCTGCGCCACTCTTGCGCGACGCCTGCTCTTGGTGCAGGGCGTCTCGCCCCGGGTCGTGATGGACCTCTTGGGGCACTCCCAAATCGGGCTGACGATGAACACCTACAGCCATGTCATTCCCGACCTGCGGCGCGATGCAGCGCCGCATCGAAGACCTCCTCGGAGAGCGCGAGCACTAGTCCCGCTGGGCCTTACGCCAATTTACTGCCGTAAGATCGCCGTAAGCTCACCCGAAGGGCGCAGCATGCCTGGGCGAAAGCCCATTTTTGAACTCAAAATTGGCTCCCCTTAGTGGACGCTCTTCGAACTTTTCTCCTCGCTCCTACCCCTGAGGTTCGTGAGCTCTTAGATCATGTTTCTCCAGCCGCACCCTTGCGCGGCCGACTCGCAACATAAGCCTGATTCAAGACGCGAACTCATGTGGGCAGCTCGGAGCATAGTGTCCGCATGCCCTCCGAAACTAGGATCACACCCGTGCTGACGGTCAGGGACGCGGTTTCAGCGGTGTCTTTCTACGAGCGAGCATTCGATGCGCGGGAGATTCATCGGAACACCTATCCGAATGGAAGGGTCGTAGTCGAGATGGCCATCGCCGAGGCCCGGTTCCGCATAGCCGATGAGGCTCCAGAAGCGGGCAACCTTAGTCCGCAGACCCTAGATGGCACATCCGTAAGGATCAACCTATTCGTCTCAGACCCCGATGCCGTCGCCGCGCAAGCTATTCGCGCCGGCGCGATTGAGGTCTCGCCAATCAAAGACCAGGATTACGGGTTGCGCCAGGGACGGGTCGCGGATCCGTTCGGCCACCACTGGCTAATCGGTCGGCCGCTTCAAGGAAGCGCGGGCGATTGGGCGCGTGACCCTGCTCCCGGGTACCCTACAGATTCTCGGTAACCACTGGAGTTCCGGGTTCGAGATCGTCCGCCTCCCTCCGGGACAGAGATTCGAACTCTGAACCTGCGGTTAACAGATCGCTGCAGCCCGTTCAAAACTGGCGGTCCGAGTTCACCACGTGCCGCTGAGTGCCACGAAATATCACCGTTTGCCACCGGCGTTGCTGTACGACCAGGCGCATCCAAGGGCTCCTTGCCCGCACATCCTGCTGCCCTGCAAATCCTTTCTCAGCCAGTAATGCCGCCCAAATCCAGGTGTGCCTGAGCATATGCAAGGGCAACAGGAATCCTTGAGCGATTCTTCGTCGTTCGGAGCTGGCTGCTTGCCTTTCCGTGCCATCGAAGTCGTACTACTCTACCGGGGCTTCTGGCTTAGGCCGTTTCCTGCGTCGTCTATGGCTCTTTACTCGTTCCTCAAGGTGATGACCGGGTCGAGGCGTGCTGCGCGCCATGCCGGCAGCACGCCGGCGACCGCCCCCAGAGCGGTGGCGAAGCCGATCGCCAGGATGGTGAGGTTCGGCGTGATCAGAAACAGCGTCGACTGGCCGGGTGGCGTCGATGCATTGGCGATGATGGTGATCAAGGCGCCGAGGCCATAGCCGATCACACCGCCAACCACCCCGATCAATGTGGCTTCGGCAAGAAACTCTCCCATGATGTTGAACGTAGTCACCCCGGCCGCCTTCTTGAGGCCAATCTCAAGCGCGCGCTCCGCCACCGCCATGAACATCTTGTTGACGACCGCCAGGCCGCCGATTATCAAGGCCAGGAGCGCGGCCGCCGTGGTCAGGGCGGTGAAGATGGCGCCGCCCTGCTTGAAGCCGATGACCAGGTCGCTCGGTCTCGATGCCTTGACCCCGCTGACCTGGCTATTGATCCGGTCTGCGATCTTGTCCAGCTCGCGGATGGAAGTGCCCGGCCTGGCATAGACATCGATGCCTTTGGCAATCATCGTTACGTCGAGCGCGTTACGCTCCGCGACTGGCAGGCTGTCCTTCAGCAGCATCTGCCCGTCGGTGATGTTGATGTACGCAAATGTGTCCGGCGCGGTTCGCGTCACGCCGAGGATCCCGACGACCTTGAACGTGTGGTTCACGAAGTCCGGCGTGGCATCGCGCGGTTTGACAGGCAGGTCGATGGTATCGCCGATCTTCTTGTTGAACTCCTTGTCGATCATCGACCCGAGCACGACCTCACCGCTGGAGTCCGCGTCGATCGCGTGGCCCTGCGCGAAGGTCGTCTTCAGGTTGCTCCATGCGGCTTCGGTGGGATCGCTGGCGACGATCGTGTCAGGGAAGCCGAAGCTGATCACGCCAGCCGCACCGGGCTTGGCCGAAAAGTCATAAGTCGGAAAGGCGGCGGCGACACCTGGCACCTGCCGGATCTCATCGATCTTGGACAGCGACAGGAGCGAGGCGGCCTGTCCCACCGGGGGACCGACCTGCACATTCGAACCGAAGTACTGGACGCCTCCTTCCACGAGCGAGTTGAAGTTCTCGACCAGGGCGCCCATGGTGGTGAGCGCCATTACGCCTATGACGATCCCGGAGATGGTCAGGAAGCTCCGAAGCCTGTGGCGATAGAGGTTGCGGATGATCTCCATTGCGTTTCTCTGCCTTGCTCCCACGCTTTCCGAGGGACCAGGCGCGGCCTGGTCCCTCAGGTCGAGGTACTTCTACTTAGCTCGCCTTGTCGGCGAATTCGTTGGTGTACGTCTCGCTCAAGTTGGCTGACTTGCCCTTGTAGCTGGCCACGAACTGCTGCTGGATCTTCTGCACGGTCTCAGGTCCGCCCGCCGGCATCTTGCAGTCGGTTCCGAAGATGCTGAGCTGGCTCTGCAAGTCGGAAACGTACGACGCCTTGTCGCCGGCGTAGTAGCCCGCCGGCATCTTGTCCGCGATCTCGGCCGCGGTGTGTGAATGCATGAACTTGAGTGTCTTGACGTAGGCGTTGACCAACCGCTGCGCGACGTCCTTGTTGCCGTTGACCCAGTCGTTCTTGGCGAAGACGCCGATGAACGGGTAGTCGCCACCAAGTGCCGCGCGAGTGTCAGCAGGCGTGAGCAGGCTCACGAGAATCTTGCCCTTTCCAGAGTTGACGAGGCGTGAGATGGTCGGGTAGGTGGTCATTCCGGCGGCGATCTTGTGCTGCTGGATGGCCGCGATGAACGTGTCGCCTGCGCCGACGGCGACGTACTGGGACTTGGTCGGGTCGAGCCCGGCGGTGCCAAGGATGGCCTGCGTCAGAACGTGCGTGCCTGAACCGATGTCGGTGACGCCAAGGTTCTTGCCTCCGAGGTCCCTGGGCGACGAGATATTGGTCAACGAGGAGTCGACGACCTCCGCCTCGCCCGGCGCGATGCCGAACTGGCAGATGGTCTCGATTTTCTTGCCCAATGTGTTGAGTACCATCGGATGCGAGTACGCGCCTGAGCCCGCATCGACGTTGCCGGCGACGACTTCCTCCTCAGAAGCCTGGCCTGAGCCTTCGTCGATGAGCGTGACGGTCAGGTTCTGGTCTTTGAAATAGCCGAGCTGCTGGGCCAGCATGTTCGGCAGGTAGATCTGCTTGTTGAGCCCTCCGACCATGATCTTCAGCGAGACGTTAGCTTGAGTGCCCCCACCGCTGGACGACGGGGTCGTGCCCCCACATGCGGTGACGATCGCGAGCACCGCGAGCGCCGTAAACAGCCTTTGACTACGCCTACTCATACGCTCCCTCCTTCAAATCCTTGCCTCGGTGACGGCCTGCGGCCGCCACTTGATCAAGCGGTTCTCGAGCGCTGTGATCAACGCCTCTGCCACCAGCGCCATGGCAGCCAGCAACGCCATGCCGGCGAACACGCCGGCGGTGTCGAAGTTGTTCTTCGCCGCATAAATGAGCTCGCCCAGACCCTGAGTCGCGCCAAAGAGCTCTCCTACGACGGCGCCTACGAGGGCTAGTCCGAAGCTGGTGTGCAGGCTGGCGGCGATCCACGAGAGCGCTGACGGGATGAGGATCTCGGTGGTCAGCTGCCTATCGCCCGCGCCAAGGATGCGAGCGTTCGCGATGAGGTTTCGGTCCACCTCGCGAACACCTTGAAACGCGTTGAAGAAGACGACGAAGAAGACCAGCACGGCCGCGGTCGCGATCTTCGACCTGATGTCAAGACCAAGCGCGACCGCGAACAGGGCGCCCACGACCACGCGGGGAATGGCGTTGGCCCCTTTGATGTACGGCCCGAGCACGTCGGACAGCAGCGCGCTACGGCCGAGGGCGACGCCGAAGATGATGCCGAGGATCGAGCCGACGATGAAGCCCCCGACCGTCTCCTCCATGGTGACGAGGACCTGGTCCTGTATTGGGCCAAGGTCTGTGCCCTGCGTGACCCAGATCCAGAGCTTGGCGGCGACCGCGGTAGGCTGAGACCAGAAGAAGACGTCGACCCAGCCAAGGCGTGTCGTGAGCTCCCAGAGGCCGAGAATCGTGACGCCGAGCATCAGGCGAAGGCCCGCTACAGACAGGCGCCGGCGCTGTGCGTAGCGCTTTCGCCTCGCGGCGAGATCCGGCAGCGGCCGCTCTGCCGGCCCGGTGGGAGCGTGCATGCGGACGCTAAGCCGCGCCGCTGCGCTTCTGACGTTCATAGCTCACCAGGACCTCGTCCTTGAGGTCCTTCCAGATCTCTTCGTAGATCTCGGCGAAATGTGGTTGGAAGCGAATCTCGGCGACGTTGCGCGGCCGCGGAAGGTCGACCTTGTAGTTGCTCTTGACCGTGCCGGGTCCGGCGGTCATCACGAAGACCCGGTCGCTGAGAGAGATCGCCTCTTCCAGGTCATGCGTCACGAACACGACGGAGGCGGAGCTCGCTGCCCACAGCGCGAGCAGCTCGTTCTCCATCAGCGAGCGCGTCTGCACGTCAAGAGCGCTGAACGGCTCGTCCATCAGCAGGATGCGCGGGCCGTTGATGAGGCTCTGCGCCAGCGCGACGCGCTTCCGCATGCCGCCCGAGAGCTGGTACGGATAGCGGTCCTCGAAACCGCTGAGGCCCACTCGGGAGATCCAGTCCCGCGCCTTCTCCCGCGCTTCGCGATTAGACGCGCCCCGGTACCGCGGTCCTGCGGCGACATTCTCCAGCACCGTCTTCCACGGAAAGACGGCGTCGGCCTGGAACACATAGCCGATGCCATCGGCGATCCCCTTGACCGGCTTGCCGAACACCTCGACCTCGCCTTCGCTCGCCGGCTCGAGGCCTGAAATCAAGGCCAGCGTGGTGGACTTTCCGCAGCCGGTGGGCCCGACTACAGCGCAGAACTCACCCGGCTCGACCGCCATGTCGAGATCGCGAAGCGCGGTGTAGATCCCGCCAGAGGGGGTGAGGAAGCGCTTCGTCACACCACGAAGCTCGATAGCGGGAGTCATCGCTGATGAGGTTGGATCTCACGTGTGCCCCGCACAATCCATGCGGTCGTTGTGGCCGTTTTGGTCGTTTTGGTCGCCGCGCGGGTTATGGCGACGTAATAGGATCACCAGGGAACCATTCCGTGAAAAGACGGCTTCCCCTCGCCTACCAGATCCTGGTGTTCCAGGTTGCCATCATCTTGCTGTCGGCGCTGATGGGAGCCGCGGCTGCCGTCTGGCAGGCGAGCCGGGAGCTCGACCACCAATACGAGCAGCGCTCGCTGGCGATCGCCGAATCGGTCGCGTCCAACAGCGCAATCCGGGACGCGCTGCTCAACGGCGACCCCAACGGCCTGATCCAGAACACCGCGGAGCAGGTCCGGCTCTCGACCGGCGCTACCTACGTGGTCGTCACGGATCGCGCCGGCATCCGGTACTCGCACACCAATCCCGCCCTGATCGGCAAGCCGGTAGACGAGGACCCTGGCACGGTCCTCGCGGGCAACACGTGGGTCGGCGTGCAGCGAGGCACGCTGGGCGTCTCCGCGCGCGGCAAAGCGCCGATCTTCCATGGCGGCGGCGTAATCGGCATGGTTTCCGTAGGCTTCCTGGAAACCGCCGTCTTCAACCAGCTGCTGGGTGAGCTGCCCGGCTTCGCGGTGACGGTGCTGCTCGCCCTTGGCCTTGGCGTCGCCGGCTCGATGCTGCTGGCCTCGCGCCTCAAGCGCCAGACTTTCGGGCTCGAGCCGTTTGAGATCGCGGGACTCCTGGAGGAACGCGAAGCGAGCTTGCAAGGGATACATGAGGGAGCCATCGCCACGGATCGCGATGGAACCATCACCCTCGCCAATGACGAGGCTCGCCGTTTGCTGGCGCTGCCCCCGGACTGTGTCGGCCGCCGGGTGTCGCAGGTCCTCCCGCCGGGCCGCCTGCTCAGGTTTCTCTCCGGCGGCCTGAACGACGAGGATGAGGTGCTGCTTGCCGGAAACCGCGTGCTGGTGGCGAGCCGGCGCGCGATTCGCGTCCGGGGCCGCGAGATCGGCCACGTCGCCACCCTGCGCGACTCGACCGAGCTGACGGGCCTTGCGCGCGGGCTCGGCGTGGACAGCCTCACGGATGCGCTGCGCGCCCAGGCGCACGAGTACTCGAACCGCCTACACACCATCGCGGGTTTGGTTCAGATGGGTCGGGGGGATGACGCGATGAAGCTCATCGCGCAGACCTCAGGCGTGCACCAGGAGCTCACCGAGGCGCTGCTGGACAGGGTTGGAGATCCCGTGCTCGGCGCGCTGCTCCTCGCAAAGGCCGCGGTCGCCTCCGAGAGGGGGATCGAGCTCAGAGTGAGTGACGACACGGTCATGACTCGCAGCGCGCTGGACAGTGAGGATCTAATCACCCTGCTGGGCAATCTGATCGACAACGCGCTGGACGCGGCCGGATCCTTGGGCGGCGAGCGCTGGGTCAGCGTGTCGGTGACCGGACACCAGGACGAGGTCGTGATCAGGGTCCACGACTCTGGTCCAGGGGTGCCAGAAAGCCTCAACGGCCAGATCTTCCAGGAAGGGTTCAGCACGAAATCCGGCCCGGGGCGCAAACGCCGCGGTTTCGGCCTCGCACTGGTGCGCCAGGTGGCCCACCGGCATGGAGGCGAGGTCAGCGTGGTCAACGATGGGGGCGCCCTGTTCACCGTCCGGCTTCCGCTGAGGGTGACCGCGGGCACGTGATCCGCACGCTTGTCGTGGACGACGACTACCGGGTCGCAGACCTCCACTGCGCTTACGTCGAGCGCGTATCTGGGTTTGCGGTCGCAGGGCGCGCCCACACTGGAGCTGAGGCACTCCTGAGCGTCGACCGGCTAAGGCCAGACCTGGTGCTCCTGGACATCTACCTGCCCGATGTCTCGGGCCTGGAGGTGCTGCAGCAGCTGCGCGAAGGCGACCATCCTCCCGTCGACGTGATCTCGATCACAGCTGCGCGCGAGGTCGAGAGCCTGCGGGCGGCCATGAGAGGCGGAGTCGTCCATTACCTGATCAAGCCGTTCCTCTTCGCGACCTTCGAGGAGAAGCTCCTTTCCTACGCCGCGGCCCGCGATCGCATGACGCGAATCGGCCATGCGGAGCAAACCGATGTGGACCGCATCTTCAGCACGCTGAGGACCGCCCGCAACGAGCCCCTGCCCAAGGGCCTGTCCGACACCACGCTGGAATTGATCGTGCTGGCGTTGAACCGGTCGCAATCAGGCCTGGCGGCGACGGCGGTGGCGGATGAGGCCGGTGTCAGCCGCGTCACGGCGCGTCGCTATCTCGATCACCTCTGCCAGTTGGGGAAGGTGGAGCTCACCATGCGCTACGGCGGGCCGGGCCGCCCCGAACACCGCTACCGCCTGGTGACCAGCATCCCAGCCGCGAGATAGCGATTTAGCGCGCGCGGCCGAGCTCTCCAGGGTCCCGTACTGCGCATTCAGAACGAATTTCAGTCGATCGACTGCGCAAAGAGTAGGGCCGGGTCCGGCAAGGGTGAGTTGATGGCCAGATGCACAGTCGCTTCGCTGCCGCCGTTCCAATTGCGATGTGGAATGCCTGCTGGGAATACCACAAGAGTTCCAGGACCGGCGTCATATCGCTTACCCTCGATCTCCAGGCTCATCGTGCCGCTGAGGATGTAGAACAGCTGGTCGACCATGTGCTTGTGGAGGCCCGCCGGCGAACCTTCGCCAGGCGGCGTCTTGATGCAGTTGACGCTGCAGCTGGACGCCCCCGAATCGGGACCGATCAGCGTCTGCGACACCCGCTCGTTGGTTGCAGCGAGGCGGTCGAAGTCTACTTTTCGCAGGAATTCCATCGCATGCTCCCATGTCTCAACTGACGGCACCATGGATTTTCGGGACCGCGAGGCCCCGGGTTCATTCCCGGGCCCCCGACCAGTGTCATAGAACTCCGAGTGCGACTGCAAGGCGGGACCTGAGTCTCGCGCGTCGCCTCACTAGAGGCACTGGATTTGGCCTGGCCAACCGATTTCCTATGAGGCGCGATCGTCAAGGTCGGTGATCAGGTGCGTGAGCTCGGTCACAACCGCGCCCGCTTCACCCTGGTCGCCGGAAGCCGCGGCGAAAGCGGCTCGAGCATCAGCGACCGCCTCCAGAGCAGAGGCTTGCGGCCGACCAGCGGCGCGGTCGGCAATCGCGGCCGCTACGGCATCGGCCGCTCGGATCAAAGCCGGCTTCCCCGCTCTCCACTTGATGCTGTCTGAGTCGCTCAACCCGCCGCTTGCACGGCCAATCCGCCAATCCTTGATGCGGCGTCCGCAGCGCTTATTCCATTCCGGAGAGATGGGTGAGGGCGGCAGCCACGTTCTCACGATGCGGTGGGTGCACGACCTCGACCGATTTGGCGCCGCGCCACCGGCCGCCGGCTGACCTGCGGGAGCGGGGCACCGTGCCCGCGGGGTCGCCTGGGTAAAGTTCGGTTGGTTGCCAATGCCAGCCGTCCCACCACCACATGCCGTCAGGTGATAGAGGCGGAGGCAGACCGGATACGCCCATCTGAGTGGTGGGGCCATTGTTGTCTCGCCCCTCTCCTGAGCTCCTCGGGTCGATGTAAAAGCCGGCTCACGGCTGCCTGATGATTCGCTCGCCACCGACTGTGCCGATCCCGTTTTGTTGTCAGGTTGATGTCAGGTTGTTGTCAGCCTAAACAACCCACCGACGCATTGAAGGCAAAGTTGAGTTCAAAAGTGGCTCCGGGACAGAGATTCGAACTCTGAACCTTGCGGTTAACAGATCGCTGCAGCCCGTTCAAAACTCCCGGTTTGAGTTCATGCCGTGCCGCTGAGTGGCGTGAAATGTCACCGTTTGCCACCGGCGTTGCTGTACGAGTATGCCCATCATGCTGACCCGGCCGGAGCGTTCGGAAGGACCCGCAAACGGTTCTGAAGACCGCGTTTCAGGCATCCGTGGGCGTCCGCCGCTGTCCGCTCAAGATCCGAGTCTGGCAACCCGAGGTCAAGGCCGTACGAGCCGTGTGCGAGAGTTCGCGGGGTCGGCTGTCGTCTTGGCTCTCACCTTCATGGGCTTGAACGAAAGTCGTCAAGTTGCATCCCACCCCTCAAACGGGACACCCAGGTAGTTGGCCAGCGATTGCAGTCCATCTCGGCCCCAGAAAAACCCGGCCGTGCCCCACAACGTTGATCCGTCAGATCGGAGAAGAAACGTCCGCCTTGTCATTGGCGACGCAGTCGCCCTGATGCCGGCAACCTCTCGACGATCGAAGGTCCGGTGGAGCACCTTGGGCCCGAAGACGATCCGAGAGTCGTCCACGCGAATGTATGCAGTTAGGCAAAACAGAGCGAGCGCAATCCAGAGCACCGCGCCACCGCCAAGGAACCACACACCGCCTATCTCTTGATGGATCAGATTTTGGTATGCGCCTAACAGTTCGCCGGCGGCCGCTGCAAGAAGCACGATCGGAAAAGCCCAACGAAACGTGAAGATCGGCCTCACGGTGATACTTCGCGGCACTCAGCGGCACGGGGTGAATTCAGACCGGCAAATCGCGCAGCCCGTTCAAGCCTAGTCCGCCCGATTCTTCGCCAGCGTGTTCGAAGTGAAGCCTGATAGGCCACAAACGTCATGCCCCCGCGCTAGCGGAAGCTTGCGACCTTATCTCGCGATTGAGCTCTTCGACGAGCTTATCGACTGAGAAGCCATGCGTCTTGTGTGAACTCCAAAACTCTCCGAAGACCTTCATCCTACCGTTGCGGAGGCGCAGGGCCAAGGCGTTTCCTGGAATCCCCCATAGATTGACTCTTGGAACAGTGGCGAATGCTGCCACATCGGAAAGGCTGAGTTTCGACGTCCGGACGAGCCCCCTGACCACGACGGCGTCGGGGTAAATGTCGATAGTGGCGGCGCGAAATGATCGAATCAGAATGAAGCTGGGAACGACCGCCATGACTATTCCAATCCCTCGCACGATGGCGGGGTCGTGGCGCGGTGGCACCAAAATGGTCGCTATGCCAAATGCAGCGATGACCGCCCAGCACATAATGAACACCACTCTGACCGCCATTCCCGGGCGGATGAAGTGATAGACGCGTTTATTCGGCACGCGGCCCTCGCGACCTCACCGGACTGAATCAGGGTCCCACGCAAGTCCACCTATCAACACCGGCGCTCTTGTCCAGTCCACAGCTCTGGAATGGGCGATGGAACGACCTTGACGTTGCATTCCGCGTCCTCGAATGGCATTCATCCCCCATAAAAGTTACTGACGCTCGGAAGTACACCATATTCAGCGAATAGCCACATTGCATCTGGGAAAGCCTCTCCAAATAGCAGCAGGGCCCTGATGCCTAGCCCACCCAACGCAGCAAAGCCTTCCAAGCCGACGAATGCGGGCTCGGCCAGGATACTAGGCACTCCCACCATGCCAAACAACGAGGCCGTGAATAGCAGGTCGATTAGGTTTGCTCCAAGCGATGCTTGGAAGCCCTCGTGTTCGATGCGCTCGCTTGCGCGCGCCAAGAAGCCTAGAGCTGCACCAACGCCGCACACAAGCATTGCGAGGCCGGCTGTGCCGAAGCTGGCGATGAGGCAACCAACGATGGCCAGGGTCGAGACAATCAGGCCGCGGTTTTCCCAAAGGAAGTGACCAATTGCAACGGCACCTGCCCACAATTGGGCGCCGACTGCGTTCAGCTTGTCGTTGACCGAGTTGAACCATGTCCTCGCCGCGTTAACAGCTGATGGGGAAGTTAGGCCCAGATCTCCCTCTCACCTGGGACGGGGAGTCCTCAAGTGGTGTAGGACTGGTGTACCCAAGTCGGTGCCGCGAAAGCCGGCGCGGAGTCTGACCTCGAAAATTGGCTCCGGGACAGAGATTCGAACTCTGAACCTTTCGGTTAACAGATCGCTGCAGCTCGTTCGGATTCTGCCCTGCCAGTTCGCTGAGTGCCGCCTCCGACCGCCTTGTGCCACCGTTTGTCGCCGGCGTTGCTGTACGAAGATCCCCCGCCGACTAGGAACGGTTAATAAGCGTCCTGATGCAAGTCGGTTCAGGGGGTCTGAGCCGCTGGCCCCCACTTTCGGGGATTCACGAATCGAATGCGGACTCCCCGCTCTCGGAGGTAGTCAACGATCGAAAGAGAGCGGACAGAGCCGAGTGCAATACCAAACTTCAATTCGGGGTCACGTAGCTTGACTACGAATACTGAGATGAGGCTTGGATAATCGATCTCTTCCACTTCGTCGATGCCGCTCCATGGCGAACTCAACACTGGGACAACACGCTTCACTGGAATCGGCAACCGGCTTGGTCGGAGACGAAACCCCCACGAGAAGCCATCAAACGTTGCAGCGAGTCCCCAGTGCGTCGCGTCTGCAGTCATCACGCCCACCATGCGGCTGAATTCCGGAGTGGGGTTTGGCCGCATCGCCTGAGGCGCCTGAATCGTGTTCAGACGCTCAATTGTCGCCAATCCCATCTGTCGAAGTTGGGGTGGAGTCCGGACAGCACGCGAATGCAGTGCGAGGTAAGCGGGGACAATGAAAACCGACGCGATAGCGATTACTAGCCAGCCGAAAAGAATCGTGCCGCTCAGGTCGCGGTTTGGTACTTGAATCGGAATGGGGTTCCCCCAGTTCACCGCGACGAGCGTCACGCCAACCAGGCCGACCACGCATATGGCGCCGCTGATCCAGAAGCTGCGGCGCCACATGGCACGTTGGCTTTTCAGCGGTCTGTCAGGCACCTCAGCCGCCGCCAGGAAGCAAGCCGAAACAGTTCGGATCGGGTGGCTCTAGGATGCATTTCTGTAAGGACGGCAAGGTTGTCTGCTTCTTCCAAAGCGCGCAATGGTTCGAGTCATTCGCCGCCCACCAACAGCTACTGGTCGCGCCGACTCCTCACGCGGATCTTTTCCTTGAGCCTATCTATGTGGAACTCGACTGCGCGCTGCCTGACAAACATCGCGCGGGCGATGTCCTTGTTCGTCAACCCTTGTGCCACCAACCCGGCGATCTGTCGCTCGCGTTCGGTCAGTTCGCTCGCTTGGCGTTCATTGCGTCGCGGACTCAGGGGGATAGATGTCTGACGCTCCGGGGCCTGCGCCAGTGGCCGGTCCATCGCCATCCATGCTCTGAGCTGCTCGACTGCATGCCGATGAACGCCGAACTCCTGCAGGAATCCAATCGAGATCGCCGCCTCTAGCGCGATGCACGGCACTCCGTATTCGTGTGCAACCGCGCGGCGTAAATCGGCGTTTTCCGTTACAAGCGCCTCCGGCGCGTCGGCGAATATGCACGCAATGCTGGCGAGGCCGGCGCGATATCCCTCCCATCCGTGGACGGCGGTTGCGCCATAGCCCAGGATCAGTCCGACCGCCACTGTCCGATGAGGATCGAGCACTGTGAAGCCGGACCCCATTCGCCGTCCGCACTCGACCTGCGCGGCCAGGTGTATGGCAGCCACGGGGTTGTGGAGCGCCCAGAAGCCGCAGTGACATGACGGCACGGGGATGTCGCGCTTATGCCCGACAAGGCACTCGGCCTGGTTTTCGCCAGGCCGCCAGAACGCGTTCTTGGCAATTGAGTACAAGCAGTTGTTTGCAAGAACCCACACACGCCAGCCGATGAGGGGCTCGTGCCCGGCCTGCCCGCCATCAGCCGGTTCCATCGAACCGGTCGCGATCAAGTCTTTCGCCGGGTTGTCGTTGGCGCTGTCCGTTCGGCCTCGCGCCGAACATGGACCGGTTCACGTGGAGGGGGTACTGGGAGCGTGAGCGGCGTGGGTCGGGGGATGGACCTGTGTTCTGTTTCTGGCGTTTCGAGGCACATGGTCAGCTCATTTTGCTCCAGTCTCGGAGCCCACTGTACGATCGGCCCTCAGACCACAAAACGCCCCGCCTTACGCTTGTGTTCCCGGACTGACAATGAGCGCGGCCAAGGCTATACCGATGCGTTTGGACCGCCATCCGCTCGGCGCGGCCCGTCGCAGGCGGGAGGTCGGAGCCGGCTAGTCCTCGAAGCTCACGTACTTGTATCGGTGGTCCCGTAGGATCGCGGTTGCCTCGGTCTCGCTCAACTCGTAGTCCTCTCCATCCATGCTGTAGTGGGTCCAGAACTTCCCCCGCTTGAAATGGAGCCACCACTCTGAGTCAGTCTGGGCCGGCACGGCTCCGACCTTGAGCTTGCCGGCGCGCATCAAGGCCAGGTACTTCGAACGGTCCGCTTTTTCTGTCAACTCTTCGCGCAACTCGGGCTTGATCACGTTCACCCGACCAGGCTCTCCGGTCGTGGCCGCCCTGAGCATCTCGTACGCGACATAACCTCGCGATGTCCATAAGAGCTCATAGACATCACCCTCATTCAGCTTGATCCCGACGTACTCCTCGCCAAGCCGAAGGTAGGCCACTGCGAAGTCAGCCTCGTCGCGGGGCTCCCATGCATGGGCGCCGTCGCTCAGCCGATCCAGCTGCGCGTCAACGGTCGCCTCGAGCTCCAGGACCCGCGCCCGAAGCGTCGAAAAGACGGGTTCCGTCTTGGCCTCCTGGTTTGCGATAACCACCCGGGTGAGCTCTGCGCGCACGCGCGCTTCGTCCCATTGCTCGATGCCTTTGAGGCGACGCTTTTCGACTTGGAGCGCGAGCCATCCACTGCGCCCGCGCATGAGGCGCGGCTTGGTCCACCACGTTCCGGTGATCCAACGCGTGCCGTCGGCAAGCTCGACCTCCAATTGGCGGGCGAGGCGCTCAACATCGGCGACCTTGGAAAGCATGCTAGGCGGCACATCGCTAAAGGGCACGACGGCAAACGCCGGGGGGTGTTCGTCGAGAATCGGCTTGAGGATCTCGAGCAACTCGCCTGGCTCGTACCAGGAGAACGCCGTGGCTTTGCCGGCGTCGGCATAGTCGAGGCTCACATCGAAATATCGACCACGGTCGAAATAGAGGAGCGAGTCAGGGCGCGGATAGTTCTTGAGGGCGAGTTGCTGTCGCTCCAGATGTTGAAGAACGTCGCGCCACGTGCGGTCAGCCACGCCGCAGAGTTTGCCTCAGCAGCTTAGGTCCGTCGACTGATCGTAGGTCGAGGTGGTGGGCCGGGAGGGGTCTCAGCCAACACCCAACAAACCTCGAATTCGAGTTTGAGCCAGCTGGTAAGGCTCCGGCCACACTTAGAGAGTTGTCGCGCGCGCGAGGCTTACGACGCCCGGCCGTCAGCCTGGGGGTTTGGCGAAAGAGCCATCGCCTAGCGGTTAACAGCTCGGTGGCGGCCGGTTCAAAACCGATCGTCTGAATTCACTCGGTGGCGCAGGGTGCCGCGAAATATCACCGTTTGCTAACGGCGTTGCTGTGTGAGGCACCGTCGACCGATTAACGGTATCTGCGCTGCGCCGATGCTTTGGCAGCGGCACGGAAGACGCGAACGGCCTGTGAAACGGGCATGCTGACAATCAGGGCCGACGATGACCGAGACGTTATCCACCGGCGCCGGCCCATTTGCTACAAAAGGTCTCTGGTGAGCTTCCGCGGGGGGCGCAGTAGGTGGCGATCCGAATACAAATTTGGCGGTCGGGGGCTTGAGCGGGCTGGACGCCCGCTAACTTGGCGCGATCCGGTAGTCAAGCGGGGACCGCCCAGTCATTCCGCCGCTCAGCGCGAGAGCGGCTCGAGCTGTCGGCTGGATAACCTTGTATCTGGCCTTGCTCAGTATCACCCATCAAGCAACTGCACTTCGCTGGTCTGGGGAACATCGGCGGCGATCCAGGTCAGACCCCCATTACTTGTGCGCGTGAGTCCAGTTGTAGCTCCGATCCGAACTTGGGCCCAGGCATGGGCAGCGTCATGGACGCGGACGCTGTATGTCCAACCCAGTCCGTACGCCAGGTTGGATCTGTTCGACTTCCACGTTTGGCCTGAATCAGACGATTTGTAAAGGGTTCCCCGGTCAATTCGCCACCAGTGAGAGGCGTCTTGAAAGCCCTCGATCTCGTCCAAGGATTGGCTTGCCGGGGGGGTCACGTACTTCCACGAGATTCCAAGGTCGCCCGACGTGGCCTTGTACAACGGTGCTCGGAACTGCTGGCCTTGCCGAAGAACCAATTCGGCGACGACACCACCGTCATTTGGCAATAGGCGCACGTTGACAATCCCCACCGTCTCTTCGGGCTGGCGATCACTTGGTGGCAGAGGATCATGGACCTGCCAGCTTTGGCCTGCATCGTGCGAGAAATACAGATGCGACTCGGCTTGTTCGCTTGACCACAGCCAGCCCTCTGAGGAAGACCGGAAGGCGAGTCCTGCCGATCCAGGGGGCGCATTCGGCAGTGAGTGCCAAGTGTTACCTGCATCATCGGTCGCGTAAAAATGATCTGAGATGGTCGGGTTGCCGTAAGTCAAGCCAAGAAGCCAGCCGTGACGTGGGTCGCTGAATGTCAACGATGTAAGGTGTGCCTCAGGCAGGGCGAGTCTGGTCCAGGTCGAGCCGCCGTCTCCAGTACGAAACAGTTGGTTGGGGTCGCCGGCAACGGCAACGAAGCCTCGCGACCTATCGAAGAACTGAATTAGCTGTTGGCCACTGAAGGACGCGTTGATCTCTCCCTGAAGCTGAATTTGCCAATGTTTCGCTCCATCAGTTGTCCGCGAAACCCAGAAATTTCCTGGCGCCGGTGACGGCGTGGTCGAACTCTGCAAAGCCCACCCGAGGGAAGGATTAACAAAATCAAAGGAGACCAAGTTCGCCGTTGTCGTCGCGGCCCAATGGCTGATTGACGGTTGCGTTGACGCCGTTCGAGAGGCGCCTGGATATAGGAAAGCCACGCTGACCGCCAACAGCACGACCGCACCGACGGCGATTAAGGTGAGTCCGCGTCTAGCACGCTGGGGAAGGCGTTGCCCCTTGTCTCCATCGATCACATCAGAACCTCGCTCCAGCAGGTCGCTGGCACGTGAGACAGAGCCTACCCAAACTAGTCGGTGTGCGGATCTGGCTCAGGAGCGGGTTGTAACCCGGGCCCCCGCCTGTACCCCACGCTTGCCGCGTCGTTGCTGCACTGTTGCTGCACCGTTGCTGCACTAGCCAGGCGACAAAGGCAGTTTGGGTCACGATTTGTATTCAAAAATGGCTCCGGGACAGAGATTCGAACTCTGAACCTTGCGGTTAACAGCCGCCTGCTCTACCGGTTGAGCTATCCCGGATCAGACCCTCGATTCTAGGAGATGGCGCCTGCCCGACCCGATCTTGCGTATTCCCTTGCCCTTCGCGCGCACCGGGTGGAGAATGCCCGCCATGAAGTTGCAGCGCCTCGCCGGTTACGGTCCGACCGCCGCCTACGTCAGCGCCCTTTCCCTCTTCGTATTCTTCTTCATCTTGATCCTCGCCTACCCCATCTCCCAGGCCGCGCCTGGACTCGCCACCGTGCTGACCGTCATCTGGTTCTTCGCGCTCTGGTTGTGGATCGGCGCTTTTGCCGTAGTGGTCTTCGACCTCGAGTGGCTGGAACATCCCGCCACGAGCACGCGCTGGTTTCAGATTGCGCACTGGGCGACACTCGTCGCTGTTTGGGTGCCGGTTCTCCTCGGCCTCAGCCTTATCTTCAACACCGGATTTCTCGGCGCCCTCTGCGTGCTCGTGATCGGCATCTGCGTGGGAACCAGCCTCCTCGTGCATAACCTCGACGCGCGCCGCGCCGGACTGCTCAAGGGCAACCTCCCATGGGTTGGAGTGGTGGCGGGAGTCGCGTTCATCCTCGCCGCGATCGGCATCGCGATCTCGCTTCCGCCGCTCGGATTCACCGCCCTGATCCTCGGCGAGACTTTCTACATCGCCTGGGCCATCTGGTTGGGCGTGAAGCTGGGCGGGGCGAAGACCGCAACGCCCACGCCAGCTTCAGCCACGCGCTAACGATCCTTAGGCCGCGGCCTCGGTCTCAATGCCGTCCGCGGCCGGGATCTCGACCTGCCTGCTGAGCGGAACCTCTTTAAGGAAGACGCTCGCGACCACCGACACGAAGGCCACAGCCGCCGCCACCAGGAACAAGTCGTGCAGCGTGTTGGCGAGACCGATCCGGCTCGGCGGAACCGGCAGCCGGTTGGTGAGTATCGAACCGAGGACTGCGGTGCCCATCGTTCCACCCAGGCTCCGCCAGAACATCACCTGACTGGTCGCAACGCCGACCAGCTGGTGCGGCAATCCCGCCTGAAGAACCACGAAGGTCAAAGGGAAGGTCACTCCAAGCCCGGCGCCGATGATGACGAGGTCGCGCGTCACCTCCAGCGGGCTTGCGCCAGGTCCAACGCGAGAAAGCAACACGAGTCCAAGGATCATCACGCTCAACGCCGCCGTGCCGAGGAATCGATACATCGGCACGCGCGCGATCAGCGCTCCGGTTGCCGTGCTCGTCACGACGACGCCCATCATCATCGGTGTGAGCAGCTGCCCCGAGTTGGTCGCGCTCGTGCCGAGCACGCCCTGCAACAGCAGCGGGACGAATATCACCGTGCCCAGCATGCCGATCGCGCTGAAGAACGCGATGATCATCGGGGTGGCGAACACGTTGCGCTTGAACATCTCGAACGGCACCACCGGGTGCTCGACCCTGCGCTCGACGAAGTAGAACGCCAGCAGCATCACAACCGACACGGAGAACAATCCAAGCACCTGCACCGATGTCCACGCGTGGTCGCGCGTTATCGACAGGCCGATCAATAGTGGTGTGAGTCCCGCGAACAGCAACCCGGTGCCGATCCAGTCGATGTCGCGCAGCCGCGCGCTCGAGCGCACGAACGGCAATTGCGACGCAACCAGGGCGACTGCGACGAAGCCGAGCGGCACGTTGACGTAGAACACCCACCGCCACCCCGGCCCATCGGTCAGATAACCACCGAGCGTCGGGCCGATCACCGACGACAGGCCGAACACCGCCCCAAAGACGCCGCTCATCTTCGCCCGCTGTGAAGGAGGGAAAACGTCCGCCAATACGGCGAATGTCGAGGCGAACAGCACACCGCCAAACAATCCCTGCAGCGCGCGGAAGAGAACCAGCTGCACCATGTCCTGCGACACGCCGCACAACGCGGACGCCCCAACGAATCCCCCCATCCCGACCAGCAGGAACGGCTTGCGGCCGAACATGTCGCCGAGCTTGCCGGCGACCGGCACCAGCGCGGTCGACGTGACCAGGTACGCGGTCGTCACCCACGCGTAGAAGTCGAGCCCGTGCAGCTCGGCGACGATTCGCGGCATCGCGACGCCCACCACGGTCTGGTCGAGGGCGGCGAGCAACAGCCCCAACGCCACGCCCACCGTGGCCAGCACGACCTGCCTCTGAGACGAGCCAACAGTCATCTTCTCCTCCTGCCTGAAAGCCTTCCGCTGACTCAAGAAGGCTATTTGCCATTGCGGCAGGATTCGTTCCGCAATAGGATTGAACGTGCAGAGAAAGATGCTGAATACTAGCGCCCGCCTCCTCCGCCTCCTGACCCTCCTCGAGACCCGTCGCGAATGGTCCGGCGCCCAGCTCGCGGAGCGCCTCGAGGTGAGCGCCCGCACCGTCCGCAACGACATCTCGCGGCTGCGCGAGCTGGGTTATCCCGTCGCGGCCGCGCCGGGTGTCGCGGGTGGCTATCGCCTCGGTTCCGGCGCGGCCATGCCCCCGCTCCTGCTCGAGGACGACGAGGCCGTCGCGGTCGCGGTCGCGCTCAGGTCGACCACAGCAGGCGGTGTCGCCGGCATCGAGGAGACCGCTGTCCGCGCCCTGGTCAAGCTCGAGCAGGTCTTCCCCGCGCGCTTGCGCCGCAGGGTCAACGCGCTGCAGGCCTACACGGTCGCGGTCGCGACCTCAGGACCGACCGTCGACCCCCACCTCCTCACGGTGATCGCCGCAGCGTGTCGCGACTATGAAATCCTTCGCATCGATTACACGAAATACGACGGCACCGAAACGACGCGCTCGATCGAGCCCTACCGGCTCGTGCACATGGGACGCCGGTGGTACCTCGTCGCGTGGGACCGCGACCGCAACGCGTGGCGGACTTTCCGCGTCGATCGCATGAAGGCTCGCCAGAGCGGCCCGCACTACGCGCCTCGCGAGCTCCCCGCCGAGGACATCGCCAGCTATGTCGCGCGCAGCGTGCGCTCGGCGCCCGCGAAGTACGAGACACGCGTGATCGTCAACGCACCCGCGTCGATCATCGCGGAGCGCGTTCCGCGGGACATCGTCATCGAACCCATCGACGATTCCACGTGCGTTGTGCACGCGCGGTCCAACTCCGTCGAGATGCTCGCGCTTTACCTCGGCATGATGGATGCGGACTTCACGGTCACCGATCCGCCGGAGCTCGTCGACCGGCTCGGCACGCTCGCGGCGCGATTTGAAAAGGCGAGCAATGGAAGTTAGGCCGATCCGGACCAAGAGGCTCGCGCTCGTCGCGCTCGAACCCGACACCATCCGCCACCTCATCGCGGGCGATCGCGCCGCCGCCGAGCGCGCGCAGGGCCTCGCGCTGCCAGCTGCGTTTCCTACCGAGGACGACCTCCAGGGCTTCCTCCCCATCCAGCTGAAACGGATGGAGGCCGAGCCCGAGCAGCGCGCGTGGATGGCCCGCCTGATGCTCACCGAGACAAAAGAGGTCGCGGGCCACTGCGGCTTCCACGGCCCGCCCAAAACGATCGGTCGCGCCGAGATCGGTTACACGGTTTTCAAAGACTTCCGTGGCCAAGGCTTCGCCAAGGAGGCCGCCCGGGCGCTCGCCGAGTGGGCCTTCGAGCAGGGCGAAGAGGACGTCTACGCGAGCGTCTCGCCCAACAACGCGCCGTCCCTTGCGGTGGTGAAAAGCCTCGGCTTCCGCCAGGTCGGCGTGCAGGAGGACGAGGTCGACGGCCTCGAGCTCGTCTTCACCTTGCGCGCACCTTCGCCCTGAGAAACGCGTCGTGCGCGCGCTCGATCTCGGCAGCAACGCTCACGGCGGTCTCGACAAACGCGGCCGCCGCCGGCGTGCGATAGCGGTCGCGATGCCACAGCACCGCGAGCACGCGCGGCGGAATGGGCTCGAGAAGGACGCGCAAAGCGACCTTCGGATCCTTTTCGTCGACCGCCAGCAGCGGAGCCAGCGCGACGCCCACGCCCGCCGCGACCATCCCCTGCACCGTCCCGTTGTCATTCGATCGAAACACGACGTCCGGCCGGATCCCACGACTCAGCAGGAAGTCCTCGACGATGCTCGTCGTCCGCCCATGGAAGTAGCCAACCAGAGGCACGTCCTTCAAATCCGAAGCGGAGGGATGTCGCTTCCGCGCAAGAGGTGAGTTCCGCTCGGTGACCAACACGTAGGGGTCGCGCATCAGCACGCGCACCTCGAAGGGTCCCTCGGGCAAAGGCTCGATCCCGAACGCCAGGTCGACCTCGCCTCGCTCGACCCCCGCCACCGACTCGTCGTCCGTCCCGGTTTCGGTGACCGAGATGCTCACCGCCGGCCACTTCTGCTTGAAGCGCCGCATCACCTCAGGCAGCACCTTGTTGGCCACGCTCTGATAGATCCCCACGCGCAAAGTGCCCGCGCTGCCCTCCGCGAACGAGCGAAAGTCGGCCTCAGCTGCCTGGAGCCGGGCTTCGATCGCCTCGGCGTGCCCGAGCAGGAACCGCCCCGCCTCGGTCAGCTCGACCGTGCGCCGCCCGCGCGACCGCTCGATCACACGCTGCCCGACCAGCGCCTCGAGCGCGGCGACGTGATCGCTGACCGTGGAGAGCGACGTGTGCAGCGATTCGGCCGCCGCCCAGAACGTGCGATGGTGGGCCACCGCCCGCAGCGCCCGCAGGTGCTTCAGGTCGATCGCCTGCCAATTGTCCGACATTTCGATATTTTGTAACAAAAATCGATGTTGCTCCGGAGATTGCCAGGGGGAACAATGAACGTCATGGAGGTCTTGATGACGCTCTTGCTTTTGACCGGCCTGGCGATCCTCGTCGTGGGTTTCGGCGCCGACTCGCGCCCGACGGACGCCGAGCGCCCGACCCGCTGGTTCCCAGGACGTCCGCGCGACTAGAACTAAACCCTCAGGGCAGGTCGACCAGCATGTGGAAGACCGACCCGGCAAGCAGGTTGCGCGTGCGCAGGAGGATGAGGCCAAAGGCCAGACCAAAGGGCGCCTGCGAGATGACCCCAACGCACGCAGCGCTGATCACATCGCCGTGCGTCTCGATGCGCACGTTGGCTCCCGTATGCCATAGGCCAAACGTGACCGCGCTCAGAACGAGACCCCAACCCGCGCCCAACAAGAGGGTTAGGCGCGTTTGCAGGGCGCCGCGGAAGAGGAACTCCTCAACGGGTCCGTTCTGAAGCCCGTTGCGGATGAAATGCAGCAGCAGCTGCAAGGGGTGCGCGCCCCCGCCGGAGATCAGGACGTTGAGCAGCTGCGGCGCGCACCACAGGAGCAGCACCCGGCCCACATGATGTCCCGGACCGAAGCCGAGCTCTCGTAGACGTGCGCCGAGCACGAGCAACACGACTAGAGGTATGACGAGCTCGAGCACCGGCACGCCGATCCACGCCGGAATCCCAAACGGCAACGCGCCTGCGAAAACCGCGACCTCGATCCCAGCGGCGATTGCGATCACCGCCGCCACCTGCATCCACACGCGAGGCCGGGTGCCAGGAGGAAGCTCGGCCTCAGGCGGATCGTCAGTCAGCAGCGCGGTCAGCCAGCAGAAGAAAAGCAGCGGCACCAGGATGACCGGCGCTCCCTCGGCGCGGTCGGTGTAGCCCCGTACCACCAGCATTGCCACAGCCGCCACCCATACCAGAGCAAAGAACCACGCCGCCGGGGCCATGGCCGACCGCGCGATGGGCGGCCAAAGCCGCGTCTTGACAACCCGCATCGATCGACAATATGGTCGATCTGCTAAACCGCGGCTAACCCGCCGATAACGGGCCCGGGGTTATGGTGGGGAGACGGCGAGCGCGCGCGGGCTCGCCTCAGTGTGCAGTCGGCCTTACAGCTCAGGGGGTATGGCATGAAACGGCTGATCCGGCTCGCGGCTGTGGCGGCGCTTGCAATCGGCTGGCAGCTCGCTGCTGTTCCGCCGGCGCAAGCAAACGAGCAGAGCACCAGCGAGAAAACGAGCAACTCGGCAAAGTCGAGCTGCGAGCTCGGCAACGGCGTCAAGCACGTGATCAACGTCGTCTTCGACAACGTCCACCTTTCCCGTACCAATCCGAACGTGCCTTCCGACCTCGAGCAGATGCCGAGCTTGCTGAACTTCATCCAGAGCAACGGCACGATGATCAGCCACAACTACACCCCGCTGATCTCACACACCGCCAACGACATCGTCACGACGCTGACTGGTCTTTACCCGGACCAGCAGGGACTCGCGGTGTCCAACAGCTACGCCTTCTACGCGCCGGATGGATCAGAGGGCGGCTTCCCGAGCGCGTTCCAATACTGGACCGACAAGATCGGCAGCGGCGCCTACAACAACGTCACCGCCGCCGGTAAGAACACGCCCGCGCCCTGGGTGCCGTTCACCCGGGCCGGATGCAACGTTGGCGGCGTTTCGACCGCCAACATCGAGCTCGAGAACAACGGCAACATCACCAACGTTTTCGGAGCCGGCTCCCCGCAGGCAATCGAGGCCCAGAACAACCCGAGCCAGGCGACCAAGGACTTCATCGGCATCGCGATCCACTGCGCCAAGGGCAACGCCGTGTGCTCGGCGGCGAATAATGGCAGGGCCGACGTGCTGCCCCAGGAGCCAGGCGGTTACAACGGTTTCAATGGCCTGTTCGGGCACGTGTACGTGGCGCCGGTGATCGCGCCGGGCGGCCTCACCGACCTCAACGGAAACGCAATCAGCGGCTTCCCTGGATTCGGCGGGATCAGCGCCTCTCAGTCGCTGGCCTACACGGCCGCCATGGAAGAGAGCGGCGTGCCGGTGACCTACGCGTACATCTCGGACGCCCACGACAACCACAACTTCCCGTTCGGCGCCTACGGCCCGGGCGAGGCGGGGTATGAGGCCACGCTGCACAGCTACGACCAGGCATTCGCGAAGTTCTTCGACCGCCTGGCGAAGGACCACATCACACCCGCCAACACCCTGTTCAACTTCTCGTCGGACGAGAACGACCACTACGCGGGCAGGCCGGGCTCGCCCGCCAACTGCAACGGCACCACGATCCTCTGCACCTACGTCCGCAGCGGAGCGGGGGTCAACAACACCACCGTCACTCTTGGCGAGATCGCGACCAACATGACCGACCTCATGACCAAGGCCGGCGTGACGACGCCGTTCGACATTCACTTCGACTCCGCCCCAGCGGTATACCTGCTGCCCCGCGCCGGCCGCACCGACGCGGTCACGCGAAACTTCGAGCAGGCCGCGGCGACGCTGGTCGATCCGAGGAACAACAACACCGGGCTGCAGACTCCGCTTATGCAGCGGATGGCTGACCCGGTCGAGATGAAGGTCCTCCACATGATCACCGGTGACCAGGCACGGACCCCGACGTTCATCTACTTCGGCAACGCCGACTACTTCTTCCAGACGTTTGGGACGCCGGACTTCTTCCAGAACTCCGGATTCGCCTGGCAGCACGGCGATTTCCAGCCGGACATCGTGACCAGCTGGCTAGGGCTGGTCGGCCCGGGTGTGCGCCACCTCGGACTCGACAACGAGACGTGGGCAAGCCACGCGGACACGCGCCCAACCATCATGGCTCTGACCGGCCTGCGCGACGACTACAGGAGCCAGGGCCGGGTTTTGATCGAAGACCTCAAGACCTCCGCCCTCGCCTCAGGCGCGCGCGACGACAGCGACACGCTTCTCCGGCTCGGCCAGGTCTACACGCAGCTCAACGCGCCGGTCGGACAGCTGGGGCTGGATACCCTGATAATCTCGACCAGGGCGCTCGCCAGCAAGAGCGCCGGCGACTCGACGTACACCTCGCTCGAGAGGAAGCTCATGAGCTTCGGCCAGCAGCGAGACAGCCTCACCGCTCAGATGAGCGCGGCGCTCAACGGGGCCGAATTTGGCCACAAGGCGATCAACGAGCAGAAGGCCCAGGAGCTGATCGAGCAGGGCCAGAGCCTGCTGGACAAGGTGCACGAAGCAGCCGAGTAGCGATTAAGCAGACCGATCGAGAGCCCTTCCCTCGCGGGGAGGGCTCTCTCTTTTGGCGCGAATGGGCAGGTACCCGAAAACAGGTACCTGCCCCCTTCCTTTTCGCGTATTTCCCCCCTTATGACGACCCCTGGCCGATCCATACGCTGCCTTCAACGGAATGCGCGGTAAGCGCACCGAATCAAAACCAAGAGGAGCAACAGAAATGGAAGCCAGGGCAGATGTTGGTAGGACAGGACTCTCGAAGGCCTTCACCGGCGCGGTGCTGGTCTTGATCGCGGTGGGACTCGGGCTCATGTTGGCGATGCTCGCGGCCAACCTCGGCGGCCGCGCGACGACCCACACCACCGTCACGCACAGCGCGCCAGGCGGCGCGGTGCAAATCTACCGGCCGATTCGCAGCGGCGCGCAGATCGACAACTCCGGTCCGGTCGCCCCGACCCCCGGATTTGACGCCAAGTCCGTTCGCGAAGGGTTCCGGCAGTAGGCCACGCGTCGCGCTATCCCCTCGCGACGCCCCCGCGGAGAGGGACCCGAACAGGGTCCCTCTCTTGCATATGCGGAGGGGGATGTCCTCAAAAGGCACGAAAGATGACCGAACATAAGGCGCATGGGCACGGTGGCCGGCCGGGGCCACCAGGCCACGGCCGCTCCCAGCAACATCCCCCGGCACCTCACGAGCTTTGTCGGTCGCGACGCCGAGCTGCGCGCCCTGAAGGCAATGCTCGGCGATTCGCGCCTCGTGACCATCATCGGCACGGGCGGCGCCGGCAAGACGAGGCTCGCGGCCGAGCTGACGAGGAGCGGCGTTGGCCGGTGGCCGGACGGCATCTGGTGGATCGACCTGGCGGGGGCCGACGACGTACTCGGATCGGTGATTGCGAACGCCGAGCTGCCGGGCCGCGGCCACCCGATCGATATCGTGACCTCCTGGCTGGCGCCGCGCCGCGCGTTGCTCGTGCTCGACAACTGCGAGCACCTCATAGCCGAGAGCGCAGACTTCTGCCACTCGGCGCTGGAGCGCTGCCCCGAGCTGACGATCCTGGCCACCAGCCGCGAAGCCCTGGGTGTGCCCGGCGAGGCCCGCTGGCCGCTGACCTCGCTCGCGGAAACGGAGGCACTCGAGCTATTCGAAGCGAGGGCGCGCCTTGTTCTTCCCGAGTTCAAAGCAACGCCGCAGGTCGCGACGATCGCACGGATTTGCGACCGGCTCGACAGGCTGCCGCTCGCAATCGAGATGGCGTCGGCCCGCCTCGACATGATGTCCGAGCGCGAGCTGCTGCAGAACCTGGACGACCGTTTCCGGGTGCTCGACTCCGGCGCGCGGACGGCGCCTGAGCGGCAGCAGACCATGGCCGCCACCATCGATTGGAGCCACCGGCTGCTAAACGAGGACGAAGCACGTATCTTCCGGCGGCTGGCTGTGTTCCAGGGCGGCTTCACGATGGAGGCGGCCCAGGCGGTTTGCGCGGAAGCCACCGATAGAAGCGTGCTGGGGCTGGTTTCCGGGCTGGTCAAGAAGTCGATGGTCGTCGCAGAAAGGCTGCACGACGGCAGCACTCGATATCGACTGCTGGAGTCTCACCATGACTTCGCCGGCGAGAGGCTGAAGGAATCGGGTGAGCTGGACGCGGTTCAACGCCGCCACTACGACTACTTCAGCTCGCGGAGGTGGGAACCGGTCGAATCCGCCAATTTCTGGCATGCGGTGAGCTGGGCTCGTGACAACGCCGGCGATCATGGCCTTGGCCTCGCGATCGAGATCGGGGATGCCGATTTCGGCGATCAGTCGCGGGCCGGAAACCTCATTCTCGATTTGCTCGAATACTCAAAGCCGAGCGACACGCTGCGGGTCAAGGCCCTGACCATGGCGGCGCGCCTCGCGTGGCGGCAGGCCGATCTCGCCGCGAGCCGAGATCTTTCAGATGCAGCCGTTGCAATGGCGCGGAAGGTGGGAGATTCTGAGCTCCTCGCCCGGGCCCTGAACGGCGCCGGGATCGCGCACGAGCAGACCGGTGAGCTTGCGCTCGCCGGGCAGATGTACGACGAAGCTCTTTCCCTTCTGAGCGACTCGACGAATCAGCGGCTCGTAGCCGACGTGAGCAATACCAGCGGCCTGCTTGCAATCGAGCAAGGTGACCCGGCGCGCGCGCTCGAGATCCTCAGCTCGTGCGTCGCGTTTGCAACCTCGCAAAATGATCGGCCGCTCATGGCGATATATCTCGACACCCTCGCCAACGCTCAACTGGATCTGGGCGATATCGACGGCGCTACCGCATCCTGGACCGAGTCTCTCTCGATCTTTCGCGTCGTCAACGACTGGTTCGGGATCATCTGGGCAATGGGCGGCTTGTCACTGGTCGCGGCGGCCCGCCGGGAGGACGAACGAGCCCTGCGGCTGGCCGCCGCGGCGGATCGGCTGTCGCGTCAGTACTCATTGGGTGCGTGGCGGTTCAGGGTCGATCAGCTGGATGCGGCGTGCGAGAAGGCACGGAATCGGCTCGGTACAAAGGGCAGAGGCGAGGCAGCTTGGAAGCAGGGCCAGGCCATGACCACAGGCGAAGCGCTCAACTACGCGCTGCATCCAGACGGTTCCGTCGAAGACACACCGGTCGACGCGGGGCCCTTGAGCCGGCGCGAGCGCGAGGTGGCGACCATGGTCGCGTCCGGAATGACCAACAAGGAGATCGCCCAGCGTCTGTTCATCGCCGAGCGAACGGCTGAAGGCCACCTCGAACGAATCCGCAACAAGCTCGGCGTTCGCTCGCGAACCGAGGTTGCCACATGGGCGGTCGCGCATGGTTTGGGCCAACCTCCGCTTGACAAGCCACCTGCCGTGAGTAAGGTCTGACCCGGATCCCTGCTGCTGTCCGCAAGGCACGCTTTTCTGGGAGGGGGCTTGTGAGTTCTGAATGGCGTCCGGACGACTCGTTGCTCGAGCGCGGTCAGAAGGGTGAGGTCAAGGGGGTCAGGAGGGTCATAGACGCCCTCAAGAACCGCGGCGTTCGTTACGGGAATCGGGTGATCACTTCACGCGACAAGGGCATGGCTGACGTCCAGCGCGATCTCAAACGCGGTCCGATGCCAGCCGGGATCCAGCAGTGGCAGATACCGATCGCGATCGGCCCGGCCGAAGACATTCTCTTTTTTGCGGGCGTCCACAAACCCGGGGCGAAGGTTCCCGAACACACGCACAAAGATGCCGTACTGCACATCGTCGTCAAGGGTTCGATGAAGCATCGAGGACGTGTGCTGAAGGCGGGAGACTGGATCCTCGTGCCGCCAGGACAGTCTTACTCTCTCGTGACTGGGCCGGACGGGTGCTGGACCTGTTATGTGCACTTTGGTTGGTCGGACGCTGCTGCCCGTGGTGGCGCAGCCAGTCTTTATGCGGAGTGAGGCTGGAGGAGCTCCGCGATCGAGCCTTCGAACTTAGCCAGCTGCTTGTGGACCTCGATCACCTCGTCGGAGCTGACCGGATCGGTGGGGTCGACGTCGGTATGGTGCTCGGTCCACTCGACGCCGCAGTCGCAGCGGTGGAACAGAAAGCGGTCAGTCTGGTGGCGGTAGGTGTAGATGGCGGCGTCCTTCAGACGCCTGCCACAGGCGCATTTGCCCTTGTCTTGTTCCAGCTTTGACCTTTGCACTGGCGTAATCCTTGACCTATATAACGTTCCGAAACCCGATTTCGTGGCAGCTTACACCGAGGGACTTCGAATTGGAAGGTTCATAAGACTGTAAAGAATCGACGACATTAGGTCGGTGCGCACGAAGTCAGGCGGCCGCGTTCAGCTCCCGGAGCAAGCCGTCCAGGTCCCGCAGCCGCTCCGTCCGGTGGGCATGCTCCAACGTCTGGTACTGGGAAAGCATGTCGACGAACCCCTCGCCCAGGTCGTAGCCATGCTTTTGTAGGGCCTCGCGCCCCCGATCACCCAGCCTGTCGACGACCTCCCGAACCTTGCTCTGCGGACCGAAAGGAGTGTCAGGCACCGGGCGCCGGCGGCGGCTCCAGCTTCTTCAGCACCACCCGGTGGCCGTGCCAGCGCTCCGGCACGCCCTGCGGCTCGTCGCCGAGGTAGCTCAGCTCGAGCGCCCAGACCCCGTCGACCTGGACCGGCGCAACGTTCAGCTTCGTCTTCGGGTTCTTGCCCTGCAGCGCCTGGAGCAGCGCGACGCCGTAGATGACCAGCGCGCCGGGCAGGTTGATCGTGTTGATCCGGCCGCCCTCGCTCGAGCCGTCGACGCCAGACGTGCGTGAGCCGAGCGAGTGGATCATGGGGGACTAGGTTATCGGCTTGCGGCGTGTGAGCGAGGCCAGAACCGCGTCGACGGTGGCGTCGTACCCCAGCCGCCCGGTGTCGAGCACCAGGTCGTAGTGCGCGGGGTGGTTGCGGTCATGGCCGTAGACCTGCTTGATGTACGAGGTCCAGTTCTCGTCCGTCTGCTTCATCCGCCGCTTGGCCTCGTCCTCCGAGGTGATGTTGAACCGGGCCATGATCGTCTTGACCCGCACCGCCTCCGCGGCGCGGAGGAACACGTGCAGCGCGCCGGGGAAGTCGCGCAGGATGTACGCCCCGCCGCGTCCGACGATCACCACGTTGCCTGTTCGCGCCGCCTCCTCGATCACGTTCTGGGTGATGTTCAGCACCGCCTTGCGGGTGTCGAACGCTGGGCCGGCGTTGGGCGGGGTCCAGGCGGTGGTCTCGGTCGGGATCAAGGGCTCGGTCGTCGCAGCCCCGAGCGCGACCAGGAGCCGGGCCAGCAGAGAGCCCGGCTGCTCGTCCTCGGCCTCGACCTCTTCCTTGGGGACCTGGAGCCGGCGCGCCGCCTCATCGATGATCTGGGAGTCGAGGAAGTCGGCCGTCAACTCCTGGGCCAGCATGCGCCCGACGGTCGCCCCGCCAGCCCCAAACTGCCGCCCGATCGTAATGACCGGCACGGCACTAATTCTCGCCCCTTTCCCTGGGCTTTCCCTCTCCCCTTCAGGGGAGAGGGCCAGGGTGAGGGGCGAACGCAGAAGAAAGGGCTAAGGGTGAACGAACGTGCCCGGGATGCCCGCCGACTGTCCATCGGCGAACACCACGACAACGCGTACCTGGGGGTGAGAAGTCGGGTCAAGCGTGTTCTGGATCATGAGTGCGAACGCCGCTCCGGTTGGCTCGGTGTAGAAGCCGCGCAACGCCTCGTTGGCGCCGTCGAAGTGCCAGAGGACCTTGCCGCTCTTGACCTCGACCACCGCGATGTGGTCGAACCCTCGCCCGCCTCCCGGCGTCGTGTTGACCAGGACCAGCGAGTTGTCGGCCGAGAATCCGAGCACGCCCATTGACGGGTCGAGGCTCGCCACGACCGAGCCATCCGAAAGCCTGCGAACAACCGTCGATGTCGCGAATGGCCCCAAGCCGCCGGTCGACTGGCCCGAATTCTCCGCGGCCAGGGTCCCGTCGGGGCTCCCGACGACGTTGAGCAACGCCTTCCCGTTCGTATAGGTCGTGTGACTGATGAGCTTGCCGTCCGACAGCCGGATCACCCAGAGCTCGGCCGGCCACGCGACCGTCGTGCGCAGCGCGACCGCCCGGTCGTTCTTGAAGCTGCAGGCAAGCAGGGATATTCCGGTTTGACCCACGCCCTGGTCGCGCGCTATCAACGTGACCGCGCGCTGCGCTTCGCCGGGAGCGTCCGTGACCAGGGTCCACGTGTATTGGTTCTGGTCCCAAGCGACCCCGCACATGTGCTTGTTGTCATCCGCCCAGATCAGCATCGGGCCCGGAGGCACGGTCGAGGTGGGGTTGCCGAGGCGATCGAGGAACTGTCCGCTGCCACCTTTCGCGGCGGGGCC
>Ga0209220_1000124_pt1 | contig 34692 bp, 31 predicted proteins | sample BlaSpr_A8_OM3_M3_FD_187984 | JGI IMG/M metagenome (GOLD analysis project Ga0209220, IMG submission 187984) | Forest soil microbial communities from Thunder Bay, Ontario, Canada - Black Spruce, Ontario site 2_A8_OM3_M3 (SPAdes) (version 2) | ecosystem: Environmental > Terrestrial > Soil > Boreal... | reverse complement strand
CAGCCCCGGGTGACCCGGGAAGAGCGATGCGGTGTGCCCGTCCTCCCCCACCCCGAGGGTGACCAGGTCTAGGGGGGACTCGGTCGCCACGATGCGGCGGTAGGCCTCGGCTCCCTCGTCCGGGCCCAGCTCGCCGGGCATACGGTAGACCGTCGCCGGCGCCACCCGGTCGAGCAGCGTCTCCTTCGCCATCCGGTAGTTGCTCTCGGGGTCGTGAGGCGGAACGCACCGCTCGTCGCCGAAGAGGACGGCGACCCGACCCCACTCGACATCCAGCTCGGCCAGCAGCTCGTAGCAGCGCTTTGGCGTGGTGCCGCCGGCCAGGACCAGCGTCCGCGCCCCCTCGCGGAGAGCCTCCGCTATGTCGGCGGCGGCGGCGGCGGCAACGTCCTCGGGCGTCGCCAGGACGGTGAAGTCCGCCACGTTACAGCCGCTGCATGAGGTCGGACGCCGCCTCTAGCGCTCGCGTGAACACCGCGTCATGCGTTCCGGAAGACAGCACATCGAGCAGCAGCGCCGCCTCGTCCTCGGGCTCGACCTGCTGGACGTGGCGCAGTGGCGCGCCTCCGCCCAGCTCGATCATCGTGAGCAGCACCTGCGCCGTATCCGATCCGCGACGCTCGCGAGTGAAGACGACCGGGTGCTTCGGACGGCTTTCTCCCGGCGGTTCGCCCGTGGCGGTGTGATGCAGCGCGCTGAGGTTCTGGTGGAGCACGTCACGGTGCCATTCGGCACGGCGCTCGGCGAGCTCAAGACCCGCGTCGTCCTCACCCTCGGTGGGGTGGACGACCCGATAGCCGCCGCCCGGCTTTCGAAGGCGGTCCGGATCCCGCTGCACTGAGAGCCGGAAGCTCGCGCCACCTGAGGAGCCGGCGATCCGTACGGCGCTCAGCTCACCGGCGGCGAGGTGCTCCTTCGCCGTGGACCGGAAGTGCACCTCCACCGTCCTGCCGCCCACCTCGTAGTACACGACCACCACGCCGCCGGCGCCTGCCGCGGCTCGCTTGATCTTCCAGCCGAGCGCGGACGCCATCCAGCCCGCCAGCAGCGCCCCGGCGATCCTGTTTCCGCGGCCATCGCCCTCGTAGTCGACGCCGATCTCGGCTATGCCGCCCAGGAATTGGCGCCGGTCCAGGGGCGCGAAAAACTGAGCGATCGTCTCGCGCCACGGCCGGAGTCGCGACCACTGGAGATCGCCAAGCCCAAGCTTGATATGCGCGCGCGAGATGACCTTCGACAGCGCCCGAAACGAGCTGTAGGGCTCACCGAAACACGCTGAGTCGAACACGAGTGCGTCGCAAATCGCCAGACCCTCGTCGATCTCGCGCCTTCCGAATGGGGGCGTGCCCACAAACCACAGGTACGTCGGCACGCCGCTGACGAGCAGCGGGTCGACGAGAGCCGCCAGGTGGTCGGCGGCGGCCGAGCGGACGTGGAGGGTGACGATCTCGCACTCGACCGCGCAGGCCGTCGCAGGTCTCTGGATGTCCGCCGTGATCCACGCGTCGATGTGGTTTCCCTTCAAGGTGTTGTCTTCGCGAATGACGATCGACTGCGCCGGATGGCCCGTGCTGATCAGCCGGCATGTCCGCTCGGCGCGGCGCTCCTCCTCCTGCGTGGCAGCCACCGCGATCAGCGTCATCACGCAGTTCCGCGGGTGCGCGTGCTCCTGGTCACCGATCTCCGCGCGAGCGAACTTCGCGCGAATGTCCTCCAGCGCGTCGAGCACCGCGCTCATGTTCACGGCCTCGCCGCGCCACAGCACTTCCGAGTCGGGTTTCAGCGTGGTGCTCACGGCCGGTGCCACTCCCGCCCGTCAGCTTGGAGCAAACGAGCCGCCTCAGGCGGACCCCACGTTCCCGCGGCATACATTCCGAGAGGCGGCCGTCCGTTGCGCCACGACTCCTCGATCGGATCGATCAGCTTCCACGCCGTCTCCACCTCGTCGGCTCGGGTGAACAGCGTCGGGTCGCCGATCATGCAGTCCAGGAGCAGCCGCTCGTAGGCTTCGGGCGCCTCGACCAGGAAGGACGTCATGTACTGGAAGTCCATGGTGACGCTTCGGATGCGCAGACCGGCGCTCGGCACCTTGGCGCCGAACTTCAGCGAGATGCCCTCCTCCGGCTGGATGCGGAGGGTGATCGCGTTCGGGTCGACCTCCTGCATCGCCTCGCGACCGAAGGTCAGGTGCGGCGGGCGCTTGAACTGGACGCGGATCTCGGTCACGCGTTTGGGCAGCCGCTTGCCGGCGCGGATGTAGAAAGGCACGCCGGCCCACCTCCAGTTGTCGATGAACAGGCGCAGCGAAGCGAAGGTCTCGGTCTGGGAATCGACCGCGACGTTCTTCTCTTCGCGGTAGGCCGCCACTTGTTCGCCCAGCACCCAGCCCTTCGTGTACTGGCCGCGCACCGTCGACCTCACGATCTCGTCGCCGGCCAGCGGGCGGATGGAGCGAAGCACCTTGACCTTCTCGTCGCGCACCGCCATGGCCTCGAAGGCGAGAGGCGGCTCCATCGCGGTCAGCGTGACGAGCTGCAGGGCGTGATTCTGCACGATGTCGCGCAGCGTGCCGGCCCTGTCGTAATACGCGCCGCGCTGCTCGATGCCGATGTCCTCCGCGACGGTGATCTGCACCGAGTCGATGAGGTTCGCGTTCCACACAGGCTCGAAGATCGAGTTGGCGAAGCGGAACGCGAGGATGTTCTGGACGGTCTCCTTGCCGAGGTAGTGGTCGATGCGGTAGACGGAGTCCTCAGGAAAGACCTTCTGCAGCGTCTGGGTCAGCTCTCGCGCCGAATTGAGGTCGAAGCCGAAGGGCTTCTCGACCACGATGCGGTGGAATCCGTCACCCGTGTTCAACCCCGCGGCCTGGAGCTGCAGCGTGATGGTCTGGTACATCGGCGGAGGCGTAGCGCAGTAGAAGATGCGGTTGCCCTGGATGTGGCGCGTGCTGTCCAGCTCCTGGAGCTTCTGGGCCAGCGCCTTGAAGTCGTCGAGCTTGCTGAAGTCGACCTTGACGTACGAAAGCGACGAGAGGAACGCGTCGAGCACGCGGGCGTCGATCGGCTGTGTGCGCGAAAACTTGTGCATCACATCCGAGGCGTGCTTGCGAAACGCTTCGTCGTTCAGGTCGTCGATCGCCGCTCCCACGACCGCAAAGCCGGCGGGCAGGGAGCGCTGCTTCGCCAGGTTGTAGAGAGCCGGCAGCAGCTTGCGGCCACTGAGATCGCCCGTGGCGCCGAAGATGACCATGACCGCGGGGTCGGCGACGCGATAGTCGTGCAGGCCCTCGGCCAGCGGATTAGGGGCTTCTTCGACCCTCACTTCTCGGCCGCGGCATCCTTGACCACGGCGTGGCCCCCGAACTGCTGGCGCATCATCGCGAGCATGCGGTCCCCGAACGTGTTCTCCATCCGGCTCCGGAATCGCGCGAACAGCGATTCGGCGATGACCGGCGTCGGCACCGATTCGTCGATCGCGGCTTCGACTGTCCAGCGGCCCTCGCCTGTGTCCTCGACCCAGCCCTTGATCCCGCTCAGCTCCGGGTCTTGCGAAAGGCCGCGGGCGATGAGGTCGAGCAGCCACGACCGGACGACGCTTCCGGTGCGCCAGGCCTCGGCGATCGCGCGCATGTCCATGCCGGGGAAGGACTTCGACATCTTCATGACCTGGAAGCCTTCGGCGTAGGCCTGCATGAGGCCGTACTCGACTCCGTTGTGGATCATCTTCACGAAGTGGCCCGAGCCTTCGGGGCCGGTGCGAACCAGGCCGCCGTCATCCGGTGCAAGGTCCTTCAGTAGCGGAAGGCAGTGATCGTAGATCTCCTGCTCTGCGCCGACCATGAGGCAGTAGCCGTACTCCTGCCCCCAGATCCCGCCTGAGGTGCCCGCATCCATGTAGTGCATGCCTTTGGCCTTGATCCGGGCACAGTCATCGAGCGCGATCTTCCAGTTCGTGTTGCCGCCGTCAACGATGATGTCCCCCGGGTCACCGAGCTCGATCAGCTTGTTGATCGTCTGCGTCGTCGGATCGCCCGCGGGCACCATGATCCACATCACGCGCGGCCTAGAGCGGAACTTCGCGACGAAATCCTCCCAGGAGCTCGCTCCAACGGCGCCCTGCGCCGCGTGCGTCTGGACCGCAGCCGGCGAGAGGTCGAACGCGACCATGCGATGCCCGCGCTTGATCAGACGCACGGTCATGTTGCCGCCCATGCGGCCCAGGCCGACCATCCCCATCTCCATGGCTACCTCTTGACCGCTTGCTTTGCCGCGGCGGTCAGCGCCCGCCAACCGGCGGCGGGATCGCGGCCCAGCGTGACGCGCAGCACCGGGAGGCGCCGCGACGTGAGCGATTGCAGGTCGCCCAGCGACTGCGCTTGCTTGAGGACCGAGAACGTGTAGGGCTGTCCCGGGATGGGCACGTCCTTGGCGTCGGTCTGCACGATCTGCAGGAACAGCCCGGTCTTCGGGCCGCCCTTGTGCAGCTGTCCCGTCGAATGGAGGAAGCGCGGGCCGTAACCGGCGGTCGTTGCGATCTTCGTCTTGTCCCGAATCGCGGTCCGGATGGCTGCGATCGCCGCCGCGGACCGGGGGGTGCGAGCCGTATAGGCCATGATCGCGAAGTACGCACCCCGCTTGGCACGGCCGAGGAGCGACGCGATTCCGGGTCTGGCCCTGGAAGCGGGCGTCGATTCCGCCGCAGGAAGCTTGCCGGTCCTCTTGAACGTCGCCAGGACTTTCTTCGTGTTGTCCTTCGACTCCTGCACGTTGGGTTGGTCGAACGCGTCGATGCCGAGGATTGCGCCGGCGATCGCGGTCGCCACCTCCCAGCGGAAGAACTCGCCGCCCAGGTCGAGCTTATCCCGCATCGTGAGGGTGACCACAGACTGGCCGTCCTTCTCGAGCGCCTGCACCGCGCGGTTCGGCGGGTCGGCGTCCATCCGGATGTAGACGAACAACCGGTCGGTGCCGTACACGGCGGGCTTGCCAACCGGCTCTCCCTCGACGGGCACCAGCCCCTTGCCTTCCTTGCCGGTGCTCTCGGCGAGCAGCTGCTCTACCCAGTAGCCAAAGGTCGCGATTTTGGGTGAGGCGATCAGCGTCACCTTGTTGCGGCCCTGCAGCGCCAGCCGGCCCATGACCGCGCCGAGCCAGACGCCAGGGTTCTGATCCGGGGGTACGGAGTCCGCGCAGGAGTGCTCCATCTCCACGGCCCGCTCGAGCATCTCGATGACGTCGATGCCCATCAGGGCGCCCGGGACCAGTCCGAAGTAGGAAAGCGCGGAGTACCGGCCGCCGATGTCAGGAGGATTGGAAAACACCCAGCGGAAGCCGTTGTCCTTCGCCAGCTTCTCGAGCGAAGTGCCAGGGTCGGTGATCGCCGCGAACTGCTTTCCGTTCTTCTTGCTCTGGTCAAAGAAGAAAGCGAAGTGAGACAGCGTCTCGGTCGTCTCGCCTGATTTGGAGGCGACGATGAAGAGCGTCCGGGCCAGCTGGATCCGCGAGCGGACCGCAAGGATGGTGGCCGGGTCGGTCGTATCCAGCACGTGCAGCTTCGGGAGCCCCTTCACAGGGGGAAACGAGTTGCGCAAGACGTCGGGGCACAGGCTCGAGCCACCCATGCCGAGCAGGACCACGTCGGAAAACTTGCGCGCCTGCTTGGCGAGGTCGCGGAACTCGGCCGCCTTCTCGAGCATCTTGTCCGCCACGTCGAGCCAGCCAAGGCGGTCGCGGATCTCCTGGCGCTTCGCAGGGTCGGCCGTCCACAGCGTCGAGTCCTTGGCCCAGAGCCGGCGCGGGGCGTCGTCCTTCTGCAGCTTGGCCAGCTGCGTGTCGACCGCCGGCTGGAGCGCGCCGAGGCTATGCCACTGGCGCGGTCCCTTGCCTGCCTTGATGTCCTTCGCGCTCTTCTCGAGGGCCGCCAGCAGGCTCTCGAACGATTTGGTGAATGCATCCACGCCCTCGAGCTCGAGCTCTCGCGTGACCTGGTCCAGGTCCACTCCAACGTCGGCGAGCTGCTTCAGCTGGCGACGCGCGACGTCCACATTCTCGTCGAGGCTGCGGCGAACTTCGCCGTGCTCGCGAAATGCGGCGAGCGTCTGCGGCGGAATCGTGTCCACGGTGTCCGGTCCGATCAGCTCCTCGACGTAATACGTGTCGGGATAGCGCGGATCTTTGGTCGACGTGCTCGCCCACAGGCACCTCTGCGTGCGGGCGCCCGCCTTGCGCAGCCTGTCCCACCGAGGACCGGCGAAGAGCTCCTTGTAGTGGTCGTAGGCCATCTTGGAGTTGGCGATCGCGGCCTTGCCGAAAAGCTGCTCCAGCGAGCGCTTCTGCTGCGGGTCCTGGGCCTGGTTGACCTTCTCGGCCAGGATCTTGTCGACTTTCGTGTCCACGCGGCTCACGAAGAAGCTCGCGACGCTCGCCACTTTGCTCAGGTCGCCGCCGTCCTGGTGCAGCTTCTCGAGTCCCGACAGGTAAGCCTCGACGACCTCTGTGTAGCGCTCCACCGCGAAGATCAACGTGATGTTGATGTTGTGTCCCTTTGAGATCTGGTCGAAGATCGCGGGCAGCCCTTCCTTGGTGGCCGGGATCTTGACCATCACGTTGGGCCGGCTGCAGCGGTCGCGAAGGTCCTCCGCCATGCGGATCGTGCCGCGGGTGTTGTTGGCGAGCGTCGGAGCGACCTCGATGCTCACGAAGCCGTCGCTTCCCTTGGTCTTGTCGTAGACCGGGCGGAACGTATCGGCGGCGGCCTGGATGTCCTCGACCATCAGCTCCCAGAGCATGTCCGCCGGTTTTTTCTTCTCCCGGACCAGCTGGACCATCGCCTCGTCGTAGTCGGTCGACCCACTGACCGCCTTCTCGAAGATGGTCGGGTTCGAAGTCACGCCGGTCAGCCCTTCGTCGCGCAGCCGGGCGAGCTCGCCCGACGTGATCAGCTGGCGGCGAATGTTGTCGAGCCAGAGCGACTGACCAACCTGGCGCAGCTCTTTGATCGGACTCGGTCGACGTGCTGACGCTGTCGCCATCACTTGGCCTGCGCGAGCTTCGTCGCCGCGGCGACGATGTGCCGGCTCGAGATGCCCGCTGCGTTCATGAGCTCCTCGGGCTTGCCGGATTCCGGGAGACCCTTCACCGCAAGGTGAACCACGCGCGGAGGCGGATCGGCGGCCAGCGCTTCGAGGACCGCCGCCCCCAGCCCGCCCTCGGGGTAATGGTCCTCGACGATGACGAACCGGCCTTTCGTGACCCGAGCGGCCTCGCGCAGTGTCTTCACGTCGACGGGCTTGACCGAGTAGAGGTCGATCACGCGCGCCGCGATCTTCTTCGCCGCGAGCGCGTCGGCTGCGGCGAGGCAGTTGTGGAGCGTCACGCCCGCGCCGATCAGCGTCACCCTGTCCTTGGGGCTCTGACGCAGCACCTTGGACCCGCCGACCTTGAACGTCTCGCTGGCTCCGTACAGCGTCGGGTAGGCGCCGCGGGTCGTCCGCATGAACACGATGCCGGGCATGTCGGCCATGGCGCGCGTCAGCTTCGCCGTCTGGTTCGGATCGGACGGATACAGCACGGTCGAACCGTGGATCGCGCGCATCGAGGCGAGGTCTTCGAGCGCCATCTGCGAAGGCCCGTCCTGCCCGATCTCGACCCCGGCGTGCGACCCGACGAGCCGGATGTTGGCCTGGGAGATGGCAGCCATCCGGATGAAGTCGTAGGCGCGCGAGAAGAAGGCGGCGAACGTAGACGCGAACGGCTTGTAGCCCCGAACGCTCATGCCGACCGCGGTCGCGACGAGCTGCTGCTCGGAGATCCACATCTCGAAGAACCGGTCGGGATGTGCCTTGGCGAACTCGTCCGCGTGCGTCGAGTTCGAGACCTCGCCGTCCATCGCCACGACCTCCGGGATCGCCGCGAGCGCCAGAAGCGTGTCGCCGTATGCCTTGCGCGTGGCGACCATCTCATCCTTTTTGTAGGTGGGCAGCACGGGCTCGACCACCGCGACCTTGCGGGGTGCGCTGGAGCGGTCGGGCTTTTGTGTCTTGACCTTCAAGTTGCGGATCCCGCCCAGCTCCTTGATCGCGCGCTCGGCCATGTCGGGCGGCAGCGCCTTGCCGTGCCATCCGTCTTTGTTCTCGATTTCGGAAAAGCCCTTGCCCTTGATCGTCTTGGCGATGATCACGGTCGGTTTGCCCGTGTTCGACAGAGCCTCCCCGAAGGCGCGGTCGATCGAAGCCATGTCGTGCCCGTCGATCACGATCGGGTAGCAGCCGAACGATTCGACGCGGCGCCGGTACACGTCGAGGCTCCAGCCGTACTCGGTCTCGCCGCGCTGGCCGAGGCGGTTGATGTCCCAGATCGCAGTCAGGTTGGCGAGCTGATAGTGGCCCGCCTTGTCGAGCGCCTCCCAGATCGAGCCTTCGGCGAGCTCGGAGTCGCCGCATAGCACCCACACGTGATACGGCAGCTTGTCGAGGTACTGGCCGGCGAGCGCCACGCCGACGCCGATGGGCAGGCCCTGGCCGAGCGAGCCGGTGGCCACGTCGACCCAGGGGATGACCGGTGTCGGGTGACCCTGGAGGCGCGACCCGAACTTGCGGAAGGTCATCATCTCCTGGTCGGTGATCGCGCCGACCGCCTTGAACATCGCGTAGCAGAGCGGCGACGCGTGGCCCTTCGAATAGATCAGATGGTCGTTGTTGGGGTCCTTCGGCTTGCCCCAGTCGTACTGGAGGTAGCGCGCTATGAGGACGGCGATGAGGTCCGCGGCCGACATCGAGGAGGTCGGGTGACCCGAGCCCGCGGCGGTGCTGCAGCGGATGGAGTCCACCCGGAGCTGCTGCCCGAGCTGGCGGGCAAACTCGAGATCGGTGGTCGCAATGGTCTCGGTGACTGCCATGTCACTCCTTGCGAAAGCCCCCAACAAGGGGCCGGTCCAGCTGTTGGGTCTAGTTTAAGTGGCGCTCGACGTTCAGCCGGTCGCGAAGCCCGCCAAGCGCTCGACTTCGGACACCATGCCGTCGAGGATCTTCAGCCCGGAGTCCCAAAAGCCGGGGTCGGTGATGTCCATCCCGATCCGTTTGACAAGCTCGTCCGGCCGAGTCGATCCACCCGCGGCCAGGAATTCCAGGTAGTCGTCGACGAACCCCTTGCCGAGCTCCAGGTAGCGGTGATAGACCGAGAGCGCAAGCAGGTTGCCGAAGGCATACGCGTACACGTAGCCCGGCGTGTGCACGAAGTGGCCGACGTAGCTCCACCAGATCTTGTGCTCGTCGGTGAGGATCAGCGCGTCGCCGAACATCGCCTGCAGCTTCTCCTGGAAGATCTCTCCGAGCTCGTCGATCGAAAGTTCGCCCTGGGTGCGCCGGGCGACGTGGCTCGCGTCCTCGTAGCGGTTGAAGGCGACCTGGCGGAACACGGTCGAGAAAACGTCCTCGCATTGGCTGCAGAGCATCGCCAGGCGGACTTTGGGGTCCTTCTCCTCGGCCATGATCCGGTCGAAGGTCAGCTCCTCGCCGAAGACGGAGGCAGTCTCGGCCAGGGTGAGCGGCGGGTGGTAGTCGAAGATGTGCTGCTTCGAGGCCAATTGGTCGTGCAGGCCATGGCCCAGCTCGTGCGCCAGTGTCAGGGCGTCCCGCAGCTTGCCGGTGAAGTTCATCAACACATAGGGATGGTGGTGCGGCGTCACCGGCATGCAGTACGCGCCACCGGCCTTGCCCGGCACCACCGGCGCATCGATCCAGCGCTTGGTGAAGAACTGCTCGATCAGCGCCCCGGCGCGCTCGGAGAAGCGGTAGTACGAGCCCAGCACGAGCTCCTTCGCGTCGTCCCACGTCAGTGAGCGCGTGGTCTCGCTCACAGGCGCGTAGCGGTCCCATTCGTGGAGGTCGTGGATGCCGAGCAGCTTGCGCTTGACCCGGTAATAGCGGATGCACACGTCGTAGCGCGAAGTCACCGCGTCGACGAGCGCCTGGACCGCCGCGTCGGACGTCTCGTTGGCCAGGTTTCGAGAGCTGATCCAGGTTGGGAAGTGCCTGAGGCGGTCGTCGATGGCCTTGTCCTGGAGGATCACGTTGTAGACATAGCCGCGCGTGCGGATGTCGCCACGCAGCGCGGCCGTGACCGCGCCGCTGGCGCCGCGCCGGACCTGGCGGTCGGGCTCGCGGAGCAGGGTCAGCGCCTCGTCCAGGGCGAGGTCTCGCCCGTCCACGTCGACGCGAATCGCGGCGCACAGCTCTTCGAACAGCCTCGCCCACGCGGCCGTGCCGACCGGGCTGAAGTCGGTCAGAACGCGTTCTTCCGGCTCCGACAGCTGATGGGGCCGGAATTTCCGTGCCTCCTCAACCGTGTGTCGGTAGACCGCCGATTCGGGATCGCCGTACAGGCGGGCGGCCTGCTCGTCCGTGACCTGGGCAAGCTCGAGCGAGAAGAACACCATGTGGCTGCCTCGTTCGGCGCTCGCCTCGCGGACGCGGGCGAGGAGCCGGCCGGCCGCGTGGTCCTGCGTGTTCTGGCTGTGCAGCATGTAGGCGTAGACCTCGGGCTTCGAGGCGGACTCCTCGTACTCGGCCAGCTCTCGCATCATCGCCGCGAACGCCTTGGGCTCGAGCGAGGCGACCTTGCCCCTGTACTGCTTCTCGAACTTCCTTGCGTGCTCCATCTCGCGCGTGAGCGTCTGTTCGAGCTTTGGGTCGTCAGGCGATGTGAAGAGATCGGTGAGGTCCCAGCGGACCGTCTCTGCGCCTGTCATGGTTTTCAATGCTTCAGACACGAAGCGTCAGGATATCCGCTCGATCCCCACGAAATCAGAGCCTTCAGCGTGATTTCGCGAGGACCCCTGATGCAATCTCGCGCACCCGCCTCGGATCGGGCCAGCGACCCGCGTAGACGCCTTCGTTGACGGCGCGCGTGACCTCCTCGAGGAGGGGGGATTGCATCGTGTTCTGATACTCCAGAGGCGTCTCGGGCGGAGCTCGGCGCCGGCCGAGCCGGCGCTGGAGCCGCTCGTAGAGACGGAGCAGCTCAGACTCGCCCGGCTGTCGGTTGGCGCGCCGGATCCATCTGCTCCGCCACAGCCAGGCGAAGCCGAGCACCAGCACGAGAGCGACGGCGACCGCAGCCGGAATCACCGCGAGCGCGCCGAGCGATCCCGGGGCCGCGGCCGGCGCGCCCAGCCTGAGGTGCGGGATCAACCGCGCTATGCCGCCCGCCGCCCAGTGGCTCGGCATGCGCGTGACCGCAAGCGGCGACACGCCCGGCGTGGGGTCGACCGGCACCCATCCGTGGCCCGCGAAGTACACCTCGACCCACGCGTGCGCGTCGTGCTCGCGGACGACCGACTGGTCGAGCACCGGGTCGTAGTCACCCGTCGCGTAGCCTGTCGCCAGCCGAGCTGGGATCCCAAGGCTTCGCAACATGAGGGTCTCCGCGGTGGCGAACTGCTCGCAGTAGCCGCTCTTGACCCCGAAGAGGAACCAGTCGACCGGGTCCTGGCCCGTCGGGACTCGCGCCAGGTCGAGCGTGTAGCGGTAGTTGTGCTGCAGGTAGGTCGTCAGCGCCATCACGGTGTCGAACACGTTGGTCGTGCCGGCGGTGACCTGGGCGGCGAGGTCGGCGGCCCTGGGCGACAGCGAGCCGGACGCCAGGTTGTCGCCATAGGGACGCACGCCCGGTTCGTCCGAGCGCAGCACGTCCGGCGACAGGTTCGGGATGTACGAGACAACCGAGTAGGTCTGTCCAGGCCGCAGCTGGTCGGGCGTGTGAAAAGTGCCGTAGGCGTCCAGGCGCAGCGCCGCCACCGGGGCGTACAGGCTCTGGATCGGATACGCCGCGTCGATCACCCCGGGCAGCGGACGCAGGACTCGAAACGTCTGCACGAACGTGCCCAGGTTGCCACCGGGCGCCGGAGGCAGGAATCGAGGAGGCACATATGGCGGCATGTCACGGTAAAAGTGGCTCGACGCCGTCCACACGCCATTCTGGTAGGTGTCGAACACCAGCCCGCGCCAGTACGCCGGTGCGCCCGTCCGCACATACATGACCGGGGCGTCGCCAAGCCTGCCGCGAAAGTGCAGGTCGACGCTGCTGGTCGCGCCCGACGGATCGCCGCTGATCTGGATTAGCGGCAGCGCCGGGCTCTCCATGTTGCCCTTGAAGCTGGTGAAGTTGGGCAGCGAGATGACGAGGGGCGAGATCGGGAGTCCTGATGGCTGCGGGACGACCACGAACCAGGTCACGCCCGCCGCGACCGCGGCGACGAGCATCAGGGCGACGCCCCGCACCGGGAACTGCAAATCGGCGTTCAGACGGCGAAGGTGTGACGCCGCCCAGAAGCCCACCAGGCACAACGCCCACAGGACTAGGAGGATGCCGAAGGCGTAGTCCCACGCGTAGACCGCCGCCAGATAAAGGATCGCGAGACTGATCCAGAGGCTCGAATAGCAGTTGCGGCGGGTCTTGAGGTCGAAGCTCGTGATCGCAACCAGGAGGATCGCGAAGTTGGCTTGCGGCAGGACGCCGCCGAAGAGTGCCAGCGTCGAGTCCGCGAGGACATAGAAGAGCGCGCCGAAGATCAAACCGGCGAGAACCACCTGGCGCCACAGACCTCGCCGGCGGTTGCGCTCGCGGTAGCTGACGACGTGGCCGATGGCCGCGGCCACGACGCCCACAGCCGGCACGATGTAGTCCTGGCCGTAGAGCACGATGGCGAGCACCGCCACCGCGAAGCCCGAGAACACGAAGGCTCGGCCTTCGATCGAGCTCTCGACCGGTGACGGCCACAGCTTGAAGAGGCGCGTCAGATGGGCCATGCCGTCCCCACCCTTCGCGCAGGCGCGTCGAGATCGAGCTCTGCGTCGCCGACGATCCACGCCCTGACGCCAACCCCACGCTGCTTCGCTAACTCGGCGGCATCGATGAGCTTCCGATCTGCGGACCCGGTGATCACCACGACCTCTCCGCTCGGCGGGGGAGCGTCCGTCAACTCGCGGGAGGAGACCGCCGGATACCGCGCGAGCCATTCCAGGATGGCCCACAGGTCGCGCCCTTGCGACGGTTCCGGGGGCTCGAGTCCAGGCGCCCACAACGACACCCGTCCCCCCTCTCTGATGCAATCCCAGGCCTCGGACGCTGCAAGTCGAGCGACCTGGTCGGCCATTTCGACGCTCCGCGGCGACGGGTCGACGAGGATCGCGAGAGTCCGCATTCCCGGCGGCTCGTACTCGCGAACCACGAGCTCGCCGTGGCGCGCGCTCGAACGCCAGTGGATTCGGCGCAGCGAGTCTCCCGCCCGATACTCACGGATCCCGAACAGCTCGTTGCCCGAACCCGCTCGCGGCGCGGCGATGCTCGCCTCCAGCTCGCGCGGCTGACGGCTCGTCACCAGCGAGGTGAAGACGGGCAGGACGACGGCAACCTCGACATCCGGGCATGACCTGACGCCGCTGAAAAAGCCGAGCGGGTCGCTGGTTCCGAGCTGCCAGCCGGTCGCCCCGATGGCGCCCCGCCTGAGCTGTGGCAAGACCTCGATGCGGCGCCAGCCATCCTTTGGCACGAGCCCGGTGCCGAGCGTGACCGGCCGGCCGCCGACGAGGCCGGTGACCCAGGCCGGCCCGCGCGGCGCGCCACTCGTGGTGATACCGACTTCGAGCTTGAGGCCGTCACCCTCGAACACCGGCGCGGGCCAAGGGGCGCTCTTCAGCAGGTTGTCGGGCAGGGCATCGACCGGTGAGTCGGCGGCCGGGCGGCTGCCCCGCGCTTCGAGGCGAAGCCGCAGCCCCGTCCGGTTCCACGCCGCATAGGCGAACGCAGCCACCGTAAAGGCGAGAATCCACGCCGCCAGAAGGAAGAGCCACGGCACCTCCGACGCGGCGCCGTACCACTCGAGCACGAGCCAGAGCCCCACCGCGCCGCCGACCCGCTTTGTCGGTCTCAGCCTGCTGCCTCAGTGCTGACGCAGCGGAGGGATCGGCAGGGCCGCGATGACCTCGTTCAACGCGTCGGCGGCCTTGCCCCGCCCGCGCATGCCCAGGCGATGCGCGAGCACCGGCACTGTGAGGAGCTTGACGTCATCCGGCAGGACGAAGTCCCGTCCCTCGAACAGCGCCCACGCCTGGGCGGCGCGCTGCAGGTAGACACCCGAGCGCATGCTCGCGGGAAGCAGCACGTCGGCCCTCGACCGGATCGCGTTGAGCAGCGCCACTATGTAAGTGCGAATGGCGGGCGCCGCGACCACGCGCAAACACGCTTCCTGCAGCTCGATCACCTCGCGGATGTCGATCACGGCTGTCAAGTTGGCGATCGGGTCGCCATGCTCGCGCCGCGCCAGGACCTCCATGGCCTCCGGGTCGGTGGGAGGGCCCATCTCCGCCGCAAGGACGAAACGGTCGAGCTGGGACTCGGGTAGCGGATACGTGCCGTGAAACTCGGCCGGGTTCTGGGTGCCCATCACGAAGAACGGCTTCTCCAGCGTTCTGGTGGCGCCCTCGACCGTGACCTGACCCTCCCCCATCGCCTCGAGCAGTGCCGACTGCGTGCGCGGCGTGGCGCGGTTGATCTCGTCAGCCAGCACGATGTTGGCGAAGATCGGCCCCGGCATGAACTCGAACGTCAGGTCCTTCTGGTTGAAGATGCTCGAGCCGGTGATGTCCGACGGCAGAAGGTCGGGCGTGCACTGGATGCGGCGGAACGTCCCTCCGACCGAGGTCGCGAGCGCCCTGGCGAGCATCGTCTTGCCGGTGCCCGGGAGGTCTTGCAGGAGAACATGCCCGCCGGCGATGAGGCCTGCCAGCGCTAGCCGCACGACGCGGTCCTTGCCCACGATGACCAGATGGATGTTCTTCTCGACGCGATCGAGGAGGTCGGCCGCGCGCCGAGGCTCGAGGGAGGGTTCCTGCACTCGGGCTCCAGTCTAGAACCCGGGTGCGCGACCTCCGACCGGTTACCTCGGAGATCCCCCGACTACAGCCCGGAAGCTACGGTTGTGGACGTTGGCCTCACTTGACGATGTGGCTCGGATCGCCTCGGCACTGCCGGAGGTCCGCGAGGACGATCGACGTGGCAGTCGGATCTGGATTGTCGCGAATAAGACATTCGCGTGGGAGCGGCCGTTCACCAAGGCGGACATCAAGCGGTTCGGCAACGCGACCCCGCCCGACGGTCCAATCCTCGGTTTGCGAGTTTCGAGCCTCGAGGAGAAGGACGTGGTGCTGATGTCCCATCGCCGAGGGTTTTTCACTATTCCCCACTTCGACGGATTCGCCGCGGTCCTCATCCAGCTCAACCGGGTCACCAAGCGAGGGCTGCGTGAGGCGATCACCGATGCCTGGTCGGCGATGGCGCCACCGAAGTTGGCCGCGGAGTTCTGGCGCTCGGGCCGCGGAAAGTAGGTTCCTGGTCAGCCCTTTACGTAGCTGAGCTTTTCCGCGACCTTGCCGTCCCGAACCTTCAACAGGTCGATGCCGCGCACATGACCGCTTCCCCAGTCGAAGCGCCACCTCACCACCGCGCGATCCCCGGCCACGATCATCTCCTCCGCCTCGAAGCGCGCCTCGGGGGTGTCCTTGAAGAACGTCTCCCAGAACTTGCGCACGTCCTTCTGGCCCAGGTGTCGCTCGCCGTCGGGCGGTGGCAGCGTGTTCTCGAACACGCAGTCGTCGGTCATGAGCGCCATCACGCGGTCGACGTCGTGCCGGCCGAATGCCTCGTTGAAGGCGTTGACGGTCTCTTCGTGGTCAGGACTGCCCGACCATGCGGGCGATGACCTCGCTCAGGTTCGGCCCGCCCTTGCCGAACGGTACCGAGTGGACCCGGTGCGCGTAGACCATCTCCGCCACCTCACCGACATGCTTGACGCCAACCGCTTCGTCGCTGTCGTAGGCGGCCTTCGCTTGCGCGGCCCGGGCGCACACCAGGTCCGAGCGGTGGCCGTCGACCTCGAGCGCGATCGAGATCTGGGCGATCAGGCGCAGGATCTCGCGTGGCAGCGTAACTTCGGGAAACGTCGCGATCGCCTCCGCGATCTGCGCCTTGACCGACTGCTCAGACTCGGCGTGCTGCTCATAGAAGAGGTTGGGGTCGTCCTCCCAGACGGCGCGCTTCTCGACGATCGCCACGCGCTGGTCCAGGTCACGTATGCCCTCGACGTCGACGCACAACCCGAAGCGGTCGAGCAATTGCGGCCGCAGCTCGCCTTCCTCGGGGTTCATCGTGCCGACCAGGATGAAGCGCGATGGGTGCGAGAAGGAGACGCCTTCACGCTCGACGGTGTTGATGCCCATGGCGGCCGAGTCGAGCAGCACGTCGACGATGTGGTCGTCGAGCAGGTTCACCTCGTCGACATAGAGGATGTTGCGGTTCGCCTCAGCGAGCACGCCTGGCTCGAACCGGCGCGAGCCTTCTTTCAGCGCGGCCTCGAGGTCGATGGTCCCGACGACGCGGTCCTCCGAGGCGTTGATCGGCAGCTCGACCACGCGCATGCGCCGCGTTGCGACTGGAAGCTCGCCTGAAGCCGCGCGGTCGCGGCAGTCGAGGCACCAGTCCTCGGGGTCGTCGGGGTGGCAACCGAAGTGGCAGCCCTCGACGACCTGCTGCTCGGGCAGCAGGCGGGCCAGCGCGCGGACGGCGGTCGACTTGCCCGTCCCCTTCTCACCGCGGATGAGCACTCCGCCGATCGTCGGGTTGATGGCGTTGAGCACCAGGGCGAGCTTCATCTCGTCCTGTCCGACGATCGCGGTGAAGGGGTAGGAGTAGCGGTCCAGGGCCATGTGCAGGTCGATATTACCGGCGGCCGAACGGGCTCAAGGGCACGTGACCTTGGTCGGGTCGATGTTGAAGGTCCAGCCGTAGTAGGCGGTGGCGAGCTTGTAGCCGTTCGCCTCCTCCGGCTTGGTCGCGTGGCCGTGCTTGAAGTCGTCGCAGATCGCGCCCTGGACCTGGCCCGCGGTCGGGTTGATCCCGAGCCCCAGGACGCTCGCGCTGACCTCGGCGTAGAACTGCCACGCCTGGACGTTGACCTCGCCACCGCGGCACAGGAGCGGTCCGGCGTTTCCGTCCGCTGTGCTCTGGATCGGCGTGGAGCACAGCGCTCCAACCGGCGGGTCCGTCGCCGGCGCAAGGACGTGCGCGGGCACCGGAGAACCGACCGGAATGCCCCCTGGACTCTCGGAGCTCGAAGGAGAGGAGACGGCACTCGGGGACGCCGCGGACGCCGAGGCGGACGGGGTTTGCACCGAGGCTGTCTGTGACGAGCAGCCGCAGACCAAAGCGAACGCCGCCACCGCCATGCTCAACCTCATCGGAACGTGAAACGGTAGCGGGAACGCCCGGGTTACCGGGCCCTTCCGAGCTCCCTCTCCACCGCCGACTGGATCTCGTCGCGTGACAGGTCGTACAGGCCGTAGTACCGCGCGCCCATCCTGTCGGCAAGGTCGGCGCACGCATTGATGGCGTATGTCTGGTACATCGGGGCGACACGCGCCAGATGCTGCACTGACGGCAGGTGGCTGTAGTCCCGCGCCGAGTCGATGACCAGGGCGTCGATGTCCTCGGAGTCGATCAGCGCCGCAACCTTCTGCGCCTCGACGAGCGGCTCCTCCTTGAACATCGAGATGTTGCCTCGGCCGTCGCTGATGAGCACGAGCAGTGGCCGGATGGTCGGATCGCGCAGCAGCTCGGTCTTGACGACCTTGTATCCCGCCATGAGCCCGTGCGTCAAGGGGGTGGTCCCTCCGACAGAGAGCCTCTCCAGGCGGCGTCGCGCGAGGGACACGCTCGACGTCGGACGGAGCACAACTTCCGCTGTGCGGTTCTTGAAGATGACGACCGCGACGCGGTCACGCCGCACGTACGCGTCCTGCAGCAGCGAGAGGATCGCGCCCTTGGTCGCCGCCATGCGCTGCTCGGCGTCCATCGACGCGGACGCGTCGACGACGAACACGATCAGGTTGCCGACCTTCCGCTCACGGACCTTCTGCCTCAGGTCCTGCCGCTCCAGCATCAGACGCTCGCCATGCCGGCGTCCTCGCTGCCGCTGCATTGGCGCCGCCGCGCGAACGGTCGCGTCGATGGCCAGGTCGTTGACCTTCGCTTTCGGCTCCGCCCGGACGTAGCGGCCGCGGCGGTCTGGCGTCTGGCTCGCCGCACGCTTACCGCCCTGTTTGCGGACCCGCCGCTGGCGCGGCAGGTCGATCCGGCGCAGGTTGAAGGTCTCGAGCGCGTCCGGAGAGGATTCATGCCCGCTCGAGCCGCCGGTCGTCGCGCCCTGGTCGGCCCCGGCCGACTGCTGGCCGCTGTCCGACGAGCTCGCGCTCTGGTCGGCCGAGGCGTCTGCGGATGATTCGCTTTCCGAAGCCTGCGTCTCGCCAGGCTCGGAGTCAGCGGGCTGCGAGCCATCCTTCTGGTCACCTTGCTCGGGCGTCGTGTTCTCGTCCTGGTCGCGGCGCAAGGGCTGGCGGGCGCGATGCGCGAGGGCCAGGGCGGCGGCGTCGTAGATGTCGTCGCGCGTGGGAGTGTTATGCCGGCGGTAAGAGGCGATCGCGCGAGCCGCGTGATCGATCACCACATCCGCGCGGTGACCGAGGACGTCGGCCTCGACACAGATCGCGGAAATGAGGCGCGCGTGGCCAGTCGTCAGCCGGACGAACTTGATCCTCGCGATCGCCTCGGCGAGCGCTCGCGCCAGGTTGTTGTCCGCCGCGGCGAACTCGTTGCCGAACTCGTGGTCGCCCCGCTTGAACGCCGCATCCCTCTCCGTGATCAGCACTCGCTCGTCGGGGTCGTGTATGCCCTCCACGTCGACGCACAGGCCGAAGCGGTCCAGCAGCTGAGGACGTAGCTCACCCTCCTCCGGATTCATGGTCCCGACGAGGATGAAGCGCGATGGGTGGCTGAACGACACGCCCTCGCGCTCGATTACGTTGACGCCCATCGCCGCGGCATCGAGCAGCACGTCGACCAGGTGATCGTCGAGCAGGTTGACCTCGTCGACATAGAGGATGTTGCGGTTGGCCTCGGCGAGGACGCCTGGCTCGAAGCGGCGGGTGCCGGATCGCAGCGCCGCCTCGATGTCGATGGTGCCGACCACGCGGTCCTCGGACGCGTTGATGGGCAGCTCGACCACGCGCATTCGGCGCTTGTGGTGGGGCAGCATGCCGGCGTCCTTCACTCGCACCCGGCATTCCGCGCACAGCGCCTCGACGTCCGACGGGTCGCAGCCGAAGTGGCAGCCCTCGACGACGTCGTGCTCGGGCAGCAGCCTGGCGAGCGCGCGCACGGCGGTCGACTTGCCGGTCCCCTTCTCGCCCCGGATCAGCACGCCGCCGATCGTGGGCACGATGGCGTTCAGGATCAGGGCCAGCTTCATCGACTCCTGGCCCACGATCGCGGTGAAGGGGAACGAGTGACGGTCGAGAGTCACACTCACTGACCCAAGAATAGGGAGCTAAGTCGAGGCTGGAACCAGGTCCTTCACCAGGTCGCGTTCCTGGATCAGCTCTTCGGTCGTGACCTTGATCCGCTTCTTGGCGTCGTCGTCGTGCTCCAGGCTGTCGATGACCTCCCAGTGCTCGCCATCCGAGCGTACGGGAAAGCCGAACTGCAATCCCTCCGGAACGCCGTACTCACCGCGGCTCGGAACCGCCAGCGAATGCCAATCACCCCATCCCGTCGGCGTGCGAATGCTGATGACAGAGTCGATCACAGCGTTGGCCGCCGAGGCGGCCGACGACGCGCCCCGCGCCTCGATCACGGCCGCGCCGCGCTTCTGCACCGTCTCGATGAACTTGCCCTTCAGCCAGCCGTGATCCGTGATGACGTCGAAGACCGGGAGCTGCGCAATGCGCGCGTTTCGGGCGTCCGGGTATTGCGTGGCGGAGTGGTTGCCCCAGATCGCGAGATTCGACACTGCTCCGACGGGCGCCTTGGCCTTCCTCGCAAGCTGCGTCCTAGCGCGGTTCTCGTCGAGCCGCGTCATGGCGAACCAGCGCTCGTCAGGTATCTCCGGCGCGTTCATGCGCGCGATGTAGCAGTTGGTGTTGCACGGATTGCCGACCACGAGGATCCGCACGTCGCTTGCGGCGCTCTTGGCGATCGCCTTTCCCTGTGGCCCGAAAATGCCGCCGTTGACCGAGAGCAGGTCGCCCCGCTCCATGCCCGCCTTGCGCGGGACCGACCCGACGAGCAGCGCCCAGTTCGCGCCTGCGAAGGCCGTCTCCGCCTTGCTGCTGAGGACGATGTCGGCGAGAAGGGGAAAAGCGCAGTCGTCGAGCTCCATGCCGACGCCCTCGAGCGATTTCATCGCAGGCTCGATCTCGAGCATGCGCAGGACGATGGGCTGGTCCGGGCCGAACATCTGCCCGGAGGCGATGCGAAAGACCAGCGCGTAGCCGATCTGGCCGGCCGCGCCGGTAACCGCGACCTGGATTGGCGTTCGCCCCCCGCTCATCTCACCGAAATGCTAGTGCGGGGTCAACCTCGTGCGTAGATGGGGGCGCAGGCGAAGATCGCGATGGTGACCGTTGCTGATGCGACTGGTATGACCACTGGCACGACGCGGCGCCCCATGCAGATGGAACGCCGCGCTCGCGCAATTGGTTACCGGAAGCCCTCACCCTCGGGCTCGAAAAGCTCGTCCTCGGCCAGGCGCCGGGCGAAGCATAGGAAGCCCGTGTGCGCGACCATCCGGTGCGACGGCCGAATGCTCCGGCCCCGAACGGTCCAGCCGCGCTGCAGGAGCTCGAACGCCTCCAGCATCCCGAAGCCGCGCAGCTCGCGCAGGCAGTCGAAGAACCGCTGGACCTGGCTGACGTTCGGGCAGTGGGCGAAGACGATCCCTCCCGGGCGGAGGGCGGCCTTGACGCCGGGCGCGGCCTGCCACGGCTCGGCCAGGTCGAGCAAGACGCGGTCGAAGTCCCGCTCCTCGACCCCGAGGTACACGTCGCCCAGTTTCAGGGTCAGGTTCGCGGGAAGGGCGCCGAGCGTCTCGACGATCCCGCGCTTCGCGGCCTCGAGGAACTCCTCGCGCGCCTCGTAGCTGATCACCTCGCCCTCCGGACCGACGGCCCGCAGCGCGGCGAGGGTCAGCGCTCCCGTGCCTGTCCCGGCTTCCAGCACTCGGGCGCCCGGGTACAGGTCGGCCGCGACCAGGATCGCGCCCAGGTCCTTGGGGTAGATCGGCTGGGTCTGGCGTCGCCGGCCGGTCACCTGCTCGGCGAAGGTCGGCCGGACCGCGAGCAGGCGCGCGCCCATCTGGGTCGTCACCACCACCCCTTCGGGGCGGCCGATCAGCTCGTCGTGCCAGACAAAGCCCGAGTGGATCGAATGACGCTCCCCCGCCTTCAGCCGGACGCGGTGGCGCCTTCCGACCTTGTCCACCAGGACGATCAGCTCGCCCTCGGCGAAAGGGCCTGTCACCCCGGTTTGTGGGCGCGGATCAAGCAGTGCCAGTAGGCATGCCAAAGCTTTCCGTCGCGGCGCACCGGGTGCAGCTGGACCTTTGCCTCGCCCTCCGCCGCCTCGATCAGCTCCGCGAGCTCGGCCGCCAGCCCAGGCGGGACAGCCTGGTTGTGCATCCATTCGTCGTAGTTCCATTCGAGCTCGCGCGCTTCGGCGGTCTCGACCTCGAAGCCCGATCGTTCCAGCTTGCCCACCCACTCCCCGACCGTGAGCGACATCACATGGGAAGGGTCGCGGCGCACCTCCACCTCGTGCAGGACGTCGCGCGCCGGCAGCGGAGGCGCGCAGTCGATGAACACCGCGTCCCGATCCGGTTTGAGGACGCGAAACGCCTCGAAGAGGAACCGGTCGACGTCCGCGAAGTGGTGCGGGGCGGCGCGCACCGTGTAGATGTCGAAGGTGTCGTCCTGGAAAGGCAGGAACGCCGCGTCGGCGATGACCCAATCGGTGTTCTGGATGTCGCGCTCCGAGGCGATCCGCCGCGCCTGGTTCAGCATCTCGCGAGTCAGGTCCACGCCGACCACGCGGCGGACGAAGGGCGCGAGGGCGAACGCCGTGTTGCCGGTGCCGGTCGCGACGTCCAGAACCAGGTCGCCTTTCTGCGGCCGGGCGAGGTCGAGAACCTCCTGCAGCCGCGCGGAAGCCGTGTGGAAGGTCGAGCGCGTGTAGTTCACCGCGACGTTGCGAAAGCTGTCCCTAACGTCCGGCACAGGGTGAGATTACCCTAGCCTCGTGGCTCCGCCCGCTTCGGCCGCCGAGCTCGTCCAGCGCATCGAGACGACGCTTGCGGCGTCCGGCCTGCAGCCGGTCCGGGGCGGCATCGCCGGCTTCCCAACGGTGGTCGGTGGTAGCTCGACCTTCAAGTGGCAGTGGATGTTGACCAAGCTCAACTGGTTCATCTACGCCACGGCCATGCCGCCGGGCACCCCAGTGGGAGCGCTCGACGAATACATGACTCAGGCCTGCCAGGATGCCATCAACCGGAAGGGGTTGATGCGCGGCGCCCAGAGCGGCGTCGCCGCCGTGACGGTCGCCGTGATCGACGGCGTGGCGCCTGAGGCGGAAAAGTGGGCCGACCACCCGCACGGCCGCCGCTTCGCCGCCATCACCTTCCCGGTCCTGGCCGAGGTGGGCGCCGGCAAGGTCGTCCGCCCGGAACGGATGATCCTCGGCGGCATCTACACCGGGTTCCTGAAAGACCTCGTTCGGCAGTACGTCGAAACTCCGATGCGAGGCTGAGGCATGACGACGACGGCAACTGCACGCTGGACGGGAGACAAGGTTCGTTTCGAGATCGAGTCCGGATCGGGGCACAAGGCCGAGATCGACGAGGCGCCAATTTTCGGTGACGACGCGGCGATGCGGCCGACCGAGATGCTGCTCGGCTCACTGGGCGCGTGCACTGGCCTCAACGCGGTCCTCCTGCTGAAGAAGTTCAAGCAGCCGCTGCGCTCACTCGAGGTCGAGGTGGAAGGCGAGCGGGACGAGGAATGGCCAAAAGCCTTCAACAAGATCAAGGTGACTTTCCACTGCGGGTGGGAGGGCAAGATCGACAAGGACCTCGTCGAGAGAGCCATCGACTGGGCGTGCAATCGCTACTGCCCGATCCACGCGACCCTTTCCCGCGGCGTGACCATCGAACATCGCCGTAAGGACACCCACTAAGAAAGATGGGGTGGGGATCAAGGCCGGATTCACTCCGGCCGTCACAAAACGTGTAGTTCCAAACGCCTCCAGGCATCGTATGCAAGGGAGGGGGCTCCACGGGGGAGGCCTGCCTCCCCCGTGACGTCAGGCCTGCCTCCACCGTGATTTGTGAAGGTCGGCATAGAATTAATCCCGTTCCCCGAAAGCCCCCTTAGCGACCGGAGGCCGTCCCGGAAACTTGCTCGAGAGCTACGTCCCAGTTCTGATCTTCGTCCTGATCGTTTTTGGGCTTGTGGGAACGGTCACGGCCTTGAGCTTCGTGCTCGGCCCGGCCAAGCCCTACCGGCGCAAGATGGCGCCTTACGAGTCGGGCATCATCCCGGACACGCCCGCCGTCCGCCGCCTGTCGGTCCGCTTCTACCTGACGGCGATGCTGTTCATCATCTTCGACGTCGAGGCCGTCTTCTTCTACCCGTGGGCAGTGCTCCTCCGCCAGCTCAAGTGGTTCGGCCTCATCGAGATGCTCGTGTTCATGGGCATCCTGCTCGTCGCCCTCGCGCACATCTGGCGCAAGGGAGGCCTGGAGTGGGACTAGAAGCCGTAGTCGAGTCGATGGGTCAGAACATCCTGACCACCACGCTCGGCAAGCTGATCGGCTGGGGTCGTGGCAACTCGGTGTGGCCGCTTCAGTTCGGCCTCGCCTGCTGCGCCATCGAGATGATCCATACGGCCACCGCGAGCGTCGACATCGCGCGGTTCGGCTCGGAGGCGATGCGGGCTTCGCCCAGGCAGTCGGACATGATGATCGTGTCCGGCCGGGTCTCGCAGAAGATGGCGCCGATCCTGCGGACGATCTACGACCAGATGCCCGAGCCGAAATGGGTCATCTCCATGGGTGCGTGCGCATCGACCGGTGGCGTGTTCAACAACTACGCGCTGCTGCAGGGTGTGGACAAGATCGTCCCTGTCGACGTCTACATCCCGGGGTGCCCGCCGAGGCCGGAAGACCTCTTGAACGCGCTCATGATCCTCCAGGAGCGGATCAAGGCCCAAGGGATCACGCCCCGGCAGTGATTGCGGAAAATCTGATAGTCGACCGAGGCGTGAGCGCGGGCGACAGCTGGATCACGGTCGCTGGGGAAAGTGCCCACGAGGCGCTATCGGGGCTCAAGGAAGCGGGCTACCAGCTTCTCGTCTTCCTCACGTGCGTCGACCACCTGGCCGATTCCTCACGTCACGGGGGGGGTGCGCCGCGATACGAGCTGGTCTACCAGCTCCGCAACATGGACACGCTGGAGCAGCTCCGCGTCCGCGCCTTCGTCGACGGCGACCCGCCGCACGTCGAATCGGTCTCCGACCTCTTTCCGCCCGCGAACTGGGATGAGCGTGAGACCTACGACATGTTCGGCATCGTTTTCGAAAACCATCCAGACCTGACGCGGATCCTGATGCCCGACGACTGGGTCGGCCATCCTCTGCGCCGCGACTATCCCGTCGGCGGCGAGGTCGTCGAGTTCTCCGAAGAGCACGAGACGTGGCAGACGGCCCCGGACAAGGCGTGACAGACACCGACACGACCGTGATCGGCCAGGGGGTGACGGTCACCAGGACCGGGGAGACAGGTGCCTTCGGGGGCGAGCTGCTCACCATCAACTTCGGCCCGCATCACCCGTCCACTCACGGCGTCCTGCGCCTGATCGTCGACCTCGACGGAGAGCAGGTGAAGCGCATCAAGCCGGTGATCGGATACCTGCACACCGGGATCGAAAAGCAGGCCGAAGCCCTGCGGTGGCAGCAGGCGGTGGTCGTCACCGACCGCCACGACTATCTCTCGCCGCCGATCAACAACCTTGCGTACGCGCTCGCGGTCGAAAGGTTGATGGGTGTCGACGTGCCGCCGCGCGCGAAGGTCCTTCGCGTGATCATGTCCGAGCTCACCCGCCTGGCGTCGCACCTCGTCTGGCTGGGCACGAGCGGCATCGAGCTCGGCGCGTCGACGATGCTCATGTACTGCTTTCGCGAGCGCGACTCGATCCTGGACATGAACGAGGAGATCTCCGGCTACCGGATGCACACCTCGTACATCCGTCCGGGCGGTGTGATGGCCGACGCCACGCCCCGCTTCCTCGACATGCTCGACAAGTTCATCGGCGTGATGCCGGGTCACGTCGACGAGTACGAGGACCTGCTGACCATGAACCCGATATGGCGGTCCAGGACCATGGGCATCGGCCGGCTCCCGGCCCAGGACGCGAAGGTGCTCGGCGCCAGCGGACCGATGCTCCGCGGCTCCGGCGTCGCCTGGGACCTGCGCAAGCAGATGCCCTACTCGGGCTACGAGGACTATGAGTTCGAGGTCGCGACCTCGGACCTGTGCGACTGCTACGGCCGCTACCTCGTGCGCATTAAGGAGATGCGCGAGTCGGTGAAGATTCTCCGCCAGGCGCTCGACCGGCTGCCCGACGGCCCGGTGAACGTCGACGACCGCAAGATGCTGCCACCGCCGCGCGAAGAGCTCGAGACCTCGATGGAGGCTGTGATCCACCACTTCAAGCTATTCACCGAGGGTTACTCGGTCCCGCCCGGCGACGTGTACCAGGCAGTCGAGTCGGGGCGCGGCGAGAACGGGTGCTACGTCGTGAGCGACGGAACGCACAAGCCGCGACGGGTCAAGTTTCGGGCCGCGTCGTTCGTCAACCTCCAGCCGCTGGAGCGGATGGCGATGAACCACATGATCGCGGACATGGTGGCGATCATCGGGACTGCGGACACGGTGCTCGGAGACGTCGACCGATGAATTCCCCACAGACTCCGAGGCTTCGCCGTGAGTCTGCGGGGGCCCCTTCTAAAAGCATTCTGTCGTCGCATCTCCTCGACGAGATCAAAGAGCTTCCCGCCAAATACCCGCAGCCGCGGTCGGCGGTGATGCCTGCGCTCGACCTCGCTCAGGAAGAGCTCGGCCACCTGACACCGGACGCGATGAGCGAGGTGGCCGAGGCTCTCCAGCTCGACCCCGGTTACGTCGAGGGTGTCGCAACCTTCTACACGCTGTTCCATCTCGAGCCGGTCGGCAAGCATCGCTTCTATGTGTGCACGAACCTCAGCTGCATGCTGCGCGGGTCGAACGAGATCGTCGACCACGTGAAGCAGTCGATCGGGGTGAAGGAGCCGGGCGAGGTCTCGGCCGATGGGCTCTTCAGCTACGAGGAGGTCGAGTGCCTCGGCGCATGCGAGTACGCCCCGATGATGCGATTCGACCACAAGTACCACTACGACCTGACGACAGAGAAGCTCGACCGGCTCGTAGCTGAAAAGCGGTCTCCCGAACCTTCTTCCTTGCGCCTCACCCCGACCCTCTCCCCTGAAGGGGAGAGGGAGAAGAAACCGCGTGCCGCGCGCAAGAAGAAGGCCGATGGCTGAGCTGCGCGGGTCGTTTGGCGACGCTCCCAAGCACATCGTCACGCGGTCGTTCGGTACGCCTGACCTTCACCGGCTCGACGTCTACGAGTCGAAGGCAGGTGGCTACTCGGCGCTCCGCAAGGCCTTGCTGGAGATGGCTCCGGCCGACATCACGAACGAGGTGAAAACCTCTGGCTTGCGGGGCCGCGGCGGCGCGGGCTTCGCCACCGGCACCAAGTGGAGCTTCATCAACCGCGACGCGCCCGGCCCGAAGTACGTCGTGGTCAACGCGGACGAATCGGAGCCCGGCACGTCCAAGGACCGCTACATCCTCGAGAACTCACCTCACATGGTGGTCGAAGGGATTCTCATCGCCGCGTACGCGGTCGGCGCCAACCAGGCCTGGGTCTACATCCGCGGCGAGTACGACGAGCCCTACCGGATGCTGACCGAGGCGATCGAAGAGGCGCGCGCGAAGGGCTACATCGGACCGAAGCCGATGGGCAAGGACTATCCGCTCGACATCCGGCTCTACCGCGGCCACGGCGCGTACATCTGCGGCGAGGAGACGGCGCTCCTCGAGTCGCTCGAAGGAAAGCGGGCCCAGCCGCGCTCGCGTCCCCCCTTCCCCGCCGTCAAGGGCGCCTGGGGCCGCCCCACGCTCCTGAACAACGTAGAGACGCTCGCAACCGTCCCGTGGATCATCAACAACGGCGGCGCCGCGTACGCGAAGTTCGGCACTGACAAGTCACCGGGAACGCGCCTGATGTCGGTCAGCGGCAACGTCCGCAAGCCAGGCGTATACGAGGTCGAGCTGGGCCAGACCTTCCGCCACGTGATCATGGAGCTGGCGGGCGGCCCGCCCGAAGGACGTCAGGTGAAGGTCTTCTGGCCGGGCGGATCGTCCGCTCCGGTGCTGCCCGAGTCGATGCTCGACACCCACACCGACATGGAGGCGCTCGCGGCGGCGCGCTCGATGGGCGGTTCCGGCGGCGTGATCGTGATGGACGAAACCCACTGCGTCGTGCGGGCGGCGCACCGCCTGCTCCGCTTCTACGCGCACGAGTCGTGTGGCAAGTGCACCCCATGCCGCGTCGGGGGCGACTGGGCGGTGCGGACTTACGACCGCATCCTGGCCAACCAGGGCTCACAGGTCGAGCTGGACATCCTGCTCCGCGTCTCGGACGGACTGCAGAACGGGCGATGCCTGTGCGGCCTTGGGGACTCCGCCGGTTGGGTGATCGACTCGACGATCCGCCACTTCCGCGAGGAGTACGAGGACCACGCCTTGAGGCACGAGTGCAACGTCGGGGCGGTCGCGGCCCATGCCTGACATCAACCTGACGATCGACGGCAAGAAAGTCACCGTGCCCGCAGGCACGCTCATCGTCGAAGCCGCCAAGACCATCGGCATCGAGATCCCCGTGTTCTGCTACCACCACAAGCTCGACCCGGTCGGCGCGTGCCGCCTCTGCCTGGTCGATTTCTCGCCTGGACCGCCCCGGCCGCAGACCGCGTGCACGACTCCCGTCTCCGAGGGCATGGTCGTGCGGACGCAGAGCGCGATGGCCGTGGGCGCTCGCGCCGACATCCTCGAGTTCGAGCTCGCCAACCATCCGCTCGACTGCCCGGTCTGCGACAAAGGCGGCGAATGCCCACTGCAGGACTTCACGTTCCGCCACGGCTATCCGACGAGCCGGATCGACGGGCCGCGGCTCCATTTCAAGAAGCCGATCCCGCTTTCGGACAAGATCGCGCTCGACCGCGAGCGCTGCGTTCTCTGCTACCGCTGCACGCGCTACTACGACGAGGTCGCGTGGGAGCAGGAGCTGACGACCGACCAGCGCGGCGTCCAGTCGTACATCACGAGCCAGTTCGACCAGCCGCTGCAGTCGATCTTCAGCGGCAACATCATCGACCTCTGCCCGGTCGGCGCCTTGACGTCGCGCGTCTGGCGTTTCGAGTCCCGACCCTGGGACATGACCTCCACCGGGACCATCTGCTCGAAATGCGCGGTCGGCTGCAGCGTCACGCAGTGGCAGCGTCGCGGCCAGCTGGTCCGCGTGACGTCTCGCGAGAACGACGACATCGACGAGGGTTGGATCTGCGACCGCGGCCGCTTCGACTACACGGACGTCAACGATCCCGCTCGACTCCACACGCCGGTCATCGCCGGGCGGAAGTCAACATGGGCGGACGCCATCAACGCCGTCGCCGCGGGCATCAAGGGCAAGGGCGCGAAGCTCGGCATCTCGTTGCCGCACGACCTGACCAACGAGGAGGCGTTCCTCTTCCGCCGCCTGCTCGACGGACCGCTGAAGGGCGCCAGGGTGAAGATGCACGGCCGCACCGCGATCCCCGCTCCCGCCGGCGACACCATGCGGATCAAGGAGATCGACGACGCGAAGGTCATCGTGGTGGTCGCCTCGGACCTCGAGAACGACGTCCCGATCGTCGACCTTCGGGTCAAAAAGGCGGTCAGCAAGCGCGGGGCGAAGCTGATCGTCATCCACCCCGAGGGCGTCGACCTCGACCGTCACCCGCAGACAGTGCACATACGCAACACGCCTGGCGGCGCCGCGGTCGAGGTGCGCAAGCTTGCGTCCCACGAGCTCCTGAAGAACCCCAGCGGCCCGGTCGCGATCCTGTTTGGCGACGGTCACGGCAGCGAGGACATCAACGAGCTGGCCACGGCCTGCGGCGACCTGGCCAAGCAGGTCGGCGGGAAGGAGATGCCGCTTTATCGCGCGACCAACGAACGCGGGGCGTTGGCGGCCGGTGTGGCGGGGTGGGACAGCCTGGACGGCGTGGACGCGCTGCTCAGCTGGGGACCTCCTCCCACCGCCGGCATCCCTCCCTCGGTCAAGTTCATCGCGGCGTGGGATCACCTTCCGCGTGCGGGCTACGACGCCGCCGTCGTCCTTCCTGCCGCCACGTTCGCCGAACGCCAGGGCAGCTACACGAACCTCGAGGGCACAGTCCAGTTCCTGCGCCCGCCGATCCCGGTACCGCAGCCGCTGAAGGAGGGCTGGGAGGTCCTCTCAGAGCTGGGCGCCGCGCTGGGCGTGACGCTCGACTACGCCGGCATCTTCCCCATCCAGCGAGAGATGGCGAGCAAGATCCCGAGTCTTGCCGCGCTCGCGCAGCACCCCAACCCAAGCCCTGAACCCACCCCGGTGCTCGTCGGGCCGGCGCACCCGTGAACGACCTCTACAACAACGCGATCGGCCACTGGGTGATCGTCATCGTCGCCATGACGCTCCTTCTGTTCGTCGTGCTGACCGCGACCGCTTACACGGTCTGGTTCGAGCGCGTGGCGCTCGGGCGCATCCAGCGCCGGCCGGGCCCGAATCGCGTCGGCCCGTTCGGACTGCTGCAGCTCGCGGCGGACGGAATCAAGCTGGCCTTCAAGGAGAGCTTCGTCCCGGACAAGACGGACAAGCTCCTCTACGTGGTCGCGCCGGGCATCGCCGTGGTGGCCGCGTTCCTGGCCTGGGCCGTCATCCCGATCGGGCTCTGGTACAACGTCCAGTACTGGGTCGCCGACGTCAACGTCGGCATCTTGGTCATCTTCGCGGTCAGCGCGCTCAACGTGTACGCGATCGTCATCGGCGGGTACGCGTCGAACAACAAATACTCGCTGCTCGGCGGCTTGCGCTCGGCCGCCCAGCTCATCAGCTACGAGATGTCGCTCGGGCTCTCGCTCGTCCCGACGTTCATGATCGTGGGCTCGCTCCGGCTGCGCGACATCGTCGAGTACACGGTGCACTGGGGTCCGTACAGCGGGCCGCTGCCGCTCGTCATCTTGACCCCTCTCGGTTTCATCATCTACCTGATCTCGGCGGTGGCCGAGACGAACCGCGCACCATTCGACCTGCCCGAGGCCGAGCAGGAGCTGATCGGCGGCTTCCTGACCGAATACTCGGGCCTGAAGTTCGTCATGTACTACCTCGCCGAGTACCTGAACATGATCACAGTCTCTGCGCTGGCCGCCCTCCTGTTCTTCGGGGGCTGGTACCTGTGGGTCGTGCCCCCGGTGTTCGCTTTCCTCCTCAAGGTCGTGCTGTTCCTGTTCCTATACATTTGGGTCCGCGGCACGTTTCCACGCCTGCGCTACGACATGCTCATGCGGCTGGGCTGGAAGGTGCTGCTGCCGCTTTCCATCGCAAACGTGATCGTCACGGGGATCGTGCTCGTGGCGGTCCAGGGATGAACCATGCCTGACGAAACCAAGGACGGCCAAAACAGGGACCGCGAGGAAAAGCCTTCCGGCCCCAACATGGCCGGCGATGTCGGCGCTCTGCTGACCGGGCTCAAGACGACCCTGTCCCAAGCGTTCAAGCCGGTCGTCACCACGATGTACCCGGAAGACAAGACGCCGCGCTCAGAGCGGTATCGAGGCCGCCACTACCTGCGGCGCTACGACAACGGCCTGGAGCGCTGCATCGGCTGCGAGCTCTGCGCCGCCGCCTGCCCGGTGGGGTGCATCCTCGTCATCGCCGCCGAAAACACGGAAGAGAACCGCGTATCGCCGGGCGAGCGCTACGCCAAGACGTACGAGATCAACATGCTGCGCTGCATCTTTTGCGGCTACTGCGAGGATGCATGCCCGGTCCAGGCAATCGTGCTGGGACCGGAGTACGAGCTCTCCGACACCAGCCGCGAAAAGTTCATCTACACCAAGGAGAAGCTGCTGGAGCCGCTGCCGCCTGACGTCCAGGCGCGCCTCACCTCCAAGGAAAAGAAGTAGTTGGCGATCGCGGTCTTCTTCGTCGCAGCAGCGATGGCAGTACTCGGCGGCATCGGCGTGATCAGCTTCCACCAGCCCATCCGGTCCGTGCTCAGCCTAGTGGTGGTCATGCTCGCGCTGTCGGTCGAGTTTCTCCTCCTCAGCGCGCAGTTCGTCTTCGCGGTCCAGATCATCGTCTACGCCGGGGCGGTGATGGTCCTGTTCCTGTTCGTGATCGCGCTGCTGGGTCCCGCGCGCGAGCTGGGCCGCGGCCGGCTTCGCTTCCAGGCCTGGCTGTCGGGATTGTTCGTCCTCGTGCTGCTAGGCCTCATGTGGGCGATGCTGCAGGGCGTCCAGTACCGCCAGCCGGATTCGAAGGCGGACATGTCTCTCTTCGGCACCGTGCAGGCGATCGGGGTCGGCCTTTTCACCACCTACCTGTATCCGTTCGAGCTGACCTCGATCCTCTTGCTGGTCGCGGCGATCGGCGCGATCTATCTCAGCCGCAAGCGTATCGACGACCTGTGAAGACCCCACGAAATCGGAGGCTTCGCCGTGATTTCGCGGGGACCCCGTAGATGAGCACCCTGAACATCGGCGGCTCGCAGATCGACACTTCGTGGTTCCTGCTGCTAAGCGCCGTCCTGTTCATCCTCGGCACGACCGGCGTGCTGGTCCGGCGCAACCCGCTGGTCATCCTGATCTCGATCGAGCTGATGATGAACGCGGCCAACCTCGCGCTGGTCGCCTTCTCGCGCCAGCTGCAGAACATGGACGGCCAGCTGTTTGCGCTCATGTCGATGACCGTCGCCGCGGCTGAGGCAGTCGTCGGCCTCGCCATCCTCGTCGACATCTTCCGCACGCGTGACGCCGAGGACGTGGACGACCTGAGCGAGCTTCGCGGGTGACCAACCAGACGCTCGCGCTCCTGATCCTCCTCTTCCCCGTCGCGGGTGCGATCCTGCTCGCCGGCCGCGGCTGGAGGCTGCCGCGGATCTTCACCGTGATCATCGGCCCGGGGGTGGTGTGGGCTTCGTTCGTATGCGTACTCGCGCTTTTCTCGGGCAAGGCGCACGGCGACTTCACCTACTGGAGCTGGATCAAGAGCGGCTCATTGGACGTGCCGTTCAACCTGCTGATCGACAACCTGTCCATCTTCATGTGCCTGGTGATCACCGGCGTGGGCGGCCTGATCGTCACCTACTCCGTGGGCTACATGGAGCGTGAGGACGACCCGAGCTACGCCCGCTTCTTCGTCTACATGGACATCTTCATCTTCTCGATGCTGCTGCTCGTCCTGGCGGGCAACTTCATCTTCCTGATCGTCGGCTGGGCCATGGTCGGCCTCAGCTCGTACTTGCTGATCGGATTCTGGTATCAGCGCCACTCGGCCGTCGTCGCCGCGCGGAAGGCGTTCGTGATGAATGTGATCGGCGACGTCGGGATGATCCTGGGCACGTTAGTCCTCTTCGTCAATTTGCACGCGATCACATACGCCGGGGTGTTCAAGGCGGTTCCTCACACCGACAACGGCAACCTCGAGCTCGCCGCTTGCCTGCTGCTCGTCGGCGCAGTCGCCAAGTCCGCCCAGCTTCCGCTCCACACGTGGCTGCCCGACGCGATGGAGGGCCCGACACCGGTCAGCGCCCTGATCCACGCCGCGACGATGGTCACCGCCGGCGTGTACCTGGTCGGCCGCATGTACCCGATCTATGACGTCGCCGTCTACGCGCACGGCGCCGTCGCGATCATCGGCGCGGTCACCGCGCTGTTCGCGGCGACCATCGCCATCGTCCAGACCGACATCAAGCGGGTGCTCGCGTACTCGACGATGAGCCAGATCGGCTACATGTTCCTCGCGGTCGGAATCGGCGCTTACGCCGCGGGCTTCTTCCACCTCCTCTCCCACGCGTTCTTCAAGGCTCTTCTCTTCATGGCCGCCGGCAACGTCATCCACGCGATGCACGACGAGCAGGACATGCGCAAGTACGGCGGCCTGTGGGGCCAGATGCGCCCGACGTCGATCTCGTTCCTGGTCGGTTCGCTGTCCCTGGTCGGCGTGATCCCGTTCGTCGGGTTCTTCTCCAAGGAGCAGGTCCTCGGCCTCGCCTTCTCGAAGCCAAACGACTCGCTCGCGCTGATCGTCTGGATCATCGGCGCGGCCACCGCGCTCATCACCGGCTTCTACACCGGCCGCATGTGGTGGATGTCGTTCTGGGGCAAACCCTCGCCACAGCGCCCGGTCGAGCACCCGCACGCGCCCGGCCTGGTGATGATGGTCCCGGTCGGAATCCTCGCGGTGCTCGCCACGGTCGGCGGCCTGCTGCAGACACGGGCCTTCGGCTCCTTCGGCCCTTCGCTCGTCAACGATTTCCTCGCTCCGGCGGTCGGCCCACTCAGGTGGGAGGGCGACTGGAGCGAGGTCGTCATCGGTCTCTCCACGATGGTCCTCGCGACGGCACTGTTCCTGGCGGCGATGCGCATCCGGCCCTGGACCGCATACGTGCCCTGGGCTCAGCGCCTGCTCGAGCGCAAGTACTACTTCGACGAGATCTACGACGCGGCGTTCGTCCGTCCGATGGACGCGGTCGCCGGTTTCGCGCTGCGCGGGATTGAGGAGCCCGTCATCGACGCCGCCGTGGTCGACACCGGACTCCTGGCGCGCGCAGGCGCCGCAAGCCTGAGCCTCACGCAGAGCGGCTACTTCCGGAACTACGTGCTGGTCTTCGTGGGAGGCGCGGTCGTGGCGGCCGTGATCCTCCTCCTGAGGGCGAGCTCATGACCCTGACCGCGATCTGGGCGATACCTCTGGTCGGCGCCCTGCTCGTCGCCTTCCTTCCGCCGCGATTCGGCAAGTGGCTCGGCGCCCTGGTGGCGCTGATCGCCCTGGTGGTTGCGGCCGTCGTCGCGTTCAGCTTCGCCCCGGATTACCGCGGCTATCAGTTCACCGAAAGGCTGGAGTGGATCCCGCAGTTCAGCATCTTCTACAGGCTCGGGGTCGACGGAATCAGCCTGTGGCTGCTCGTCCTCAACGCATTCCTGACGGTGATCGCTGTCCTCGCCACCCCGGTCACGGCGCGGACCAGCGGCTTCGTCGCATTGCTTCTCGCCATGTCGGCCGGGCTCGCCGGCGTCTTCCTGGCCACCGACCTCGTCCTTTTCTATGTGTTTTGGGAGGCGATGCTGATCCCCGCCTATTTCCTGCTCTGGCTGCACGGCGAGGGCCCGCGGCCGGGCAATGCGGCACTGAAGTTCGTCCTGTACACGCTTGCGGGATCGCTCCTGATGCTGGTCGGGATCATCGGCGAGTACATCGCCACCGGCAAGCAGACCTTCGACCTGGCGAAGCTGGCGACCCTCGCCCCATCACCATCCCTCCAGTTCGGGCTGTTCTTCGTCTTCGCCCTCGCCTTCGCGATCAAGACGCCGCTGTTCCCCTTCCACAGCTGGCTGCCCGACGCCTACATG
>Ga0209220_1000123_pt1 | contig 34748 bp, 28 predicted proteins | sample BlaSpr_A8_OM3_M3_FD_187984 | JGI IMG/M metagenome (GOLD analysis project Ga0209220, IMG submission 187984) | Forest soil microbial communities from Thunder Bay, Ontario, Canada - Black Spruce, Ontario site 2_A8_OM3_M3 (SPAdes) (version 2) | ecosystem: Environmental > Terrestrial > Soil > Boreal... | reverse complement strand
GCTCGGCGCCGACGAGGCGATGGAGATGACCGAGTTCTACGTCGTCAACAGCACCGCGAAGCAGGTCCCGACGGACCTGGCTTACGAGCTGCTGCAGCGGCGGGCCGAAGCCGACGCGGGGCTGATGGAGCAGCTCGACGGCAGCGGTCAGGCCTGGATCGTCCGGGCCCAGTCTCTCGTCACCTTCTTGAATGATGCAGGGGTCTGGAAGGACCGGATCCGTCTCGCAGCGACTTCCAAGGGTGACACGACCATCAACAACGCCGGCATGGTCAACTCGCTCAAGCCGTTGCTCCAGATGGCGTACTTCGGGACCACCATCACGGAGGACAACCAGGTCAAGATCCTGGACGCCTTCTGGCGCGGCCTCCAGCGCGTGCTGCCCGAGTGCTTCGAGGAGCCTGCCGAATACTCGCTCCAGAAGTCGGTGGGAGTGCAAGCGATGCACCACGTGCTTGTCTACGTCCTGGAGTACCTGCGCTCGGAGGGCCAGTTCGTGACCGACCCCGAGAACTACGAGGCGGCGTTGCGCGACGCCTTGAGAGACCTCGAGGGTGCCAACCGGAGCGGCGACCCGGTCACCGGTCCGGACTTCTGGCGGGTCGGCGCCGAAGGCGCGGCGGGATCCTACACGAGCAACGCGGGTCGCCGCGTCCTGGTTGCCAAGATCCGCTCGCGCTTGCCGAAGGCTTCAGTCCGCTAACAAACGACCAGGGGGGCGCCGGACCATCCCGGCGCCCCCAACCACCTTAAGAACCTCACGTACACGGAGGGCATCGCATGGCCCTTCTCCTCTCGACAACGACCTGGGGCTTTATCGGGGACTGACCGTCATCTACCCCGCCGCGCACAGCGTGCTTGCGGATGCGATTCTCCGAGGAGGCGGGGCGCTGGTCAGCCAGTTCCCGACGGAACTGCGCCGCGGCGGCACAACTTTCTCGCCCGCAACTACACAATGGCGGCGCTCTCGGACGTGGTCGTGGTGGTCGAGGCTGCGGAGGGGTCCGGCGCCCTGATCACGGCGGAGGCGGCGCTCGACCTACATAAAGAGGTAATGGCCGTGCCCGGCAGCGTCTTCTCGCCGCTGTCGGTCGGCACCCACGGGCTCATCCGCGACGGCGCCGGCCTGGTTCAGAACGCCCGCGACGTGCTGGCCGCCGTGAACGCCGGCGGAGAGGTCCTGGACGACCCTCTGGCCGCTCCTGGCAGGCTCGGTTTCAAGCTCCCCCGGGAGCGAGACGGCATACTCTCCCATCTCTCGGACGTTCTCGCCCTGAGCGCGTCCGAGATCGCCCGGAAGCTTCAGCTTCCGATCGCCGACGTGCTCGGCCGGCTGACCTCGCTGGAGCTCTAGGGAGCGGTTAGAAGGCACCAGGATGGGTATGTAAGGGCGTTGCGCCGCGGCAAAGAACGGGCGTAGGATGCCCGCCACTCGGTCCAGGGCGGCGGGGCACCGTCGGAACAAACGTCCGGGATTGGGAATAAAGGAAAGCTGTGCCTCAAGGATTGATCATCGTCGAGTCGCCTGCGAAGGCCAAGACGCTAAAGCGGTTTTTGGGAGACCGCTACGACGTCAGGGCCTCGATGGGCCACGTTCGCGACCTGCCTGAAAAGGAGATGGGGGTCGAGGTGGACGACGGCTTCAAGCCCCACTACGAAGTGGTGGAGAGCCGGCGCAAGACCATCAATGAGCTCCGCTCGGCGGCCAAGGGCGAGCGCGAGGTCATCCTCGCGTCCGACCCGGATCGAGAAGGCGAGGCGATCGCCTGGCACCTGGCCGAGGTCCTGAAGCTTCGGGAGCCCAAGCGAATCGAGTTTCACGAGATCACCGCCGATGCCGTGCGCAAGGCGCTCGAGTCACCGCGCCTCATCGACATGCGGCTGGTCAACGCCCAGCAGGCCCGCCGCGTGGTCGACCGCCTGGTCGGCTTCCGACTGAGCCCGTTCCTGTGGAGCAAGGTCCAGAAGGGGATCGGGGCCGGGCGCGTGTCCTCGGTCGCGCTGCGCCTGGTCGTCGACCGCGAGGAGGAGATCCGGAAGTTTGTCCCCGTCGAGTCGTGGACGATCGACGCCGAGCTTGCGAAGCGGGGCGAGGAGAACCACTTCCTGGCCAGGCTCAACCGGCCGGTCGGCGCACCACCCGAGAAGGGCGACGAAAAGTTCGAGGTCCACAACGAAGCCGAGGCGCAGGACATCGTGCGCAAGCTTGAGGGGGCGACCTATCGAGTTATCGGTGTCGAGCAGAAGCGGCGCACCAAGAGCTCGAACCCTCCGTACATCACATCGACGCTTCAGCAGGACGCGTCAAGCCGGCTCCGCATGCGCCCGTTTGCCGCGATGCGCGTGGCCCAACAGCTGTACGAAGGCGTAGAGCTCGGCGACGAGGGCGCGTCAGGTCTCATCACCTACATGCGCACAGACTCGACCCGGATCTCGGCCGACGCGGACGCCAAGGTCAAGGGTTGGATCAAGGCGACGCATGGTGAGAAGTACCTCGGGGCGGCCCGAACTGCCAAGGCGACGCCTGGGGCGCAGGACGCGCACGAGGCGATACGGCCAACCGACGTCGGCCGGACGCCGGACTCGATCCGTGCGCACCTGAGCGCCGACCAGTACAAGCTCTACGACCTCATCTGGCGGCGCTTCGTGGCCAGCCGGATGGCGCCGGCGGTGTACGACCAGACCCAGGTCGAGATCGAAGGTGGCGAGTACGTCTTCCGGGCCAACGGCTCGGTCCTTACGTTCGACGGCTTCTACAAGGTGTGGGGTCGGGACGAAAACGGAGAGAACGAGCTGCCCGCGCTGACGCAGGGCGACGACCTCGACTACCACGGCCTCAAGCCCGAGCAGCACTTCACCCAGCCACCTCCTCGCTACACGGAAGCGACGCTGATCAAGGAGCTCGAGCAGCGTGGGATCGGGCGTCCGTCGACATACGCGCCGATTGTTCAGACGATCACCAGGGAGCATGGATACGTCGAGATCAAGGACCGCAGGCTTTATCCGACGCACGTCGGCGAGGCGGTCAACACCCTGATGGTCGACCACTTCAAGGTGATCTCGGACGACGACTACACGTCGAAGCTCGAAAAGCGCCTCGACGACGTCGAGAACGGCAGCCAGGAATGGGTGCCGGTGGTGAGGGACTTCTACGGACCCCTGCAGCGGATGCTCAGCGCGGCCGAGGAGGCCACGCCCGCGGACACCGACGAGGTCTGTCCGCTGTGCAACGAGGGGCACCTCGTGCGCAAGGCCAGCAGGTTCGGGCCGTTCCTGGGCTGCTCGCGCTACCCCAAGTGCAAGTTCCGCAGGGCGCTCAACGCCGACGGTGAGGCTACCGAGCCCAAGCTCCTCGACGAGGCGTGCCCCAACTGCGGCAAGCCGCTGCAGCAGCGCACCGGCCGCTACGGCGAGTTCGTCGGGTGCTCCGGCTATCCGGACTGCAAATACATCAAGCGCGACGCGTCACAGGGCGAGTCGAAGTTGACCGGTCAGAAGTGTCCGCAGTGTGGGGAAGGGGATCTGGTCGAGCGCACCGGCCGGTACGGACCGTTCGTTGCGTGCTCGAGATACCCGGACTGCAACTACCGGGCGAACATCGGCAAGGACGGCCAGGTGCGTCAGGGACCCAAGGTCCTCGACGAGCCGTGCCCCATATGCGGCAAGCCGCTGGTCGAGCGGCGCGGTCGGTTCGGGCTGTTCAAGTCCTGCTCCGACTACCCCAAGTGCCCGGGCCCGAAGGGCGTCAAGAAAGCCGTCGCGTAACCGGCCGGTCCGGTGTCCGGTTCCAGTGACATGCAGCCGCGAGCTCTCGTGATGCTGGCCATCGTCCTGCTGACGGCGTGCGGCGGTCAGGCGTCACACCAAGCACAGCAGGCGAGTTCATCCCGGCTCACGGCGAGCCCTCCCGCTGGCCCAAGCCTGGCGGGCGCATACGGTCTCTTGTTGACCACAGTCGATCCGGCGACGCACGGCAAGCTTCAGCTGATAAAGCCAGACGGCACCGTCGCAGCTTCGGTCCCAATCGCACAGCCGTCGCTTGTGCCGCAGGCTTGCGGCGAAGGCGCCGCTGCGTGGAGGCTCCCTCCCGTCAGCGCCACCAACAGCCACGTGTATTTTCGCGACGGCGACACGAAGATCCGCATGTTGGTGCCGCCGTCAACGGCGGTCGACGTCACGACCGTGCCTGGTGGGCCAACGACGGTCAGCGGGTTTTCGGTGAGCCCCGACGATCTACGCATTGCGGTCGTCGTCGAGGAACTATCCGGCGCCGGCCCGTCCCAGGCTGCGTCGATCTCTTTGAGGCTCTACGTCGAAAACCTCCGCGGAGGCGGGAGCCACGCTGACATCTACACCACGACGTTTCCTGCCGGAAAGCCGGCAGCGATGTTGTGGCCGATGGGATGGCACGAGGGCCGGCTGCTTCTGGCCGTGTGGGCCGCCTGCACGTTCGAGTCTGTGCCGTATCCCAACGCATGGCACGTCGTCGATGCGTCGAATGCAGATCGGCTGGCGTCGATCGGTGACAGCAGTTGCCTTGCGTCCGTTTGGCCCTATCCGGCGGGTGTCGACTGCTTTGACTTCAGAGCGAACCAGCTCAAGCGGTACGACTGGAGCGGCAAGCTCCTCACAACCGTGCGCACCGACCAGGGCGGCGAGCTTTCGCCATCGGGGTTGTTGTTAGCGCTACCCAATGGCGGCGGACTCGGCAACCCGTCGCCGACTACGACCATCGAGCGCGTGGACGGCAGCGGCGCCGTGACGACCCCGGGGCACCTATCGTGCCTGTGGATCGATGAGGGCCACATGCTCGCCGAGGATGCAGTCATCGCTTACCCATCGGGCGCCGTGACCGCCCTCCCTCAAGCCGGCCAATGCGCGGGCCGGTTTCCAGGGGGACTGTAGGGCCCTTAGAGTGTTCGCCCAAATGCGGCGATTCGCGGTCCTGCCCGCGATGGCGATCGTCGTCGTGTCGTGCTCCGGCAACGGGGGCCCGCCCTCTGCGTCTCAGTCGAGCGCGAGCCGTACCACTCAAGCATCGCCGCCGAGCGGCTCCACGCCGACCAGCTCAGGACCGCTGACCGGGTCATACGGGCTGATCTTTGGTCCTGCTTTCCTCGAGGTCGTCAAGGCCGACGCGACCGTGGCCGCAAGAGTCTCGATGGCGATGCCCTCTGTGCAGTTCTGCTCGAGCGCAAACGACGGTGCAGTGCTCGCGCCCCCTGCCAGTGCCAGCAACGACCAGATCTATTTCCGCGACGGCGACACCAAGATCCGCATGGTCGTGCGCCCATCGAGCGCTACCGACGTAACGACCGTGCCGGGTGGTGCAAGCGTGGTCAGCTTCTTCTCCGTCAGCCCAGACGACCAGCGCATCGCGGTTCTGGTCGAGGATCTATCGGCGGCCACGATGATCGGCGAGCGCCTTTACGTCGAAGATCTGCGTGGGGGCGGTCACCACGCGGACATCTACTCCACGACGCAGCCGAAGGGAAGCGGGACGACCCTGTGGCCGGTGGGATGGCACCAGGGTGCGTTGGTGCTGGAGGTCGTGCGGGCGTGCCTGTTCGAGCCAGGAGGCTTGGGCGCCCTGGAGTGGCATGTGTCAAACGCGACCACCGCGAACCGGATCGCGACGATCGGCGGCACGAATTGCACCCTGAGCTCCGCCCCTTCGCCGGCCGGCGTCGGCTGCACCGACTCCACCGGCGCGACGACACTTCATGACTGGTCCGGCAAGCTGATCCTCATCTCCGGGCCGGGGGTCCCGGGTTTTGAGAATGCGGTTTCCGGGGTCTCGCCGGCCGGTCAGAGTCTCTACTTCGCGATTCGGCCGGGCATCGGCGCGCCCCCCCCGGCGACCCGGCTCGTCCAGCTCGGGCCCGGGCCGTACGCAACCGCGCAAGGTCATTCCGCCTGCGCATGGATCGACGAGGATCACCTGCTGGCGCCAGACGCGGTGATCCAGTTTCCCGCGGAGACTCCAGGCAACCTGCAGGTCAACGCGACCGTGACACCTCTGGCGCAGCCCGGCGCCTGCGCCGGCCGGTTTCCGGGCGGACTCTAGCGGGTACAATCGAAAAGCCAGTCTTAGTCGGAAATGCGCCCTGCGCGCGCCCGGCGACCGACTGAGTTAGCACGCCCGGGGCACTGCACCTGTCCTTCCCGACGGAAGGCCTGCACCGAGCGGAAGAGAAACAGGAGGCAACTAGAAACGTGGCTCAAGTGACTTTGAAACAGCTGCTGGAAGCCGGCGTGCACTTCGGGCACCAGACCAGCCGCTGGAACCCGAAGATGAAGACCTACATCTTCACCGCCCGCAACGGCATCCACATCATCGACCTGCAGAAGACCGTCCGCCTGCTGGATGACGCGTGGGAGTTCACGCGCAACGTCGCGGCGAGCGGCCGGCCGGTGCTCTTCGTGGGCACCAAGAAGCAGGCGCAGGAGACGATCCAGACCGAGGCCGCGCGCTGCGGAATGTACTTCGTGAACCGGCGCTGGATGGGCGGGATGCTGACCAACTTCAGCACCGTCAAGAAGAGGATCGAGCGGCTCCAGGAGCTGCGCAAGATGCAGCAGGAGGGCCAGTTCGAGCAGATGTCGAAGAAGGAGGCAAAGCGCCTCCAGGACGAGCTCGACCGGCTGATGTTCCACTTCGACGGCATCGCCGACATGAAGCGATTGCCGGGCGCGCTGTACGTCGTCGATCCGCGCAAGGAGCACATCGCCGTCACCGAGGCGAACCGCCTGAAGATCCCGGTGGTCGCGATCACCGATTCCAACTGCGACCCCGACCTGATCACCTACGTGATCCCGGGCAACGATGACGCGATCCGCGCGGTGAAGCTTCTCACCGGGAAGATCGCCGACGCGTGCCAGGAAGGACGCCAGGAAGCCGCCGCACGCGGCGAGATCCTGCCCGAGGTCGAGGACCGCGAGTTCTTGGAGACGCCTCGCTACGAGGAGATCGAGGAGTACCTCGAGGACGAAGAGGACTATCTGCCGACCGTGTCGGAGGAGGAGTTCATCGGGCGCACCGCCGACGACGAGGAGGCGCGCTGATGGCAGTCAGCCTGGACCTGGTCAAGAAGCTCCGCGACCTCTCCGGCGCGGGCATGATGGACTGCAAGCAGGCGCTCGAGGAGGCCGGCGGCGACGTCGAGAAGGCCTACACCATCCTGCGGGAGAAGGGAATCGCGAAGGCGGGCAAGCGTGCCGGCCGGGCCACCGGTCAGGGCGTGGTCGAAGCGTACCTACACAGTCCCTCGCCGGACTTCCCGCCGCAGGTGGGAGTCCTGATCGAGGTCAACTGCGAGACCGACTTCGTCGCCAAAGGGCCGGACTTTCGCAAGCTGGCCAAGGAGCTGGCTCTTCAGGTCGCGGCATTGGAGCCGCGCTGGGTGACCCGCGATGACGTCCCTGACGAGGTCTTGGTGACCGAGCGCGAGGTCTACGAGGCGAAGGCAATGCAGGATGGCAAGCCGGAGCAGATCATCCCGCGGATCGTCGAAGGCCAGATCGAAGGCTTCCTCAAGCAGAGCTGCTTGATGGAGCAGGACTACTTCCGCGAGCCGGGCCGCACGGTGCAGCAGCTGATCGCCGAGAACATCTCCAAGCTTCAGGAGAACATCACGGTCCGCCGGTTCGCGCGATTTAACATCAGGGAGAGCTGATCCAAACCCCTGGGGCGCGCTCAGCGCGTCAAATGGAAGAAGTCGTGGGAGATCGGTCGCCGAAGTACAACCGCGTCGTGCTGAAGCTGAGCGGTGAGGCGCTCGGCGGTTCGCGCGATTACGGCATCGACCTCGAGGTCGTCGAGACCATCGCGGCCCAGGTCAAGCGTGTGCACCAGATGGGGGTGCAGGTGGCCCTAGTGGTCGGCGGAGGCAATATCTTCCGCGGGCTCGCCGCCACCGAGCGCGGCTTCGACCGCGCCACCGGCGACTACATGGGAATGCTTGCCACGGTGATCAACGCGCTGGCGCTCCAGGACGCGCTCGAGCGCGCCGGTATCCCCGCGCGAACGATGACCGCCATCCAGATGCCGCAGGTCGCCGAGCCCTACATCCGGCGCCGCGCCGTGCGCCACCTGGAAAAGGGCCGGGTCGTCATCCTCGCCGCGGGCACGGGCAATCCGTACTTCACGACCGACACGACCGCCGCTCTCCGCGCGGTCGAGATCGAGGCCGATGTCATCCTCAAGGCGACGAAGGTGGACGGTGTGTACACCGCCGACCCCAAGCTCGACCCGACCGCGACGAAGTTCGAGCGGCTCGGTTACCTGGAGGTCCTGAATCGCGGCATCGAGGTGATGGACAACACCGCGCTGACCCTGTGCATGGACAACGACGTGCCCATCGTTGTGTTCAACCTCCTCGAGCAGGGCAACATCGAGCGCGTCGTGCTCGGTGAGCCGATCGGCACGCTCGTCGGACCAACCCCGTCGTGATCGACCCGATCCTGCGAGACGCGGAAACCAAGATGGCGAAGTCCGTCGACCACTTCGCGTCCGAGCTGGCCACCATCCGCACCGGCCGCGCCAACCCGGCGCTGATCGACAAGGTCATGGTCCCGTACTACGGCACGCCGACCCCGCTCAACCAGCTCGCCCAGATCAGCGCCCCCGAACCGCGCCTGCTCGTGGTGCAGGTCTACGACAAGAGCCAGATCGGCGCGGTCGAGAAGGCGCTGCGCTCCGGCGACCAGGGGTTGAACCCGGCCAACGACGGGTCGGTGATCCGGGTCCCGATCCCGCCCCTGACCGAGGAGCGCCGCCGCGAGTACGTGAAGCTAGTCAAATCCAAGGCCGAAGACGCGAGGGTGGCGATTCGGAATGTCCGGCGCGACGAGCTCCACCGGATCGACCAGATGCAGAAGGACGGCGGAGTAACCGAGGACGACTCAAAGCGGGCCCACTCCCGCCTGCAGAAGATCACCGAAGCCCAGGTCGAAAGAGTGGATGCCCTGGCGGGGCGCAAAGAGCACGAGGTCATGGAGCTGTAGCAAATAAGAGGAAACCCCGATGGTTTCCTCTCATCGGCCGGGCGCTTCGCGCCGGGCCTGCTCTCCTTCCGGTATACGGTTCGGATTGTCTAAGTAGCCTTCCACCAGAAACGGGCTGCAGCCCCATAGCGGTGCGTGTCGCGGCCGAGGTGAACTCGGCCGCCCTGCTCCACCTGGCTTCAGACCCTGGGTTTCGTCCCGGTCGGTACGCTTTCCTCGACTTTGGACTCTTCGATCCCTCGCCACATCGGGATCATCATGGACGGCAACGGGCGCTGGGCCCGCCGCAAGGGCCGTCCTGCCAGCTTCGGCCACCGCCAGGGCGTACGCGCCATCAAGCGCGTGCTCGAGGCCTGCGAGGAGCTAGGTGTCCACGTCCTTTCGATCTACGCCTTCTCGACGGAGAACTGGGCGCGGCCGAGGGCTGAGGTCCGGGCGCTCATGCGCCTGTTCCACGAGACGATGCAGCGCGAGATCGAAGAGATGCACCGCCGCGGCGTCCGCATCGTGGTCAGCGGCCGGCGCGACGAGCTGTCGCCGCGCATGCGCGAGCGCATCGACGAGGCCATGACGCGAACCGCGAATAACAAGAACGGCGTCCTCAACGTTTGTCTGAATTACGGTGGGCGCGCTGAGATCGTGGACGCGGTGCGCCGTTTGATCGCGGAGGGTATGCCGGGAAGCGAGGTCGACGAGGCGGCCATCTCGGCAAGGATGTATCAGCCCGAGCTGCCCGATCCCGACCTCATCATCCGCACCGCGGGCGAGCGGCGTGTCAGCAACTTCCTTCTCTGGCAGGGCGCGTACGCCGAGATGCTCGTGACCGAGACCCTGTGGCCCGACTTCGACGTCGCCGACCTGAAGGCGGCCCTCGCCGACTACGCGTCACGGGTGAGGCGATTCGGCGCGCGGCCAACAGATGAAATCGTCTCCTCCCCACCGCGTGTGGAGGTGGCGCGCAGCGCCGGAGGGGCAGGCGCATGACCACCCGCAACGCATCGATGACCGGCGGCTGGAAACCCAGCCCGCTGATGGTCCGAATCCTCAGCGGGTTCGTGATGCTCGGGGTGGTGATCGGCCTGGTGTTCGCTGGCACGTACGGCGTCTACTTGCTCGTCCTGATTCTCGGCGGCCTGGCTCTGTGGGAGTTCATCGGCCTGTCCGAGGGCATGGGCTCGCGCGCCCCGGTGTGGCTGCTCTTTCCCCTGGGCGTGTTCTTCGCCTTCAGCGGCACGGTGCTCAAACACATCGATCTCGCCCTGGTCCTTTCCCTTGCCCTCGTGGCCGGCCTCGCCGCGTTCCTCGTGGTTCCAGGCCGGCGCCAGGGTCTCGGGCGCTGGGCCATGGGCCTGGCCGGGGCGCTCTACATCGGGATGCCGTTCAACTACTACCTGCTTCTCTTCACGTCGAAGCCGAACGGCCTCGTGTGGACCCTGTTCACGATCTTCGCCGTCGTCGCGAGCGACGCGGCGGCGCTCCTGATCGGCAGCCGCATCGGCCGCCATCCGTTCTTCGCCACGATCAGCCCGAAAAAGACCGTGGAGGGAGCGGTCGCGGGCGTGGTCGGACCGGTGCTCGTGATGCTCATCGGGGTTTCGGCGGTGCTGGGGCTGAACCCTCTGCACGCGATCGGGCTGGGGATCCTCGTGGGCGTCAGCGCCGAGGTGGGGGACCTGGTGGAGTCGCAGATGAAGCGCATCGCCGAGGTGAAGGATTCGTCACACCTCATCCCGGGACACGGCGGTGTGCTGGACCGGATCGACTCGATCCTCTTTCCACCGATCCTCGTCTTCTTTTACGTGACGATGTTCCACCTGCTCTGATGACGAGACCGGTCAACATCGCTCTGCTGGGCGCCACCGGTTCGATCGGGCAGCAGACGCTCGACGTCATCGACCGGTTCCCGGCCCGCTTCAAGCTCTTCGGCCTGACGGAGGGCGCGCGGACCAGCAACCGCACCGCGGAGTACCTGGTCCAGGGCCACGCCGGCGACTCCGAGTTCGACAAGAGGGTCGAGGAGATGGTCACCGATCCGCGATGCGACCTGGTGGTCGTCGCCATCCCCAGCGCTCGTGCGCTGACGGCCACGCTGGCCGCCCTCCAGGCGGGCAAGGAGGTCGCCCTGGCGACCAAAGAGGTCCTGGTGATGGGTGGCGCGCTAGTGATGAAGGCGGCCGGCGAGCGGGGATTGCGGCCGATCGACTCGGAGCACAGCGCGATCTGGCAGTGCCTGTGGGGCGAGGAGCGCGAGAACGTGCGGCGCCTCGTCATCACAGCGAGCGGCGGCCCCTTCTGGGCCACACCCGACGTCGATTTCGACCAGGTCACGGTCGAGCAGGCCCTCAATCACCCGCGCTGGTCGATGGGCCCTAAGGTCACGATCGACTCGGCAACCCTGATGAACAAGGGCCTGGAGATGATCGAGGCGCATCACCTCTTCGGCGTCGCCCTGGAGGACATCAGCATCGTCGTCCATCCCCAGAGCGTGGTCCACTCGATGGTCGAGTTCATCGACGGCTCGATCAAAGCGCAGTTAGGCCGCCCCGACATGCGCCTGCCCATCGCGGTGGCGCTCGCCTACCCCGACCGTCTGCCGGACGCCGTGCCGCCCGCCAACCTCCGCGACCTGAGCGGCCTCGAGTTCCACGACCTCGACGAGCGCCGGTTCCCGGCCGTCGGGCTGGCCCGCGAGGCGGCGCTGGCGGGGAACGGACATCCCGCGGTTCTGAACGCGGCCAATGAGGAGGCCGTGAACGCGTTCCTGGCCCGCCGCATCCCGTTCAGCGGCATCGTCCGCACGGTCCAGGGGGCGCTCAGCGCCTTTCCGGGCTGCGGCGCTGCCCTCGCCGAGATCCTCGAAGCAGATGCCTGGGCGCGGGATTACATCAAAGGAAAGTTCGGTAGTCTGAGGGCCACGTGACGGCCCTTCTATACGTAGTCGGCATCGCGGGCATGTTCCTGATCCTGATCGCCCCGCACGAGGCGGGCCACTTCGCCCTGGCCAAGCTTTTCAAGGTCCGTGTGATCGAGTTCTCGATCGGCGCCGGCACCCGGCTCTGGTCGATGTCGCGGGGCGGGACGCTCTATGCGATCCGGGCTTTCCCGATCTTGGGCTACGTCCGGATGGGGGGTATGGAGGCGGGCGACTTCGAAGACCCCAACGGCTTCCACCACAAGGCCGCCTGGCAGCGGATCCTGATCCTGCTGGCGGGCCCGGCGGCGAATTTCGTGGTCGCCATGATCCTCTTCGCGGGGCTGGGCATGAGCCAGCTCAACAGCGACCCGGGCAAGGTCGTGACCGTGGTTCCTGGGATGCCGGCCGGACTGACTGGATTCGTGCCTGGCGACCGGATCACGACGGTCAACGGCCAGCCCGTCAGCCCGGGCTACGTGCAGAAGGTCGAGGACGCCGCGCCCGGTAAGCCCCTGGCGATCTCGGGAGTCCACTCGAACGGCCGCCCGTTCACCTACATCGTCGAGCCCGTCTGCGACAAGCAGAACAAGTGCCACATCGGCCTTGGCGTCGCGCCGGTGGTGACGGTGGGGTCGGCCCTGCTCGACGGGGTGGCGTTTCCCTTCCGGGCTGTCGGTGAGATCGTCAACGGGCTGGGTGCGCTGATCACCGGGCAGGTGCCTGGAGGCGTCTTCGGTCCGCAGGGCTTCACCGGTCCGATCGGGATCGCGGACGTGACCGCCGGCGCGGTCAGCCAGGGACCGTCCACGTACATCTTCCTGGTCGCCCTCCTCTCCGTCGCCCTTGGTTTCACCAACCTTCTGCCGTTCCTCGCACTTGACGGCGGCCGCGTCGTCGTCGTGCTGCTCGAGGTGCTGCGCCGCAGGCCATTCGACCGGGCCAGCGAGCTGAACTTCCAGCGCGTCGGCCTTGCCGCGCTTCTCGCGATCGCGGCGGTGATCAGCGTGCTCGACATCCAGCGCATCGCGACGGGCCAGTTCCCGGGATTTACGCACTGATGGCGTTGACCACGCGGCGCAAATCGATCCCCGTCAACGTCGGCGGCGTCGTCATCGGAGGCGCGGCTCCCATCGCGGTGCAGACCATGACCAAGACGGACACGCGCGACGTCAAGGCCACGCTGCACCAGATCCACGAGCTGAAAGAGGCCGGCTGCGAGATCGTGCGCCCGGCGGTGCCTGATCGCGAGGCCGCCGAGGCGCTGAAGGAGATCGTGAAGGGATCGCCGCTGCCCGTCATCGCGGACATCCACTACGACCACACCCTCGCTCTGATGGCGATCGAGGCGGGTGTGCATTGCCTGCGCCTCAACCCCGGCAACATTCCTGACCGCGACAAGGTGATCAAGGTGGTGACCGCGGCGAAGGAGCGCCAGATTCCGTTCCGCATCGGCGTCAACGCCGGCTCGTTGCCCGAAGAGGTGCACAAGAGCATGCGTGAAGAGCATGCGATCGACCGCGACAACCGCGAGCAAACCGCGGACCGTATGGTCGAGGTGGCGCTCGGCCACTGCAAGATCCTGGAGGAGCTCGACTACGGTCCGGGGTACATCAAGGTCTCGCTCAAGTCGACCGACGTCTGGACCAACATCATGGCCAACCGCAAGTTCGCGGCGGCCCGTCCGTACCCGATCCACCTCGGAGTGACCGAGTCCGGCCCGGTTGAGGCGGGAAGCATCCGAAGCGCTGTCGGCATGGGCATACTGCTCGCCGAGGGCATCGGCGACACCATCCGCGTCTCGCTCGCGACGTCGGATCCGCGCGAAGAGGTGCGCGTCGCGCACGAGATCCTGAAGACGCTGGCCTTCCGCAACGAGAGCGCGACGCTGGTCGCGTGCCCCACATGTGGCCGGCTCGAGTACGACATGGTCCCGACTGTGAAGGCCGTCGAGGCCTACATCGCGAAGCTCAAGGTCCCGATCACGGTCGCGGTCATGGGCTGCGTCGTCAACGGCCCCGCCGAGGCGCGACACGCGGACATCGGCGTCACCGGCGGTCGCGGCAAGGGAGTCATTTTTAAGAAAGGTAAGATGTACAAAACCGTGCCCCAAGAAGAGCTCCTCACCGTGCTGCTGGCTGAGATCGACGCGGTCGCGGCCGAGCACGGCGTCAACGGCGCCGGCCCGCTCCCGTCCTAGCCCGGATCAACTCCGGGCTTGCGCGATTTCAACTTCAATCTTTGATGCTTGGGAGCTAGAGGCATGAAACAGGAAACCGAGGAGCAGCAGGACTTCGTCAAAGAAGTCACCAAGATGTCCGCCGACTTCGACCGCTGGTACACCGACGTCGTCCGCAAGGCCGAGCTGGCCGACTGGTCTGGCGTGCGCGGCATGATGGTCGTCCGTCCCTACGGATGGGCGATGTGGGAAGCGATCATGCGCGCCTTCGACGACATGATCAAAGAGAGCGGTCACGAAAACTGGGCGTTCCCGCTCCTCATCCCCCGCGAGTACTTGATGAAGGAGGCGGAGCACGTCGAGGGCTTCGCACCTGAGGTTGCCTGGGTCACGAAGGCCGGCGGCGGGATGGAGGAGCTAGAAGAGCCACTGGCGGTGCGCCCCACCTCCGAGACAATCATCGGCGCGATCATCAAGCGCTACATCCAGAGCCACCGCGACCTTCCCAAGCTGACCAACCAGTGGAACAGCGTCGTGCGGTGGGAGATGCGCTCGCGCCTGTTTCTGCGCAGCCGCGAATTCTGGTGGCAGGAGGGCCACACCTTCCACGCCTCCGGCCAGGAGGCGATGGACGAGGCGCAGCTCATCCTGGGCTACTACCGCTCGATCGCCGAAGACTGGCTGGCGGTGCCTGTGCTCGCGGGAAAGAAGTCGCCGGCGGAGACGTTCCCAGGCGCGGTCTACACGCTCACCGTCGAAGGCCTGATGCGCGACGGCCTGGCCCTGCAGATGGGCACGTCGCATTACTTCGGGCAGAACTTCGCCCGTGCGTACGACATCTCGTTCTCGAACAAGGAAAACGAGCGCGAGCTCTGCTATTCGACCTCATGGGGCATCAGCACGCGGCTGGTCGGCGCGCTCGTCATGGCTCATGGCGACGACTCGGGCCTGATCGTCCCACCCAGGGTCGCGCCCACCCAGGTGATCGTTGTGCCCATCTTCCGCGACGACGAAGGCCGCGCCAAGGTCGAGCGGTTCATCGCGTCGTGGGCCGGTGAGCTGAAGGCGGCCGGGATCCGCCATCGCGTCGACTGGCGAGACGAGCGGCCTGGCGACAAGTACGCTCACTGGGAGCTGAAGGGCGTGCCGATCCGGCTGAACGTCGGCGCACGCGACGCCGACGCGGGCAACGTCGAGATGGTCGATCGGCTCACGCGCGAGCGGGTCAGCGTGCCGGTCTCAGGCATTGGCCGGCGCCTCACCCACGAGCTGGACGCGTTTCAGAAGAAGCTGTTCGAGCGGGCCCAGAAGTTCCAGCGCGACAACACCTATGAGCTCACGACGCTGGATGAGGTGGTGGCGCATTTCCGCGAGCGTGGAGGCTTCGTCTGGGCGTCGTGGTGCGGCGACGCCGGCGAGGAGGCGAAGATCAAGACCGACGCCGGCGGCGTGACGGTGCGAGTCATCGACGAGGAAGCAAAAGCCTCAGGCAAGTGCCTGGTGTGCTCTCAACCGGCCAAATACCGAGTGGCCCTAGCGAAGGCTTACTGATTCCGCCTCGTTTGCGCCACCGGAGCGTTTCGTGCAGACGCGAAAGGTGCCGCTGGTGTCAGCGGTGCGGAATCAGGATGTCGGGTTTTCGAACGCTCCGATCTTCGGAGCGTCGTGGAACAGCGATTCCTGCGTGATCACCTTGAGCGAGCCCGTCTGCGCCGCGTCGAGGACAGCCTCGGCGACGTCCGGATGGAAATGCGTGCCCGCACCCTGGCGGAGCTGATCGAGCGCGACCTCGAGCGACATGGCTTTGCGGTAGGGACGGTCTGAGGTCATGGCGTCGATCGCGTCCGCGGCGCTGACGATCCAGGCGCAGATGGGCAGCTCATCGCCCTTCTTGCGATCTGGATAGCCCTTGCCGTCGTACCGCTCGTGATGTGAGCGCACGATCACGAGCTCGTCGGTGAGCATGTTGAGCACGCTGAGGATGTTGTAACCGACCGTCGTGTGGCTCTTCATCTTGGCGAACTCCTCATCCGTGAGCTTGCCGCTGGCGGAGAGGATTGCGTCAGGGACGCCCACCTTTCCGATGTCGTGCAGGCGCCCCCCGCGCTCGAGTCGGGTCCACGCGCCCTGGTCGCCGGGCGCGTACCTCATCTGCCGCGCGATCATAAGGGCGTACTGCGTCACGCGCTCGGAGTGGCCGCGAGTGTATGTGTCGCGCGCGTCCACGGTGCGAGCGAGCGCCTCGAGCGCGAGCAGGATGACCTCCTCGCGGTCTTTGAAGAGCCTCGCGTTGTCGATCGCGACCGCGGCCTGCGCCGCCAGCTCGGTGACCAGGTCGCGGTGGTCCGGGGTGAACGCGTGGCCGACCTGGTAGTTGGCGAGGAAGACGACGCCGAGCGGCTTGCCGCGCAGCGTGATCGGGACGCAGAGCACCGCCCGCGGGTTGAGCGGGCTGTCGTTGCTCGAGTCGCGCTGCATCGCCTCCATCACCGGCTCGCCCGTCGACATCACGAGCCTGCAGATGTCGCCGCCCAACCCCAGTGCAAGCTTCTCGGCTGTGACGTGGTCGGTCCCGAAGCCGCCCTTGAGGACGAGATTGCCGGAGTCTTCGAGCGCAAGGCATCCGATCTGCGCCGATGAGGCCTTCGCCGCTCCCGCCAGCACCTGCTGCATGACCTGGTTCAGGTCCAGTGTCGACGTCGCGGCCTGCAGCGCCTCCTGCAGGTTGCGCAGCTCCCAGATGCTCCGCTCGTTCTTCTCGTACAGCTCGGCGTTGCGCACCGCGACGACGCCCTGGTTACCGAGCGTCGACAGGACGCGCTGATCGTCGGTGGTCCACTCGCGCTTCTTCGTGTCGAAGACGGAGATGGTTCCCCACAGGTGCCCGTCCTCGAGCATCGGGGTGCAGATCGCCGCCTGGAAGCCGTGGGCCCGCAGGTCGGGGGGTGCCGCGAGGTCTGGACTCACGTCGATGTCGCTGACGGCGAGGGCGCGCAGGCTGAGCATGACGGCCCCGACGATGCCCTGCCCATTCCGGATCTCGAGACCTTCGACAGACTCGGGGAATCCGCGTGACAGGAACACCGCCTGCTGTCCATCCGGCCCAGTTCGCGTCAGCAGACCGGCCGCGCCGTCCGTCACGCGGATTGCGGTCTCGAGTGTCTTCTCTTCGAGCACGCGCGGACCCTGCGTGACGGTGGTCAACGCCTGCGACACCTCACCCAGCGCGTCGAGCGCGGTGTCGAGGCGCGAGGCCTGTCCGGTGACGACCTGCAGGATGCGCGAGTTCTCGACCGCCACGCCGGCCATCGAGCCGAGCTCGTCGAGCGCTCCGACGTCGTGCTGGGTGAAGCTCGAGGTGCCGCGGCGGCCCAGGCACAGAGCGCCGATGACGCCGGTCTTGCCGCGGATGGGCGTCAGCGCCTCGTTGACCGTGATCGCGTGCGTCTCGAGCCTCAGCCCGCTGAAGGTGCGCTGCTCCTCTGTCACCGCGTTGCGCAGCACCGTCTCGCCATTCCGGACCCTGGCCAGCGGCTCGTCTTGACTGTCGTACGGCACCTCGTCAGGCTGGAACACCACGGCGCGTCCGGCGTCGTAGTGGATCACCTCCTTGCCCCGCTCGAGTACCAGCTCGAGGACCTCGGCCATCGTCTTGCCGGAGGCGTCCTTGACCAGCTCGTTCATCACGGAGTACCTCGCCGACTGCTTCTGGGACAGTGCCACCGCGTGCGCATTCGAGAGTTGTGCGCCGGCCCGAGCGGTCAGCGTCGTGACGACGCGCCGGTCGTCGTCGCTGAACCGCCCGACCTTCCTGCCGAGAACGACGAAGCCGCCGACGCGGTCGCCGATCGGCATCGGTACGGCCAGCGTGCTCTCGACGCCCAGGTCCTCGGGCAGGTAGTTGAAGAGCTCGTCGAGCCCGTGGACGCCCTCGCCGGAATACGTCTGACCCTTCTCGATCGATGAAAGGAGCGGGCGCGTCCCGTTGGGCTGGCGATTCAGCGCAAGCGGATGCAGGTGCTCGAGGCCGAAGCCGGGCGCTTGCGGGACGAACTGGCGCTGGTCGCCGGACTCGATGTAGGTGCAGGCGAGGTCGGCGCCGGTCTGGCGCGCAATGTTCGTTGTCAGGGCGGCCAGGTCGCCCGGCGGGGCATCGTCGACGTCGGAGGTGGCGGCGAGGAAGGCGCGCTGCTTTCGGTCCAGTTCCTGCGACTGCCGCTGGATCGTCTCGGTGAACCGGCGGTAAGCGACGCCTCCAAGGCCGCCGGCGATGCCGAGGAGGACCAGTCCCGCCAGCTGCAGGAGCAGGTCGCCCTGCCTCGGGTTGAACTGGGCGATGAGCAGCGTGAACACAACCGCCGCCGCGCCGACAGGCGCCGACAGGCGCCAGTTGTCATAGACGAGGCCGGCCGCCAGGGCCAGCAGCCCGGCGAGGCCGGCAAACCCGGTCGCCCAGCCGATTCGACCGCTCGCGTTGAGCGAAGCTCCGACCAGGATCAGCAGCGCCGTGGCGGCCGAGAACCCAATTCGGAGTCCCAGAACCGCCCGGTTTGAGTTCATCTCGGCGGCGAGTAAGTCTAGGTTCGTGTTCGGAAGGGGAAGCTAGATAGCGAATCTAAACTTCATGGCAGGCACAAATTGACGGTTTCCGAGCTCCTGAGGATCGCCGACCACCTGGACCCCAGCGGTCAGGAGGTGGTCCGCAAAGCCTTCGAACGCGCCGCCAAAGCCCACTCGGGCCAGCACCGGCTGTCCGGCGAGGACTACGTCAACCACCCCCTCGAGGTCGCGGCGATCCTGGCCGACCTCGAGCTCGACGCGGCGACGATCGCGGCCGCCCTGCTCCACGACACGGTCGAGGACACGAACCTCACAGCGGAGGAGGTCGAGCGGGAGTTCGGACCCGAGGTCGCCCGGCTCGTCGAGGGGGTGACCAAGTTGGGCCGGATCGCACTCCGGAACGACCAGCAGCAGCAGGCCGAGAACATCCGGAAGATGATGGTGGCGATGGCGGAGGACCTCCGGGTCGTCCTCATCAAGCTGGCCGACCGGCTGCACAACATGCGGACCCTCGACCCGCTCCCCGAGCCCAAGCGCCGCAAGATCTCACGCGAGACGCTCGACATCTACGCGCCCCTGGCCCACCGCCTCGGCATCGGCCAGATCAAGTGGGAGCTGGAGGACCTCGCCTTCCGCAACCTCGAGCCTGAGGCGTTCGAAGACGTCGTCAAGCGAATCGCCCGCAAGCGGCACGAGCGGGAGACGCTGGTCTCCGACCTGCGCGAGATCCTCGCCCGCGAGCTGGAAAAGCTCGGCATCAAGGCCGACATCACCGGGCGCCCTAAACACATCTATTCCGTGTGGCAGAAGATGACCCGCGAGAGCAAGGACTTCTCTGAGATCTACGACCTGTCGGCCATCCGCGTCCACGTCGAGACGGTGCGCGACTGCTACGGGGTCCTTGGTGTCGTGCACTCGCTGTGGAAGCCGATGCCCGGCCGCTTCAAGGACTACATCGCGATGCCGAAATCGAACGGCTATCAATCCCTTCACACGACGGTCATCACGCACACAGGCGAGCCGATCGAGATCCAGATCCGCACGCCGGAGATGCACCGCATCGCGGAGTTCGGCGTGGCCGCCCACTGGACCTACAAGGAGGGCGGGCAGGGGGGAGGAAGCGGAAGCTTCGACCAGAAGCTGTCCTGGCTGCGGAGCCTGCTCGAGTGGCAGAACGAGGTCGGCGACGCGGAGTCGTTCCTCAACACCGTCAAGGTCGACCTGTTCCAGGACGAGGTCTACGTCTTCACGCCGCGCGGCGACGTGATCAACCTGCCCGCGGACTCGACGCCGGTTGACTTCGCCTACCGCATCCACACCGAGGTCGGGCACCACTGCATCGGAGCCAAGGTCAACGGTCGCATGGTGCCACTCGACTACGAGCTGAAGAACGGCGAGATCGTCGAGATCCTCACCTCGAAGGGACCACACGGACCCAGCCGAGACTGGCTCAACTTCGTCAAGAGCGCGTCGGCCAAGGAACGCATCCGCAAATGGTTCAAGAGCCAGCGACGCGAGGAAAACGTGGCCAAGGGGCATGACCTTCTGGACAAAGAGCTCCACCGCATGCATCGCGTGAGCCTGGCCGACCTGCCCGAGCCGAAGCTGCTCGAGATCGCCAACCTGCACAAGTACGCATCCGTCGACGACTTCATGGCGGCGATCGGCTACGGCGACCTCTCGCCTCATGCGGTCGTGATGCGCATGGCACTCAACCTGGAAACGCCGGGCGGCGACCTGCGGACGATCCCCCTTATTCCTCAGGTCCAGCCAACGCCGCGTGTGCTGGTGCGCGGTGAAAAGGGAATCCTGACGAAGATCGCGACGTGCTGCCAGCCCGTGCCGGGTGACGCGATCACGGGCTACATCACGCGCGGCAAGGGCGTGACGGTCCACCGAGCCGATTGCATCAACGCGGTGAACGCACAGGACATCGCGCGGATGGTGCCGGTCGATTGGGAATCGGACGCGACGCATCTCTACCCCGTCGCGATCAAGATCGAGGCCTGGGACAGGCAGGGGCTAATGCGCGACATCGCGACCGTCGTCGCCGAGAACCGCGTGAACATGTCCGCCCTCGAGGTCCACGTCTACGACGACAAGACGGCGGTCGTGTCGGCGACGGTGGAGATCGACTCGCTCGCGCAGCTCTCGCGCCTGATGGAAAAGCTCGAGAGCGTCAAGGACGTCCACACGGTCGCCCGCGAAGCCTCCTGACCTTGAGTGTTCGCGTCGAGGTCACAGCCGACCGACGGTGGGGGACGAACTCCTACCTGGTCGAGGACGAGGAGACGCACGACGCGGTCGTCGTCGACTCCAACCTTGACCCTGAGCTGATGATCGACCTGGCACGCGAGAGACGGGTGAACGTCAAGGCCATCCTCCTCACGCACACCGACATCGACCACATCGCGGGACTGCACGAGCTGCGCGAAGCGTTCGGCCAGGTTCCCGTCGCGGTGCACGATGCAGAGCGGCACGTGCTCGCGGAGGGCAGGCCTCTGCGTCGCGAGTTCGGACCGCTCGCCACCCGCGTCGAGAACGTGACGAGTCTCGTCGAGGGCGAACCCTTCCGCGCAGGGTCGCTCGAGTTCGAGGTGCTGCACACGCCGGGACACAGCCCAGGCGGCGTCTCGTTGAAGGTCGACGGCTACCTCTTCACCGGCGACGCGCTGTTCGCCGGATCGATCGGCCGCCACGACTTCGCGAACTCGGACGGCGCCGCCCTGTTGGAGGGCATCCGCTCAAAGCTCCTCGCACAGCCCGACGACATGATCGTCTACAGCGGCCACGGCCCCGCGACGACGATCGGTCGCGAGCGCAAGATCAACCCCTTCCTTACAGGCGCGGGGGGATCAGGATCCCCCCGCGGAACCCCCCTTTGACATAGAGGGTTGCCCGGGGTCGTCACCGCGCAGCCTGGGGACGCCCGGAATGAATCCGGGCTTCCGCTCCACACTGGGTCTATTTAGTGGATCCCAGGCTCAGGACGACGATCAGGGCCGGGCCGAGAAGGATCAGCCACAGGGTTGGAAACACACAACCGACGGTGGGGAGGAGGATCTTCAGCGAAGCTCGCGCCGCCTCCGTGCGGATCTTGAGCCGGCGCTTCACGCGCATCTGGACCGCGTGCGCCGCGATGGTGCGGGCGATCGGCACGCCGGTGCGTTCCGCGTAGAGGATCCCGCGCACCAGCGAGGTGAAGTCGTCGATCCCGGTCGACTCGGCCATCTCCTCGAGCGCCTGCGCGCGCGGGCGGCCGAGCTGGATCTCGCGGAGGGCCCGGGCTACGAGCAGGGTCAGCGAATCGTCCTGGTGTCGCACGAGCTGCTCGAGCGCGCGGTCGAGGCCGAGACCGGCTTCCATGCTGATGGCGACCACGTCGAGCGCGTTGGGCAGGGAGGCCTCGAGCTCGGTGCGTCGGTCCCGCACGACCTGCTCCAGCCACAGGACCGGGGCATAGAAGCCCAGGGCCACGCCGATGAGCAGCGCGATGCCGATCGCAACAGGGGTGCCCATGAACACTCCGAACGCGAGGCCAATCGCTCCCAGGCCGGCCGCGGCCGCGATGCGCAGCGTCTGCAAACCGGCCGGGTCGAGACCGAGCGGGTTGCCGACGAAATCAAGCTGGCGCCGGTAGTGCACAGCCTGCGCGTCAGGTGTGAATCGCATCGCCTGTGCGTCCAGCCAGTGGCGCAGCGGGCCCATGAGCCTCTCGACGAGCGGCTTTTCGAGCTGCAGTGCGACGGCGCTCTGGCCGAGCCCGATCTCCTGGCGCGCGAGCCGCTCTCGCGCGAGCTTGGTCGCGTCGCCTGCACGCGAGGTGATGATCCCCATCGCCAGGAGGTAGATGCCGAGCGCCGCGGCCGCGCCGATCACAAAGGGCAGCAGGTTCATGAGATCGTCGTCAGCCGCCTCGTGATCACGTTGCCGACGAATAGTAGGAACGCGGCGAGGACCAGGATCGCCCATCCGATCGGGTTGTAGAAGATCGGCCGGAAGTAGTCGGGGACCACGAAGTAGAGGAACACCGCGGCGACGATGGGGAGGAGCGTGATGATCAGCGAGGTGGCTCGAGACTGAGCAGTCGCTGCCAGGATCTCGGCCCGCATCTCGGCGCGCTGTCGCATGGTGTCGGCGAGCGTGATCAGGATGGCGGGCAGGTCCCCTCCGATCGAGCGCTGAATGGTGATGACCATGACCATCAGCTTCAGGTCCGCGCTGCTGATCCTCTTCACCATGTTGTTCAGCGCGCTGTCGAGGGAAGCGCCGAGCTCGATCTCGCGGCGGGCGAGCTTGAACTCGTCGGACAGCGGCGGCCGCGCGTTGTCGGTCACGGCGTTCAGCGATTGGGCTACCGACTGGCCTGCCTTCATCGAGTTGGCGATCAGGTCCATGGCCTGCGGGAGGCCCACGTCGAACTGGCGCAGCCGGTGTCCGCGTCGGTTGCGCAGGAACATGTACGGCAGGATGTAGCCGATGGCGGCGAAGACGATGAACGCCGGGTTGAAGCCGAACCGCAGCAGGGCGACCACCGCGAGCAGCAGCGCCGCGAGCAACTGGAGGATTCGGAACTCGTAGGGCCTGAGCTCGATGTCGGAGCTGATCAGGTCCCGCTGGAGCCTGCTGATCTTCAGCTCCTCCCGGATCCACGATGGGGTACCGCTCGGCTCAAACCTCTGGCGGAGCTGCTCGCGGACGTCGGCCAGCGTCCGGAACGAGGCTCGCACGGATTCTTGGGAGCCGGCCATCTGCTGGCTCCGGACCAATCCAAAGACGACGAAGCCGACGCCGATCGCGGCCACCGCCGCGACCAGGATGATCGCAGTGCTCAACTTGCTAAGCGGTGGTGAAGTGCCAGCGTTTGTCGATCTCGAGCGGCCCTACGCCGCTGGCTGACGCGAGCTGTGGGCATGCGTCTGACGGCGCGGTCGGCACGGTCGCGTAATCGTGATACGACTCGAGCTCGTACTTCATCGTCGCGTTGTTGAGGAGCCAGAACAGCAGCTCGGAGTCGCAGCTGGTCATCATCACCGTGAGGCTGCTCGTCACGGCCGCGCCGGTCGTGGCCTGCGCGCTTGCGGGTCCGACCCTGAGGACGTAGACGTCCCGGAAGACGGTTCGGACGGAAGCAAAGCTCGGGCTCTGGCCGAAGATCCCGGTGTTGAGGGTCGCGATCATGATGATCCGGTCGCCCGCCTGGATGTACCCCCCAACGCCGACCTGCTCATTGGTCGGGACGGTGACCCCCACCCAGCCGCGGGGGATGGGGAGGTAGGCGACGTCGCTGCTGCTCAGCAGGTCGCCCGACGCCGCGATCAGGTTGGAAGTTACCGGCGATGTGGCCGGGATGTCGACCCTCGCCGCCTTGCCGGCGACATCTCTGATGGCGAGGAAGTCGCCGGGCGGCGCGGGGTTGACGCTGCTGAGGGTCAGGTCCGACTCCTGGATCACCGTGCGCGCCTTGATGTCGTGGCTCGCCACGACGACCTTCGTGCCTCCGGTGCTGCTCTGGAGCAGAGGAAGGCTGGCGATGCCGGCGGCGGTCGCAAATGCGAGCACTGCGAGCACGGCGCCGATGACGATGTAGAGCCGGCCGCGGCGCGGCCGAGCGGTTCCGGAGGAGGCTATGGACACTTAATTGCCGTGCAAGCCTCGCAAAAGGGACGCCGGAACGCAACAAGAAGCGCAATTAAGTAAGGGGCCCTGGGCGCGGCTCATTCGACCAGCACCGACTCCACGACGGCGGTATTGATGCCGTAATCGCTGCCCACGGCGGTGCCGGCCCCGGCCGCCGCCGAGATCGACAGCGTGCCGCATCGGATCGTTCCGTCGAGGACGCTGGTGCCGTTCACGGTGTCGGTGCAAGTACCGGGGAAGTAGACCGACCCGAGCAGCCAGTGCTTCGCCGCCGCACCGGTGATGGCGATCTGGCCGGTGGTGCTCGAGGGGGCCCAGATGAGCAGGTTCCAGCAGGCCCGGTCACCGGTCGGGCACCAGGCCGAGCCCGCACAGGCTGCGGCATCCCCGGCCGGCGCCTGGTTGCAGGGGGCCGCAAACCAGGTGAAGCTGCCGCCGGACGAGTCTGCGGCCGCGTTCGGGGGACACGCCGTGATCGAGCACGGCGTCGACCCGAACTGGCAGTTGACCCCGACGCAGGCGGCGCCGCCGCCGGCCGCGCACGTGCCGCTCGAGAACCCCGCCTGGTTGACGAACTCCAGGGTGACGTCGCGGGCGAGCAGTGTGCTGCCCCCGAGGCAGATGCCGCCTCCGCCCGCGAAACCCGATCCGTTGAAGTAATAGAAGCCGGGGTCGAGCACAGCCCCGGCCGCGGGCGCACCGCCGCCGCCGGACGGTTTGAATGTCGCCATGACGACCGCCCAGGTGGTGTCGGACGTGTAGCTCACCGTTTCGCTGGCCGTCCCGGCAGGGAGGTTCACCCGGTCCTCTGAGGCGAACCCGTTGCCCGCATCACTGACCAGGCTGGCCCAGCCTCCGGCGGGCGTGTAGGTGTTCCCGCCGCCTTGATTCGCGAATCCGACGTTGGTGATCACCAGCTCGTTGGCCGCGGACATCGCGCCCGCGGTCGTCACGGTCGCGTTCTTGACCTGGGACGAGATGGTGGTTGATCCCGTCTGATCAAGGGGCGATGCCGCAGCTACACCGTTCCACTCCGTCATTTGGGCCAGCGCGTTGATCGAGGCCGGGCTGACGCCCCACGTCGCGCTCGTGATGCCGCCGAGATTGTTGGGCAGGTACCAGATGTCGGTGTGCGCGGCTCCGTCCTGGAAGGCCGTCACGGCCTGGACCCAGCCGCCGCCGGGTCCCGTGAACGGCTTCTGCGATGCGCTGGTCTGAGACCAGATCGTGGCCACGAGAAGGGTGCCGGCCGTGCTTGCGACGGGGAGCGTCGGCGTGATGTTCTTGGTGGCGGGCCCGACCTCCCGCCCAACCTGCCGGTTGGTCACACCGCCTCCGCCCGCCGGCAGAAGGCTCGGGTTCAGGTAGCCGTAGCAGCTCGGCTTGAAGTGGTAGAAGTTGCTGGCGTCCTTGATCGGCACCGGGCCGAGGCCAGTCGCGACGGTCACGCCGCTCACCTGGATGTTCGGATACACAGCCCCTGCTGCGCACGCGGAGCCCCCGGTTCCCTGGAGGGTGCCGATGGCGGCGGGGTCGGTGTTGGGGTCGGGAGGCAGCAGGACCGATACCGGGGCAACAGGCTGCGGACCGGTGCCGCCGGCGCAGGGGTTCGCGTTGATCAAGGCGTCGGCCGCGGAGAGGAACTCGCTCGTGCCCGTCGTTCCGCAGGTCGTCGACGTATGCCCGGACAGCTCGTATCCGTCAGCGCAGATCGCGTTGCTGGAGCCGGCATTGGCCCCCGCGACGCACAGGCCGCCGCCACCGACCCAGGACTGTGCATTCGCGTAGACGGATGCGTTGCCGAGGTCTGAGTAGGTGCTCGAGGCGACATCTAGGCGCGAGTGCGCGTAGACGGCGCAGCTGCCGCTGAGCGCGATGGCGTTCTGGGTGACGATGCTGCCCCTGACGTTGACCTGGCCGCCGGTGCAGTTCAGCGTGGTGGCCGATACCGCCGCGGTCGAGCCGCTGAGCTGCTGAGAAACCGCGCGGCGCGTCACGGTCGTGTTCGGAGCGCCCATGTAGCTGCCGAAGGAAATGGGCAGCGAGAGGGTGAGGATTACCTCGACCTGCTGTTGGTGCGCCCGGTACGGGTAATGCACCGTTTCGCTGAGCCCGCCGGCGAAGGTATCAGTCCCGGTGTACGTGGTGGCGCATGCGCCGCCCGCGATGGTCAGCGTGCCTGTGCGAGTGCGCTGCGTGGCGAGGAAGTTGTCCGCCTCGGTGATGACCGTGGTCGCCGTTCCACCGCTGCATCCGACGCCGATCTTGAGCGCCGCGTCGAGCGCGACCTGGTCGGCGAGCTGCTGGAGCTGATTGCGCTGCCACTCCACCGACCCGACGAGAAGGACCAGCGCGGCGGAACCGATCAGCGCAACAAGCCAGACGGCGACGATCACCATGAGCTGGCCGGACTGCGATCGCGCGCCGCGGCGCATTCAGTACTCCAACCGTTGGACGGATTGCGAGTCGAACGTGATCACGCTTGGTATGCCGAGCAACGTCGTCAGCACGGGCATCCACTTGACCTTCAGGTCGACGACCACGACCTGGTGGCCCGAGGTGCGCACTGCGGCGCCGTTGACCGCGGCGCAGGTTGGACAGCTCCATCGCGGGTTCGGGTTACCGGCTGTCGAGTCGAGCTCGTAGACGAAGACGTACACGGTGCTCGCGTTGGTGCCCGCGGTCAGCGTGATGGTCCCGGGAAGCAGCGGGTTGGCGTTGGCGACGAATGTCCCGTACGAGGGTGGGGAGCTGATCCCGCTGGAATCCTGGTAAACGACCGACATGCCAAGCGGATCCGCTTGGTGCGCGACGTTCAGGAGCGGGCTGAGCGAGCACGGCGTTGTGAGTGCGGTGCAGTTCGGGGGCAGCGTGTTCGAGCCGCTGTAGTAGGAGAGGGATGCCTGGCGCGCCATGTCGCGCGACGTGCCCTGGAGCATCGTGTAGATCAGCACGCCGCGGCCAAGGTCGACGGTCGCGCCGATCATGATCAGGACGACAGGGGAGATCAGCGCGAACTCGACGAGCGTCTGGGCCGCCATCCACCTGTTTCGGAATCGGCGCGCGCTCGGGCGCATCGCGTGGGTCACCAGGCGGTGGTGGCGCGGCTCGACCCCGAGATGGTGATCCCGCCTCCGAGGAGATTGAGGTCGCTGAAGCCGTAGTACACCGCGGCGTCGACCTCCGACTGGTAGAGCGTAGGGACGGCCCCGGCGCAGTTCACGCTGGAGCCGCAGTACACCGCGACCACGGCCTGGCCCGGGGTCGGGACGGTGTAGTCGGTGCCGGCGACGAAAGGTGGTGCGTGGTTGACCTGGGTCGCGCACGTGACGTTGGCCGTGACGGCGGCGAGGTCCGATTTGACGATGTTGCACATGGCCGCAATGCCCGGCCCGTTGGAGGAGGAGGTTTTGCCGGCTACGTAGCGAGCCGCGTCGCGGGCGGCGTCGGATGTCGCGACCGCAAACGAGTAGGCGCGTCCAATCTCGAGCATTCCCGCGACCAGGAGGACGAGCACCGGCAGCGCGATGGCGAACTCCACCAGCGCCTGGCCACTCCGGCGGTCACCCATCGAGCTTGAGGTTGGCCATGATCACCCGCGCGATCTCGGTCGCTCCGCGCGACACCACGGACGACGGGTCATGTTGCAGAACGAGTCCGCCGGCGATAGTTGCGTCTTCCGGGCGCGAGTCGTCGAAGCCGACGATGACCGACATCTTGCGGCCGAGGATCGTCTCGACAGCCGCCCTGTCGAGCGGCGGGTGCGGAGAGCGCTGGTTCAGCACGAGCGCCATCCGGTTGTCGGGCACGTTCATGATGTCGCGGAAGATTGCGAGCGACCGGCGCGCGTCAGTCATGGCGGCGATCTCCGGCGGAATCACGGTGACCAGGCATTCGGCCCGCTCGATCACCGCGAGCGCCGACTCCGACAGCGACGTGCCGAGGTCGACCACGATCACTTTTTGCCATGCAACCACCACATCAAGAACGCGGCCGACCAGGTCGGCGGTCATCATGTCGACCTCTTCCGGTCGCAGCGTCCCGGGCAGCACGCCCATCCCGCTGCGGTGGTTCACGATGTTGCCCCGGAGCGCAGACGTGAGGTCCGCCGCCTTGGACGCGCTGGCGATCGAGCCGGTGGCGATCAGGTCGGCGAACAGGGCGGCATGTCCGAAAGGCGCTCCGAGGTCGACCAGTAGGACCTGGCGCGGGAACTTCCGAGCGAGCGCGGCAGCCGTGTTGATGGCGAGCGTGGTAGCGCCGGAGCCCCCCTTGGCGGAGAAGAAGGCGACGATGGGCGCCGCTGTCCGAGACGCGGTCTGGGCTTCGATCGCGGCCGCGGCCGAGAGCTCCTGCTCCCACAGCTTGTCGAGCGTCAAGGCGACCTTCTCCACCTGCGGCCCCAGGCCTTCCAGGAGGCCGTCTCGATCCAGGGTCAGGAGCACAGCGTCGGTCAGGCCGTAGACGTTGGTGACGTACCGCCCACCCGTGCGCGGAGCCGGCAGGATCACGAGGTCGCCTGGTACCGGCCGTCGTGTGAGGAGCACCTTTCCGCCGGCGTCCGTGATGGACTCCTCTGTCTGGCCTGAAGCCAGGAAGACGACGATATCGCCGCCCTGACCGCCGAGCCTCAGGGTGTCCCGGGCGCTCAGGGCGACCGGGCGCATCCGCCGAGCAAGCGCGCGCAAAACGCCGTCGTTTAGCTCTGAGAAAACAGCCGACATCTCCAGGATGCGCATCCGCATCTGGAGCACTGACGGCGCCTGCTCTCCGGCGGGTTCGCTGCCGCGGGCGCCCACCTGGCTTCTCTCTTCCTCCCGCGCCCGCTGTAAGGTTTCATGAACCTCACGGGCGTTCAAAACGCCGATACTGTACCAACCCTCCCCCAGATGGACTCCCCGCAACGCAGCAACGGATCAAACACCAGACCGGCACTTCAGGCACAATCGCGCGGTGCCGGGCGGTCCCGGGTAGCCGGGCGCGTTGACCGAGTGCTTAACAGCGCTCTGGCCGGGGAGGTGGCCTCCGTGCTTAACGCCACGGTCAAGGAGCTCCTGGCCGAGCCGTTCGAGGTGTCGGAGGCCTTCTGGGACGCGCTGGAGCGCCCTGGCGTCGGGTTGATGGGGCACTGGATGGTCCATGAGCTGCTCCGCCGGTCCAACCTCCACGACGACCTGGTCGATGCGCTCGCCAGCCCTGACCCCGTCACCAGGGCCGGGGCCGCACGCATCTGCGGCGCCGCCCGCATGAGCGAGGCTCTCCCCTGGATCGCCGACCTCATCCAGGACCCGGACCCTCGTGTCCGTGACTCGGCCGTCCGGGCCATGGCCCAGGTCGGCGGCAGCCGGGCGGTTGACGTATTCATGGAACGCTCCGACACCATCCCGCTCTATCGCCTTGCGATCGCCCTCTCCCTGGCGGTCTCGGATATCGACATCGAGTCGCTGATGCGGCGGCCGAAGGATGAGCGCACGGCGCTCGCCACGGTGCTCGCCTGCGGGCTGCGTCGGGACGTCCTCAGGGTGTCAGGGCTGCTGGGCATCGCCCACGACCGGCGGTGGCCCAAGCGGGTCCGGGTCGCGGCGACCAAGGCGCTGGCCATGATCGCCGACCGGTCAGCCGCGGACGGGCTGAAGCGCCTGGCCGAGTCGGAGCCCGACCCGGCCGTCAAGCTCGCCGCCGAACGTGCGCACCGCCGCCTCGTCCGGCGGGCCGTGAGCAAGCGCAGATGAAGCTGTCAGAGCGATTCGACCGCCGCTATCAGCAGTCACCCGGAGCTGCGCCCGAAGCGCCCACTGCGCCGCAGCCCGCCATCAGCGCGCCGCATACCACGGTGGACGGCGCGCCGACGATCGCGCCGCCCGAACGCCGCGCTGTGCCACGTGAAGGCACGGTCGCTGTCGCCACTTCGACAGTCGAAGCTCCGCTTGGGCCGGTCGAGGCGTCGGGGACGCTGAGCCCGGCGTTGGCTGCGGCGAAGGCGGAGATCCACGCCGAGCTGCTCCGGAGGCACGCCGCGGCCATCGACATCACGAACCGGGCGGGGATCAGGCGGCTCCTGATGCAGCTGACCGAGGACCACTTTCGCGCCAAACCGCCCGCGGCGCTCGTCACCGCCGCGGACCGCGAGCGCCTGGTCGAGATCCTCTTCGATGAGGTCATCGGGCTCGGCCCGCTCGAGGCGCCGCTGCGCGACCCAGACATCACCGAGATCATGGTCAACAGGCCGGAGCAGATCTTCGTCGAGCGCCGCGGCAAGATCGAGCTGACCAACCTCGCCTTCGAGGACGAGGCGAGCCTGCGCCGGGTGATCGACCGCATCGTCTCGACAATCGGCCGGCGCGTCGACGAATCGGAGCCGATGTGCGACGCGCGGCTGAAGGACGGCTCGCGCGTCAACGTCGTCATCCCCCCGGTCGCCATCTATGGTCCGTGCCTGACCATCCGCAAGTTTGGGCGCGAAGTGCTCACGCCGGAGAAGATCGTGGCCTCCGGAGGCTCGAGTGAGGCGATCATCGAGTACCTCGAGGCTGCGGTGAGGACGCGCCTGAACGTCATCGTCTCTGGAGGCACCGGTTCGGGGAAGACCACGCTGCTCAACGTGCTGTCCGGTTTCATCCCCGGCGACGAGCGCATCGTCACGTGCGAAGACGCCGCCGAGCTGCGCTTGAGGCAGGTCCACGTGATCAGCCTCGAGTCAAAGCCCGCCAACGTCGAGGGTCGCGGCCAGATCATGATCCGCGACCTCGTGCGGAACTCGCTCCGCATGCGCCCCGACCGCATCATCGTCGGTGAGGTGCGTGGCGGCGAAGCGCTCGACATGCTCCAGGCGATGAACACTGGACACGACGGGTCGATGAGCACGCTTCACGCCAACAACCCCCGCGACGCCATCAACAGGCTCGAGACATTGGTCCTTCTCGCCGGCAGCGAGCTTCCCTCGCGCGCGATCCGCGGACAGATCGCCTCGGCGATCAACGTCATTGTGCAGACGGAGCGGCTGCGCGGTGGTGGCCGCAAGATCGTCAGTGTTGCTGAGGTTCTGGGCATCGTGGACGGCGAGATCGCGCAGCAAGAGATCTTCGCCTTCCGTCAGATCGCCGTGACCCCGGAGGGCCGCGCTGTCGGGTATCACACCGCCACCGGGCAGCGCTCCAATTTCCAGGCGCATTTCCAGAGCAACGGGGTCGAGATGCCGCCGTCGATGTTCACGGCGACCCCCCAGCCTCCGATGGAGCAGCTCTACTGATGAGCGAGCTGATCCCTCCCAAGCCCGCACAGGCAGACGGACACCATCACGTGATCAGCGTCGACGCCGAGCTGCTCGCCGACGTCGGACACCAGCTTCGCAACCAGCTCAACGCGGTGGTAGGCGCGGCGGGCCTGCTGTCCACCGGTGCCGAGACGAGCGAAGAGCGCGAGCTGGCCGCGATCGTCGAGGCCGGCGCTGAACAGGTGGCCAGGATCGTGGACGACGTACTCGACGCGGCCACCATGGAGGGTGGCGAGTTCGAGCTTGCCCTTCACCCGTTCGACGTGCGATCGACGGTCGAGAGCTGTCTCGCGATCGTCGCGGACGCGGCCGCTACCCGGAAGCTCGACGTCTCCTTCACCCCCGCCCCTGACGTGCCGAACGTCGTGATCGGCGATTCGCGGCGCGTCGAGCAGATCCTGCTCACGCTGCTCCACGCCGCGGTCGACCGCACCTTTCGCGGCGGCATCGGCGTGGAGCTCGGTTTCGAAGACCGAGGCGGCCTGGTCGCGCTGCATTTCAGGATCCGCGACACGGGTCGCGGCGTTCCGGCCCGCATCCTGCGCGGGGGCCTTGACGGCGTGACCGGGCCTTACGACAAGCTCGAACCTGGCGATCGCCTCGCCATCCTGAGCCTGCGCACCACGAAGCAGCTCGTCGAGATGATGGACGGTGAGCTGCGGGTCGAGCAGGGTGGGGTGGAGGCAGGCCCCGACGCGGGCACGACCTTCGACTTCACGATCCTCGCGGAGCCGCTCCCGGCGTCCGTCGCCACCACCCAGCTCACGCTCGAAGCGATGCGTGTGCTCGTCGTGGCGGCGGACCCGACGGAAAAGCGCTTGCTGACCCTTCAGGTCGAGCAGTGGGGAGCCAACGCGACGTCGGCCACGCCCGAGGAGGCTCTCGGGGCGATCCAGGCGGGCCGGCCGTTCGACATCGCCCTCATCGAGCACCGCGCGCCGGAGATCGACGGCCTCCAGATCTCGGTCTCGCTTCGGAAGCTGCGCCGCCCGGACCAGATGCCCATCGTGCTGATTGCCTCAGGGGCGCCCGGCGCGGGCGAGGCGGCGGCGGCCGACAGCGGGGTCATCCAGGCGATGCTCACCAAGCCCGTGCCGCCTCGCACGCTCCACGACGTGATGATCCAGGTCGGCACGCACGGCGAGGCCGTGCTTGCGAGTGAGGTGCAGACCGCGCCTGGCTCGTTGCGCGTCCTCGTCGCCGACGACAACGCGCTGAACCAGAACCTCTTGAAGCGCCTCGTGAGCAAGCTGGGCCACAAGGTCGACGTCGTCTCGAACGGCCGCGAAGCCGTCGCCGCGGTCGCGCAGCAGCCCTACGACGCCGTGCTGATGGACGTGCTGATGCCCGAGATGGACGGCCTCGCCGCCGCGGAGGCGATCTGCCGGCGGTGGCCGCGGGGCAACCGGCCCCGGCTCATCGCGCTGACAGCTATGGCGGGCCCCGGCGACCAGGAACGCTGCCTGCGAGCGGGATTCGACGACTACATGAGCAAGCCCGTGCGTCGGGAGGAGCTGACCGAGACGCTTCAGTCGGCGGTTGGCTACCGGACCAACCGCGAGCACGCGGGGCTCTAGGCTCAGCTGCGGAGGCGGCTGTCCAGGCGATCCTCGTGCGTCGCCAGGCGTGAGGCGCGGGCTTCAAGGTAGACGACGATGATCACAATCATTCCGCCCAGCACCATCAGCCCGCCGAGGGCAACTGCTTCGGTGCCTCGGGGCGCAACGATGATCTGGATCATCGCCGCGCCGAAGACGAGGATGTAGCTCAGGCCGAGGAGCCGCACCCGTGGTGCGACCGAGGCGGTCTCTCCGCCGCGCCACGGACGCTTGCCGATGATCAAGAGGTAGGCGCCGGTGAGCAGCGCCAGCGCGGCGAGGACGATCGAGATTAGCTGGATGTAGGTCGTGGTCACCGGCGCGAGAGTTTAACCCGCAAACCAAGGATTCTTACAATCGAACACTCGATGCCTCGCTCCGAACCAATCAAAGCCGCCCGTGGAGTTCGCGACATCCTGCCGGCCGCGATTCCGCTCTGGCGGCAGGCCGAGCAGGGTGCCGCGGACGTCGCGAAGAGGTTCGGCTACCAGGAGATCGTGACGCCGATCATCGAGCAGCTCGAGCTGGTCCAGCGCGCCGGCGAGGACACGGATGCCGTGGCGAAAGAGCTCTACCGGCTGGAGAAGCGCGGTTCCCAGGAGCTGGCGCTCCGGCCGGAGGCGACGGCCGGCGTCGTGCGCGCCTACTTCGAGGGTGGCCTGAACCAGGGGCCTCAACCCTCACGTCTTTATTTGATCGGCCCGATGTTCCGGCACGACAAGCCGCAGAAGGGCCGCTACCGCCAGTTCTTCCAATTCAACGTGGAGGTCATCGGCGGCGGCAGCCCCGGGTTTGACGCGGAAACGATCGAGCTCGCCGGCAGCTGGCTCAACGAGGTCGGCGTGCGCGACCTGCGCCTGGAGGTGAACTCCATTGGAGACGGCAAGTGCAGGCCGGCCTACCTCGAGCGCTTGAAGGACTACTACCGGCCGCTCCGCGCGAAGCTCCACTCCGACTCTCAGCTCCGCCTCGAGCGGAATCCGCTACGCCTCCTCGACTCCAAAGTCCCGCAGGAGCAGCCGTTCAAGGCCGGAGCCCCCAAGATCACCGACCACCTGTGCCCCGAATGCGCGGCGCACTGGGTGGTCGTCAGGCGCCTGCTCGACGCTGCGGGCATCGAGTACCAGCTGAATCCTTACCTGGTGCGTGGTCTCGACTACTACACACGCACCGTGTTCGAGTTCTACCCGGGGGGAGCCACAGGACAGCAGGACGCGCTGGCATCGGGGGGCCGCTACGACGGGTTGGCGGAGGCCGAAGGCTGGCCCTCGACGCCAGGCGTGGGGTTCGCCGGTGGAATCGACCGCGTGACCGAGCTGATGGCGTCGAGCGGGGAAGAGGTGGTCGCGCAGCCGGCGGCCGACGTGCTGGTGCTGCCGGACGGCGACCTGGCGGTCGCGGCCGCCGAGGTCGCACGCATCTGCCGCGAGGTGCGTTCCACCGCGGTCGACTACCAGCCGAAGAGCCTGGCGGCGAAGATGCGCGCCGCGAACAAGGTCGGCGCGAAGTTCGTCGTGCTGCTCACCTCAGCGGACGCGGCCGGCCGGACCGCGCGCGTACGCGACATGTCGAGCGGCGAGC
>Ga0209220_1000122_pt1 | contig 35684 bp, 32 predicted proteins | sample BlaSpr_A8_OM3_M3_FD_187984 | JGI IMG/M metagenome (GOLD analysis project Ga0209220, IMG submission 187984) | Forest soil microbial communities from Thunder Bay, Ontario, Canada - Black Spruce, Ontario site 2_A8_OM3_M3 (SPAdes) (version 2) | ecosystem: Environmental > Terrestrial > Soil > Boreal... | reverse complement strand
GGGGGTGTTCTCCTTGCCGACGGATCGGGTGACGGCACGGCGGCCTTCGTGGCAATTGACGGCCGTGTGGCCGGGACGATCGAGTTCGCCGACCGGATTCGCCATCAGGTTCCGGCCCTGTTACAGAGTCTCACGATGTTGGGGGTGACCGAAACGGTGATGCTTACGGGCGACCGGCAGGCGCCAGCCGAGGCGATCGCGGCGCAGGCGGGAATTCGCACGGTTCGCGCCAACCTGCTTCCGGGGGACAAAGTCGTCGCAGTCCGGGAACTGACGGCGCGTCACGGCAACGTGGTCATGGTTGGCGACGGCATCAACGACGCACCGGCGCTGGCGGCGGCGACGGTAGGCGTCGCGATGGGTGCCCACGGCACGGCGGTGTCGGCGGAGGCTGCGGACGTCGTGCTGCTCGTCGACGACATCGCGCGCGTCGGCGACGCGATGGTCATCAGCCGCCGCATGCGCCGCATCGCGCTCCAAAGCATCGGCGTAGGCCTCGGCGTGAGCTTCGCGCTGATGATCGTGGCAAGTCTCGGCCACATCACACCCGCGGTCGGCGCGGTGCTGCAGGAGGCGCTCGACGCTGCCGTCATCCTCAACGCGCTCAGGGTGCGATGACGGCGTCGCTCGACTTGGCTTGCCCCGTGAGCGACCCCGCCCGCAAACCCGCGATGCGCTGAGCGCCGTGCGTTTCGAGCGCGCGTGCCAGTTCCTCATCCCATCGATATGGATCGCCCGCAAACGCGACGAGCCCGTCCTCCGTGGCCCACGCCGTTCGATAGACGAGATGTACAGGAATCGGCTCGGGGAGCCGCACCCACCATTCGCGACCGTGAGTCATGGCCGCGCGGATGGAATCAGCAGACCAGTCCGGCAGCAGGTGAGCTGCGAGAGTGGCGGCGCCTTCCACGCGCACGCAGCCGTGACTGAACGCCCGCCAACGCTCGCCAAAGAGCGGGCGGGAGGGGGTATCGTGAATGAACACGCCGAAACGCGTCCAGAACACGATCTTCACACCGCCCAGCGGATTCGCGGGACCCGGTTCCTGCACCAGCTGGCTATCGGCCAGCTGGTCGCGACCGACTTGTCGGGGGCCGCGAGCGCGACCCTTTCGACGGCGGCACGGTACGCCGACCTCCTCGACGCACAGATTCGCGTGGTCCACGTCGTCGAGCCCGCCAGGTACCCGGTGGTCGTGCCGCTCTCGCTCGACGAGACCACTTTCGAGGATCGCTCGCGGGCCGAGTTTGAGCAGTTGGTGGAGCTGGAGCTGCCGCGCGCAGCGCCGAACGATCGCGTCGTCCGCAGTGGGCGCGCCGATGAAGAGATTGACGAGGAAGTCGTCGCCTGGCGTGCGGACCTGGTGGTGGGTTCGCACGGCAAGGGCTGGATCGATCGGCTGCTCATCGGCAGCACCACTGAGCGGCTCCTCAATCGGTTGCCGGCGTCGATGCTGGTCGTACCGATCAACCGGCCGGCGCAACGCCGATCGGAACCTGCGCGGGCACGATTGGTCCGCGCGTCATGAGAGGACCCTTCCTCTCATCCTCAGGATGCCTTCACGAAAGACCACCCAACTTCCAGGCGTACCCTTCACGAGGAGCTACGATGTCCTGGGGCCCGATCGTCGTTGGAGTGGATGCGTCACCAGCCGCCGCCGGAGCGGCGGCAGTGGGGGAGCGGATCGCGCATCTGACGTCGACGCCGTGCCAGTTGATCCATGCGGTGCGGGACGCGTGGGCTCCGCTGGTTGCGGTCAGCGCGGACCCGCAGGTCGTGGAGATGCAACAACTGCAGCTCGCCGTCGCCCGCCAGCTGGTGAACGATGCCTTGAGAACGGCCGTGTCCGATCGAGTCCAACAAGAGCTCGACGTGGTATTTGGCCCCGCGGCTGTGGTGTTGCAGCAAGCAATGCGGGAACGGCGTCCCAGCCTCGTGGTCCTGGGGGGGAAGCATCACTCCGTCCTCGAGCGCTGGCTGGGCGGCAGCACGAGTCTGCACGTGGTCCGGACGGCTGAGGTTCCGGTTCTCATCACGGCGGGCACCCCGACGATGCGCCGCGTGCTGGTGGCGGCTGATCTGTCGAAAGCGGCGGGTCCCACGCTGGGCCTCGCGGAACGGTTCGCGAAGCTGGTGGGTGCGCAGCTGCGCGTGCTGACGGTGTTCGAGCCGCTTCCCAATCTCCCGGGCATTCCAGCACTCGACCCCACGGAATACTTCGGCCTGGCGCGGGAAACGCTGGAACGGGAAATCTGGCCGCTCGTGCACACTCCGGGGGTCGAGAAGATCGTGCGCCATGGGACGGTCGTCGATACGGTGCTGCGAGAGGCGGCCGACTGGGGAGCCGACGTGGTCGTGGTGGGCTCGCATGGCAAAGGATGGGCCCAGCGCGTGTTGTTGGGCAGCGTGACCGAGAGCCTGGTCAATCAGTTGCCGACGTCACTGCTGGTGGCGCCGGTTGGTGTCGCGGCCGCGGCGCTCGGAAAACGGGAAAAACGGCAACTGGCGACAGCAGCTCGCTGAGGAGGACCCCATGGCCGGTCAACCCATCATTGTCGGAGTCGACGGCTCCCCCGAGAGCGGAGCAGCGGCGAGTGCCGGCTGCATGCTGGCCCGGGCCGTCGGCGTCATGTGCCGGCTCGTGCACGCGACCGCGGGAGCACCGTCCAACAGATGGTCCGGCGCCTGAAAGTGCCATTACTCGTTACAACCGGCGAGTTGCGCCCCCGACCCCGCGTCATGGTCGCCGTCGACATCTCCCACGCGGCCAAGACCACGGTCGAACGGGCGACCGCATTTGCGCAGGTGCTCGGCGGACCGTTGCACGCACTGCACGTCGTCGAGCCCGCAGTGACCGTGCCTGAGATCCTGTTGCGGCCCGACCCGCTCGATTTCGAGGGCTGGTCGCGCGAACACATGGATCGCGACATCTCGGCAATGCCGCTAGGCTGCGTTGCGCTGGCAGGTGTTGATACCGAGCAGCGTGTAGAGCGGGCAAATCCGGAAGAGAGCGGTGCCCAAGACAATCAACGCCATGAAGCCGACACCGAGCGCCACTAGGGGGCGGGTCTGGAGGGAGGCGGACGCAAGCAGCAACGACCCGCCAACGAAGCCCCTGATTTCGGCGTCGCGCCCCCCGATATTGTTGGTCACCATATCGTCTGCTCCGATGGTTGCAGCGACAATGTCGCTCTACCGGTGTGAACTCCTGCGCAAATCTCGGTGAAGGCGACTTCATCAGGGCGCGATCCGATGCAGGCCGTCGGACGCCGGAGCGCGTGAACTAGGACGGGTGCCAGCAATGTGCTAATTAGCACGAGTACCCAAATCCGCCCCTGAGCGACGTTGTAGTCGGCAAGCAGCCGCTCCCACGGCGATCCGAACAGATAGTGACCACCCAGGAATTCAAATGCGAGCGTCAACACCAACCACAGCAGCCCAATGAACCATGCGTCCCGAACCGTGAGAGGTCGGACCCAAGGCATGAGAACCCAGGCGGCGGCCAGGACCAGTATTGAGAGTAGGAGGGTGCTGACAATGTGCCCAACATGCTCCCCAAAACGGGGGATCAACAGACCCTGGCGAAGCGCACCGTTAAGGATGGCAAGAACGAGGATTCCGATCCAAGCGAGAGCAACTCGAGCAAACATTAGAGGTCTCGCGCGCCGACCGACGGCGTGCGCCTAGTGCGCTGAAGAAAGACAATTTACGCGCGCCGCCAGCTTCGCGCGTGTTAGGCTGCACGGTGAACTGTACCCCACGAACCCGCCGCTGCCTAGGGTGGTGCACGAGGCGTGGGCGAGTTGTTTAGAACTGGTCGGCCAACTGACTGAACAGGCGTAGCCAGGTACAGTCTCCTCGGGGGACAGGCGGGGGACACCCTTTGGAGATCCTCGACATCACCGGCTTCTGAGAGTACGGAGAACCAGGAATCCCCTAGTCACCTCCGTCTACCCCAGCTTCCGGCGGCCATGTATCGCAACCGAACCCGACCTCTGACCGCCTACATCAGTCTTTCTGACTAACCATGGAAATGTTTGCCGTATTGTTTGCCGGTCAGTGCCCGCCGATGGGGTCAAATGTGGCGAGCGAGTGCCAGTGCCGGAGCACAAAACGAGGGGCCCGCACGGGACCCCTCGTCTTTTCAGTCCGCTGCTCTACCAACTGAGCTACCTGGCCCTCAGGGACGTCCATTATAGACACGCGGCCGGCAGACGCCAAGATGTAAGCGCCAAAAAGGGGCGGCTCGATAGCCGCCCCTTAGCGCAGGCTCTAACTTTAGCCACGATGACCAGCGGCACGTATCCGCCCGCCCGCTCGATCGCCGAAACGGTGGAGGATCACTTCCGCCGCCACAGTCGCGGCGGCGCGCACGTGCCCGATGCACGCGCCGTGGAGCGGATCGTGGAGGCGGCGTTTTGGGCAAGCCTGCGGCGCGAAGAGGGCCGCGAGCCCAAGATCTCCCTCGCCTATCTCCCGCCCGCGGCGGCGGGCCAACCGCTCCTGCTCGAGCGCCCGCTTGCACTCGACCCCGCCACGTTGACGCGTCTCGCGCCCGCGGCCGAGCGCCCCGGGATCCACCTCGGCGTGTGGCGCGACGGCGGCGAGCCGTACCTGTGGGGCGCCACCCGCACCCTCCCGCCGTTCTGCTTCGTGCTCGAGGTGGTCGAGCCGGGATTGCTGGTGATCAAGCACCGGCGCGCCGATCGAGATGACGGTGTGGGCAAATTCGGCAACGTCGCCGTGCTCGAGGGTGACCAAGTGAAAATCGTGGACGCCGAGCGGACCCTGGCGTCCCGGTGTCCCGACTTCGTGACGTCGCTGCTCGGGTTCGACGCGCCCGGGGGCGAGGGCCAGAACGTTCTGCTTCAGCTCGCCCTCTCGATGCGGGCGCACGGCCACGGGGGATCGCTGCTGGTCGTGCCGTACGGCGAGGACGACTGGCGGCAGTCCATCTTGTGGCCGGTGCTCTATGCCGTGTCGCCCCCGTTCGCGAAGCTGGGCGAGCTGGCGCGGGCGGCGGCGGGGGACGGGGCGTGGCGCGAAGCATTTCGCCTGGCAATCGACGCGGTGGGCGGGCTCACGGCGGTGGACGGGGCGACCGTGTTGAGCGATCGGTGGGAGGTGCTCGCATTCGGCGCCAAGATCGGGCGTCGCGCGGGGAGCGTTCCGGTGGAGCGGCTGCTCGTGACGGAGCCGATCGTGGGGCGGGCGCCGGTCGCCGCCCATCCGGCGGAGCTGGGCGGGACGCGCCATCTGTCGGCGGCGCAGTTCGTGCACGAGCAGCGGGATGCGCTTGCGCTCGTGGCGTCACAGGACGGTCATTTCACCGTGTTCTCGTGGGCCGAGTCCGAGGGGATGGTGCACGCCTACCGGGTGGAGACGCTGCTGTTGTAGGTCCGCAGGATGCTGGGCGCGAAAAAGGGGCGGCTCGACGGCCGCCCCCTTGACGTTTCCACCAATGTCCGCGGCGCCTTAGAAGCCGATCAAGGCAAGGATCTCCGCGATCGCCTCGAGGCTCAGGGTGAAGGCATCGAGGAGTACCTGCGTAACCACGTCGACTCCGTAACCCAGATCCTTTAGCATCTTGGCGGCGTCCTGCGCGCTGGTCTGGAATGCTCCCTGTAGTCCCCGAGCAATGCTGGTTGGGTCGAAATTCAGATCGTTGAGGAGTTTCGCGCCGTCGGCGGCGAGCATCTGGAATTCCGCGTGTTCGGCCTGCAGGATGCCGGCAGGGTCGATGCCGATATCCTTGAGGATCTGACCGATGTCACGCGCGACCAGATGGAACTCCACATTGAGCGCGTGCGCGATCGCCGGCGGATCGAACCCGACGTCCCGCAATAGCTGCGCCACATCCGGACCCAGCAGGTGAAACTCGGCGTACAACGCGCCCGCGATGACTTCAGGATGAAACGCGACGTCCTTGAGCACTCGGACGACGTCGCGGATGGTCAATTGATATTCGTTGAACAGCCCTCGGGCGATTGCCGCGGGGTCGGTCGCGAGGTCCTTGAGGATCTGCGCGACCTGGCCAGGCAGCAGTTGGAACTCCATGTGGAGCGCGCGCATGATACCGCCGGGGTCGATGCCCACATCCTTCAGGATCTGGGCGACGTCGCCTGCCACCAGTTGGAATTCCGCGTGTAACGCCCGCGCGATCGTGGTGGGATCGAATAGGAGGTCCTTCAGAATCTGCGCTACCTCCGGTCCGAGGACTTGAAATGCCGTACGCAGACCCCGCGTGATCGCGCTGGGGTCGAATCCAACGTCCTTCATGAGCTGCGCGACGTCCCTCGCGACCAGATGAAACTCCGATTGCAATGCCTGGGCGACGGCGCCGGGGTCGAAGGAGAGGGTCTTAAGGACCTGTGCGACCACCATCCCCGCGACTTGATATTCGAAATGGAGCGCGCGCGCGATGGGCGTCGCGTCGAACCCAATGTCCTTGAGAATCTGCGCCACATCGCCCACGGCCAGCTGAAACTGCATGTGCAGCCCGCGCGCGATTTCCTCTACTGGAAAGCCGACGTCCCTGAGAATCTGCGCCAGTGGACCGACGGTCTCCTGGAAGACCACGCTGAGCGCGCGTGTCACGGCAGTCACGCTGAACCCGACGTCCCGGAGGATGCCGGCTGCCTGCGCTGCCGCCTGCTGATAGGCGCCCTGTAACGCGGCGGCAACGCCGGTCACGTCAAAACCGGCAGTCGTGAGGATCTGCGCGGCCTGGCTCGCCGTGGCGGCGAAGACATCCTTCAACGCCTGGCCGACGTCAGCGCCGGGGTAGGAGTCGCCAAAAAGAACCGTGGCCGTCGCCTGGGCGTCGAGCCCGAAATCGCGTTGCAGGATCACGGCCACCTGTCCCGCCGTGCTGCCCTGGGTGTGCAGCACATGCGCGGTGATCGCCGCATCTGCTTCGATCCGGAATCTGATCGGTAGGATACGGCCGTCCAGCAAGTCGACGTTTTCACCGGTCTGCTCGTTCTGCCCGTCACCATCGCGTGCGCGGACATTGATATCGGCGTAGCCGAGGGTGAGGCCGGCCACGCTGACGCGTATCCGGTAGGTCTGCGTGGGGTCGAGCCGCGTCGCCTTCGTGTTCCAGTTGACGCTGTATCGCTCGGCCTCCCGGTCCAGCCGCAGGCGAGACGACGCAGGGCTGCTCCTCGACGTGAATGTCGCGATCAGCGGAGTCGCACAGGCGCCGGCATCCAGGCGGCAGACGTCGACTGTCAGGAACTCGGTCAGCGTGGGATCGAAGATCCCGTGGAAGGTCGCCTTCGGTGCCAGCGGCGGAAGGAAATAGAAATGAGGACTCCCCGCCGCGAGCGCAGCGTCTCCGATCGCCGACATCTCTGGGCCGACCGCCGGCGGCACGGGGATCCCCGTGATGGGCGATTGGTTGTCGCAGCCAGTCGCGAGTATCAAAACCGCGACGCCGCAGAATGCCATCCGTTTCATGTCGTCCTCCGTGGTTTGTGTTGCAACGTGAGCTCCGGCCGCATACGTTACTCGGCTTGAAACAGCCAGAAGTCAGATAGAAGTCAGCAGGGCTATGCCCTTCAGACTCAGGACCTTCGGCGGGCTCTCGCTCGCTGGCGAGAGCGGTCCGGTCACGGGGGCGGCTGCGCAACGCCGCAAGCTGGCGCTGCTGGCCGTGCTTGCGACGGGGGGGGAGCGCGGTGTGAGCCGCGACCGGCTCCTCACGCTCTTCTGGTCTGAGGGCGCTTCGGAGCGCGCCCGGCATAGTCTCACCCAAGTCCTGTCGGCCCTGCGGCACGAGCTGGGCGCCGAGGATCTCTTCCTCGGCACGACCGACCTCCGCTTGAACCCGGCGCTCGTCGAGAGTGACGTCGCCGAATTCGAAACAGCCCTCGCACGCGGTGAGCTGGAGCGCGGTGTGGCCCTCTACGCGGGCCCCTTCCTCGACGCCGTGCATCTCGACCATGCCCATCAGTCACCGGAGTTCGAGCGGTGGGTTGAAGCGGAGCGTGCCCGCCTGACGGCGCTCGTCGCCGACGGGCTGGAGCGCCTCGCCCTGAGCGCGGCGGAGCGACGCGAGCACCAGCGCGCCGTCGAGTGGTGGCGACGGCTGGCGGCGCTCGACCCCTACAGCGCGCGTTTTGCCACGGGGCTGATGACGGCGCTGGTCACGGTCGGAGACTCGGTAGGGGCGCTGCGACAGGCGCAGATCTACGAGACGCTGCTCCGGGACGACCTCGACATGGCAGCCGATGAAGGAGTGCTGGCGATCGTTCGACGCCTGCGCCGCGGAATGGAGCGCCCTCCCACGCCGCCGCCGCGCCGCGGCGAGGACCCCACACCATCAGTGGTGGAGCCGTCGGCCGCACCGGCGCTCCCCCCTCCGATCTCCCGCTGGCGGTGGGTTCCGCTGGGCCTCGGGCTGGCGACGGCTGCAGCGGTGATCGGTGGCGTGCTACTCACCCGGGCTCACAGCAAGGCAGCGCTCGACCCGAACCTCGTGGCGGTTGCGCCGTTCGACGTCCTCGACCCGCGCTTCGAGTTGTGGCATGAGGGCCTGGTGGACTACCTGTCCAGGAGTCTGGATGGTGCCGGACCGCTCCGGACGGTGTCCCCGACGGTCGTGCTGCAACACTGGAGCGGCCCAGCCGACCCGACATCGGCGGGCGCGCTCGGTCGACGCACCGGTGCGGGGCTCGTCGTTTTCGGACAGGTGGTAGGCGCCGGTGCAGATTCGGTGCGCCTTCGCACCACGGTGCTCGACGCGGCGACAGGTAAGGCACTCACCGAGCCCGAGCGGGCCGACCTCGCGGACCGGATCGATCGGCTGGCCGACTCGTTGACGACCGATGTACTACGCGTTCTGGGTCGAACCGGATCGGCGGCGCACATCACGTTGCCGTCGGTGGCGACCATATCGCTACCCGCGCTCAAGGCCTTTCTCCGAGGAGAACAACTGCTGCGCCGGTTTTCACTGGACTCGGCAATGAAGGCGTACGAGAAGGCGGTCGCGGACGACAGCGGCTTCGCGCTCGCGCTGCGCCGTCTCGGGCTCGTGCGGGGGTGGAGGGGTGAGAACGGCGGTCCGCTCGGCCTCAAAGCGGGGCGCTTCAACCATGGCTTGGCGCCGCGTGACAGCCTGTTGATCGTCGCCGACTCGCTCGAGGCCGCGTCCGACGATTCGGTCGACAGCGCGTATTGGTCCCACCGCGCGCGGAAGTTCGCGGCGCTCGAAGAAGCCAGCCGTCGCTATCCCGATGACCCCGAAGTGTGGTATGAGCTCGGCGAGGCCCGCTTTCACCTCGGATACGTGGTGGGGAGTACGGCACAGCAGACCATCGATGCCTTCAATCGCGCGATGGCGCTCGATGCAGCGTTCGCGCCGGCCTACTTCCATCCTGTGCAATTGGCCCTCGATCGGAACGACACAACGGCCGCGAAGAGGTACATCGAGGGCTACATCGGCTTGACCGCGGATGTGCCCGAAGGAGCGGGAATCCGGCTCGTCCGGCAGCTCATTGACCCGATCCGCGCTAAGTCTCTAGAGCTTCAATCTGACCTCGACACGGCGTCGGCCAACGTCCTGTTCGACGCGTGGCGATCAGTCCAACGGTGGCCGGATGCCAACGAGACCGGGGTGCGACTGCTGCGCATCCTGGCGGCCGGCCGCCGAGGCACCGGAGTCGCCGCGGATACGACGTGGATTCGGTATTTGCTCGTGACGGAGCTGCTCTATCGAGGACACTTGCGAGAGGCGCGGGCGATGGTAGGCTCTCGCTTCAGCGTGCCGTTCGCGGAGCTTGCCGCGATCGGTGTCATTCCCGCAGACTCCGCCGCAGCCGCCTTCCAAGGCTGGCTTCTGGTTGGGGGTCACGGAGTCGTCGCGACCGACCCCCGGTGGGTGACCCGCTGCTACAGTTCGTTTCTCGTCACCGGATGGTGGGCCCGGAGACAGGACACCGTGCCGCTGTTCACCCTCATGCACCGTGGTGACGCTGTTGCGAGATCGACTCGGAGCGTGGTGGCGGGGGGGCTCGTTGATGCGCGTGCCGATGCGAGCTTGGCCCGGGCCGCGCTCGCTCTGGCCCGGCGCGATACGGCCGAAGCGCTGCGTCGGTTCCTCGCGTTTCCGGACTCACTTTGTAGTGGTCACTATGGCTCCCTGTCTCCAAGTCTCGCGCCGCTTCAGATGGCGAGGTTCCAGTTGCTCGCCGCCGCGGGGCGAGACCGCGAGGCAGCGCGTGTTTTTGATCAGCAGGTCACTATCCCCCTGAGCGCCGCCTCCGTCGTGGGAACGCTCGAGCGCGGCCGCATCGCTGAACGCCTGGGTGATCGCGCCGCAGCGTTGCGGACTTACCAATTCGTGGTGGCTGTGTGGCGTAACGCGGATTCTGACCTTCGCTCTTACGTTGACGAGGCCCACGCGGGGCTGGTGCGCCTCGGCGCGGAGCCGCGACGTTGAACAGGGCGCTTTTGCGGCACCTTTTGGATCGAATAGTGCGGGATGGACACGACACTTGACCCAGTGAGGATCACATGCACGCAACGCTGCCCTACACGATCGCGGTCGGGTTCGGGATGATCCTGGTTACGAGCGCTTCAGCGCAGAATCCAAACCCGCCGGGCGTCAATCCCCAACACTATCAATGTTACAACGTGGCCGACCCGCGGCCCGCGACGCCGCGCACGGTGGTGCTGCAGGATCAGTTCGGCCGAACCGAGACGGCCACGGGGAAACCGGTGCTCGTATGCAACCCTGTCTCGAAAAACAGGGAGCAGGTGAGAGACACGGTGACCCACCTCGTCTGCTACGAGATCCGCGCCCGCAGAGTCCCGCGGCACCAGGTGCAGGTGGTGAACCAGTTCGGCATCGATACGCTGCCGGTCGACGCGGCCCGCGTGCTCTGTCTGCCATCGACAAAACGGATCGTGCGCTAGCGAACGCCTAGGCGCGAAAAGGGGCGGCTCGACGGCCGCCCCTTAACGTTGCTACGAATGCCCCCCCGGTCGCCGCCTACGGCTTCACCGGGCACGACCCCACGCAGTCCCCCACCTGCCCCGGACCGCCCGTGAGCGTCCCCGTCGCCGACGTCTCGTCCGCCAACGTGATCTTGAGCTTCCCAACGGACGTCGTCACGCGGCGCAGCACGCGACCCGTCGCTGGATCTTTAATCTCCCGCCCCGGCCGCGTCACGGCATACTCGGTGCCGACCCGCACGCCGTTCGTCGTCCCGACGTTGATGATCAGCTCGCTGCCCGCGACGTCGGCTACGAGGCCGGAGATCGCGGCCACCGTTTCCTGAATCTTGGGCGCCGCGCCGACGAGCTCGGTGACGAGACTGTCCACCGCAAGGCGCGTCGCTTCGCCGAGAATCGTGCCCCCGAAGTTCGAGCTCGACATGTCAAACGCGCCACCCGCCGCCACCCCGCCCACTGCGGCGCCGCCCACCAGCGTCGCGCCCGAGCGCTTCGATTCGCCGAAGCCCGTCGCCACGCCCAGAATCTCGGCGGTCTTGATGTCGATGATCCGCGCGTCGATCCCCACCACCGCTTTGGCCGAGCGCCGCCCGATCCCACCGAGGCCGACGCCGCCCACGCGCACCCCACCGCCTACGCCCATCTTCTTGTCGTCGCGGCCGAACTGCGTGACCGATCCGATGATGATCGCGTCCACGCCCAGCAGCCGGCCCAGCTGCGCCGCGGTCGAGGCGTCGGCGCGGCCACTCTGCTGGAAGTTCTGCTCGTGCAGGATGCGATCGAGCTGCTTGCGCTCGATCACCGAATACGTGCCGTTGCGCACCATCTGGGTCACGAGCATGTCGGCAATGCCCCTGCCGATGTCCTGGTCGGACCCCCAGATGTCGGCCACGTAGCTGCGGACCGTGGCATAGTCGAAATCGAGCACGGCGACGCGCTTGCGCGCTGGGGTCTGGGCCAATACTGGGGACGTGGGGGCGGCTAGGACAGCCAGGCAAGCAATCAGCGCAAGACGCTTCATGGCAACGGCTCCTGGTTAGGCGGGGGACGGAGAAAATACCCGCCCGCCCGGCGCTCGCAACTCGGCTTCGATGGCCTCAAAATCGCGGGCCACGCGGTCCCAGTTGAAATGGCGCTCCACGGCGCGGCGTCCGGCATTCCCGAGCCGCCGCCGCAGCGGCTCGTCCCCAAGCAGGCGGTTCAATCCGGCCGCCACCGCCGCAGGGTCGTAGGGATCGACGAGAATGCCGGTCTCACCGTCGCGCACCGCGTCGGGTAACCCCGCCTCCCGGCCGGCCAGGACGGCAAGCCCCGAGGCCGACGCTTCGACGGCGGCAATGCCGAACCCCTCTACGAGCAGGTCGTGGCGCCGGGACGCGAGCGCGAATACATCGGCGCTGTTGTAGAGCGCCGGGAGATCGCTCTCCGGCACGAACCCGAGGAAGTGCACCGCGTCTCCCAACCCCAACTCGGCCACGAGCTGCTCGAGGTACGGGCGGCACGCCCCCACCCCCGCGATCGCATACCGCACTCCGGGGTGCGCCGCGCGCACCGCCGGCAGCGCCCGGATGACCGTATCGAATCCCTTGTGCCAATCGAGCCGCGCGACGGTGAGGATCCACGGGCCTCCCTCGATGCCGTATGCGCGCTTGATCGCAGCGGTGGGCACGCCCGCGTGGAACTGCTCGGGATCTGTGCCGAGCGGCACCGTGCGGACTCGCTCGGCAAGACGAGCGAGTCCATGCTCTGAAAGAATTCGCCGCGTGTACTCGGCGGTCCACTGGCTGATGGCGACGAAGACTGACGCCCCCTCGAGCAGCCACCGGCCGGTCCACCCCTTCAACCGGGAGCGCCGCAGCTTCTGGTCCAAGAGCAGCAGCTCGGCGCCGTAGGTGATGATCCCGTAGGGAATGCCATAGCGGGCGTGCAACCACCGGGCGGGATAGGCTGCCGGTTTCAGCTCCGCGCACCAGGTGAACCCCGGCCGGTGCCGGCGCGCCAGCCGGTCGGCGCGATGCGTCCAGCGGACCAGTCCGTTCACCGTCCGCAGTCGCTCTGCCCGCACCGGCACGCGGTCGATTGTCTGCAGGAAGTCTCGGTCGCTGGCGGCGCTCTCCGCGTACGCGCCGGTCGAGACGATCATCGAATAAGGAGGATAGCGCCGCGCCAGCTCGCCCATCATCCGCGCGATGCCGCCTTCATGCGGTGGGAAGTTGAACGCGAGCAGCAGGCTGGGTGACGGCTCCTCCGTCATCTCTGCATCGCCCCGCGGCGCTCCATCGCTTCACGATACACGGCCTCGGTGCGCTCCACCATGCGGTCGAGCGAGTGCTCCCGCCGCACCAGCTCGCGGCCCGCGCTTCCGACCCGCGCCGCGAACGCCGGATCGCCGAGCATCCGCTCGAGCGCCGCGGCCCACGCCTGCGGGTCGAGCGGCGGAACGAGTAGTCCCGTCTCGCCCGATATGATGAGATCGGGGTTCCCGCCCGCTCGCGACGCGACGACAGGAAGGCCCAGCGCCATCCCCTCGAGCAGCGCGAGCGAGAGTCCTTCGATGCGGGAAGGCAGCGCGGCGATCGTCGCCAACCGGTAAAACGCCAGGGGCACGTCGGTGAACGGCACGTACACGACGCGGTGGCGGGGCGGCACTGTCACGGCGCGCAGCTGCGCATCGGGCTCGATGCCCACGCACGCCACGACCACGGGGCGCTCGACCGCCCTGAGCGCCGCGAGCAGGATGTGCTGATCCTTGCGCCGCGCGAGGACGACAATGAGGGGACGCCCCGCCAGGTCACCCAGCGCTGCCGTCGCTCGTGACATCGCCGCGGCGGACGGCGCCGCATCCACCCGCGCGAAATCGATGCCGTTCGGCACCACGCGCAGGCGCGCGCCGGGATACAGTCGCCGCCGTAGCCCGCGCGCTACCGCGTGGCTCACCGCGATCGTCCGGTCGGCCGACAGGCCGATGGCGATCAACTCGGGTGGCGACGTGAGCGGCATGGTCTGGCGCGTGACGACGAACGGCTGCGGCAATCGGTGACGCCACCGCAGCCACGTGAGCGCCCGGCGATCGCGGCTGTCATGGCTGTTGACGAGATCCACCTGCTCGTCGGCGATGATGCGAGCGAGCGTCCCCGCGAGCGGGCCGAGCCGCCGGAAGTCCAGCGGCACGACGTGCAACCCCGCGTTGTGAGCCAGTTGGGCGAGCACGCTGTCCGGCCGGCAACCGACCAACACCCGATGCCCCCGTTGGGCGAGCCGGGTGCTCAGGCTGTCGATCATGAACGTGGAGCCGGCCTGGTGCCCCGCGTGCGTGACCTGGAGGATGGTGAGCGGACGATCGGCGACGGCCACTACTGAATCTTAATGACGTACCGCCCGGCGGTCTCCGCAGGCGCGGTGGCGGACACAGCCGATCCAATCTTTTCGAACAGCACGCGCCCCGCCACCAGGATCCGCACATGGGCCGCCTGCCGCGGGACGACGATATCGTAACTCGCCTCGCTCCCGCGGTTATGCACGATCACGCCATCCGGATGGACGCGATACGTCACGGACGCGGTGGGATCGATCAAGACCTCGGCGGTGTCGGCCAGCGACACATGCAGGGCCCCCGTCGCTTGCGACGCGTCGAACGCGATTTCCGCCAAAGGTCCGGGGACGAATGCGATGCCGGCTTGGCCGCGGCCTGAGGGATTGGGGGGGACGGGTGGTGTGGGGTGTACGACGGCTCGGATGCGCGCGACGAGCGCCTGCACGTATGGGCGTCCGACGGTTGCGCCAGCCACTGTGGCAACGAACAACGCCAGCGCGGCGGCGATGGCGCCCCACCGCAGCCGCGGGCGGCGCGCGCGCCGCATGATCGTGTCGATGCGGAGCGCGGCTGGGGGCTCCGCAGCCGGCAGCAGATTCAACAGCGCGCGCGTCTCCTGCAGCTCGGCCTCGAGTTCCGACAGGCGCGCGCGGCACACCGCACACGCACTCGCGTGCTGCTCCACCTCCTGGGTTCGCGCTGCGGGCAGCTCGTCATCGAGCAGCGCGCGGAGATCCCCGTCAGCTGGATGTGCCGAAGAGCTCATGGTATGCCTTGCGAAACGCCTCGCCGGCCCGGGCCAGCATGGTGCCGACGCTGCTGGGAGTCAGATCGAGAGCGTCCGCGATCTCCCGATAGCGATATCCCTCGTGACGCAATAACAACAGCTGCCGATCCCGCAGCGGCAGCCGTGCCAGCGCCTGCCGCACGCTCTCGATACGCTCGCCCGCGAGAACCGCGGCATCGGCCGGCGGGGCCTCGCCGCCGAGAGGCAGATCGGAGCTCCGCGAGAGGGTGAGCCGCTGTCGCCGCGCAACGCCGCGCCGGTCGTCGCGCAGGAGATTGTTCGCGACCGTCACGAGCCACGCCGGTGGATCGTCCGGCATGCTGGCGCGTCGATACAACCTCACGAAACACTCCTGCACGATGTCCTCCGCCATTGCCGGGTCGCCGCTGACGCGGCTGATGTAGCGGCACAGCGGCGCGGACCGTTCCGCGAACAGGGCCGCAAACTCGTGGTCGAACGGCTTACCGCTCATGGCCGGCGTGCAAAGGACCGCGCGAGGGCGGTCCTTTGTGCCGAGCTCACCGCAACCGACCCGCTAGCGCGCGAGATACCACCTCACCCGCAGCGAGAGAGTACGCGAGAGCAGGAACACCGGCTGCTGGCCGTCGGGGGCCGCGACGAACGCGAGTGCATTGCGGCGATTGAAGAGATTCGCGACGGTCAGCGACGTGCTGATCCGCGGCGCGCCGTCCCCTCCCCGGGGCCTCCACCAGCTCTTGGACAACCCGAGGTCCACGCGCGCGTACCCCGGGAGTTGGGCCCCGTTAGGTATGCCCGCGAGAGCCTCGGGAGTCCCCGCCAGCTCGCCGGTGCCGCGCAGCCCAGCGGATTCCAGCTGCATGCCGTCTTGGAGAAACGTGGTCGCCCGCCCCGCACCGGCCCACAGCGCGAGCCGCACCGCCATGCTATGCGGGAGCTGGTACCCCAGGCCGACCGCCAGCCGGCCCCGCGCGTCGCCCGTCCGATAGCGCATCGCTCCGGCAGTCCGGTACGAGCCCAGCAGACCGACTTGGACGCGCAGGTCGAGCCGGTCGGCGGGGTAGGTCAGGATCGCATCTCCGCCCCAAACGGATCCACGCCCCACAGGGACGACCGCATCCGCAAATGGATGCTGCGTGGCGAGCGGGGTGAGCGCCAACCCCGACAGCCACCGCGTGTAGCCGTCGAGCTGGATCGTGGTGCGCGCACCCAGCCGGGTGCTGATCGTTCCGGTGAGCTGGTCAGATCTTGCGGGGGGCAGTCCCCCCGAACCCGCCGCGATAGGAAAGTCCGCGCCGATCAATGCATCCACCACGGACTCCTCGTTCCGGGCCGACTGGACGTACTGATGAAGGCGCGCATACCCGAGCGATACGGACGCCCGGGGCGAGAGCGCGACCCGCGTCCACACGCGCGGCTCGACGTATAGACCCCAGGTCGGGGTGGCACTGAGCCGCACCCCCGTTGATAGAGTCCATGACTGGGCAGGCGTCCACCGCTGGGCCGCGAATACTGCCGCCACGACGGGAGCGGCGTTCAAGACGAGGGTCGGACTGCTGGCGTGTTGCACCTGATAGGCGGTCGCGATACGCGAGATGCTCAGACCCGCCTCCGTCTGTCCGCTCGCATACTCGGCGCTGGCGCCGATGTCGCGCAGGCTAGAGGCAGCACTCAGCGCTCCCCATACGGACTCTCCCGTGACCTCGCTATACCACACACGCGCCTGTGCCCTGCGGGCCTCACCGAGCGAATCGGTCCAGACGACGCCGCCCAGGGAGCCCGTCGCGGCAAACGCGTTCTGCGGCGATCCGGGTGCAGCGGAGTCCGCCTCCGCCATTTCTGCCTGCGCCGGGAATGCGAGCTGATGGTTGCTGCCGACGTAGTAGAAATCGAACCTGCCGCGCGGCGCCGGCAGCGAGAGGTGTCCGAACACATCGCCGAATCCGTTCGCGCTCTCTCCGGTTTGGTCCGCTTGGCTCCATACCGATCGGTACGTCCGCCTGCCGCTCAAGAAGAGCGTCGCGCCCCGCAGTGCTCCCCCCAGCGGCGTGCCCACGGCCTGCTCGACCATTGTGGGATCGACGCTGCCTTCGGCGCTCCGATGGCCGCCGATCTGCGGCTGCAAGACAATCGTGCTCGACAGCGCGCCGCCGTAGCGGGCCGGCGGCACTGCCGTGTGGACGTCCACTGCCGTGACCGCGCTGCTCGGCAACATTCCCAGCGTGCCCGCGGGCGGGCGCGGTCCACGCCAGGGCAGTCCATCGAGGAGGATCAAGTTCTCGTCGCCGGACCCTCCGCGCACGCGGAGCGACGGGGCCAGCTCCTCGCGGCCGTTGACAAACGGGGCCGCCGCAAGCGCGGCAAACACATCCGCCTCGCCGACGAGCGGATTGCGACGCGCCGATGTCTGCGTCAGGGCGACCCGACCGATCTCTACAGAGTCCGTGAGCGGAGGAGGTGCTGGGGAATCGAACGGGAGGACGGCCACGGGCGCGAGGGCGACAGCCGCCGGTGCGAGGTCCACATCCACGCCCGCCCCGCCGCCATCCCCCACCATGACGTCTACGGTCAAGGGCTGGAAACCGAGTCGCTCGAACCGCAGCGCGAGACGGTCCCCCCGCAGATTGTGGAGCACGTAGCGTCCGGCGAAATCCGTGAGGACAACCTCGACGTGCCCGCGTACGCTCACCTGCACGCCCGGGATGCCCTCACCGACTCCGGCTACACGCACGGTGCCGTGCAGCGAATCCCCCGGTGCATGGATGAGTGCAGCAGCTGCGAGCAGCGTCAAAGCAATCATCTCACCCGCCTCGTGAAGGCCAAATTGCCACCGCTGGTCGCGCGGTCGCAACTAGGAATGTACTTTCTCCGGTCATGGCTTCCCACTCCCCTCAGGCATTCCCGAATGTGACGGTGCTCACGCACCCGCTGATCCAGCACAAGCTCACGATCCTGCGGGACAAGCACACCAGCACACGCGATTTCAAGCAGCTGGTGAACGAGATCGCCATGCTCATGGCCTACGAGGTGACCAAAGACCTGCCCCTGGAACCGGTCGAGATCGAAACGCCCCTCGAGAAGACTTCCGGCAGCCAAGTAGCCGGAAAAAAGCTCACGCTGGTACCCATCCTGCGCGCTGGGCTGGGCATGGTCGAGGGAATTTCCCAGCTCATCCCGTCCGCCCGCGTCGGACATATCGGGTTGTACCGCAACCACGACACACTCCAGCCCGTGGACTATTACTTCAAGATTCCCTCCGGCGAGGCAGACCGGGCGTTCTTCCTGCTCGACCCGATGCTCGCGACCGGGGGCTCCGCGGTCGCCGCGGTCAGCGCCCTGGCTCGCGCCGGCGCTCCACTCCACCGCATCCGCTTCATGTGCCTGGTCTCCGCCCCCGAGGGGGTGCGCGCCATGTTCGAAGCGCATCCCACCGTCCCAGTCTATACCGCCGCAGTTGACCGCGAGCTCAACGCCAAGGGTTACATCCTCCCGGGCCTGGGGGACGCCGGCGACCGCCTGTTTGGCACCCGCTAGGGCCTGCCCACGTAACCCTCTTGGCTTCCCCCGTGTCACAACAGTAGTTACGAGCATAGCCCGTCACCTCGGAGCTTCGTGGACGAACGAGAGCTGATTACCCGCGTCCGCGCCGGGGATGGCGCCGCCGAGCGGGCGTTGTATGACGCCCACGTGGATCGCGTGTACCGGCTGGCGTACCGTCTTGCGGGAGACGACGCGCTCGCGCAGGACTTCACCCAGGAGACGTTCATCCGGGCGTTCGGCAAACTCGACACGTTTCGCGGCGACTCGGCCTTCTCGACGTGGCTGCACACGATCACCACGACCGTGGTCCTGAACGGGCTGCGCAAGGTGAAGCGGTTTCATCAGCGGGAGACGAATATCGACGCTGCGCATGCCGTGGGCGTGACGCGGCGCGAGGCCGAGCCAGACTTGAAGGCACGGCTCAAGCAGGCAATCGACGCGCTGCCGACGGGTTACCGGACCGTGTTTCTGATGCACGACGTGGAGGGCTACACGCACGAGGAGATCGGCGTCGCATTGGGCGTCGAGACGGGCACCTCGAAAGCACAACTGTCCCGGGCGCGCGCCAAATTGCGCGTGGCCCTGGCGGACTTCGCAGGAGAATGGACGACATGATGCACGATCACGAAGATCCCAAGTTCGACACATGGCTGAAGGGCCAGGCGGAGTCCTACCACACGCCTTCCCCCACTCCCCGCGAGGAGATGTGGCAGCGCATCGTCGCGGAGCGGCGTCGCCGCTCCGAGCGCGTCGTCGAGCTCCGGCCCTGGCTGCGGTGGACACTCGCTGCCGCCGCCGTCCTGGCGATCGGCATCGGGATCGGTCGCTGGACCGCCCACCAGCCGCGGCCCGTGAACGGGACTCCGATCGCCACCAATGACGCCGCCGCCAATCCGGACTTCGTCTACCAGGTCGCGGCCACCCAGTATCTCTCCCGCACCGAAGCCTTCCTCACCGGCTTCCGGGCGGATCTCCGTAGCGGGACCAACAACGCGCGGCTTGCGAGTCAGGCGCGCGATCTCTTGAACACGACGCGTTTGATGCTCGACTCCCCGGCGGCCAACGACCCGCGTATGCGCGCGCTGCTCGAAGACTTGGAGCTCGTGCTGGTGCAGATCTCGCAGCTGCAAGCCCTTCCCGGGCGCGGCGTGCACGACACCGACCTCATCACCCAAGGCATGGACAAATCGAACGTGTTGCCCAAGCTGCGCTCGGCCATTCCCGCCGGGCCCGTACCGGTGCGCACTGAAGGAGCCTCATAATGCTGCTCGCGCTTTTGCTGGCCGTGACCGTTGCCCAGAACCCCGTCGTGCCGAAGCGCACTCGGCCGGCGGTGGCGATCGCTCCGCTAGCCGTCTCCGTCTCGGCGCTCGTGATGGCCGGACAACAGATCGCGGCTGCGCTCGCCCCCCTCGCCAACCTGGCAGACATCGATGTGACTCTGACAGTGCCGCCGGACTCCTGGGACCAGCAGGACCCTGCCGATTCGTTGTACCGCGCAGCGCGGCAGGCGTTGAACAACAATCAGTACACCCGCGCCGCCGAGCTCTTCCGAGCCGTGCGCGAGCGGTACCCCCGCTCGACGAATGCCCCCAACGCGTATTACTGGGAAGCATTCGCACTCTACCGGACTGGGTCAGATGACGCGCTCCGCGCCGCCCGTACGGCGCTCCGCACCCAGGCTCAGAAGTACCCCAGGGCGTCCACGCGCCGCGATGCCGAGGTGTTGTTGCGCCGCATTCAGGGCGTGCTCGCGCAGCGGGGTGACGCCGCGGCGGCTCAGGCGATCTCGGAAGAGGTCGACGCGATGGCGCCACCCGAGCCTCCAGAGCCGCCGGAAGCGCCGGAAGCGCCGGAAGCGCCCGAACCGCCGGAGGCGCCGGAACCGCCGGTGCCGCCGCGGCCGCCCAAGTACCGCACCGATCGCTATCACCAGCACGGGGGATCCTGCAACGACGAAGACGACATCCGCGCCGCTGCGTTGAACGCGATGCTCCAGATGGACGCCGACCGCGCCGTGCCGATCCTCAAGAGCGTACTGGCACGGCGCGACACGGGCTCCACATGCCTGCGGCGCAAGGCCGTGTTCCTCGTCTCGCAAAAGCGCAGTCCCGAGACCGCGCGGATCCTGCTCGACGCCGTGCGCTCCGATCCCGATCAGGAAGTCCGCGAGCAGGCCGTCTTCTGGCTCTCGCAGGTGCCGGGCGATGAGACCGTCGCCGCCCTCGACTCGATCCTGCGCGGCTCCCGCGATCCCGACGTCCAGGACAAGGCGATCTTCGCCCTGTCGCAGCATCGCAGCGAGCGGGCGGGCGCGATTCTGCGCGCCTACGCCGAGCGACGCGACGCGCCGAGTGAGCTGCGAGAAAAGGCGATCTTCTGGCTGGGCCAACACCGGTCCGCCGACAATGCGCAGTTCCTGCGCACGCTCTTCGCGAAGCTGGAAAACGACGATCTCAAGGAGAAGGTGCTGTTCTCGCTCTCCCAGATGGGCGGCGCCGACAACTATCGCTGGCTGATGGACATCGCGCTGAACCCGAACGAGAACATCGAGATCCGCAAGAAGGCGCTGTTCTGGGCCGGCCAGGGACGTAACGTCGACATCGCCGACCTCGTGCGTCTCTACGACAGCATGAAGGACCGCGAGATGCGGGAGCAGTTGATCTTCGTGTACTCCCAGCGGCGCGACCCCGCCGCGCTCGACAAGCTGTTCGACATCGGGAAGAACGACCCCGACCGCGAGCTCCGCAAGAAGGCGATCTTCTGGATCGGCCAGTCGCGCGACCCGCGGGCGGCGCAGTTCCTCCAGGAGCTGATCAACCAATGATCGCGCTCATACTGGCCTTAGTCCTCGTCCAGCAGCAACCTCCCCTGGCACGGCGCGTGGCCGCCACATCGGATGGGACGGTGCGGTTCAGCTTCGCCGCTCGGCCGGGTGTGTACGGCAATGGCCGCAACATCATCAGCTGGGATTGCCGCAACGGGAACTGCCGCAGCCGCCAGGTCGAGGGCAACTACTCCGATCGCGACGGCGACGACTGGGGATCCGCCTGCGACTCTGGCCCGGTCCGCGTCGCGCTCACCGTGCGCGGCGGCACCGTCACCGACCTCCGCACGTACGTGGGCGGCGAGTGGCGGACTACCGGAGGCGGCACCGACCTCGGCACCGTCGGCGCTCGCGAGGCGGCGACGTATTTGCTCGGGCTCGCGGCGAGCGATTCGATCGGGAGCCGCGCTGCCGAGCGGGCTGTCTTCCCGGCGATGCTCGCCGACAGCGTGACGCTCTGGCCTGACCTTCTGAAGATGGCGCGCGATACGCGCGTTTCGCGCCGCGTCCGGCGCTCGGCCGTCTTCTGGGTCGGGCAAGCGGCGGGTGACGCTGCGACGCGCGGACTCACGGAGCTGGTGGACGACAATGGCGCCGACCGCGAAGTGCGCGAGACGGCGGTCTTCGCCCTCTCGCAGCGCCCCAAAGACGAGGGCGTGCCGGCATTGATCAGGATCGCCCGAGAGAACCGCAGCCCCGAGCTCCGCCGCAAGGCAATTTTCTGGCTGGGTCAGTCGGACGACCCGCGCGCGCTCAGTCTGTTCGAGGAGTTGCTGACCCGGCCCTGAGTATCTTGTGGCATGCCGTTTTGGACCGGTCGGCGTGCCCTCACTGCGATCGTCATGCTCCTCGTCCTGGCCGTGCTTGGCTGGGCGGCGATCGTGCTCGACGTCGCCGTCCACGCCGCGCGTGACCAGGCAACCACGGCGGACGCCATCGTCGTGCTCGGCGCCGCCCAGTATAACGGCCGGCCATCGCCCGTATTCCGCGCCCGGCTCGACCACGCCGCGACCCTGTACCAGCGGGGCCTGGCGCCCGTCGTCCTGGTGACAGGCGGCGTCGGCGCGCGCGATACGCTCAACGAGGCGAACGTAGGGCGCGACTATCTCGCGCGGTTGGGCCTGCCGGCCGATGTTCTGGTCCCGCTCCCCGCGGGCGACGACACCTACGCCTCGCTCGCCCAAGTGAAGCGCTGGTTCGCCGGACGGGGCAGCCGCCGCGTGCTACTCGTGAGCGATGGCTTTCACATGCTGCGGCTCCTGATCATCGCCCAACGGCTCGGGCTCGTGCCTTACACCTCGCCGGCCACGGGCTCCCCCATCCACTCCAACGTGCGCCGCAACACCGGGTACCTGTTTGCCGAGGGGTTCAAGGTGCCGTTCACCTGGTTGTTCCAGCATTAAGTAAGGAGGGAGTCGCCGATGCAGCTCGCGAGCAAACGGATCCACACCGGGAAGGTCATCACGCTCGATGTGGACACCGTGCGGTTTCCCGACGGCTCAACAGGGGAGCTGGAGATTGTGCGGCACCCCGGCGCTGCCGCGGTTATCCCCTTTGCCTCCGATCCCCACGGCGGCGATCCCACCGTGTTGTTGATCAAGCAGTACCGTTATGCGGCCAACGGCCACCTGATCGAGATCCCGGCCGGCAGGCTGGACCCCGGGGAGGAGCCGATCGCATGCGCCCGGAGGGAGTTGCTCGAGGAAGTCGGTGTCACGGCAGGGCGGGTCGAGCGTCTTACTACTATATGGACGACTCCCGGGTTCACCGACGAGCGGATACACCTGTTTTGGGCGGCCGACCTGACTACCGGGGCCCATGCCCGCGAGCCCGACGAGTTCATCGAGGTCGTTCCGAGGCCCTTGTCCGAGGCCCTGGCGCTTGTGCGTGACGGCGTGATCTGCGACGCAAAGACTGTGGTGGGAATCCTTTACATGGCGGGGTTCATCCTAGGGCATTAGTCCCTTCCGCCCTTCGGATCTAGCCCAAATGTGGACTTGCGCTGTCCCACGGGCGGGACAATATTTTCCATTCGCCGGAGCGGAAAATTCGTAACATGATGTCAGTCAATCGCTTACGCAATAGGCTGGGCAGGCACGCTTCGTGCGATCTGTCTAACGAGCAGGGCAGAGCAAGGTTCTCGGTGTTTCCGTCAGAAACGCAGGGGTAACCATGCGGGCAACGTTGAAGCCTACCACGCCAATCGTCTCACCCCCTGAGTCGCCGCGCGCGCTACAGCGTGAGGCGCTACACGATCTCGACGATGGTCAGGTCGTGATGCGCCACCTGGCCGGCGAGCCCCAAGCATTCGGCACTCTCGTAGACCGTTATCAGACGCGGCTGTTGAACTTCGTGAACCGGACGATCGGAGACCGGGAGCGCGCCGAAGACTTGGTACAGGAAGTCTTCATTCGCGTGTTCCGCCATCTGCATCGCTTCGACCAGACGAAGAAGTTCTCGACCTGGATTTACACGATCGCGTCGAATCTGGCCAAGAACGAGCTGCGCAACCGCAGCCGCAATCCGCTGGTGTTGTTCCAGACGATCAAGAAGAACTGGGAAGCCGACCACCGGCCGCTGCAGTTCGAGGACACGACCGCCCGGCCCGACGACCTGTATCGGAAGCGGTTCCTGAAAGACGCCGTGGACCAGTGCGTCCACCGGCTGCCTGAGCATCACCGGGAGGTCTTCGTGCTCCGAGAGCTCGAGGGGAAGAGCTATCAGGAAATCGCCGAGATCACGGGGTGCAATCTGGGGACGGTGAAAAGCCGCCTGAATCGAGCACGAAACAGCTTCGCCCAGCTCATCGGCCCCATCCTCGTCTAGTCATACTTCGCTGTTCACTTGCCCGGCCGCGGAACTCCCCGTGGCCGGGACGGTACCATCCCCCCGTCATGCTGTGTAAAGAGCTACTCGAAAGGCACACTGAATTCCGGGACGGGTTGATCACCGCTCCACGGGACCTGCGGCGTTTCGCCCGCCACCTGGCCCACTGCCCCACCTGCCGCCGCTACGACGCGGCGGTGCGCCGCGGCGTCCAGGCATTGCACGCATCTGTGTCCATTACGCCGTCGCCCGACTTCCGGGAACGGCTCGACGCGCGGCTCGCCGTGGAGCAGAGGAAACGGCCAACAGTACCAGCGCGCGCGGGCGTGTCGGCGGCGATGCTGGTGCTCGCCGCCCTGGCGCTGCTTGTCCTCGAGGTTGGCCGCCGTCCCCGCATCGCACGCGCGCCGGTGCTGCCGCCCGCGGCGTTCCCAAAACCCGTGGCGAATCCCGGCCCCCCCTTCGTCTCGTTTCAGGATCCTCGCGCCAGCGTCGTCAACGGCAATCCGTATCCCTACGGCACGGCGCTCGTGCAGCCGGCCGCAATCCACATCGAGCCCGCCTCCGCGGGCCGCTAGCGGCTTTTCGACCTTTCTCCGGGCCCGAGCGGGCGGTAACTTCCGGCCTGTATGGCGGCGCTCACCCTCGATGCGCTCCTTCGTAGCCTCAAGAAGGGCGCTCCAGACCCCGTTTATCTCCTGCACGGTGACGAGGATGTCCTCAAGAACGAGGCTATCCGGACCATTGTGGAGGGGGCTGTGGAGCTTACCGCCCGCGATTTCAACCTCGATAGCCGTTATGCCGCCGACTTGAGTCCCGAGACGTTCAACGCCCTCGTGAACACGCCGCCCATGCTTGCCGAGCGGCGCGCGGTCGTGGTCCGGGGCGTCGAGCAGCTCGGGAAACGCAAGTCGAAGCTCCGGGACGAAGTGATCCATTACCTGTCGGCGCCTAATCCCACGACAGTGCTCGTCCTCGTGGTCGCCGCGGGTGAGGACCTCGATGCCGAGCTGGCGCGCAACGCGACAGCGGTAGCGGTCGCGCCTTTAGCCGCGGAGCGGGTGCCGCGTTGGCTGAGCCACCACGCCGCCGAGCTCGGGCTGACGCTCGCGCCCGACGCCGTGGAACTGTTGGTTGCTGCCGTAGGCAACGACCTCAGCACCCTCGCTCGCGAACTGGAAAAGCTCGCGGCCCTCACGGGTGGAGGGGGGAGCCGCCCCGCGACGGCCGACGACGTGACGGCCCTCGTGGGCGTGCGCCGCGGGGAAACGGTGCATGACCTGGTGGACGCGGCGCTGGAACGGCGCGCCGGGCACGCCGCCCACCTCGTCGAGCCGGTGCTCGAGCAGGCGGGCATGAGCGGCGTCAAGATCGTCACGCTGCTCGGTACGCACCTCGTCGGCACCGCGCTCGCGCGGGCTGAGCGGGATCGCGGCAGCAGCGCGCGCCTCGAGGACACGGTCTTCCGCCAGCTGCTCGCCGCGCGGCCATACGGGCTCCGCGGCTATAAAGAGGAAGCAGCCCGGTGGAGCAGGTGGAGCGCGAGCTGGACCGCGGGGGAGCTCGCACACGCGCTGCGCGCCGCGCTCGCCGCCGACCGCGCTCTCAAGACACCAACAGTGACCAATGATCGGGGAATCGTGACGCAGCTGGTGCTGGGATTCGCCGCGACGAAACAGGAGGCGGCATGAGGGGGCGACGGCCGGTACTCCTCGCCCTGACCCTATTGGCCGTCGGGCCGTCCGGCCGTCTGGCTGCCCAGACCGACGCCCGCCTCGTCGAAGCACTCCGCCTCGCCCAATCCGGCCAGGTCGATTCCGCACGCGCGATCGTGCGGCGCCTGCTCGTGCGGCTGTCGCCCGCGGACTCGGTCTATCCCGAAGCGCTGCTTGCGGCCGCGAAGATCGCTCCCGATGCCCAGACCGTGGCCACCAACCTGAACCGCATCGTCGTGGAGTACGGCTCGGGCCCGTGGGCCGATGATGCGCTACTGCTGCTCACGCAACTCTATTTCGCCCAGCACGACCCCGTGCAGACGACGCAGGCCGCCGAGCGGCTGAACCGCGACTATCCCGATTCGCCGCTCCGCGCCCGCGCCGGTTTTTCCGCCGCCCGTGCGTATTTTGAGCTCAAGAACGACGCCCGCGGCTGCGAGCTGATTCAGCAGGCGCTCGCCGGTGCGGGCGACGACGTGGAATTCAAGAATCAGGTCAACTTCTACGCCGCGCGCTGTAGCGCCACGGCATCGACGCCCCCTGCTCCCGCCCCTGCTCCATCCTCGGACAGCACCGGCACCAAACCCCCGCCTACTGGGGGGCCGCGGGGCTACGCTGTTCAGGTTCTCGCCGTTAAGAGCGCCGCGCAGGTTGATGACATGCTCACCCGGCTGCGGGTGATGGGCTTCGACGCGCGCGTCGTCCGCGACACGACCGGCTTCTTCAAAGTGCGGGTGGGTCCTTTCGCGACGCGCGACGAGGCGCAGCGGGCGCAGCGGCGGTTGCGGACCAAGGTCGGCGGCCATCCCTTCGTGGTGGAGGAGCCGTGACGGAGCGGATTGCGGCCGGCACAGAGACGCCGCTCATGCAGCAATACCGCGATCTCAAGGCACGTCATCCGCACGCCATTCTGTTTTTCCGGATGGGCGACTTCTATGAGATGTTCGAGGACGACGCCAAGCTCGCCGCGCGCGAGCTGGGACTCACGCTCACCTCGCGCAACAACGGCGGCGCGGCGGAAGTCCCGCTCGCGGGGGTTCCCGTCAAGGCGGCCACCGAGTACCTGCGCCGCCTGATCGCCAAGGGGCACCGCGTGGCGATTTGTGAGCAGATTGAAGACCCAAAGCTTGCCAAAGGCGTCGTGCGCCGGGCCGTGGTCGAGACGATCACGCCGGGCACGGTGCTCACCGATGACTGGCTCGTACGGAACCGCAACAACTACATCGTGGCCGTGGACCCCCGCGGCGCGGCCGCGGGGATCGCTGCCTTGGACGTAACGACCGGCGAGCTCGTGCTCGAGGTCGTACCTCCCTCCGACGTCGAGTTGACGCTCGCCCGCTACGAGGCCCGGGAGCTCGTGGTGCCCGCAGGAGCGGGCCGGGGGGAGGGGGGCGCCACGCCGCAGGCGGCAATCACCGAGCGTGAGGCGTGGGAGTTCGATCCCGAGCTGGCGCGCGAGGATCTCGTGCGCACGTACGGCATCGCGTCGCTGGACGGGCTCGGAATCGCGGCGGATGACCGCCCCGCAATCGGGGCCGCGGGCGCGTTGCTGCGCTATGCGCGCGAGCTCAAGCCGGGTGGCCTGCCCCATCTCGCGCGCCCCACGCTGGTGCGCCGCGGCGACGTGCTGCCGCTCGACGAGATGACCCGCCGCAACCTGGAGCTGGTCGAGCCGCTGCGCGCCGGCGCCGAGGGATCAACGCTGCTCGAGGTTCTCGACCGCACCCTCACCCCCATGGGCGGGCGCTTGCTGCGGCGCTGGCTGCTGGCGCCGCTCGTTGATCCCGCCGCCATCAACGCGCGTCTCGACGCGGTCGAGGTGTTGGTCGGCGACGGGCGCGGCCGTGAGCGGCTGCGTGAGGCGCTCGACGGCGTGCGCGACGTGGAGCGCTTGGCCGGTCGCGCCGCCCTCGGCCGCGCCACGCCGCGTGAGCTTGGCGCCCTCCGCGACTCGATCCTGCGCCTGCCCGACGTCGCCGGCGCACTGGGAGGGCTCGAGGGACGGGAGCGCGCTGCTCTGCTCGAATTGACGGCGCACGGATTTGACCTGCTGACCGACGTGGGCGAGGAGCTGGCCCGCGCGCTAGTGGAACGGCCGCCCGCGCAGCTTGACGACGGCGACGCGATCCGGCCGGGCTACGACCACGACCTCGACGAGTTGAAGGCGGCGCGCGACGGGGGCAAGCAGTACATCGCCGCGCTGCAGGGACGCGAGCGCGAGCGTACCGGCATTCCCTCCCTCAAGGTCGGGTTCAACAAAGTCTTCGGCTACTACATCGAGGTGACGCACGCGCACCGCGAGCGCATCCCGTCCGACTACGAGCGGCGGCAGACGCTCACCGGCGCCGAGCGGTACGTCACGCCTGACCTGAAGGAATATGAAGCCAAGGTCCTCGGCGCCGAGGAGCGCATCGCCGCGCGCGAAGCCGCGGTGGTGGACGCGTTGCGCCGCCGCGTCGCGGACGCGATCGGCCGGGTGCAGGCGAGCGCCGCCCTGCTCGCGCAGCTCGACGTCTGGGCCGGGCTCGCGGATGTGGCGGAGCGGGAGCGCCATGTGCGGCCAGAGGTGACGGACGCCTTCACCCTCCAGCTCGAGGGCAGCCGGCATCCCGTCGTAGAGCGCATGATGCCGCGCGAAGCATTCATCCCCAATGACGTGATGCTCGACGAGGCCGGCCGGGTCATTGTGCTCACCGGTCCGAACATGGCGGGCAAGTCGACGCTGCTGCGGCAGGTGGGGCTGTGCGTGGTCCTGGCCCAGATGGGGGCGTTCGTGCCGTGCCGGCGGGCGGCGGTCGGCGTCGTGGACCGGCTGTTCACGCGCGTGGGCGCCTCCGACAATCTGGTACGCGGGCAGTCGACCTTCATGGTCGAGATGAGCGAGACGAGCGCGATCCTCCATGCCGCGAGCGGCAGGAGCCTCGTCCTGCTCGACGAGATCGGCCGCGGCACCTCGACGTACGACGGCGTGGCGATCGCCTGGGCGGTCACGGAATGCCTGCACAACACCATCGGCTGCAAGACGATCTTCGCGACGCACTATCACGAGTTGACGCAGCTCACCGAAGAGCTCGAACACGCGCGCAACTTTAACGTGGCGGTGCGGGAGGTGGGCGATGAGATCGCGTTCCTGCACCGGCTCGAGCCGGGCGGCGCGGATCGTTCGTACGGCATCCATGTCGGCCGGTTAGCAGGTCTGCCCGCCCCCGTCGTGACGCGTGCCTGGCAGGTGCTCAAGCTGCTCGAAGCCGGCCATCATGTGGCTCGGCAGCGTCCACCCGCTCCCCTCGATGCAGCGCAGCTTGCACTATTCGGCGGAGCCGCCGCGGCACCTCCCGACCCGCTCCTCGCCGAGCTGGATGGGCTCGACGTCGACACGCTGTCGCCGCTTGACGCGCTCAACCGACTGGCGGCCTGGAAGAAACGGCGGACGGACAGCTAAGTGCGCACGCCATTCGCTTCGGCCACTCTGCTCGCGCTGCTGGCCTGTCGCGGCTCCGCGCCGCCACCTGATGCTCAATCGAGCCAGGCGGCGCCGCCCCCCGAGTCGGAAGCGCCGGTGGCGCTGAACCCAGACGTGCCGATCGCCTACCCACCGGCCTTGTTCGAGCAGAAGATCGAAGGCGACGTGACGCTGCGGCTGTTCGCGGACTCGGCGGGGCACCTCGTGCCCGAGTCCACGCGGGTAGCGGAATCGAGCGGCTACCCCGCGCTCGACTCTGCGGCGTTGGCGGGCTCGGCGGGGCTCCGGTTCGCCCCTGCCAAGCGGCACGGCATCGCGGTGGCCACGGCGTTCCTGCAGCCAGTCGAGTTCCGCCAGGTGGGCACGACGCGAACGGGCACGGTGACTCCCCAGCCCCCTGCCCCCGCGCCGGCTCCGGTCGCCGCGCCGGGACGACCGGCCCCGAGGCCACGTGCCAAGCCTCGTCCCCCCCGGCCACGCCCGGATACGACGCGCGTTCCCGACACGACGGCTACGCCGGCGGACACGACTGTTCCGCCTCCAGCGCCTCCTCCCGCCCCTCCGCCATCTCCGGGTCCCGGTGCCCCAGCACACTGAGCCGTACCAGAACGTCCTCGAGACGATTGGCTGGACCCCGCTAATCCGGATCAACAAGGTCACGCGCGGGATCCGGACGCCGGTCTACGCAAAGGCGGAGTTCTTCAATCCGGGTGGCTCGGTGAAGGACCGGATCGGGCTCGCGATGATCGAGGCCGCGGAGCGCGAGGGCCGTCTCAAGCCGGGCGGCTTGATCGTCGAGGCGACCTCGGGGAACACCGGCGTGGGGCTCGCGCTGGCGGCGGCGGTGAAGGGTTATCGCTGCATCTTCACGATGCCGGACAAGATGTCGCAGGAGAAGGCGCGCCTGTTGCGCGCCTTGGGTGCCGAAGTCATCATCACCCCGACCGCTGTTCCGCCTGACCATCCCGACAACTACATCGTGAAAGGGCGCGCCATCGCGGCGGCCCACGACAATGCGATCTTCGCCGACCAGCACTACAACCCCGTCAATCCCGAAGTGCACTACCGCACCACGGGGCCGGAGATCTGGGAGCAGACCGCGGGCAACGTGACGCACTTCGTGTGCGCGCCGGGCACGGGCGGTACAGTGAGCGGCGCGGGCCGCTACCTCAAGGAGAAGAACCCCAAGGTCCGCGTCGTCGCCGGCGATCCGGTCGGGTCGATCTATGCCGATTACGCCAAGACGCGGAAGAAAGGCGAAGGCCAGCCGTACAAGGTCGAGGGGATCGGCGGCGACAAGATTCCCACCTCGCTCCATTGGGACGTGATCGACGAGTGGGTGCCCGTCACCGACAAGGACGCGATGCAGATGGCGCGCCGCCTCGCGAAGGAAGAAGGGTTGTTCGTGGGCGGCTCGACCGGCGTGAACGTCGTCTCGGCACTCGACATCGCGCGCCGCGTCAACGATCCCAAAGCGCTCGTCGTTACGGTTCTCGCCGACACCGGTGAGCGCTACCTCTCCAAGGTGTACAACGAGGAATGGTTGCGCGAGAACGAGCTCGTCGAGGACGAGCGCCCGACGGTGGGACGGCTCGTGGCGGCGAAGAACAGCGACGCTCCACCGCTCATCCATGTGACGCCCGAAGCCTCAGTGCGCCAGGCGCTCAATCTCATGAGCACCTACAACGTCTCGCAGCTGCCGGTGCTGGACGGCGGCGACGGTGTGGGCGCGGTGTCGGAGCAGGCGCTGATGGCGCGCGCGATCGGACAGCCGAAGATCCTCGATAGTCCCGTGCGCGAAGTGATGGACGCGCCCTTCCCTGTGGTCGACACCCACTCGCCGGTCGCCCAGCTCGCGACGCTGCTGTCGCGCACCACGCCGGCGGCGCTGGTGCGTCGTGACGGCGCAGTCGTCGGCATCGTCACGCGCTACGACCTCTTGCACCAGCTCGCGGGCATCCGCTGATGCGCGTCACCGTCCTGACGGGCGGGGCCACGGTCGAGCGCGCGGTGGCCCTCGCCAGCGCGGCGCAGATTGTGGCGGCGTTGCGGAGCCGCGGTCACAACGTCGCCGTCGTGGACACCGCCGGCGGATTGCTCGACGCCAAGACCGAAGCCGACCTGCTGCGCGGGACGGTGGGCGTCGCGCCCCCGTCAGTGGACGCGCTCGCGGAACGCGAGCGGCAGATGCTTTCGGAGGGTCTGGCCGAGCTCGCGGCGGTGCGGGACGCGGACGTCCTGTTTCTGGCCGTGCACGGGGGGGCGCTGGAAGGCGGGACGCTGCAGGCCATCCTGGACGTCGTCGGCGTCCCGTACACGGGGAGCGGGCCGCTCGCGAGCGCACTGGCGATGGACAAAGACCTCTCCAAACGGCTGTTCCGCGCTACGGGCGTGCCGGTGCCTGCATGGTTTATGGCCCCGCCCCGCGTCGCGCCAGAGGATGTGACGACGGCGCTGGGCTGGCCGGTGATCGTCAAGCCGTCGAAGCAGGGCTCGTCGGTCGGGCTGACACTGGTGAAGAAGGCGCAGGATCTCGATGCAGCGTTCACGCTCGCGGCCCGTTATGACGACGAGGTGATGGCCGAGCAATTCATCCCGGGCCGTGAGCTGACGGTGGGGGTTCTCGGCGACGTGCCGCTTCCGGTAGGGGAGATCGTGCCGAAGCACGAGCTATTCGACTACGAGTCGAAGTACACCCCCGGCATGTCGGCGGAGACGTTCCCCGCCAAGATCGACACGCTTCTCGCCCGCCAGCTACAGGAGTACGCGCTCATGGCGCATCGCGCCGTGAAGCTCAGCGGCTACTCGCGGATCGACTTCCGCGTCAGCCCCGACGGGGACATTTTCTGTCTGGAGGCGAATTCGCTGCCGGGGATGACCCGCACCAGCCTCCTGCCTCAGGCTGCGCAGGCAGCGGGGATCGAGTTCCCGGAGCTGTGCGAGCGGATCGCGCGGTTGGCCCGGAACAACCAGGCGGCAAAAGGGGCTAAAAAGGACTAGACGCATAGGCCGAGGAATCGATGGGCCCGCAGCGCATGTACGGTTTGACCCTCTGGGTGCGACGCCTACTCGTCGCCAATCTGCTCGTCTTCCTGATTCAGAAGACGCTGTTGGTCGACCCGCGCTTCCTACAGGCGTTTGGGTTCGTGCCGCTGCACGCGCTCGAGCGGCCGTGGACCTTCGTCACCTACATGTTCCTGCACGCGGGGGTCCTCCACCTCGCGTTCAACATGCTGATGCTGTTCGTATTCGGGCCGTCCGTGGAAGCCCGCATGGGAGGCCGCGTCTTCCTCCTCTATTATCTCCTCTCCGGTATCGGCGGCGCCGCCTTCTCGTTCCTGCTCACGCAGTGGATGCCGGTCGCCCTGATCCTGGGCGCATCCGGCGCGATCCTCGCCGTGGCGGTGGCGTTCGCCTGGTATTGGCCCGACCATCCTGTGTTCGTCTTCCCACTCCCCGAGCCGATCCCGGCAAAATGGCTGGTTACGTTCCTCGTGGCCTTGGACCTGGTACTCGCGTGGGCCGGAGCGAGTGATGGCATCGCGCATCTCGCGCACCTCGGCGGCGTCGCGACCGGCCTGGTGTACCTGAAGAGCCAGGACTGGCGCCTGAGCCGTGCGGAGCGTCGCTTGCGTGGCGGCTCTGAGCCCAGCGTGCTCGTGAGCCCCACGCCCCGCGGCGGGGGTGGGGGAGGCGGCCGAAGCGGGGGCGGGACAGCGCCGCGCACCAAGCGGCGCGTCGGGGGGGACGCGCGGGCCAACGCGGAGATCGACCGCGTGCTCGACAAGATCTCTGCGACGGGCGTCGAAAGCCTGACCCCCGCGGAGCGGAAGTTCCTCACGGAGATAAGTCGCCGGATGCGCACGCCTCCCAAGGGGTAGACGCATGATCGCGTTGCTGTGGGCGGCGCTGTTGTTGCAGACGCCGGCGCGCGCGGAATCGCTCCTCGCGGCAGGCCGGGCCCACTTCGCGGGACGCGTGATCGGCCGCTACCCCGCCCTCGAAGCGTTTCGCGCGGCCGCCCGCCTCGCGCCCGACGATCCCGAGCCCCTCTACTGGCAAATGAAGGTCGGCTTCTACCTCGGCAGCGACGAAGGGGATGTCATCGCGCGCGAGGCCATCCTCCGCATTTTGGCGCTGAAGCCGGACTACGAGGATGTGTGGGACCGCTTTCACGCACTGTACCGCAACCCCGATATCTGGCGCCGGGCGGACCGCGCGCTCGCCCTGCATCCGGACGATCCCGTCGTGCTGGAGCGGCGCGCCGAACTGGCGATCGCCTTGGAGGAGCCGCAGCGTGCCGACTCACTGCTCGGCGAGGTGCTGCGCCAGCGCGCGTCACACGTGCCAGCCTACGTGCTGCGCGCCGAGGCTGACTTCCAAGCGGGCCGGGACACCGCGGGCTACCGCTGGTACGACTCGGCGCTCGTACATGCCGACCTCGATTCGACCGGGGCGATGTGGGATCGGGTATGGATGATCGCGACCCCGGACGAGATGGCCGCTCAGGACGCGACGCCGCCCGGCGAGCGGCGGCGCTTCTTCGAGCGCTTCTGGGCGAAGCGCGACCCGAACCTTCTGACGGCAGGAAACGAGCGCATCGCCGAGCACTTCCGCCGGTTTGCCTACGCGCGACGCTATTTCCGGCTGCTGCATCCCCTGAACCTGTACCACCGCTCGGCGCGCTACCGTGCGGTAATCCTCTCGTACCAGCGCGACTTCCTCCAGCAGCTCGCCATTGGGGACTCCGCAGCGTACCCGGGCGCCGACTACGATCGGATGCTCGCGGGCAGCCGGCAGCTGCAGGGCGTGGAGGCGGGGGAAGGCACGGCCCTCGGGATCGCGGGCTTGGACGCGCGGGGCCTCATCTTTCTGCGGCACGGGCCGCCCGATCGGATGCTGCAGGGGATCTTCGATCCGTTGCGCCCGTTCGGACCCGGCGACAATCCGCTGGACGCGGAAGGATGGCTATACCATACGCCGCAGGGCACGCTCACAATCGGTTTCCAGCGCGGTACGGGCGGCAGCTTCGGCGGCGGCGATTTCATTTTCATGCCGACGAACCGCCGCCAGGTCGCCAGCACGGCCATCGCGCTCAAGACCGACCGCTCGGTGGTTCCGGCTCCGCTCAGCGCGCGTGCGTGGAGCGCCTTCTTCCAAAGCCGGGACGTCGGCCTTACCGATGCCTACTACAAGGCGAGCGGCGACTCGGCCGCCGCCGTGCTTTGGAGCGCCGGAGGGGAGAGCGAGCCCGTGCGCGCGAGCGGCGTGGGACTGCTCCAGCTCAGCGTGCCAGCGGGGCGCTACGACTTGGGGCTGGACGTCGACTCGGCGGGGGTGCTGGGCCGCGCGCGGCGGCAGATCGTGGTCCCACGCTTCTCGGCGGTGGAGCTCGGGTTGTCGAGTCTCGCGCTCGCGCCCGGATCCGCCCTGCTCGATCGCGAAGCGACACTGCGCGGCATGCCGGCTGATCTCACTTACCCGGCGGGTATCCCACTCGCCGCCTATGTGGAGATCTACGGGCTGGCGACCGACCAAAGCGGCCGGTCGCGTTACCGTCTGCGCTATTCTTTCGCGCCGGCGCGCTCGTTTGTCGCGCGGCTCTTGGCGGGCGGCTCTCGGCCCGTGGTGTTCGAGTTCGATCGCGAGGCCGCGGGCAGCAGTACGGCGGAGCGGCTCATCATCGAGCCGGACAAGTTGCCCGCGGGACGTTACCAGGTCACGCTGGCGGTGACCGACCTCGCGCGAAATGTCAAGTCGGAGTCGGTCGCGCTCGACATCACCATCCACTGATACCGGCTTGTCACGGAGCGTTCGCCTTCCCAAATTGGGGCGGCCAACTGCTCCATGCTCGTCAATCTCGTTCCTGAATTCCTTGCGGTTCTGTCCGCGGTCGATTCCACCGCGGCCTACCACGAGTATCTCGATCGCCATCGTCCTGTGCTGAGCGCGTACTGGCACAACTACGTGCTCGACCCCGACTCGCCGCACGCCGAGCCGATCATCGGCGCCGCGCTGCGCGCCGACCGCTCGGACTTGAAGCGCCTGCTCGAGGACGTGGACGTGATCGCGATTGCGGAGGACGCGCTGCGCCGCGCGACCGAGATGCTCGAAGCGGATTGTCCGGTCGACTTGTATCTGATGGTCGGCGTCGGCGCGGCGAACGCCGGTGAATTGGTGGTCGGCGGGCGGGGCATCGCGTTCGTGTGCTTGGAGCACTTCACCGGGCGCGCCAATGCGCAGACGTGCGGCATGGGTCTCGCGCCGCACCTCCT
>Ga0209220_1000121_pt1 | contig 35795 bp, 47 predicted proteins | sample BlaSpr_A8_OM3_M3_FD_187984 | JGI IMG/M metagenome (GOLD analysis project Ga0209220, IMG submission 187984) | Forest soil microbial communities from Thunder Bay, Ontario, Canada - Black Spruce, Ontario site 2_A8_OM3_M3 (SPAdes) (version 2) | ecosystem: Environmental > Terrestrial > Soil > Boreal... | reverse complement strand
CATCTCTACCCGCACCAGTTCTCAGGCGGCATGCGGCAGAGGGCGATGATCGCGATGGGGCTCGCCAACGAACCATCCCTGTTGATCGCGGACGAACCGACGACCGCCCTCGACGTGACCGTGCAGGCGCAGATCATTCAGCTGATGAAACAGCTCAACCGCGAGCTGGGCACCGCGATGATGCTGATCACGCACAACATGGCGCTCGTCGCTTCGCTGTGTCAGCGAGTGGTCGTGATGTACGCCGGACGGGTCGTCGAGGAGGGGCCGGTCGAGCAGATCTTCAGCAGCCCGCAGCACCCATACACGTGGTCGCTGCTCCGCTCGGTGCCGCGTGTCGACGAGGCGCGGAAGGACCGGCTGGTCTCGATCCGGGGATTGCCACCGGACCTGACGAATCCACCGCCGGGCTGCAAGTTCCACCCCCGGTGCCCGTTCGTGATCGACCGCTGCAAGGTCGAGCCCGAGCCCCCACTCGAGGAGGTAGCCACCAACCAGGTCGCGCGGTGCTGGGTGTTGATGCGCAACGTGAACGAAGCGGACATGGCGGCGGCGAAGACCTCGGCCCTGTCGGTCGAAGCGGCGCAGAAGCTGAAGCAGGACATGGCGATACAGCCGGCCGACGAGGTCCACACCAATGCAGGCGGCTGAGAAGAATCCGCCGCTGACGGCGGTCAAGACCGATCCGGTCCTGCTGCGCGTCGAGGGCGCGTTCAAGTACTTCCCGATGTCGGGGTTGGCTGGGCTCTCGGTGCGGGCGGTGGACGGGGTGGACCTGGAGATCCGGCGGGGCGAGACCCTGGGACTGGTCGGCGAGTCGGGCTGCGGAAAGTCCACCCTGGCCCGGCTGATCACCGCCCTGCTGCCCGTGACCGCGGGCAAGATCACGCTCGACGGGCAGGACATCACCCGGCTGCGCGGGCGGCGGCTGCGGCGGATCCGGCGGAAGATGCAGATGATCTTCCAGGACCCGTTCGCATCGCTGGACCCGCGGATGACGGTGGGGGACATCCTGCAGGAGCCGCTGGACAACTTCGGGATCGGGACGGGACGGGACCGGCGGAATCGGGTCCAGGAGCTGCTGCGCTTGGTCGGGCTGAATCCGAACTTCAACAACCGCTACCCGCACGAGTTCTCGGGTGGGCAGCGCCAGAGGATCGGGATCGCGCGGGCGCTGGCGGTCAACCCGTCGTTCATCGTGTGCGACGAGGCGGTGTCGGCGCTGGACGTGTCGATCCAGGCGCAGATCATCAACCTGCTGCAGGACCTGCAGCATGAGTTCAACCTGACCTATCTGTTCATCGCGCACGACCTGGCGGTCGTGAGGCACCTTTCGGACCGGATCGCCGTGATGTACCTGGGCAAGGTGGTCGAGACGGCCGACCGGAACGACATCTACGACCGGCCGCAGCACCCTTACACGAAGGCGCTGCTGTCATCGATCCCCGTGCCTGACCCAGCTGTTGAGAGGGAGCGGGCCCTGATCACCCTGAAGGGCGAGATCCCGTCGCCGGTGAACCCGCCCTCGGGGTGCCGGTTCCACACTCGGTGCCCGATCGCCCGGGTGCCGGGGGTGTGCTCGGAGGTAGAGCCGCTGCTGGAGCCGCATGGGGCGAGGGACCAGTCGGCGGCGTGCCACTTCGCGGGGCAGGCTTAGGGGCATACCTCTTTGGGGCCCCTCCCTTGGTTCCCGGTGCCCCTCCCCCGCCGGCCGAACCTGCGGTGATCTTGATTTTTTCGAAAACCGGAGTCAACCCAGCCTGTTAAGGGCGCTTCACCTCCAGGATCCGGTAGCCCTTCTTCGACTTCAGCCGGTCGACCCGGAAGCCCTGCTCGCCCAGCCATCCGGCCAGTGAGTCGGCGCCCAGGTTGCGCTGCACCACGAGATAGGAGGGCGCGCCCGCCTTCAACCGGGGGAGCCAGCGCATCAGCAGCTCGTGGAGGGGCGCCTTGCCGACCCGGACCGGCGGGTTGGAGTAGATGGCGTCGAAACGAACCTCCTCCGGGACGGCGTCGGGCGTGCTCGCCGTCACATTGGCGGCCTGATTGGCCGTCGCGTTTAGCCGCGTCAGCTCCAGGGCTCGCTCGTTGACGTCCACCGCCCACACCCGGGCCTCGGGCGAGAGTCGGGCCAGCGCTACCGCTATGGGCCCGTAGCCGGAACCCAGATCGAGCACGTCCCCCGACTTTGGCGGCGGCGGCGCCTCCCTCAGGAGCGTGAGCGTCCCGAGATCGACCCCCTTCGAGCCGAAAACCCCCCGGTCAGCCTGCAGATCCAAGCTCAATTCGCTCAGGTGCAGGTGGACAATCCGGGGTCGCGAGGGGACCTCCGGCTTGGGATCGAAGTAGTGGGTTTTGGGTATACTCATCGCTTGTCGCCCAATCGGCTATTGCCGCGTGGGATCAAACCGCTATTCGGAGAAACGTTTGCCAACCATCCAGCAGTTGGTCCGCCTTGGGCGTAAGGCGGCCAGAGCGAAGTCTAAGGCGCCGGCGCTCCGGGGCTCCCCGCAAAGGCGGGGCGTCTGCGTGCGCGTCTACACCCAGACTCCGAAGAAGCCAAACTCGGCCCTCCGCAAGGTCGCGCGCGTTCGCCTGACCACCGGGATCGAGGTCACCGCCTACATCCCTGGCATCGGCCACAACCTGCAGGAGCACTCGGTCGTCCTGATTCGCGGCGGCCGCGTCAAGGACCTGCCCGGCGTCCGGTATCACATCATCCGCGGCACGCTCGACACGGCCGGGACCAAGAACCGCAAGAAGGCTCGGAGCAAGTACGGAGCCAAGCGGGAAAAGGGCAAGGCGGCAGCCTGATGCCTCGCCGCAACCGTCCAGTCAAGCGTGTCGTCGCGCCCGACCCGGTGTACCAGTCGGAGGCGATCGCCAAGTTCGTCAACGTGGTCATGAGCCGGGGCAAGCGCTCGACCGCCGAGAAGGTCGTCTACGACGCGCTTTCCCGCGCCGGCAAGCAGGCGAAGAAGGAGCCGCTCGAGGTCTTCGACCAAGCTCTTCGCAACGCCACGCCCCTGCTCGAGGTCAAGCCCCGCCGCGTGGGCGGCGCCACCTACCAGGTTCCGGTTGAAATCCGTCCGGAGCGCCGGCTCGCGCTCGCCCGCCGCTGGCTCGTTCGTTTTGCGAGGCAGCGAGGCGGGAAGAGTATGAGTGAGAAACTCGCTTACGAAATTCTGGATGCTGCGCAGAACACCGGCGGTGCGGTGAAGCGCAAAGAGGAGACCCACCGGATGGCCGAAAGCAACAAAGCTTTCTCGCACTTCCGGTACTGAGAGATGAACGTGGCACTGAAGATGCAGGAGCGTCCCGTCGCTATCGACAAGGTCCGAAACATCGGGATCATGGCGCATATCGACGCGGGCAAGACGACGACGACCGAGCGGATCCTCTTTTATGCGGGCCGCATCCACAAGATGGGCGAGGTTCACGAAGGGGCCTCGACCATGGACTGGATGGTCCAGGAGAAGGAGCGCGGGATCACGATCACGTCGGCCGCGACGACGGCCAACTGGCGCGACCACGCGATCAACATCATAGACACACCCGGACACGTGGACTTCACGGTCGAAGTCGAGCGGAGCCTGCGCGTGCTGGATGGCGCGGTGGCCGTTTTCGACGCCGTGGCCGGAGTCGAGCCCCAGTCCGAGACCGTCTGGCGCCAGGCCGATCGCTACGGCGTGCCCCGCATCGCTTTCATCAACAAGATGGACCGTATCGGGGCGGACTTCTACGGGTCGCTGGACTCGATCCGCACGCGCCTCGGCGCGCGCGCGGTGCCGATTCAGCTGCCGATCGGCTCCGAATCCAGCTTCATTGGATACGTCGACCTGCTCAGCAGAGAGGCCCACGTGTACACGGACGACCTCGGTACCAAGAGCACCGAGTCGCTCGACATACCGGCCGGCATGCAGGACTTGATCGTCAAGTACCGGCACGAGCTGGTCGAAGCCGTGGCGGACTTCGATGACAGCGTGATGCACAAATACCTCGAGGAGCAGGAGGTCAGCGAGGAGGAGATCAAGGCGGGGTTGCGTCGCGGCACCGTGGCGGGAATCCTTGTACCTGTCTTGTGCGGCGCGGCGCTGCGCAACCGCGGCGTGCAGCCGATCCTCGACGCGGTCGTCGACTACCTGCCGTCGCCCGCGGACGTTCCCGCGGTCGAGGGCAAGGACCCGAAGACAGGCGAGCTCCGCGTACGCGAGCACGATGACGACGAGCCGTTCTCGGCGCTGGCCTTCAAGATCCAGATGGACCCACAGGGCGTCGGCAAGCTGACGTTCTTCCGCGTCTACTCGGGCCATCTGAAGTCAGGCTCGTCGGTCCTGAACGCGTCGACCGGGCGCCGCGAGCGCATCGGCCGGATCCTGCGCATGCACGCGATCCGTCGCGAAGATGTGGACGACGTGTTCACGGGCGACATTGCGGCCGCGGTCGGTCTCAAGGCGACCACGACCGGCGACACGCTGTGCGACGAGGCGCACCCGATTCTTCTGGAGTCGATCACGTTCCCCGAGCCGGTCATTTCAGTTGCGATCGAGCCTAAGACGAAGGTCGACCAGGAAAAGCTCGGCATGGCGCTGCAGCGACTTTCGGAAGAGGACCCGACCTTCAGGGTGCACACCGACGATGAGACGGGCCAGACGATCATCGAGGGCATGGGCGAGCTGCACCTCGAGATCATCATCGACCGCCTGCTCCGCGAGTTTCGCGTTGACGCGAACCAGGGCAAGCCGCAGGTCGCCTACAAGGAGGCCATCAAGCGCTCTGCTCATGGCGTCGGCCGGTTCATCCGCCAGACTGGTGGCAAGGGCCAGTTCGGCCATGCCGAGGTCGACGTGAAGCCCGGCGAACGAGGAAGCGGTTTCATCTTCGTGGACAAGATCACGCAGGGACGCGTCCCGCGCGAGTACATCCCGGCGATCGAAAAGGGCATCCGTGAAGCGCTGCAGAGTGGCGTCGCCGCGGGATATCCCGTGGTCGACATCACCGTCACGCTCGTCGATGGGTCGTACCACCCCGTCGACTCGAGCGAAATGGCGTTTCAGGTCGCCGGTTCGATGGCTGTCAAGGATGGGATGCAGAAGGCACAGCCTTACCTGCTGGAGCCGATCATGAAGGTCGACGTCGTGATGCCGGAGGAGTACCTCGGTGACGTGATGGGCGACCTCGCGTCGCGCCGCGGCCACATCCTCGGCATGGAGGGACGCGGCACCTCGCAGAACGTGAAGGCGCACGTGCCCCTGGCTGAGATGTTCGGTTACGCTACCGAACTTCGGTCGATGACTTCGGGGCGGGCGACGTATTCGATGGAGTTCAGTCATTACGCGGAAATGCCGGGCAATCTTGCGGAGGCTGTGGGCCGCCGCGAGCGGGCGCGAAGTTAGTTAGGAGGAGACAGTGGCGAAGAAGAAGTTCGAGCGGACAAAGCCCCACCTGAACGTCGGGACCATCGGTCACATCGACCATGGCAAGACGACGCTGACGGCTGCCATCACCAAGGTGCTGGCGGACAAGGGCCTGGCTGAGTTCACACCGTTTGACAGGATCGACAAGGCTCCTGAGGAGAAGGCGCGCGGAATCACGATCTCGATCACGCACGTGGAGTACGAGACCGAGAAGCGGCACTACGCGCACGTGGATTGTCCCGGTCATCAAGATTATATAAAGAACATGATCACCGGCGCCGCCCAGATGGACGGCGCCATCCTCGTGGTGGCCGCCAACGACGGCGCGATGCCGCAGACCCGCGAGCACATCATCCTGGCCCGCCAGGTCAATGTGCCTTTCCTGGTCGTCGCGCTCAACAAGTGCGACATGGTGGACGACAAGGAGTTCATCGAGCTCGTCGAGCTCGACCTCCGCGAGCTGCTCAACCGCTACGAGTACCCCGGCGACGACATCCCCATCGTGCGGATCTCGGCGCTCAAGGCTCTCGAAGGCGACCCCGAGTGGACGCCCAAGATCATGGAGCTGATGAACGCCGTCGACACGTACATCCCCGAGCCTGAGCGGCCGATCGACAAACCGTTCCTGATGCCCATCGAGGACGTGTTCACGATCGAAGGTCGGGGCACGGTGACGACTGGAAGGGTCGAGCGCGGCAAGCTCAAGAAGAACGAGGAAATCGAGATCGTCGGGATCCACCCGACCACCAAGACCGTGGTGACCGGCATCGAGATGTTCCACAAGGACATGGACGAGTGCCAGGCCGGCGACAACGTGGGCACGCTTCTCCGCGGTGTGAAGCGCGAGGACGTCGTACGTGGCCAGGTGCTGTCCAAGCCGGGCTCCATCACGCCGCACACCCAGTTCAAGGCCCAGGTCTATGTTCTGAGCAAGGAAGAGGGCGGACGGCACACGCCGTTCCTCAGCGGCTACCGCCCGCAGTTCTACATGCGGACCACGGACGTGACCGGTGAGGTCAAGCTGCCGGAGGGTGTGGAGATGACCATGCCCGGCGACAACGTGGTGATGGACATCACGCTCGGTGAGCCCATTGGTATCGAGCAGGGACTTCGGTTCGCCATCCGCGAAGGCGGCAAGACCGTCGGCGCCGGTGTGGTGACCGAGGTCATCAAGTAACCCACATATAAGGAAAGGGAAAGGGCAAGGCAGTTGGCGCAAAAAATCAGGATCAGGCTCAAGGCCTACGACCACAGGGTCCTGGACCAGGCGGCGGACAAGATCGTCGACACCGCCCGCCGTACCAACGCGCGCACCGCCGGCCCGATCCCGCTTCCGACCGAGATCTCGAAACTCACGGTGATCCGTAGCCCCTTCATCGACAAGGACTCGCGTGAGCAGTTCGAGATGCGCACCCACAAGCGGATCGTGGACATCCTCGATCCCAACCCGCGGGTCGTCGACGCGCTCATGCGTCTGAGCCTGCCCGCGGGCGTCAGCATCGAGATCAAGTCATGAAGGGCCTCCTCGCAAGGAAGCTGGGCATGACCCAGCTGTTCAATCCGGATGGGACCATGAGCGCGGTGACCGTCCTCGAGGCTGGGCCGTGCCGAGTGCTCGGGCTCAGGACCACCGAGAAGGATGGCTACCAGGCCGTCCGGATCGCGTTCGGCCAGGTCAAAGAGAACAAGGTCAATGCACCGAAGCAAGGCGAGTTCAAGAAGGCGAACCTGGAGCCGCTCCGACACATCGTCGAGATCCGCGACTACGACGGCGTCGAGGCGGGCCAAGAGCTGAAGGCCGAGATCTTCGCGGCCGGCGAGCTCGTCGACGTGACGGCCGCAAGCAAAGGCAAGGGTTTCCAGGGCCTGATCAAGAGGCACAAATTCAGCCGCGGCCCCGAGTCGCACGGATCGATGAATGTGCGCCAGCCCGGAGCGATCGGCGCGACCGACGCTGCGCGAGTCTTCAAGGGTCTCCGCATGGCGGGTCACATGGGCAACGCGCGCACCACCTCACGCGCGTACAAGGTCGTGCGAGTGGACAGTGAAAGAAACCTCCTGATGGTCAAGGGCGGCGTGCCTGGAGCGAAAGGCGCTCTGGTCTTGGTCAAGCAGTCGACCAAGAAGGTGAAGCCCAAGGGCCCCGCGGGCAAGCCGAACCCGAGGAAGGTCTAAGCGAAAGATGCAAGCCCCATTCTTCGACGCGCTTGGCGAGCGGAACGGTGAGGTCGACCTCCCTGAGGCCATCTTCACCGAGAAGCCGAACATCCCCGTGATGCACCAGGCTTACGTCCGCCAGATGGCCAACGCGCGCCAAGGCACCGCGAGCACGAAGACGAGAGGGATGGTCAGCGGCGGCGGCGCAAAACCCTACCGGCAGAAGGGCACAGGACGCGCCCGCCACGGCTCCACGAGGGAGCCGAGCATGAAGGGCGGTGGAAACGTCTTCGGACCCAGGCCGCGCGACTACTCGCAGCGCATGCCCCGCCAGATGCGAAGACTCGCGCTGCGGAGCGCGCTCAGCCAGAAGGCGATGGACGGCCAGATCCGGGTCATCGAAAGCTTTGTCTTCGATGAGCCAAAGACGAAGCAGGCGCAGGATCTGATGGACGCGATCGGGTTCGACAGCACGACCCTGGTCGTCCTGCCGGCGCCCAACTACACGGTCAGCCGCTCCTTCGAAAACATGAGCGACGCAAAGATCGTGCTCGCGAGAAACCTGAACATCAGGGACCTCTTCTCGCACACGTACCTGCTGCTGTCCAAGGATTCGATCGAGCTCCTCGCAGAAAACTTCAGCCCACGCCAGAAGCACAGCGACGAGGACGCCGAGCTATGACGACGCGAGCCGCAAGTGAGATCGTCATCGGCCCCGTCATCACGGAGCGCACATACCAGCTCTACACACAGGGCCGCTACACGTTTCGCGTTTCGGCAAAGGCCAGCAAGACCGAGATCAAGAAGGCCCTCGAGGAGCAGTACGAGTCGCAGAACATCAAGGTCAAAGAGATCAACACGGTGACCATGCGGGGCAAGAAGCGCCGCATGTTCCGCCGCGCGGGCACAGGCAATGTCGGCCGCACCGCCGACTGGAAGAAGGCGATCGTGAGGCTCGGCGAAGGCCAGAAGATCGAAGGCCTGTTCGGGAGCGTCTGAGAGAAAACAATAATGACGATCAGAAAGTTCAAGCCAACGAGCCCCGGACGCCGCTTCATGGCGATCTCCGGCTTCGACGAGATCACGGCCAAGCGCCCCGAGAAGACCCTGATGGAGTCGATCCCGACGCATGCCGGTCGAAACAATCAGGGTCGCATCACGACGCGCCACCAGGGCGGCGGCTACCGGAAGCTCTACCGCAAGATCGACTTCAAGCGCGACAAGTTCGCCGTGCCGGGCAAGGTCGCGACCATCGAGTACGACCCCAACCGCAGCGCGCGAATCGCGCTCATCCACTACAAGGACGGCGAGAAGCGCTACATCCTCGCGCCGCTCGGGCTGAAGGTGGGCGATCCCATCGAGAGCGGTCCCGACGCACCCGTCAGGATCGGCAACGCCATCCCACTCGCGAACATCCCGGTCGGCTCGACCATCCACAACATCGAGCTGACCCTCGGGCGAGGCGGCCAGCTTGTCAGGTCGGCCGGCGCCTCAGCGCAGCTCCTCGCCAAGGAAGGCGATTACGCCGTGATACGCATGCCGAGCGGTGAGCTGCGGCGCATCCACATTCGCTGCCAGGCCACCATCGGCCAGGTCGGTAATATCGAGCACGAGAACGAGTCCGGCGGCAAAGCCGGCCGCGGTCGCTGGTTGGGCCAGCGCCCCGAGGTGCGCGGCTCGACCATGAACCCCCGCGACCATCCGCATGGTGGTGGCGAGGGCAAGACGGGCCCAGGTGGCAACCCCAAGACGCCGTGGGGCAAGCCCGCGCTCGGTTATCGAACCCGAAAGAGGAACAAGGCGTCGGCCAAGCTCATCATCCGCCGACGCGAGAAGAAAGGACGCAAGAAGTAAGTGTCACGTTCAACGAAGAAGGGCCCGTTCATCAGTGCCTCGCTCCGCGACAAGATCGAGAAGATGAACCAGACACGCGACAAAAAGGTGATCCGCACCTGGGCCCGCGCGTCCGTGATCTACCCCGACATGGTCGGGCACACGATCGCGGTCCACGACGGCCGCAAGCACGTGCCCGTGTTCATCAGCGAGAACATGGTCGGCCACCGGCTCGGCGAGTTCGCGCCGACGAGGCATTTCCGCGGCCATGGCACCCACACCGAAAAGACGACGACGGTCAAGTAGAGAAAAAAGAGAAGTAGTGGCGACGATGGAAGTATCCGCGGTGCAGAGATTTGTCCGCAGAGCGCCCCGCAAGGCGCGGCTCGTTGGCGACTCCGTGAAGGGGATGAAGGTCTCCGAGGCTCTCGCGTATCTCGAGTTCTCGCCCAAGCACGCCGCGAAAGAGGTCGCGAAAGCGATCAAGTCCGCCGCCGCCAACGCCGAGCACAACTTCAACCTCAACCGCGACGACCTCGTCCTCAAGCAACTGCTCATCGACGAAGGCCCGACCTACAAGCGGCGCCGTCCCGTGAGCCGCAGCATGGCGCACGAGTACTTCCACCGCACCTGCCACATCACGGCGGTCGTCGAAGACCAGCCGCAAGGCGCCGCCGCGCGCCCAGCGCGCACCACGGACGCCCCCGCGCGCGCAAGGCGCACTACAGAAAGGACGAAGAAGTAGTTGGGTCATAAAGTCCATCCGAACGCATTTCGCCTCGGCGTCTTCCGCCCCTGGGAGGCCAACTGGTTCGCCAACCCCAAGGACTACACGAAGATGCTTCACGAGGACCTCGAGATGCGCCGCATCATCCTCGCGCGCCTGCGCAACGCGGGCATCGCGAAGATCGAGACGGAGCGCAGCTCCAACGCGCAGCTCACGGTGACGATCCACACGGCCAAGCCGGGCATCGTCATCGGCAAGGGCGGATCGTCGGTGGACCAGCTGCGTGAAGACCTCGAGAAGCGCTTCGGCAACCGCGTGCGGATCTCGATCCAGGAGATCAAGCAGCCGGAGCTCGACGCGCAGCTCGTGGCCGAGAACATCGCGAGCCAGATCGAGCGCCGCATCTCCTACAAGCGGGCGATGAAGCAGGCGATCCTCCGCACCATGCGCTCGGGCGCCAAGGGCGTCCGAATCTATTGCGGCGGCCGCCTGCGCGGTGCCGAGATGGCGCGACGCGAGTGGGACCGCGAGGGCCGCGTGCCCTTGCACACCCTTCGCGCGGACATCGACTTCGGGCGCGCCACCGCCAAGACGACCTTCGGCGCGATCGGCGTCAAGTGCTGGATCTACAAGGACCAGATCTCGCCCGCGGCGCGCCGCCTGCCGCCCATCGCCGAGGAGGCGGCGCCGATCGCAGAGATCGCCCCCCAGCCGGAGATCGTGCAGGAAGCCGTCGCCCCAACCCCCGCGCCGGAGCTGACCGCAGCCCCAGCGGCGCCGGAAGTTGCGGAGCGGCCGAAGCGCACGCGCGCCGCAGCCACCCCGGCAGCCGTTACCACCGCCGCCACTGCCACTGCATCTACCGCCACTGCATCTACCGCCACAGCCGCACCAACCACCGGGACCGCCAAGCCAAGGGCCGCCGCCAAACCAAGGACCGCCGCCGCCCCGAAGGCGAAAGCGGCCGACACCGCGAAGAAGCCCGCCACACGCAAGAAGGCAGACACCTGATGCTGATCCCGAAGCGCGTCAAGTACCGCAAGATGCACCGCGGCCGCCGCCAGGGCATCGCCACGCGCGGCGCCACCGTCGCGTTCGGCGACTACGGCCTGCAGGCGATGGAAGCGTGCTGGATGAGCAACCGGCAGATCGAGGCCGCCCGCCGCGCCATGACCCGTCACGTCAAGCGCGGTGGTCAGATCTGGATCCGCGTCTTCCCGGACAAATCGATCACCAAGAAGCCCGCCGAGACCCGCATGGGTTCCGGCAAGGGCAACCCCGAAGGATGGGTCGCGGTCATCAAGCCCGGCCGCGTCCTCTTCGAGATGGGCGGCGTGACGCCGCAGGTGGCCAAGGAAGCAATGAAGCTCGCGGCTGCCAAGCTGCCGATCAAGACGCGGTTCGTCGCCGCGGCGGAAGGACCTGCGGCCAGATGATGAAAGTCCACGACCTGCGGGTCCTCGAGCAGGACGAGCTCGGCATGCGCTTGCGCACCGCCCGCCGCGAGCTGTACGAGCTCCGCTTCAAGCATGCGGTCGGACAGCTCGAGAACTCGAGCCAGATCGGCAAGGTCCGCCACGACATCGCGCGGATCATGACCGTGCTGCGCGAGCGCGACTTCGGCATCCAGCCGACAGTGGAAGCCGAACCCCTGGCGACGGCCGTGGCCGTCGTTGAGCCGCCGGCCGCGGCAGAGCAAGAAGAAGTGACCGAAGAAGAGGCCCCCAAGCCCAAGCGCGGCCGGCGGACAAAGAAAGAGGAATCAGCATGAGCGACACCGCCACCCAGACCCCGACGAGCACCCAGGCCTCGCAGGCCGCACCTGAAAAATCGCAGCGCGGCCAGCGCAAGGTCCGCCTGGGCTACGTGGTCTCGGACGGGATGGACAAGACCGTCATCGTCCAGGTCCGCACCTCCGGCGCGCACCGCCTCTACCGCAAGACCCTGCAGCACCGCACCAAGTTCAAGGTCCACGACGAGAAGAACGAGTGCGGCGTCGGCGACCTCGTGCGCATCACCGAAACGCGCCCCATCTCGAAGGAGAAGCGCTGGCGCGTGCTCGAGATCGTGGAGAAAGCCAGGTAAACGAATGGTCCAGCAAGAAACCCGCCTGAAAGTCGCGGACAACTCGGGAGCGAAGGAGCTCCTGGTCATCCGCGTGGCCGGCGGGCACTACCGCAAGTACGCCTACGTCGGCGACATCATCACCGCCACCGTCAAGTCCGCCCAGCCTGGCGGGCAGGTCAAGAAGGGCGAGGTGGTGAAGGCCGTCGTCGTGCGCGTGAACAAGGAGTACAAGCGCCCGGACGGATCGCTCATCAGGTTCGACGAGAACGCTGCCGTGCTCCTGGCGCAGGCGAACAACCCGCGCGGGACCCGCATCTTCGGTCCGGTCGCGCGCGAGCTTCGCGAGCGCAACTTCATGAAGATCATCTCGCTCGCCCCGGAGGTCCTCTAGAAAGGAAATGCTGAAGAACAAGGCGAAGCTCAGGGTCAGGGCCCTCGACCTCGCTCCCGGTGACCCGGTGATCGTCATCGCCGGCAAGGACAAGGGCAAGCAGGGCGAGGTGCTGCGCACGATCCCCGACAAGCACAAGATCGTGGTCAAGGGCGTCAACCTGCTCAAGCGCCACACGAAGGCGGGGCAGAGGCGCGGCGGCGTGCAGGTCGCGCAGGGTGGCATCGTCGACTTCGAGGCTGCGCTCGACTACTCGAACGTGATGCTGGTCTGCCCGCACTGCGGGCGGCCGACGCGCACGAAGCACGTCACGCTCGAATCGGGCTCGAGGGCGCTGGTCTGCCGCCACTGCGGCGAGCCCTACGAGCGCGTGCGCAAGACGGAGGCGCAGTAGTGGCGAAGGCCAAGCAGCAGCAACCCAAGAAGGAGCAGGCTCCAAAGGCGCCCGGCACGAAGTCGGAGACGCCGCCACGCATGCTCACCACCTACCGCGACAACATCGTGCCGCAGCTGACCAAGGAGTTCGACTACGCCAACGTGATGCAGGTGCCCCACATCGACAAGATCGTCGTGAACATCGGCATCGGCGAGGCGAAGGACAACGACAAGGCGCTCGACGCCGCCGTCGGCGACGTCATGACGATCACCGGCCAGAAGCCGCAGCTGATCAAGGCCAAGAAGTCCGTCGCGGCGTTCAAGCTCCGCGCGGGCCAGACGGTCGGCATCAAGACGACGCTGCGCGGCCGCCGCATGTGGTACTTCCTCGACAAGCTCCTGAACATCGCGCTTCCGCGCATCCGCGACTTTCGCGGGGTCAGCCCCGACGGCTTCGACGGGCGCGGCAACTACTCGCTCGGCCTGCGCGAGCAGGTCGTGTTTCCGGAGATCGACTACGACAAGATCGACAAGCTTCGTGGGCTGGAGGTCAGCATCATCACGACCGCCCGCACCGACGACGAAGCACGCAGCCTCCTGACAAGACTCGGAATGCCATTTAGAAAGAGGTAGAGGGAAAGAGTTTGGCCAAGAAAGCATCGATCGAGCGCTGGAAGCGGGACCTAGTAAAACCGAAGTTCAAGGTGCGGTTTCACAACCGCTGCCAGATCTGCGGGCGTCCGCGCGCTTACCTGCGCAAGTTCGGCATGTGCCGCATCTGCTTCCGCACGAATGCCGCCGAGGGACGCATCCCCGGCATCACGAAGTCGAGCTGGTGATGGCAACAGCAGCACCCGCCAAAACCACGAGCGGCAAGCCGAGCAAGGTCGTCAAGAAGGCCTCGGCCGGGATCCTCACCGATCCCATCGCCGACATGCTCACCCGCATCCGCAACGCCAACTCGGCACGGCATCCCGAGGTGAGGGTCCCGGCCTCGCGCGTGAAGCTCGAGATCGCGCGAGTCCTCAAGGACGAGGGCTACATCGCGGGCTACGACGTCGAGGCCGACGGCACCACGCAGACCATGCGTATCATCTTCAAGTCCCGGCCGGATCGCACGCGAGTGATCTCCGGCGTGAAGAGGATCAGCCGCCCCGGATTGCGCGTCTACGCGCGCAAGACCGAGATCCCGCGAGTCCTCGGCGGCCTCGGCATCGCCATCCTCAGCACCGCTGAGGGCGTGATGAGCGGCCGGCAGGCCAACGGTAAAGGGTTGGGTGGCGAAGTGTTGGCGTATGTCTGGTAGGAGATAGAGGGAGAGTTGTCGCGAATCGGAAAGTTGCCTGTCCCGGTACCTAAGAACGTGAAGGTCACGCTCGCACCGGGGACCGTGAAGGTGGAAGGACCGAAGGGTCAGCTCGAGCGCACCCTACCCACCGAGATCACGGTCAAACAGGCCGACGGCGAGCTCATCTTCGAGCGGCCGTCGGACGACTTCCGCCACCGCGCGCTGCACGGCCTCGTCCGCAGCCTGGTCGCCAACATGGTCGAGGGCGTGGACAAAGGGTTCTCGAAACACCTCGAGCTCGTCGGCGTCGGTTACCGCGTCGCCAAGCAGGGTGAGGAGCTCGTGCTCAACCTCGGCTATTCGCACCCGATCCGCTTCAAACCGCCCAAGGGAGTCTCGATCGACGTGGCCGACCCGACCAAGTTCTCGGTCAACGGCATCTCGAACGAGGACGTCGGACAGGTCGCGGCCAACATCCGCTCGTTCCGCCCGCCCGAGCCATACAAGGGAAAGGGCGTGAGGTACCGCGGCGAGAAGGTCCGGCGCAAGGCGGGCAAGGCGGGCAAGGGGGCCAAGGCAACCGCATGATCAAGAGGACAGACCGCAAGGTGAGCCGGTCGAAGCGGCACAGGCGGGTGCGCGTGCATGTAGCCGGCACCTCGCAGAAGCCGCGGCTCGCGGTGTTCCGCAGCTTGAACCACCTTTACGCGCAGCTCATCGACGACGCGGAGAGCAAGACGCTCGCCGCCGCGTCGACGCTCGAGATGAAGGGGGCCGGGCGCGCGCAGGGCGCACCTCAAGAAAAGCGCAACGGCGTCGCGCAGGCCGCCGAGGTTGGCAAGGCGATCGCGGCCAAGGCGAAGGCGATAGGCGTGAACGCGGTTGTCTTCGACCGCGGCGGATTCCTGTATCACGGACGCATCAAAGCGCTGGCTGATGCCGCGCGGGAGGCTGGTCTTGAGTTCTAGAGGTGGCGGCGGCGGCCGATATCAGCACTCGGGCGGTGAGCGTTCCGAGCTTGCCGACCGCGTCGTCCGCGTCAACCGAGTCGCCAAGGTCGTCAAGGGCGGACGCAAGTTCTCGTTCAGCGCGCTGATCGTGGTCGGCGACATGAACGGCCGCGTCGGGGCGGGTATCGGCAAGGCGCGCGAGGTGACCGAAGCCATCCGCAAGGGCATGGAGGTCGCGAAGCGCAACATGATCACCGTGCCCATGGTCGGCACGACGATCCCGCACGCCGTGGAGCTCAAGTGGGGCGCCGCGCGAATCATGCTCAAGCCCGCGGCACCTGGAACCGGTGTGATCTCCGGTGGCGCGATGCGCGCCGTGATCGAGACCGCCGGTATCAAGGACATCCTCACCAAGTCGCACGGCACCAACAACCCGATCAACACCGTGCGCGCGACCCTCGCCGCGCTGCAGTCGCTGAGGACGGCGCAGCAGATCGCCGAGCTCCGCGGCAAGGACGTCGAGCAGATGGTCGGAAAGAAGCTAGCCGCGGCATACGCCCCGACAGCGACTGCCCCCAAGGCGGAGGCAAACGGTGGCTGAAAACGCCGGGCGCGCGCAGGGCGCACCTCTACTGAAAGCAACCCTCATGAAAAGCCCGATCGGCGCCAGGCCCGAGATCCGCGCGACCGTCGAATCGCTCGGCTTCCGCCGCATGCAGCAGACGCGCGAGCTGCCGGACAACCCGGCCGTGCGCGGCATGCTGAAGGCGGTCAGGTTCCTGGTCGCGGTCGAAGGCGAGCCCTACGAGCGGCCGAAGCGCAGCCGCTACAAGATCTGGCGCTCACGCTCCACCAAAAAGCACCAGCGAGGCAATTAGAAGATGCGCTACGAGTTGGTAACCGGGGTCCCCGCGAAATCGAAGATTTCGTGGGGTGGTAAACACCAAAGAGGCAACTGACCGATGCAGCTGCACGACCTCAAACCCTCGCCGGGCGCCCACCGCCGGGCGGACCGGATCGGCCGCGGCACCGGCTCCGGACGCGGCAAGACGTCAGGCCGCGGTCAGAAGGGACAGAACGCGCGCAGCGAAGGCTTCCGCCTCGGCTTCGAGGGCGGCCAGATGCCGCTGTCCCAGCGCCTCCCGAAGCTGCCCGGGTTCAAGAACCCCTTCAAGAAGGTCTACGCGGTGGTCAACGTCTCCAAGCTCAGCCGCTTCACCGACGGATCGAAGGTCGGCGCGGAGGCGCTGCTCGAGGCTGGCCTCATCCACGGGGGTGAGGAGATCAAGATTTTGGGCGCCGGCCGTTTGAAGCGCAGACTGACCGTGGAGGCCCATGCATTCAGCAGCAGCGCGCGTGAGTCGATCGAGAAAGCCGGCGGTTCCGTCACGGTCCTGGGAGAACCTCGCAAGATCGGAGCCAAGCGGACGGCCGCCAAAGCGCCAAAACCACTTCCCACCCCCGAGGCCCCAAAGCAGGCCCCGGCCGAGGCGAAGGCGGCCCGCGTCAAGAGTGCCCCACCGGCACCGGTCGAGGAGGCCACCCCTCCCGCCGAGGCCTAGCCGATGAACCTTCTCGAAGCCCTGGTCAACGCGTTCCGGCTGCCCGAGCTCCGGAACAAGATCCTCTTCACCGGCGGCATCCTGATCGTCTTCCGTCTCTTCGCCAACATCGCCATCCCGCTCGCCAAGCAGTCGGCGCTCGCCAACCTGTTCAACAGCCAGGCGCTGCTCGGACTGCTCGACCTGTTCTCAGGAGGCGGCCTTTCGCGCTTCAGCGTCGTCGCGATGGGCATGAACCCGTACATCAACGCCACGATCATCATGCAGCTGATGACGGTGATCTCCGAGCGCATCAAGGAGATCTCCAAAGAAGGCGAGATGGGCCGCCGCCGCATTCAGCGCTGGAGCCGCTACCTGACCGTCGCCCTCGGCGCGGGCCAGGCGTACGGATTCACCGTCCTCTTCCAGAACACGAGCCCCTCGATCCTCGGCGCGCTGGACTGGTTCCAGCGCCTGCAGATCATCCTCGTTCTGTCCGCGGGCACGGTGATGCTGATGTGGTTCGGCGAGCTGATCACGGAGTACGGCATCGGCAACGGCGTCTCGCTGATCATCTTCGCCGGCATCATCGGCCGCGGGCCCGCCGGCGTCGTCTCGGTGTTCAGCGCGCACTCGACCGGTGGCGGCCTCGCCGACTACGTGCCCTTCATCATCTTCGGCATCATCGCCCTCGGCGTGACGGCCGTGGTCATCTATGTCCAGCAGGCGGTCAGGAAGATTCCCATCCAATCGGCGCAGCGAGTCGCGGGCGGGCGAGAGGTGGGCCGGAGGGCCAGCTTCCTCCCGCTGCGAGTCAACCACGCCGGTGTGATCCCGATCATCTTCGCCATCTCGGTGATGTTCCTTCCGACGATCATCGCCAACTACTTCACGGGTGCGCCGCCCGACACCTGGTACTACAAGGCTGCGGCCTGGGTCCGAGGCAACTTCGCGCCCGATACGTCGAACCTGCCCATGGCGATCACCTACAACGGGCTCTATTTCCTGTTCACGTTCGGCTTCACGTACTTCTACACGGCGATCACGTTCGACGTGCATGACGTGGCCGAAAACCTTAAACGCTATTCAAGCTTCATCCCGGGAATCCGCCCGGGACGTCCGACCGCGGACTATCTCCAGGCGGTCATGAACCGGATCACCTTCGTGGGCGCCATGTTCCTGGGGTTCATCACCGTCGTGTTGCCCATCGGGACGGCCAAGATATCCGGCATTCCGCACAACCAGATGTACCTGGGTGGCACCGCCATCCTGATCGTGGTCGGCGTGGCACTGGACACCATGAAACAGCTGCAAACCCAATTGGTGATGCGCCAATACCGCGGCTTCATCCGATGACGTCGACTTCTTCCCTCTCCCCGCAGGGGAGAGGGTCAGGGTGAGGGCTAGAGGAACAGCATGAACCTCCTCCTCTATGGCGCCCCCGGGAGTGGCAAGGGCACCCAGGCCAACATGCTGCGCTCGCGCTTCGGCATCCCGCACATCGCCACCGGCGACATGCTGCGCGCCGAGATCCAGGCCGGCACCGACCTCGGCCGCAAGGCCCAGCCGATCCTGGCCGCGGGCCACTACGTGAGCGACGACATCATGATCGGCGTCGTCCGCAACCGCCTGTCCCAGCCCGATTGCGCCCCGGGCTTCATCATGGACGGCTTCCCGCGCACGGTCCCCCAGGCCGAAGCCCTGGACGTCCTGATGTCCGAGCTGGGCAAGCGCTTCGACCAGGTCATCTACCTCAAGGTCCCGGTCGAGGAGCTCCTGAGCCGGCTCTCCGGTCGCCTGGTGTGCCCGAAGTGCCAGCGGACCTACCCGCCGGGCACGGTCGCGTGCGTGGCGGACGGAAGCGAGCTCGTCCAGCGCGAGGACGACCGCCCGGAGGCGGTCCGCCCCCGGATCGAGATCTACCTGGACAAGACGGTCCCGGTCCTCGATCACTACCGGGTCGGACGCCTGGTTTCCGAGATCGACGGACGGGGGACAATCGATGAGATAAGCCGCCAGGTCCTGGCCGCAGCGAACGGTCATTTGACCCAGAGAAGCAAGACCGGATGATCATCTTCAAGACCGCCCACGAGATCGACCTCATGGCCCGCGCGGGCAGCCTGCTCGCGTCCGTCCTGCCCCCTCTGAAGGAGGCCTGCGTGCCCGGCGTCAAGACGATCGAGCTCGACCGGATCGCCGACAAGCTGATCCGGGCCGGCGGCGCGACCCCGGGCTTCCTGGGCTACCACGGGTTCCCCCGCTCGATCTGCGTCTCGATCAACGACGAGGCCGTCCACGGCATCCCCGGCAACCGCAAGGTGGCCGAGGGCGACCTGGTCAGCCTCGATTTGGGCCTGGTCCTGGAAGGGTTCTGGGCCGACGTCGGCATGACCGTCGGCGTGGGCAAGATCACGCCGGAGGCGGCCCGCCTGCTCAAGGTCACCGAGGAGGCCCTCTACATCGGGATCGACAAGGCCCGCCCGGGCGGCTACCTGGGGGACATCTCGTCCGCCATCCAGAAGCACGTCGAGGCGGCGGGCTTCTCGGTCATCCGCCAGTTCGTGGGCCACGGGATCGGGCGCCAGATGCACGAGGACCCCCAGGTACCGAACTTCGGCCAGCCCGGCGACCTGCCCAAGCTCAAGCCCGGAATGACGCTGGCGATCGAGCCGATGGTCAACGCCGGCTCTCACGAGGTGTACATGAAGCCGGACGGCTGGACCATCTGCACCGCCGACGGCTCCCTCTCCGCCTACTTTGAGCACACCGTCGCTATCACAGAAAAGGGGCCCATCGTACTCACCAAGGGGGCCCTCGACTGAACTCAGCCGGCCTTTGGTATACTCGCCGTTCGTGCCCCAACGCCCCCCACTCGTGAAGGGGGTCGTGGTGGAGGCTCTTCCCAACGGTGTCTACCGGGTCGAGCTCGAGAACGGGGCGAAGGTCCTCGCCCACGTCGCCGATCGGGCAGGCACCCATTTCACCCGGCTCCGCGCCGGGGACAAGGTGGGCGTCGAGCTTGCGGAAAGCGACCGTTCCCGTGGGCGAATTCGAGAGATTTGGAGATGAAAGTACGTCCGTCGGTCAGAAAGATGTGTCCCAGCTGCAAGGTGATCAAGCGCAACGGGGTGGTCCGCGTGATCTGCTCGAAGACGCCCAAACACAAACAAAGGCAGGGTTAGGAGGCTAATGGCGAGAATCGCCGGCGTCGACATTCCCCCGGCCAAGCGCGTCGTGATCGCCCTGACGTACATCACGGGTATCGGCAACACCACGGCCGAGAAGGTCGTCAAGAACGCGAACATCGACGGCAGCAAGCGGACCAAGGACCTCAGCGAGGAAGAGGTCGGGCGCCTGCGCTCGATCATCGACCGAATGGTGGCCGCCAAGGACATCCTCATCGAAGGTGACCTCCGCCGCGAGGTCGCGAACAACATCAAGCGCCTGACCGAGATCGGCTCCTACCGCGGCCAGCGGCACCGCCGCGGCCTGCCGGTGCGCGGCCAGCGCACCCGCACCAACGCGCGAAGCCGCCGCGGTCCGAAGCGCGCGGTTGCGGGCAAGAAGAAGGTCAAGGCAGGCAAGTAATGACCAAGAAGAAGGTGGTGCGCACTCGCCGCCGCGAGCGCAAGAACATCGTCAACGGACAGGCTCACATCCAGAGCACGTTCAACAACACGATCATCTCGATCAGCGACCTGGACGGCAACGTGATCTCCTGGGGCTCCGCCGGTGCGCAGGGCTTCAAGGGGAGCCGCAAGTCGACGCCCTTCGCCGCCCAGCAGACCGCCGAGTCGACGGCCAAGAAGGCGCTGGAGCATGGCATGCGCTCGATCGAGGTCTTCGTGCGTGGTCCGGGCGCCGGACGTGAAGCCGCGATCCGCTCCCTCCAGGCCACTGGGCTCGAGGTCAGCGCCATCACTGACGTGACCCCGATCCCGCACAACGGATGCCGCCCCCCTAAGAGGCGGCGGGTCTAGCGATGGCCAATTACAGCGGACCCGTCTGCCGCTTCTGCCGCCGCGAGGGCGCCAAGCTCTACCTCAAGGGCGAGCGCTGCTACACGCCGAAGTGCGCCATCGAGCGCCGCGCCTTCGCGCCCGGAATGCACGGGCAGGCGCGCAAGCGCAAGACGTCGGACTACGGCATTCAGCTCCGCGCCAAGCAGAAGGCGCGCCGCGTCTACGGCCTGCTCGAGAAGCAGTTCCGGAACTACTTCAACCAGGCCTCGAACGAGCCTGGCGTGACCGGGCTGAACCTGCTCCGCCACCTCGAGCTTCGCCTCGACAATGTGATCTACCGGCTCGGGCTCGGCGCCTCGCGGAAGCAGGCCCGCCAGCTCGTCACCCACCGGCACTTCGAGGTCAACGGCAAGTTGGTGAACGTGCCGTCCTACCAGGTGAAGCCCGGGGACCAGGTCAAGGTGAGGCCCGCGAACGGGGTCTTCGACGTGGCGCTGGACGCATCCAAGGTGCGCCCGGTGCCCTCATGGCTTTCCTTCAACGCGGACGACAAGTCCGCCAAGATCCTCGCCCGCCCGGACCGCCACGAGATGGAGTCGGGCGTCGAGGAACAGCTGATCGTCGAGTTCTATTCAAGGTAGTACGGGAGGTACTTAACCCAGTTGGCTATTGATACGCAGATGACAGTGACCCCGCAGGTCCGCAAGCTCGAGACCAGCGCGAACTACGGCAAGTTCGACATCGAGCCGCTTGACCCGGGCTTCGGCACGACCCTCGGCAACACCCTTCGGCGCGTGCTGCTCTCCTCGTTGTGGGGCGCGGCCGTGACGTCGATCCAGATCGACGGCGTGGCGCACGAGTTCACCGCGATCCCGCACGTGAAGGAGGACGTGACCGAGGTCATCCTCAACATCAAGAAGCTTCGCCTGAAGGCCTTCACCGAGGACCCGATCACGCTTCTCCTCGACGTCAAGGGGCCGGCCGAGGTGCACGCGTCGCACATTCAGTCCAGCTCGGACGTCGAAGTCGTGAACCCCGACCTCTACATCTGCACGCTGGCCGCGAAGGGCCACCTGCGGATGGAGCTGAACGTCGAGCGCGGCAAGGGCTACGTCCCGGCCGAGCGCAACAAGCGGGAAGGCCAGCCGATCGGCGTGGTCCCGATCGACTCCATCTTCTCGCCGGTCGAAAAGGCGAACTTCCAGGTCGAGAAGACCCGCGTCGGACAGTCGACGGACTACGACCGCCTGATCATCGAGGTCTGGACCGACGGCACCATGTCGCCCGAGGAGGCGGTGAGCCACTCGGCCGAGCTGTTCACCCAGCACCTGAACCTGTTCGTCCGCTTCCGCGACTCGATCGAGAAGCACGAGCAGGAGCTGCGCGGCGAGAAGACGGGCCAGAACCGCCTGAACGACACCCCGATCGAGGAGCTGGACCTCTCTGTCCGCGCTTTCAACTGCCTCAAGGCAAACGAGATCCAGACAGTCGGCCAGCTGCTCCAGAAGCGCGAGGAAGAGCTGCTCGCCCTCCGCAACTTCGGGCGGAAGTCGCTCGACGAGATCAAGGAGAAGCTGGTCGAGAAGGGATTCATCAAGCCCGAAGAGATGGGCACAGTCCTGCGCGGCGGCTAGCTGAAGCTTCATGCGCCATCAGAAGAGCGGTCGCCGCTTCAACCGGGACACCAACGCGCGCAAGGCGCTGATGCGCAACCTCTGCACGTCGTTGCTCGAAAGCCCGAGCGGCCGGATCACCACGACCGAGGCGAAGGCCAAGGAGCTGCGCCGCTGGGTCGAGCGGCTCATCACCACCGCCAAGGACCAGGACGTCACCGCGCGCCGCAAGGTGGCCGAGGACATCTCCAAGCCCGAGGTCGTGGAGCGGCTCTTCTCGAACCTGGTCCCGCGCCTCGCGGACCGGCCGGGAGGCTACACCCGAATCATCCACAAAGGCCCGCGCCTCGGAGACGCGGCCCCCATGGTGATCATCGAACTGGTCGACTGATCGCTCCCGTTAAAAATTGAATATCAAAGTCGTGCTGGAGTACGACGGGTCGGGCTTCGCCGGCTGGCAGCAGCAGGCCCACGGCCGGACCGTGGAAGCCGAGCTTAAGCAAGCCCTGCGCCAGATCACGGGCAAGGACCACACCGTCTACGCCGCGGGGCGCACCGACGCGGGCGCGCACGCTGAAGGGCAGGTCGTGAGCTTTCACACCGACGGGCGGATCGCGCCGAAGCGTCTGGTCGCAGCCCTCAACGCGAAGCTCCCCGACGACGTGGCGGCGCTGTCCGCCGAGGTGGTGCCGGACGATTTCCACGCCCGCTACTCCGCCCGCTGGCGCCGCTACCGCTACCGGTACCTCGACCGGCCCTCCCGACCCGCCCTGGAGCGGGGACGGTGCTGGCAGGTGCGGGGCCCGCTGGACGTCGACGCGATGTCTGCGGCGGCGAAGGCGTTGACCGGCAGGCACGACTGGACCAGCTACTGCTCGGCTTCCGAGCCGGCCGCCGCGCGGGTGCGCGAGATGCGCTCCGCGAAGGTCGCCCGGCGCGGTCAGTTCGTCGAGCTGGAGCTGGTCGCGGAGGGCTTCCTGCGAGGCCTGGCGCGCAGCATCGCGGGCGCGCTGGCCGAGGTGGGCCGCGGGCAGCGGCCGCCCGAGTGGGTGGGGAAGGTCCTCGAAGCGCGGGATCGCCGGCAGGCGCCGCGCACCGCCCCCGCGGGGGGGCTGACTTTGATGGAAGTGATTTACTAGGGAACCCGACCAGAAGAAAGGAACAATGAGCAAACAGAAGACATGGACGGCGAAAGCCGCGGATCTCAAGAGTGACTGGTACGTGGTCGATGCCACGGATCAGGTACTCGGCCGCCTGGCGTCAGGCGTGGCCGCGATCCTGCGTGGCAAGCACAAGCCGACCTTCACGCCACACCTGAACAGCGGCGACCACGTCGTGGTGATCAACGCCGCGAAGGTCAAGGTCACGGGCACCAAGCTCCAGACCAAGGAATACACGCGCTACAGCGGGTACCCGGGCGGCCTGCGCAAGCGGACGCTGGAGAAGGCCCAGGAGCTCGACCCGACGTTCCCCATCACGACCGCGGTCCGCGGGATGCTGCAGCGGAACACCCTCGGTGCCGATATGCTGAAGCGCCTTCGCGTCTACGCCGGGGCCGACCACGGCCACATCGCGCAGAAGCCGAAGACGATCACATTCGATGAAAAAGGACAGATGAAGCTTGGCTGAGACGTTCCACCGCGGCACCGGTAGGCGCAAGAACGCCATCGCGCGGGTTCGCCTGCAGCCAGGTGAGGGCCGCATCACGGTCAACGAGAAGGACCCGCTCGCCTACCTGGGCCGGCGCGTCCTCGAGATGGCCGCCCTGGCGCCGCTTCGCGTCACCGGCCTGCAGCGCAAGTTCGACGTCACGGTCAAGGTGGTCGGCGGCGGCACGTCTGGCCAGGCGGGCGCGATCGCGCACGGCATCGCCCGCGCCCTCCTCCGCTTCGACCCGGACCTCCGGCCGCCGCTGAAGAAGGCCGGCCTGCTGACGCGCGACGCTCGGATGAAGGAGCGGAAGAAGTACGGACTGAAGCGGGCTCGGAAAGCTCCCCAGTACACGAAGCGCTAGCCGGCCGCGGCCTGGACTGGCCGGCCTGCCTGAACACGCGGGACCTCGGTGGTCTACCCACGCCAGGCGGCGTCACGCGTGCAGGCGTGCTCGTCCGGTCCGACTGCATAACCAACCTGACCCCGGAGGGCCACCAGGCGATGCAGGCCTACGGCGTCTCGACCGTGATCGACCTGCGCAGCCCATCAGAACGGGCCGCTGATGCCAACTCCGTGTCGAGGGCGAAGGGCGTCGAATACCTTCACCGCCCTCTCGTCGACGACGCGAACATGAGGAGACTCGGCGAGGCCACCAACATGTTCGGACGCTACCTGATGATGCTGGACAAGGACCAGCACGCATTTCGCAACGTCTTCGACACGATGGCCACAGCTGAAGGCGGCGTTCTTTTCCACTGCTTCGCGGGCAAAGACCGAACGGGTCTGATCGCCGCGATGCTCCTGTCACTGGCCGGCGTCCCGCGCGACCACATCGCCCTGGACTTCACCGAGACCGACAAGCAGCTGGCCCGCAAGTACGAAGAGTGGCTCGCGGGGACCGATCCCGAAAAGCGCGACCAGATGCGCGAGGACCTGCACTGCCCGCCGGACCGCATCCTGGGCGTCCTCGACTACCTGGACAGCAAGTGGGGAGGAGTCCCCAGCTACCTGGAAGCCGCCGGCATGACCCCGGCAAACATCGACCGAGTAAGCGCAAAACTGACCTAAGGACAAATCTCCTCCCCACCGTGTGGGGAGGTGGCGCGAAGCGCCGGAGGGGGTATCGAAGAACGCAGACGCTACCCGAGCATCTTCTCCACTGTTTGGTCGAGCATCCCCAGCTCGCTCGCGTACCGACCGAGCTTCCGGTGCCGCCCGCTCCCCGGCTCGACCTCGAGCACGAGCCACTCACCCTCGACCCGAGCCAGGCCGGCGATGTCCACGCTCGGAACGAGGAGACACGATTCCACAAACCGCCGCCCAACCCTTTCCCACCCCAGCACACATATGAAGGTCGAGGCCGAAGCCCGAAAGCTCGACCGCCGGAAGTACACGCGCTCCTCAGCCGACGCCGACCCGAATCCGGAAGTCTTGACCTGCAGGCCGAGATAACGACGCGTGGCCCGATGACGGACCAGGACCTCGACCGTCTCCAGGTCGGGAAACGGCCGGAACAGCGCCAGCGACTCTGACGACGCGAGCCGGCGGATGACCTCCATCTCGCCGACAAACCCCTCGTATCGCCGATCCACCGCGGCCGGCGACTTCACCTCCCCGCTTGGCAGGGAGGTGGGCGGTGCATCCGTCGGGAGGCGTCCAAACCGCGCCGCCAGTAGCTCCCGAGGAACGAGGAACCGCGCCCACCGCGACTCGCCGCCGAGATGCAACCCGAACGCCGCCGTGAGGTACTCCCGCCCGTCGACCAGGTCGTGCGCGGCGAGGCGGCGGAACGAAGCCTCGTCGATGACGAGCACCATCCGGCCCAGCTCCGACCCGTCGACCAGCGTCGCCACGATCAGCGCGTCGTCATCCACGAGGCTCGACGCGGTCACCGTGATGTGGACCTGCCCGGCTGGTGTGAGGCTCATGCGCCCCTTTACCTGCACGGCGACGAACGAACCGTCAGCCAGCCGGTGCACGACCCCGTCGATGCCGACGTCGCGCAATGGCAGAAACACGTGCAGTCCACCCAAGGACTGGCGCACCAGCTCGGCCCACACCTTGAACTCCGCGACCTGGCCCGAGGCCAGCGTCTGCGCGTGGTGCCAGCGAACGTCCCTTTCCATCTAACGCGCCGAATTTTCGCTGTTAACAACCTGGGTTGCCGGGGCGGAGGCGCTTGCCGAGAATTTGCCTCATGAAAGACAAAACTCCCGTCGTCAAGCAGCTCTACCGTCTGAACGTCGAGCCCCGCGTCATCGACCAGCTCTCCAGGCTCGCCTCGCGCACCGGCGAGCCCAAGACGAGGATCGCCACGCGGCTCTTCACCGAGGCTGTGATGAACTTCAAGCCGGACGCCAGAAAGAAGAACGGAGCGAAAGCCTAGCCGGCCACCTCGGATTCGACGCGCGCCTGGCGAGGCTCGTCCCTCGAATACATCTCGTCGATCTCACGCGAGTACTTCTGGGAGACGACGCGGCGCTTCATCTTGAGCGTCGGCGTCAGCTCTTCGGACTCGGCCGTCCATTCGACCGGCAGGATCGTGAACCTCTTGATCCCCTCGACCTGCGACACGTGGCGATTGGCACCGTCCACCGCCGTCTGAACCTCGTCGTGTACGGCCGGGTGTTGCGCCAGCTCGGCGATCGACGTGAACGGTATGCCGGCCTTGCGCGCCCAAACCGGCGCGAACTCCTGGTCGAGCACGACGAGCGCGCTGAGGTAGGGGCGCCGGTCTCCGATGACGGCCGCCTGGCCGATCAGCGGGTTCTGCTTGAGGAGCGCCTCCAGGTTTGCCGGCGAGATGTTCTTGCCACCGGCGGTGATGATGAGTTCCTTCTTGCGGTCGACGATCCGGAGGTATCCGTCCGCGTCGAGCTCGCCGACATCCCCAGTGTGCAGCCAGCCGTCGAGGTCGATCGTCTCGGCCGTCTTCTCCGGCTCTTTGTAGTAGCCCTTGGTCACGTTGCCACCGCGGACGAGGATCTCGCCGTCTTCCGCGATCTTCAGCTCGACGCCCGGATCGGCGATGCCGACGGTCCCGTTCTTGATCCGCTCGACCGGGTTGTACGTCGCGCCCACCGCCGTCTCGGTCATCCCCCAGCCTTCCCAAAGCTTGATGCCGAGCGCCTGGAAGAACTCGATCACCTCGGGGTTGATCGGCGCGGCGCCAGTGACGCCGTACTCGAGCTCTTCGAGGCCAACTTTGGCCCGGATCGCCATCCAGACCGGCCGGCATTTCTCAGCCGCCGCAAGCAGCTCGGGCGGAGCCGGCTGACCCGCCTGCTCCAGCTTCACCAGCTTGCGACCCACATCGATGGCCCCGAGCACCGCGTTGCGGCGCTGCTCGTCGGGATCGGCTTGAATCCCGGCGGACAACCCTGCCTTCAGCTTCTCCCAGACCCGCGGCACCCCAATGATCGCCGTCGGCCTGACCTCGACCGCGTAGGCGAAGAGTTGAGCCGGGTCGGGACAGAAGTGGACGATGCCCTGGAACCTGATCGCACCCCAGTGCCCGACGAATCGCTCGAAAATGTGCGCAAACGGTAGGTAGGAGATGAGGCGCGCGCCGCGACGATCGAGGTAGATCTCCGACGCCGCCGCCATCCAGCAGACGCTCGCGTGCGTCTCCATCACGCCCTTCGGCGGCCCGGTCGTGCCCGATGTGTAGACGAGGCTCGCCAGATCCTCAGGCGTCACCTTTCGCCACTCTTCGAAGGCGTCGGGGGATCGCCGGTCCTCTTCCGCGCCGCGAGCGAGAAGCGAGTCCCATGACGTGACCCAGTCGTCGAGGTCTGCGCCGGAAGGATCCATGAGCACGACCTGCCTCAAGCGGGGCAGCTGCGGCCGGATGGCCTGAAACTTGGCGAGGAAGGAGGCGTTCTCGAGGATCGCGAACGTCGCCTCGCAGTGAGCGGCGATGTACTGGACCTGCTCGGGAGCAAGCGTGTTGTAGAGGCTGACGGGAACTCCGCGCGCATGCAGCACGCCGAGGTCCGCGATCAGGTGCTCCGGGCGGTTGCGCGACATGATGACCGCGAACTCCCCCGGCTTGAACCCAAGGGCCTTGAGCCCTGCCGTCGCATGGCGGACGCGCTCCCGGTAGCCACCCCAGGTCAGGCCCTGCCAGGCGCCAGAAGCGTCCTTCCATTTCAGCGCGTCATGGTCGGGGATCTCCCGGCACGTCGCCTCGAACATCGTCAAAACGGTCTGGCCTTGGGCCGCACGATCGACTTGCGCCCTCTCCGCTTTCATGTCGCGTTTCATGCTCGGGAATACACTACTCGGAGGTGGTGGGGCGAGCCTGATCTACGTTCGATCGCACCGGTCGACCGTGACCCTGGGCATCGCCGGGCTGGCCTGGGCGGCCGTGTTCGGCGTGCTGGCCGTGGGCGCCTACAAGATGCCCGAAGGCCCCCTCGCCGCCCTGGCGCTCGCGGCGGGCGCAGCAGGAGGAGTGGCGACGGCCGCCCGGGCCGCCTTCCGCCTGGGCTCCTGGCCGCCGGGCCGGCTGGCCCTGTTCCGCGACCGCCTCGTGGTCATTCAGGGCCGCCACGAGATGCGGGCGGTGTGGTCGAACATGGAGGCGGTAACCCTGTCCGAGCCCCACGCCTGGCCGAAGATGCGCCTGACCGACCGGCTGACGATCCGGCTGACGAACGAGCAGCCCCTCGTCCTCAAGCCGGCGCTGTTCGGCCTCCAGCCGGGCGCCTGCCGAGACCTGATCCTCGAGCTGCGTGACAACCCGAAGCTCCGCCAGCGGTTGCCCGAGTTCGATTCTCTGCGCGACCTGGCGATCTCGCCGGTCGTGGCGGGCGAGCTTATCGAACCCCGCCTCTAGGCCCCGCAGGCGATCATGATCGCTCCTGTGAAATCCCTCCGAGGGCGCGATTTCATCGATATCGCCGACCTCGAGCGCGACCAGCTGCGCCACCTCCTCGACCTGGCGCACGCGATCAAGGGCGGCAAATGGGCGGAAAGGCCGCTGAGAGGGAAGCACCTGGCGATGCTCTTTCAGAAGCCCTCCCACCGCACCCGCGTCTCGTTCGAGGTGGGCATCGCCAGGCTCGGCGGCACCACGAGCACGCTGACCGAGCAGGACGTGCAGCTCGGCGTCAGGGAGACCATAGGCGACGCGGCGAGGGTGCTCGACCGTTACGTCGACGGCTCCGTCGCACGTTTGCGCAGCCATGAGGACCTCGTTCGCCTCGCCCAGGCGTCGGAGAAGCCGGTCATCAACGCCCTGACCAACCGGTCCCACCCCTGCCAGGTCCTGGCCGACCTGATGACCCTCGAGGAGGTTCGCGGCGACCTGACCGAGCAGCACGTCGTCTACGTCGGGGACGGCAACAACATCGCCACGTCGCTCATCGAGGCGTCGGCCCTCACCGGCTTCGCGCTGACGGTCGTCACGCCGCCCGGCTACGAGCCGAAGGCCGAGGTGATCGAGCGCGCGCGTAGCATCGATTCAGGCATACCCCAGGTCAGCGTGACCAGCGATCCAAAAGGGCTCGACAACGCAACAGCGATTTACACCGACGTCTGGACATCGATGGGACAGGAGGCCGAGCACGACGCGAGGCGTAAGGCATTCGCGCGCTACCAGGTCAACCAGGCCATGATGGACGCCGCCCCCGGCGCCGTGTTCCTGCACTGCCTTCCGGCGCACCGCGGGGAGGAGGTGACCGACGAGGTCATCGACGGCCCGCGCTCGGTCGTGTTCCAGCAGGCCGGCAACCGGCTGTACTCGCAGATGGCGCTGATGGCGGAGCTTTTCGGCGACGGCGCCACCCGCGCGCCCGGGGTGAGCGCATGACTGCGATCCAGCAGTTCTTCCTCCAGCTCGGCGAGGTCGCCCGCCACATCAGCTGGGTCGAGATCGTCGACGTCGCGGTCGTGGCCTTCGTCCTCTACCAGCTGCTCCGGCTGCTCCGCGGCACGCAGGGGACGCAGATCCTGGTCGGGCTCGTGCTGCTGGCGGTCCTCGGGGTGGTCTCCACCACCTTCAACCTGGTCCTTCTCTCGTGGCTGTTTCGCAACGCGACCTTCTACATCATCGTCGCGGTCATCGTCATGTTTCAGCCGGAGCTGCGGCGCGCCCTCGATCAGCTGGGCCGAATCGGACACATCGGCCGCCCGCTCTCGCGCTTCAACACGCGCCAGTACAACCAGGCCATCTCCGAGGCGATCAGAGCGACGGAACGTTTGAGCATGAAACGGACCGGCGCGCTGATCGCCTTCGAGCGCGACGTCGGGCTGGAAGACTACGCCGCGACCGGCGTGCGGATCAACGGCGAGATCTCGGCGGAGATGCTGCAGTCGATCTTCTATCCCAACTCGCCGCTGCATGACGGCGCGGTCATCGTGCGCGGCAACCGGATCGTGGCGGCCGGCTGCCTGCTGCCCCTGCCGGAGGAGGGCTCGGTGCGAGAGCGCCTCGGCACCCGCCATCGCGCCGCGCTGGGCCTGTCGCTGGCTTCCGACGCGCTCGTCCTCGTAGTCTCGGAGGAGACGGGAAACATCTCCGTGATAGAGGAAGGCAAGATCAGTCGCAACCTTGACGCGGACAGCCTGCGCCGCCGCATCGCAGTGCGCGTCACGGGGCCAGATGGCAACGGCAACGGCTTCTTCGGGTTCCGCAGATGAGCTGGAGCATCCTCACCGACGACTGGCGCCTCAAGCTCACAGCCCTGGGCCTGGCGATCTTGATGCTGGGCGCGGTCGCCTTCTCCCAGAACCCGCCCACCACGAGGACCCTGAGCGTCAGCCTGGTCTATTCGTACCCGCCGAACATCATCCTCATCAATCCGCCTGCAAGGACGAACGTCACGTACTCAGGCCTGGCGGATGTGATCGCCAACGTGAACACGAGCAACCTGATCGCCACGGTGGACGCCACCGGCGCGCGGCCTGGCAACGCAGTCCGCCTCAACGTCACGGCACGTTCTCTGATCTCAAGCGGCATCGTGACCGTGCAGTCTCCCGCCCCGATCGCCGTCAATATCGACACGCTTCAGGCTGTCGATGTGCCGGTACAGGTCACGGCCCAAGCCGCCGCCGGCTGGAGCATCGATCCGTCCAAGACACTCGCCACGTGTCCGGGCGCGCAGAACCCGAGCCCGTGCAAGGTCCACTTCGTCGGTCCTGTCAGCTGGGAGAGCGGGCTCAAGGCGCTGGCGACCTTCCCGGGCCGCGCGATAGGCAAGACCGATTCGCTGAACCAGCAGGTGCAGCTCGTCAACTCGAGCGGCCCGGTTGATTTCACGATCCGAACGGTGCCGACCGTGAGCACTGACGTCACTGCGGTCGGCATCCACGTCGAGGCGTTTGCCGGCACCACCCACGCGTCGGTGCCCGTGGTCGACTCGCCGCCGACTCACGGGCCGCCATCCGGCTATCGGGTCACGGGAATCACCGTCACTCCTTCGATCGTGACGATCAGCGGAGACCCGGCCGCGGTGGCGCGGGTCCAGACCATCGTGCTGCCCGCGGTCGATCTCAGCAGGACCACCTCAGACGCCACGTTCTCAGTGGCGATCCAGTACCCGACCGGGCTCACCGGGGACACTCAGACGGCCACGGTGAAGTACTCGATCTCGCCCAATCCGAACGTAAGCCCCAGCCCTTAGGAGTAACCTAGCCGCTTCCGGCTCCGTTCAAGCGTTCCAGCACCGGTCGAAATACGCGCCCCAGCAGTTGTAGTTAAAGGTAAAGAGATGTGCGGAATCATCGGCTACCTCGGACCTCGAGAAGCCACTCCGATCCTCATGGAGAGCCTGAAGCGCCTCGAATACCGAGGCTATGACTCCGCGGGCGTAGCCGTCCTGGAGCTGCCGAAGCCCGGCCAGGCCACCCGGACGAGCGTGACGAAGTCCGAGGCCAAGGTCGACACCCTGATCTCCAAGCTCGAGGCCAACATGCCTTCAGGCAAGCTCGGCATCGGCCACACGCGGTGGGCGACGCACGGCAAGCCGACCTACATCAACGCCCACCCCCACACGGACTGCAAGGGCAAGATCTTCGTCGTCCACAACGGCATCATCGAGAACTTCGCCGAGCTCAAGGCCGAGCTCGAGGCGGAGGGACACGAGTTCCCCTCCGAGACGGACACGGAGGTCGTGCCGCACCTGATCGAGAAGTACTACAAGGGCGACTTTCTCGCCGCGGTCCGCAAGGCGCTGAAGCGCATCCACGGCGCGTACGCGCTCGCGATGTTCTCGAGCGACGACCCCGAGCTGCTGGTCGGGGCCCGCCTCAACGCGCCGCTCGTGGTCGGGCTCGGCGACGGCGAGTACTACATCGCCTCGGACATCACCGCGATCATCCCCTACACCAAGCGCGTGCTCGTCCTCGGTGAGGGCGAGGTCGCTGCGGTGACGCCGCTCGGCCCCGAGGTGTCGACGCTCGACGGCGTCACGGTCAAGTCGAAGATCATCCACGTCGACTGGGATGTCGCGCAGGCGCAGAAGGGTGGCTTCCCGCACTTCATGCTCAAGGAGATCCACGAATCGCCTGAGGCGGTGGCCAACGCGATGCGCGGCAGGCTGTCGGACGACGGCGTCGTCTCATTCCGCGAGTTCGACGTCCCGGACGAAAAGCTCAAGGAGATCACCGACGTCCTTCTGCTCGGCATGGGCACCTCGCTACACGCGGCGATGATCGGCGAGTACGTGATCGAGGATTGGGTTGGCATCCCGGCTCGAGCGGAAGACGCCTCGGAGTTTCGCTACCGCCGCCCGACGGTGGGGGAGAAAACCCTGGACGTCGTGATCACGCAGTCAGGTGAGACCGCCGACACGCTGGTCGCGCTGCACCAGGCGAAGGAGCGCGGTTCGCTCAGCGTCGCGGTTACGAACGTAATCGCAAGCTCCGCCGCGCGCGACGCAGACGGCGCGATCTACCTGCACTCCGGGCCCGAGATCGGCGTCGCGTCCACCAAGACGCTGCTCGCCCACATGATCAGCCTGTACCTGCTGGCGCTGCGCCTGGCGACGGTCAACGGCCGCGTCTCTCTCGAGCGCCGGCTCGAGCTGGTCGAGGCGCTGCGCTTGCTGCCGGACCAGGTCCGGGGCATCCTCGCCCGCGACAAGGAGATCGTCAAGCTGGCGGAGAAGTACTGCGGCTACCGCAACTTCATGTACGCCGGCCGCGGGCTCGGCTATCCCGTCGCGCTGGAGGGCGCCCTCAAGCTGAAGGAGATCTCTTACGTCCACGCCGAGGGGACGTCGGGTGGCCTGCTCAAGCACGGCCCGATCGCGCTGCTCGACGAGCAGTTCCCGGTGGTCGCGATCTGCACCGCGAGCGCGACCAAGGACAAGATGGTCAGCAACGTCCACGAGATCGTGGCGCGCAACGCGCCGGTCCTCGCGCTGGTGACGGAAGGGGACCACTCGCTGGACCACGTGGCGACCGACATCTTCACCATGCCGGCGGTCGAGGAAGCTTCATCGGCAATCCTGAACACGGTGATGCTGCAGCTGTTCGCCTACCACGTAGCGAACAAACTAGGCCAAGACGTAGACCAACCCCGGAACCTGGCGAAGTCAGTAACCGTCGAATAGCGAAAATGGGACGGTGCAAAGAATCGGTGTAGACGCCGTCTCGGTTGACCGGATCGCCCTCGCGGTCAAACGCTCCGGCCCCGGCTTCCTCCGCAAGGTCTACACCCCCGCCGAGCTGGCTTACTGCGCCGGCAACGACGAACGCCTCGCGGGCCGGTGGGCGGCCAAGGAAGCGGTCATCAAGTGCTTCGACGGCACGGGCATCTGCTTCCCGCGCCGCCGGATCGAGGTCCTCCCCGGCCCCAACGGCGCCCCCCGCGCGCGCCTCGTGGGCGACAGCCGCGGCGCCCAGGTGGAGGTGAGCATCACCCACCACAGCCGCCTCGCGGTCGCCACCGCCCACCTCGAGATACCGGAGACGGCGGCGATGCTCCCAGCGCCCGAAGCCGTGGTCCTGCCGCCGCGCCCGCCCGACGCGCACAAGGGCACCTTCGGCACCGCGATCGTCCTGGCCGGCAGCCTGGGCCTCACAGGCGCGGCCTACCTGTCCTCGACCGCCGCCGCCCGGACCGGCGCCGGCCTCGTCCGGCTGCTCGTCGCCGATACGATCTATCCCATCCTCGCGGCCAAGTGCACCGAGGTCATGGCCACCCCCGTGCAGGAGGTCGCGCCCGGTGCCGTGGGCCACGCCGCGTACGACTCGATCGTCCGGCAGCTGGCCGAGGCGCAGGTCGGCATCATCGGTCCGGGCCTGGGCAGGGACAGCTCGACGTGGCGCCTGGTCGTCGACCTGGCGCTCCACGCGCAGTGTCCGCTCGTCATCGACGCCGACGGCCTGAACGCCCTCGCCGACTCGCGGCGCTCAAAGGGCAAGCTGGCGAAGAACCGAGTCCTGACGCCGCACCCGGGCGAGCTCGCGCGCCTGACGGGCAAGACCGCAGAGGCCATCAACGCCGACCGCACCGGTGCGGCCCGGAAGGCGGCCAAGGAGTGGGGCGCGGTCGTCGTCCTGAAAGGCGCGCACACCGTCGTCGCGCACCCGGACGGCCGCACCAGCGAGGACCCGCACGAGGTCCCGGCGCTGGCCAGCGGGGGGACCGGCGATGTGCTGTCGGGCATCATCGGCGGCCTCATCGCGCAAGGCTCCGAGCCCTTCACCGCGGCGGTCACCGGCGTGTACATCCACGCCGCGGCGGGACACCGCATCGCACATCGCCTCGGCGACTCCGGACTGCTGGCGAGCGACCTGCTGCCCGAGATCCCGCTCGTCATGAACGTCCTCCGCCAGGGCGGCCTCTGAGTACAGCGCTCCGTTGGGCGGACGTCGACCTGAAGGCGATCAGCGCCAACTGCGACCGCATCCGCGCCCATGTGAAGGGAGCGCGCCTCTACGCAGTCGTTAAGGCGGACGGCTACGGACATGGCGCCCTGCCGGCGGCGCACGCGGCATTGGAGGGAGGGGCCGGCGGGCTCGGCGTGGCGACCCTGGAGGAGGCGGCCCAGCTCCGCGGACTTGTCGACGCAGAGAACGTCCTGGTCATGGGGGGCCTCCTGCCGGCGCAGGCTCGCGACGCGGCGGCGAGCGGCTGCAGCATCGCGGTGTCGAGCCAGGAGATGGCCGAGGCGCTCGCGCAATCGGAAGATGAGGTCCCTGTCCACCTGAAGGTCGACACTGGCATGGGCCGGTTCGGCGTCGCCCCGGACGAGGCGCCGGCCCTGGCGCGGCTCATCGACGGGTCGCGCGGGACGCGCCTGGCGGGGACCTGGACCCACTTTGCGTCCTCGGAGTCCGACCAGGAGATGACGCGCCGCCAGTTCGACCTCTTCCTGGATACGCTGAGCCGCTTCGAGGTCGGGCCAGGCATCCGGCACGCGTGCAACTCGGCCGGAGCGCTGAACCACCCTGACTTTGCGCTCGACGCCGTGCGGTGTGGCATCTCGATCTACGGCTGCGAGTGGCCGGGCACCAGACCGGCGCTGGCCCTGCGCTCGATCATCACCCACCTGAAGACGGTCGAGAAGGGCGCGACAGTCGGTTACGGGGCCAGGTGGCGCGCCTCCGGCACGACGCGCGTCGCGACGGTGGCGATCGGCTACGAGGATGGGGTCTTCCGCGCCCGCGCCAACCACGGGCACGTCCTCGTGCACGGACGCCGCGCCCCGCTCATCGGCATGGTGAGCATGGACGCGATCACGCTCGACGTGACCGACGTCGAGGGCGTCGAGGTCGGCGACGTCGCGACCCTGATCGGCCGCGACGGAGACCAGGTGATCACCGCCGAGGAGGTTGCCGAATGGTCGGGCACGATCAGCTACGAAGT
>Ga0209220_1000120_pt1 | contig 35841 bp, 29 predicted proteins | sample BlaSpr_A8_OM3_M3_FD_187984 | JGI IMG/M metagenome (GOLD analysis project Ga0209220, IMG submission 187984) | Forest soil microbial communities from Thunder Bay, Ontario, Canada - Black Spruce, Ontario site 2_A8_OM3_M3 (SPAdes) (version 2) | ecosystem: Environmental > Terrestrial > Soil > Boreal... | reverse complement strand
GCGTGACAAGATCGCCCGCCAGTACCCGGGCGCTCTGGTGACGGGGGACGTAGCAGCGCTGTTGCAGGCTGTCGATGCCGTCATCGTGGCCTCCCCGGCCGCCACTCATGCGGCGGTGGCACTGCAGGCGGTGGACGCGGGCAAGCCGGTCCTGGTGGAGAAGCCGTTCGCCTTGAACGTCAAGGACGCCGAGGCGGTGGCCCGTCGGGGGGTGGAGCGGGGAGTGCCCGTTTTGGCAGGCCACCTGCTGATTTACCACCCCGCCGTGGAGCGGTTGCGGGCCCTGGTGCAGGGCGGAGAGCTGGGGCGCGTATTCTATCTCTACGGGCTGCGGGTGAACCTGGGGCAGGTGCGCAAGGACGAGAATGCCCTCTGGAGCTTCGGTCCTCATGACGTGTCGGTGGCACTCTACTTGCTTGGGGAGCAGCCTATACGGGTCGCTGCCCATGGCAAGAGCTACCTCCAGCCCGCGATCGAGGACGTCGTATTCCTTACGATGGAGTTCGCGAGCGGGGTACTTGCTCACGTCCAGCTGTCGTGGCTCGACCCCCATAAAGAGCGGAAACTCACCGTAGTAGGGGCGAAAAAGATGGTGACGTTCAACGATATGGAGCCGCGCGAAAAGCTGCGCATTTACGACAAGGGAGTAGACCGCCCGCCCGAGTACGGCTCCTTCGGCGAGAGCCTGGCGATCCGGGAAGGGGACATTTTCATTCCTCGAATCCCGGCGGTCGAGCCGCTCGCTGCCGAGTTGGCGCATTTCGTCCGCGCGGCGCGGGGTCTGGAACCGCCGCGCGCGGGTGCGGAGGACGGCGTGCGCGTCGTCCGTGTCCTTGAGGCCGCCTCGCGATCCCTCGCGCGCGGCGGCGCCCCGGAGGCACCGTGACCACTGCGACCGTCCCCACCGCCGTCGATACTTTGCTCGCGAAGGCGCAGGACCGCACGGCGCTGTTCGGCGTCGTCGGTCTGGGCTACGTCGGACTCCCGCTGGCCATGGAGCTCGTGAAGGCCGGCTACCGCGTCCTCGGCGTCGATATCAATTCGCGCGTCGTCGATTCCCTCAACGCGGGACGCTCCCACATCCAGGACGTGTCCGCCGCGACCGTCGCCGACGCGGTGCACGCCAAGAAATTCTCCGCCACGGCGGACCTCACCCGGCTGAAGGAGCCGGACGTCATTTCGATCAGCGTCCCCACGCCGCTCTCGAAGACGAAAGATCCGGACGTGAGCTACGTGATCGCGGCCACCGAGTCGGTGAAGCGGGCGTTGCGCCGTGGCCAGCTCGTCGTGCTCGAATCCACGACGTATCCTGGAACGACCCGCGAGCTGATGCTGCCAGCCCTCGAGTCCACCGGCCTGAAGGTGGGCGAAGATTTCTTCCTGGCGTTCTCGCCCGAGCGCGTCGATCCGGGCAACGCGCGCTTCAACACGCGCAACACACCGAAGGTGGTGGGTGGGATCACGCCGGCGTGCCTCAAGGTGGCGACGGCGCTGTACCAGCCGGCCATCGACCGGCTCGTGCCCGTGTCCTCCCCGGAGGCGGCGGAGCTCGTCAAGATCCTCGAGAACACGTTCCGCAGCGTGAACATCGGGCTCGTGAACGAGATGGCGATCGTGTGCGACAAGCTCGGCGTGGACGTGTGGGAAGTAATCGAGGCCGCGGCCACGAAGCCCTTTGGCTTCATGAAGTTCACGCCGGGGCCGGGGGTCGGGGGCCACTGCATCCCGCTCGACCCGCACTATCTCGCCTGGAAGATGCGGACGCTCAACTACAAGACCCGGTTCATCGAGCTCGCCGGGGAGCTCAATGCCGAAATGCCCGAGTTCTGGGTCCGCAAAGTGGTGGAGGCGCTGAACGAGCAGAGCAAGTCCGTGCGGGGCAGCCGGGTGCTGCTGCTGGGCGTCGCGTATAAGAAGAATGTCGACGACATCCGCGAAAGCCCGGCGCTCGACGTGATCCGCCTGCTGCACCAGCGCGGCGCGGTGATCTCCTACCACGATCCCCACGTGCCGACGCTGAAAGAGGACGATATCAACCTGGCGTCCGTGCCGCTCACCGTCGAGACGGTGAAGGCGGCCGACTGCGTCGTCGTCGTCACGGATCACGCGGCGGTCGATTACAAGTTGGTCGCGCGGCACGCCCGCGCGGCGGTGGACACGCGCCACATCCTGCCCAAAGGCGGGTCGCGCGCGTGAAAGTAGCCGTCGTTGGCACCGGATACGTCGGGCTCGTCGTGGGCGCCTGCCTCGCCGAGACCGGGCACGACGTTATGTGCGCGGACGTGGACGCTACGAAGATCAAGGGTCTGCAGAAGAACAAGCTGCCGATCTACGAGCCGGGGCTCGAGCCGATCGTCGTCCGCAATCAGCGCGAGGGGCGGCTGACGTTCACGACGGACGTCGGCGAAGCGGTGGAGCGTGCTGAGGTCGTGTTCATCGCGGTGGGCACGCCGCCCGACGAGGACGGCTCCGCCGATCTGCAGCACGTCCTCGCGGTGGCGACTACCATCGGCAAGCACATGAACGCGTCCAAAGTCGTCGTGACGAAGAGCACGGTGCCGGTCGGGACCGCCGAGAAGGTGCGCGCCCAGATCGCCCGGGAGACCGACACCCCGTTTCACGTCTGCTCAAATCCGGAGTTCCTGAAGGAAGGCGCCGCAGTCGAGGACTTCATGAAGCCCGACCGCGTCGTGGTGGGAGTCGATTCGCCCCATGCGGCGAAGGTGATCGAAGAGCTGTACGCGCCGTTCGTTCGCACCGGCAACCCGCTGATCGTGATGGACATTCCGTCGGCCGAAATGACCAAGTACGCGGCCAACGCGATGCTCGCGACGCGCATCTCGTTCATGAATCAGATCGCGCGGGTGTGTGAATCGGTCGGGGCCGACGTGACGCAAGTGCGGCGGGGCATCGGCTCCGACCGGCGGATCGGCCAGGCGTTTCTCTTCCCTGGCCCGGGCTACGGCGGTTCCTGCTTTCCCAAGGACGTGAAGGCCCTCATCCGCACGGCGTTCGAGCGGCAGGTGCCGTTCGATATCCTGTCCGCCGTCGAAATCGCGAACCAGCGGCAAAAGCAGGTGCTGTTCGAGAAACTGCAGCGTCACCTGGGCTCGCTGAAGGACCGCACCGTCGCGGTGTGGGGCCTCGCGTTCAAGGCGGAAACGGACGACGTGCGCGAGAGTCCCGCGCTCGTGCTGATCGAAGACTTGCTCGCGGCCGGCGCGCGCGTGCAGGTCCACGACCCCGCCGCCATGGAATCGGCGGCGCGCCAGCTCGGCACGCGGGTGGCGTACGCGGCGCATGCCTTCGACGCGCTGCATGGCGCCGAGGCGCTCGCGATCGTCACGGAATGGCTGGAGTACCGCAATCCGGATTTTGACAAGATGAAACAACTCCTGCAGCGGCCGGTGATCGTCGACGGGCGCAATTTGTACGATCCGCTGAGGTTGGGCCGCCTCGGGTTCACGTATGACAGCATCGGCCGCCCGCTCGGATGCGCGTCCTCGTAACGGGCGCGGCGGGGTTTCTCGGTTCGCATCTGGTTGACCGGTTCCTCGGGCTGGGGTATCAGGTCATGGGGATCGACAACCAGCTCACCGGCAATCCCGCCAATCTCGCCCACGTCGCCGCGCATCCCAGCTTCGAGTTCACCCGCCAGGACGTCACGGCGTTCATCGAGGTCGATGGCCAGCTCGACGGCGTCCTCCATTTCGCGAGTCCGGCGAGCCCGGTGGACTACCTCAATCTCCCGATCCAGACCCTCAAAGTCGGCGCGCTCGGCACGCACAAGGCGCTCGGACTCGCCATGGCGAAGCAGGCGCGCTTCCTGCTCGCCTCGACGTCGGAAGTGTACGGCGATCCGCTGGTCCACCCACAGCCCGAGTCCTACTGGGGAAACGTCAACCCGGTCGGCCCGCGCGGGGTATACGACGAGGCCAAGCGCTTCGCCGAGGCGCTCACGATGGCCTATCACCGCTACCACCACCTCGACACCCGCATCGCGCGCATCTTCAACACCTATGGCCCCCGGATGCGGCCCAACGACGGCCGCGTCGTGTCGAACTTCATCGTGCAGGCGTTGCGCGGCGAACCGCTCACCGTCTACGGCGACGGCTCGCAGACGCGGTCGTTCTGTTACGTGGACGATCTAATCGACGGCATCGTGCGCCTGTTCGAACGCGGGAACGCCGAGCCGACGAACATCGGCAATCCGCACGAGTTCACAGTGCGGCAGCTCGCCGAACGGGTCCTCGCGCTCACGGGGAGCAAGAGCACGATCGTCGAACGGCCGCTGCCCGTGGACGATCCCCAGGTGCGCCAGCCCGACATCTCGCGCGCGCGCGAGGCGCTCGATTGGGAGCCGCAGGTCCGGCTCGACGACGGGCTGCGCCGCACGATCGATTATTTCCGGGGCGTGGTGGCGCGAGAACGAGGGGCGGCGCGATGAGTCCGCGGTACTTGGTGACCGGGGCGGCCGGGTTCATCGGCTCACACGTGAGTGAAGCCCTCATCGCGCGCGGACACGAAGTCATCGGCGTTGACAACTTCGATCCGTTGTACCCGCGCGACGTCAAGGAGCGCAATCTCTCCGCACTGCGAACGATGCGCGGGTTTCGCTTCCTCGAGGCCGACGTGGCGCGCGACGCGATGCCCCTCGACGGCATCGAGGCGGTGCTGCATCTCGCCGCAAAACCGGGGGTCCGGCCGTCTCTCGAGGATCCGGCCGGCTACATGGAGGCGAACGTCACGGCCACGGCGCGGCTGTTCGAGGCCGCCCGGCGGGCCGGCGTGATGCGGGTCGTGTTTGGGTCCTCATCTTCGGTGTACGGGAACGCGACGCCGGCCCCATTCGCCGAGGACCAGCCGGCGGTGTCGCCGATTTCCCCATACGCGGCCAGCAAGCGCGCCGGGGAGCTGCTCGCCCACGTGTTCGCGCACCTCTACCGGATGCGGATCATCTGCCTCCGGTTCTTCACGGTGTACGGGCCGCGCCAGCGGCCCGATCTCGCCATCCACACGTTCACCGACCTGATCGCCCGGGGTCGGCCGATACGGATGCACGGGGACGGGTCCACCGAGCGCGACTACACCTATATTACCGACGCCCTGGACGGCATTCTTTCGGGGTTGGAGTGGACCGGCCGGGCGGCACCTGGGACCGTGGAGGCGGTGAACTTGGGGGGCGGCGCGCGCGTGCGCCTGGATCGTCTCATCGCCCTCATCGCCGCGGCGCTGGGACGCGAGGCCCGCATCGAGCGCCACCCCGAGCAGCCCGGTGATGTGCGCCTGACGGACGCCGATCTCGCCCATGCCGGCCGCATCCTCGGCTTTCGGCCGCGGGTGGGCATCGAAGCAGGGATTCGGAACTTCGTACGCTGGTACGAGGAGATCCATGGACGTCAGTCCTGAGCGTCTGGTCGAGCAAGCCAACGAGCGGTTCCAGCTGCAAGACTACTACGGGGCGATACATCTCCTGGAAGAGGTGGTCGGGACGGGCCGGGCGTTTGCGGACGCGCATCATCTCCTTGGCCTCTCGTATTCGCTCGCGGGCCAGCCGGACAAGGCGCTCGAGCAGCTCGAGCGCGCGCTGGCGCTCAACCCGAACTACATCGAGGCCCTGATTCACCGCGCCTTGGTGCTGAATGAGCTGGGGCGCGAAGAAGAAGCGAATGCGGTCCTGCGGCGCGCGCGCCAGATTGGCGCGGAGCAGCGGGCGGGGTTCCCCGGGCACGTGGCGGCGAAGCTGGCCAACCAGCATGCCGCGCTGGGGGAAGCCTACGTCGAGGCGGGCGGCTTGAACGAAGCGATCGCGCAGTACGAGGCGGCCCTCGAGCTGGGACCCGGATTTCACGATCTGCGGTATAAGCTGGGCCGCCTGCTGCTCGAAGCGGGCCGGGCGCTGGATGCCCACGAGCAGTTTCTGACGATCGTGCGCGAGCGGCCGTCATATCTTGACGCCGCCGCGATGTTGGGTCTCGCCTGTTACCTGGCGGGCGATGGATTGGCGGCGCGCGCGGTGTGGGAGGAGCTACGAGCGCGGCGGCCGGAAGATCCTCGGGTGGAGGCGTATCTCGCGATGCTGTCACGGTCAGACGTTTCTCCTCCCCCACCCCCACCGCACCCCCCGGCGCCCAAGGCCGCGGCGCGGAAAAAAAAGAAGTGAGACGGCTCGCGCTGGTGCTGGTAGCCGTCCTGCTCGCCTGTACCCGCAGCGCCGCCGACCACGAAGAACTCGGGGACCGGGCCTACGCGGCGGGTGCGTATGTGGATGCGTTGGCGGAATACCAATTGGGGCGCAAAGCGAGCCCGGGCAGCGCGGCGCTGCTCGCCAAACTCGCGGCGGCGGCGATGCACGCCGAGGATTACGAGCTCGCGGCGGAGGCCTATCGCTCCCTCGGCCGCCGGGATCGGTCGCGCGCCGAGGAGGCTGCCGATGGTCTCGAGCGAGTGGCGCGGGCGGCGCTAGCGGCGAACGACCGCACCGCGTTGGCTAGCGCGCTGACCGGATTGCGCGAGATCGCACCCCGCCGGCCGCTGGGGCGCTACGTGGTGCTCGCGGCGCTCGATGCTGTGGACCGGGGCGATACGGCCGAGGCGGCGGCGCTGCTGCCGGCTGCAGCGGCCGCGGCCTCCGACGTGGCACGGGCCGACTCGCTACTGTTCGTGTACGGGAAGACGCTGGTGCGGATGCGCGCTTGCAGCACCGCCGTCCGCGTCTTCGAGGGCGTGATCCGGCGGCAGCGGGCGCCTGCGGTGCTCGAGGCGGCGCGCGAAGGCCTGGGGTTATGCGCGCTGGTCGCGGGCCAGTTCGCGCTGGAGCAGGGACGGCCGGCGGACGCGGAAGGATGGTTCCGCCGCGCGACCGCGCCGGGAGCGTCGCCCGACGTGGTCCGGGGGGCATTTCTCGGCCTGGGGGACGTGCGGCTCGCGCAGGGAGATGTCGCAGGCGCGATGGAGAGTTATCAGCAGGCGCTGGTGGGGGGCACGCCGGGCGACACGATCGCGCAACGGGCCCAAGAGAAGCTCAACGCGTTGGGGAAGGCCGAACCGGAATGAGGATGCGACGGACGATGTGGATGCTCGCGCTCTGCGCGCTGCCGCTGGGCTCATTGGCCGCGTGCCATCACGGGCCGCGCGTGCAGCCGGTCGTGCAGCCCGAGGCGCAGGTTGAGCGTGCCCTGACACTGTTCCGGCGCGGCGATTTCCGGCGGGCGCAGCTGCTGCTGCAACAGGTGACGTTCGAGCTCGGGCCCAGCCAGCCCGAACTGGCGCAGGCACGCTACTATCTGGCCGAGTGCTACTTCCAGACGGGAGACCGGGTCCAGGCGGCCGCGGAATTCCGCAAGGTCGCGGACGAATTTCCCGCCAGCGAGTACGCACCGCTCGCCCTGTTGCGCGCGGGCGATTCGAACCTGCGGTTGTGGCGGCGGGCCGAACTGGACCCGACGTATGGCGAAACCGCGCTGGCGATCTATCAGGAGTTGGCCGGGCGGTATCCCGAGACCGACGCGGCGGCGCGGGCGCGGCTCCACGTGCGGCGTCTGGAAAACCAGTTTGCGGAAAAGACGTACAAGAACGGGATGTTCTATTTGAAGCGGAAAGCCTTCGATTCCGCGATCATCTATTTTAAAGATGTGATCGCCAACTTCCCCAATAGTCAGCGGGCCCCGGACGCGCTGCTGCGGCTGGTCGACAGCTACAAAGCCATCGGGTACACCCAGGAGGTGCAGGAGACCTGCGCGCACCTGCGGCGCTTCTATCCCAAGGCGTCGGGGCTCGACCGGAGCTGTCCGGCTACGCCCGACACGACCGCCACGCCCTCCTGACGCGCGTGGACGCGCTGTTCGGGGGCTCGTTCGACCCCGTGCATCTGGCGCATCTGATCGTGGCCGAGGCGGCAGCTGAGGCCCTCGGCGCAGGGGCGACGGTGCGGTTTCTGCCCGCCCGCGAGCAACCCTTCAAGCGGGCGGCCCACCAGGCGACTCCCGAACAACGGGCCGAGATGCTGGAGCTGGCGGTCTCCGGGAATCCACGACTCCGCGTCGAGCGGATCGAACTCGAGCTGCCGGTGCCGTCGTACACCGTCCGCACGCTGCGGGCGCTCGCGGAGCGGGAGCAAGCGCAGGGGGGGGAAGGGAGGGGGGGGAACCGCTTCACGTTACTGTTGGGGGCGGATGCGGCCAGAGATCTCGCGGCGTGGTGGGAGGTCGAAGCGCTGCCGGGTCTCGCCGACATCGTGGTGTTCGCGCGGCCGGGCGCGCCGGTTATCCGCCATCCGCTGATCAGCCGCGTGATTCCCGTGCCCGTGATCGACCTGTCCGCCACTCAAGTGCGCGAGCGGGTCAAGCGCGGGCAGTCGATTCGCTATTTGGTGCCCGAGCCGGTGCGCGAGTACATCGCCGCCCACGGGCTGTACCGTTAAGGACGTCATGGCCAATCGCTGGTTTACCAAGATCTTCGGGACGCGGTTCAACCGCGAGCTGAAGCGCGTCCAACCGACCGTTGATGCGATTCTCGGGCACGAAGTGCGCCTGAAAGAGCTGACCGACAGCGCGCTCCAGGCCCAGACCGGCAAGTTCCGCGAGATCATCGCGCAGCGCACCGGCGCGCTCGCCGCCGAGGTGGAGCGGCTCAAGCAGGCGAAGCACGACTGTCCCGATCCCGTGCAGCGGGCCGACCTGAGCGATCAGCTAGGGAAGGCGGAACGCGCGTTCGTGACCGAGCTGCAGCACACGCTCGACGACCTCCTCCCCGAAGCATTCGCCACCGTGCGCGAGGCCTCCCGGCGCCTGCTGGGGACGGACGTGATGGTCACGGGCCATGCGCTCAAATGGGACATGGTGCCATACGACGTGCAGCTCATCGGCGGCATCGTCCTGCACCAGGGCAAGATCGCGGAGATGGGGACCGGCGAAGGCAAGACGCTCGTCGCCACGCTGCCGCTCTACCTCAACGCGCTGGCGGGCCGGGGCGCGCACCTCGTCACGGTGAACAACTACCTGGCGCGGCGCGACTCGCAGTGGATGGGCCATCTGTTCAAATGGCTCGGCCTCACGGTCGGATGCATCGACGACACGCAGCCCTCGACGCCCGAGCGCCGCGCCGCCTACCTGTGCGACATCACGTACGGGACGAACAACGAGTTCGGGTTCGACTACCTGCGCGACAACATGGTGTTCAGCCTGGAGCAGCGGGTGCAGCGCGGGCACGTGTACGCGATCATCGACGAGGTGGACTCGATTCTGATCGACGAAGCGCGGACGCCGTTGATCATCTCCGGCCCCGTCGGCGCGGAGTCGGACGAGAAGTACGCGCAGTTCAATACCCAGGTGGTGCAGCTCGTCCGCAAGCAGAGTGGGGTGGTGAACGATCTCATCGCCCGCGCGGAGCCGCTGCTCGCGAACCCGGACACCGCGTACGACGGGGCCGTGCTGTTGTTCAAGGCGCAGCTCGGCACGCCGAAGAACAAGAAGCTCCTGAAGCTGCTCAACGAGCAGGGCGTCAAGCAGCTGGTCCAGCGCGTCGAGCTCGACCGGCTGGCCGATCGCAAGCTGCCCGCCCGCGATCAGAAGATGCGGACCATCGAGGACGACCTCTACTTCGTGATGGACGAGCGGGGCCGCTCGGTGCATTTGACCGACAAAGGCGTCGAGACGATGTCGCCGCAGGACCCCACGCTGTTCGTGGTGCCGGACATTTCGCACGCCGTGCATGAGATCGAGCATGACGAGCACCTGGCGCCTACAGAGAAGATCGAGCGCCGCCGCGCGGTAGAGGCGGAGTACGCTGTCAAGAGCGAGACCCTCCACATCATCCACAAGCTGCTCCAGGCGCACGCCCTCTACGACAAAGACGTGGAGTACGTCGTCCAGGACGGCCAGGTGTTCATCGTGGACGAGTTCACCGGCCGCCTGATGCCCGGTCGGCGCTGGTCGGACGGGCTGCACCAGGCGGTGGAAGCGAAGGAGGGCGTGACGGTACGCGAGGAGACGCAGACCCTCGCGACCATCACGATTCAGAACTACTTCCGCATGTACGAGAAGCTGGCGGGCATGACCGGCACCGCCGAGACCGAAGAGACCGAGTTCCACCAGATCTACAAGCTCGAGGTCGTAGTCATTCCCACCAACCGACCCGTGCGGCGGGTCGATAAACAGGACCTGGTCTTCAAGACACGGCGCGAGAAATACAACGCGATCATGGAAGAGATCGACCGCCAGCACAAACGCGACCTCCCCGTGCTGGTCGGTACCGTGAACGTGGAAGTGTCGGAGACACTGGCGCGGATGCTCAAGCGCCGCGGCCTGAAGCACGAGGTTCTCAACGCCAAGTATCACCAGCGCGAGGCGGAGATCGTCGCCCAGGCCGGCCAACCGGGATCGATCACGATCGCGACCAACATGGCCGGCCGCGGGACCGACATCAAACTCGGTCCCGGTGTGAAGAAATGTCAGGTGTGCGGCATCAAGGCGCGCGAGGCCCCGTTCGGCCAGATGCGCGAACAGCCCGACCTGACGCCGGAGCAGATCAAAGAGCTCAAGTGCAACGAGGACCCGCCGTGCGGGCTCGTCATCATCGGGACCGAGCGCCACGAGGCGCGGCGAATCGACCGCCAGCTGCGCGGGCGCTCCGGCCGCCAGGGCGATCCGGGCCAGAGCATCTTCTTCCTCTCGCTCGAAGACGACCTGATGCGCCTGTTCGGCTCCGACCGCATCGCGCGCATCATGGACCGCACCGGCGCCGAGGAGGGAGAAGTCATCACCCATCCGTGGGTGACGGCCGCGATCGGCCAGGCGCAGAAGCGGGTCGAGCTCCAGAATTTCCAGGCGCGCAAGAAGCTGCTCCAGTTCGACGACGTGATGAACCAGCAGCGCGAAGTCATTTATTCGCAGCGCCTGTATGCGCTCGAGGGCGGCGAAGAGCTGAAGGCGGAGGCTCTGCGCATGATCGACCAGGCGGTCGAGCGTCTGGCCGACGGCCTACTCGCCGAGTACGACGATCCCGGGGAGTGGGACCGCAGCCTCATCGAGACGGAGTTCCTCCAGAAGTTCCTGATCACGATTCCGGGCGTGACGGATCCCGCGGTGATCAAGAACCGCGACGACCTGGTCCGCGCGGCGCAGGAGGCGGCGCGGGCGGCGTTCCAGGCGAAACTCGACTACCTCCGCGAAGTGGAGGCGAAAGTCGGCGCGACCAAACTCGCCGAGCAGGCGCTGTCGCACGTCACGCTCGGCGTGATCGACGAGAAGTGGAAAGACCACCTGTACGACCTCGACCAGCTGCGCGAGGGCATTTACTACCGCGCCTGGGGCCAGAAGGACCCGCTGGTCGAGTACAAGCAGGAAGCGTACGAGATGTTCGTCGGCCTGATGCACGATTTGCATCTGACGTTCGCGGAGCGGTGGTTCAAACTGCAGATCGAGATCGGGCCGCCCCAAGGAGGGGCAGGTCCCCGCACACCGGCGCGCGCCGTCACAGGCCCGGCTGGGGGTCTGCCCGGCCGGCGCGCCACGCCGATGGTGGCCACGAAGCCGGCGGCTGACGGACTCGTGACGGGCGGCGAGCCGCCGGACCGTCCGCCCGCTCGCGGCGGGCCGGGCGTCGCCGAGCCCGCGTTCGTGACGAACCCCTACGCGGGTGTGGGGCGCAACGACCCCTGTCCCTGTGGCAGCGGCAAGAAGTTCAAGAAGTGCCACGGAGCGACCGTGTGACGCACCGTTGAGGGTCTCGTGGGCACCACGAGGCCCTCACCACGCGGTCTCTCGGCTACAACAGGGGCAGAACGGTGCAGTCGGTCAGCAGCGCCGACTGGGGTGCGGAACCGCTCTCGATCACCCTAAACATCACGTCAAACAACGGCAGCGGTGCTGTCGTCGCGAATACAAAATCGGTCGCGCCATTGCCCTCGTCGTCAGTGGTAAGCGTCGTCGGCCACGTGACGAATGCCGGTGGGACCGGGACGAGCGTTGACCATGGTGCGATCGCAAGCCCGCGCTGGCAGGACCCGTCGGTGGTAGTGGACATAGGGAAGCCTGCTGGGGGACTTGGAATGAAGGCTTCCGCTGCGCGCTGCACGAGATAAGTCGTGTTCGGTTTCGCGTGGTGAATGCGCGCCTCCACGTGCACTGCAAAGTTCCCCGGAACAGTGGGATGCGGCACACGGGTAGCACGGAACCGACCTTCCCCTGGCCCTACTACAGACACCAGGCGCAGAAAATCCCCCTCGTCATCGTTGCCCTCGCGCGCCCGATCAAAGGCGGGGCTTCCCGGGCTGTTCACCCCCAGCGGATCCGCCCGGCTGTCCCTGCAGGCACCCGGCAGGAGCGCGACGATGGCCAGGCCGGTCAACAGCGCCGATCTGCGTATCATACGAGCCTCCATGAGGTTGTGAGGAGATAGCCGCCCCACAACTGTGGCTCTGGCGACGCTCTCGCTCTCCGCTACCTTGAAGGAATACGGTCGGCCAGTGACCCAGCCGTGATGTGAGCGTGACCTGGCCGCAACCGGCCTCGGTCTACGGCGGTTTCGCTGATGATCAAGTTGCGGACGTTGGGCAGTTTGGATTTGACGGACTCGCAGGGACGCGAGCTCCGCTCCCTCCTGGCACAGCCAAAGCGCCTTGCGCTCCTCGTCTACCTTGCGGCACACAACCACCATGATGCTCGCCGCCGGGACTCCGTGGTGGCGCTCTTTTGGCCGGAGCTCGATACTGCCCACGCCCGCGGCGCGCTCCGCCAGGCCTTACGCTTTCTCCGCCGCGCACTGGGTGAGGGGGTGCTCAACGGCCGCAGTGAAGAGGACGTGGGTTTCGAGCCGGCTGCGCTTGAGTGTGACGCGGTGGTTTTTGAGCAGGCGTGCGATGGCGGGCGACCGGCACAGGCACTGGACCTCTATCGCGGCGATTTTCTCGAAGGGTTCTTCGTGTCGGGTGCCTCGCCGGAGCTCGAGCGTTGGATTGAATCCGAGCGCGCGCGCCTGCGGCAGTTGGCGGTCCGGGCCGCCGCGCACGTGGCGGAGCACACCGAGCGGGCAGGGGATATGGCGGGAGCGGTGCAAGCGGCCCGCAGGGCGGTCGCCCTCGAGCCCGACGACGAGAGTGCGCTCACGCGCCTGATCGAATTGCTGGACCGGTTGGGCGATCGAGCAGGGGCGGTTCGTGTGTACGACGAGTTCGCTCGCCAGGTGGCGGCGGACCACCAGGTCGAGCCATCTCCAGAAACACAGGCGCTCATTCGGGCGGTTCGTCTCCGGACCGCGGCGATCGCGCCGCGGTGGGACGGTGCCGCGACGGGACCCGCGTTCGTCCCTGCGCCAGCCCGCGCGCGCGCTGAGGGCGCCGCCCCGTCACGGGCGTGGAAACGGTCCCGGTCTCGTGCGGCGATACTCATGGCCGGCGTCCTTGCAGCGGTGGCGCTCATGGTTGGGCTGCGTCATGGCCCGGAGGTGATTCCTTCACGCGATGTCTTGGCGGTGCTGCCCTTCCGTGTGACCGGGGCAAGCGCCGACCTCGGCTACCTGCGGGAAGGGATGATCGACTTGCTCGTTCCGATTCTGTCTGGCGACGGCGAGCCTCGAGTGATTCTGCCACGTACCGTGCTGCGGGCGTGGCGCCAAGCGGTGAGCTCGGAGAGGCAGGATCTTCCCGAGGCGGCAGTGCTCGCGCTCGCTCGGCGCCTCGGAGCGGGCCGGCTCCTCCTGGGTTCCGTCGTTGGAACATCAGAGCGCCTGGTCCTGAACGCGTCACTTGTGGACGTGGCCGAGGGGAGGGTAGGCGCGCAGGCGAGCGTGACCGGCCCGTCCGACAGCATATCGGCCCTAATCGATCGGTTGGCCGCCGGGCTCCTCGCGCGGCAGGCCGGCGAGGTCGAGGCGCGCGTCGCCACCCTCACAAGCACGTCGCTACCGGCGCTCCGGGCGTACCTCGGCGGCCAAGCCGCCTACCGGCGAGGCGAGTACGGTCCGGCGGTGAAGCACTTCCACGACGCACTCGACCTCGATTCTACATTCGCGCTCGCGAACCTCGGTCTGGTATCGGCTGAAACCTGGGTGAGCGGGGGGGGTGGGCTGACGGTCGCCTGGAACAACCGCGCGCGACTCAACTGGCGTGACCGAGCGTTGCTCGCTGCGCTGGTGGGTCCGCAGTATCCCAGACCCTCCTCGCTCCCGGGCCAACGCGCGGCATGGGTACGAGCGCTGGAGGTCCTGCCCGACCAGCCGGAGCCGTGGTTCAGGCTGGGCGAATTCTACTTCCACGAAGGGGGCGCGTTGCGCCTTGCGACCCCACATCGCTGGGCCGCGCAGGCATTGGAGCGCGCGATCTCGCTGGACGCGAGGTTCGCGGCTCCCCTCGTGCATCGGATCGACCTCGCCGCCATGGACGGAGACACGGCGCTGGTGCGTCGTCTTGGCGCGCTCTATGTCACCGTGGACTCCACCGGGGACTTGGCGGCCTACGTCCGGTGGCGTGTGGCGACGAGTCTGGGCGACACGGGAGCCCTCTGGCGCTTGCGGGCGAATATGAACCGGCTCCCCACGGTCAGCCTCTGGGAGATCGTGAATGTCGGCCAGCTCGATGCCGTTGGGTTGGAGGACGTCGAGCGCGCCGCGGCCGCCCTGCAACGTCGCGAAGGCGCTGGGCCTGAGCGCTGGCTGTCACTCACCTACTCCTACAATCTCGCACTCAATCGCGGGCGTCCCCACTCCGCGCTAGCGACGCTCGCAGCGTTTGATGTAGCGACTCCGGCCGGGCACGACGCATTGCACGCCCTCGTGTTGGATGGGCTGTTCGGAGATGGGGACAGCAGCGCGGCGGCGCAGGCGGCGGGGCAATTGTCTCGTCGTGCGCAGGCGACCCTGGACCGGCGCCCGGACGCCCGCGATGAACAGTTGTACGACCTGTGTGTCTCCGAGCTCTGGTGGGCTACGCGTCGCAATTTCTCGTCGGTTGATCGAGCGATCGACCGGCTTCAGTCCAGTGTGCTGTCCAGCGACGAGCGTCTCTGCGCCGCCATGCTGCGCGCCATCAAGGCCACCGCGAGGTCTCGCCGCGATGCGGGGGCGGCGGTCGACGGCCTCGACTCCGCGCTGCAGGCCGTCCCCACGAGCGCACCCCGCATCACCGTGGCGGCGGTCCTGACACTCGCGCGGTTGCGATCGGCGCAGGGGGACCATCGCAGTGCCCTCGCGGCCATTCGCGGCCGGGGCTATGGCCGCGTTGGTGGCGGAGGTCCGTACTTCCTGGCGACGTGCTTCCGCGAGGAGGCACGCCTCGCCCGGATCCTCGGGGATCGCGCAGGAGCGCTCCGGTCCTACCGCAAGTACCTGGAGCTCCGCTCCAACTCGGAACCTGCTGTCCAAGGAGAAGTGGACGCGGTGCGCGCCGAACTGGCACTCCTGACACGACCGTCACCCTGACGGCCGCACAGGAGCTCGCTCGGCATTTCTGGCCGGTCGTCGCACGGTTTCGGTACATGCTCGACTGCGGCGCGGCCTACATTGCCTCCCTATGCCGCTCCGCCTTTCCGAGCACCTCGAACAAGACCGCCCCCGCGAGCGTTTCTGGGCCGTCGGGGCAGGCGCGTTGACGGGGCAAGAGCTCCTTGCCATTCTCCTAGGAACGGGCGCCCGCGGCCGGGATGCCCTGGCCGTGGCGGGCGAGCTGTTGGCGCGGGGGGAGGGATCGCTGCGGCGGCTCGCGACCCGCCCCTGGGCGGAGCTGGCCCGGGTCCCAGGCGTAGGCCGGGCGAAGGCTGCCCGCCTCGCGGTGGCTGTCGAGCTGGGGCGGCGCGTGGGGGCCGAAGCGGAGCCGCCGCCCGAGCGGATCCGCGGCCCCGGTGACGTCCACCGGTACTACGCGCCGCGGCTGCGGGACCTCGCGGTCGAGGAGTTCCACGTGCTCGCCCTGGGCAGCCAGAGCCAGATCCTGGCCGACCTGTTGATCACGCGGGGCATCCTCAACAGCTCGCTGGTGCACCCGCGGGAGGTCTTCCGGGGGGCGATCGCCGAGGCCGCGGCCGGGATCATCGTGGTGCACAATCACCCGAGCGGCGATCCCACCCCGTCGGGCGACGACCGGGCGGTGACGCGCCAGCTCGTGGATGCGGGGCGCTTGCTCGACGTGCCGGTGTACGATCACGTGATTGTGGGAGGCGAGCGGTACGTGAGTTTCGCAGAGGCAGGACTGTTGTGACGAGCACGGCGCCGATCCTCGCGCCGGAGCTAGCGGAGGCCGTCGCGGCCCAGCGGGACCGCCTCGACCTCGACGTGCTGTCGCGCGCGTACCGCATGAGCGCCCAGGCGCACCAGGGCCAGAAGCGCATGTCGGGGGACGATTTCGTCTCCCACAGCGTGGCAGTCGCGACGATTCTGGCCGAGCAGCAGATGGATACCACCACGATCGCCGCGGCGCTGCTGCATGACGTGGTGGAGGACTCCGACATCACACTCGACCACATCCGTCGCGATTTTGGAAATGAGGTCGCGGACCTGGTGGACGGCCTCACCAAGATCTCGACCCTCACCTTCCGCTCCACCGCCGAAGAGCAGGCGGAGAACTATCGCAAGCTGCTGATGTCGGTGGCGCGCGATGCGCGCGTCATCATCATCAAGCTCGCCGACCGCCTGCACAACATGCGCACGCTCGATCCGCTGCCCGAGGACAAGCGGCGGCGGATCGCGCTCGAAACGCGCGAGCTGTACGCGCCGCTGGCCCATCGCTTCGGCATGGCGGGAGTGAAAGCCGAGCTCGAGGATTTGGCGTTCAAGCACCTGGAGGCCGAGGAGTACAAGCAGCTCGCGCGGCAGGTCAAGGCAAAGCGGGTGGAACGGGATCGCACCATCGAGCGGCTGCGCACGCCCCTCGCCGACGAGCTGCGGCGCGCCGGCGTCGTAGGGTGGGACATCACCGGCAGGCCCAAGAACCTGTGGTCGGTCTTCAAAAAGATGAAGAAGCGCGGCAAGCCATTCGAGGAGATTTACGACCTTCTCGCGGTCCGCGTACTGGTCAATTCCATCACCGACTGCTACCACGTCCTCGGGATCATCCATCACACGTGGACGCCGCTGCAGGAACGGATCAAGGACTACATCGCGAGCCCAAAGTCGAACGGCTACCAGTCGCTGCACACCACCGTCTTTGGTCCGGGCGGCCAGCTCTACGAAGTCCAGATCCGCACGCGCGACATGCACCGCACGGCCGAGTACGGCATCGCGGCGCACTGGCTGTACAAGGAAAGCGGCAAGGGCGCCGACGAGCTGGACCACCACCTCTCCTGGTTCCGTCAGCTCATCGAGCTGCAACAGGACGCGCACAGCCCCGAAGAGTTCCTCGAGTTCCTGAAGATCGACCTGTATCAGGACGAAATCTTTGTCTTCACGCCGCGCGGCGATGTGAAGCGGCTGCCCAAGGGCGCCACGCCGCTCGACTTTGCGTTCATGGTGCACACCGAGGTCGGCCAGCACTGCAACGGCGCCCGCGTCAACGGCCGCATCGCGCCGCTGCACCGGCCGCTCAAGAACGGCGACACGGTCGAGATCCTCACGAGCCCGCAGGCCAAGCCGTCGCGCGACTGGCTGGCCCATGTCCAGACGGGGCGGGCGCGCCAGAAGGTCCGGCAATGGGTCAAACAGGAAGAGCAGGAACGTAGCGTCACGCTGGGCCGCGAGATCCTGGCGCGCGAGGTGCGCCGCCGCCGCCTCGCTGCGCCAACCGAAGAGCAGCTCGCGCAGGCGGCGCTCATCCTGTCGCTCGGGGTAGCCGAACAAGTGGAAGCGGCAATCGGACGGGGCGATGTGCAGCTCGGCCAGGTGATGAAGGCCCTGTACCCCGACCTGCCGGCGGACGATATCCAGTCACCCAAACCGACGGCGTTCGGGCGGGTCATGGAGCGGATACGCCTCGGCCGGGGCATCAAGATCCACGGCGTGGAGGGCCTCATGGTCCGCTACGCCCAATGCTGCCAGCCGGTGCCCGGTGACCCGGTCGTGGGCTACGTCACGCAGGGGCGCGGCATCTCGATCCATCGCAGCGACTGCCCCAACCTGCTCACGCTCTCCGGCGACATCGAGCGCCGCGTGGAAATCGACTGGCAGGAGGTCGAGGGCGAGACGTTCGTGGTGTGCTTGGGTGTCAGCGGGGAGGACCGGCGGGGGCTGTACGCCGATATCTGCGAGGCGATCAGCGGTACCGGCACGAACATCCGCAGCGCCGAGCTGACGTCCAAGGATGGCGTGGCGTTCGGGTCCGTGCTGGTCGAGGTCGAGAATCACACGCACTTGCACAAGGTCCTGAAGGCCGTCCGGAAGGTGAAGGGCGTGACGGAGATTGCCCGGCGGGATTCGAGCGGCCCCGCCGAAATCGTCCTCGGTTAGCTTTCCTTTCTATGCCTTTTGATCTCGTTTCTGCCGACATGCCGGCGGGTGATCAGCCACGCGCGATCCGGGAGCTGACCGCCGGGCTGCGCCGCGGCGACCGCTACCAGACCCTCCTCGGCGTGACGGGGTCCGGGAAGACGATGACGATGGCCAACGTGGTCGCCGAGTGGAACCGGCCCACGCTCGTGCTGTCCCACAACAAGACGCTCGCCGCCCAGCTCTACGGAGAGCTGAAGACGTTCTTTCCCAGGAACGCGGTGGAGTTCTTCATCTCGTACTACGACTACTACCAGCCCGAGGCGTACGTGCCGGCGACCGACACGTACATCGCCAAGGACTCGTCCATCAACGACGATATCGAGCGCCTGCGGCTGCGGGCGACCTCGAGCTTGATGGAGCGCAACGACGTGATCATCGTGGCGAGCGTCTCGGCGATTTACGGCCTGGGCGATCCGGAGCTGTACCGGGAGTTGCTGGTCACCGCCCAGACAGGCCAGACCCGCGGCCGCGACGCGCTGCTCGCCGACCTCGTCGCCGTGCAATACCAGCGCAACGACATGAGCTTCGACCGCGGCACGTTCCGCGTGCGCGGGGACACGATCGAAGTGTTCCCGGCCTACGACGAGCAGGCGGTACGCATCGAGTTCTGGGGCGACGAGATCGAGCGGATCGCGAAAATCGATCCGTTGACCGGGAACGTTGTTACCCAGCTCGAGCGCTGCGCCATCTACCCCGCGACGCACTTCGTCACCCAGCGGGCGACCATAGAGCGCGCCGTGAGCGCGATCCGCGCGGAGCTGCGGGACCGGTTGGCGGAGCTGCGCGCCCAGAACAAGCTCGTCGAAGCGCAGCGGCTCGAATCAAGGACCAACTTCGACGTCGACATGCTCCTCGAGGTGGGGCGCTGCGCTGGCATCGAGAACTACTCGCGGCATTTCGGCGGCCGGCTCCCGGGGGAGCGTCCGGCGTGCCTGCTCGACTATTTTCCGGACGACTATCTCTGCATTATCGACGAGTCCCACCAAACGCTGCCGCAGCTGGGCGCGATGTATGAGGGCGACCGCTCGCGGAAACAGACGCTCGTGGACTACGGCTTCCGGCTGCCCTCGGCGCTCGATAACCGACCGCTCCGCCGCGACGAGTTCATGGGTCTCGTCCCTCGCATCATGTTTGTGTCCGCCACGCCCGGCGACGATGAGCTCGCGCTATCCGGCGGCGTGATCGTGGAGCAGATCATCCGGCCGACCGGGCTGGTGGACCCCCCGGTCGAAATCCGGCCGGTGGCGGGGCAGGTGGACGACCTGCTGCACGAGATCCGCCAGCGGGAGAAGAAGAACGAACGCGTGCTCGTCACGACCCTGACCAAGCGCATGGCGGAGGACCTGACCGATTACCTGCAGCAGCACGGTGTGCGGGTGCGGTACCTCCATTCGGAGATCGATGCCATCGAGCGGGTCGAGATCATTCGGGGGCTCAGGCTCGGGGAGTTCGACGTGCTGGTGGGGATCAACCTGTTGCGTGAAGGGCTGGACCTCCCCGAAGTCTCGCTCGTCGCCGTCCTCGATGCCGACCAGGAAGGCTTCCTGCGCTCGGATCGCTCGCTCATCCAAACGGTGGGGCGCGCGGCGCGACATCTCAGCGGCAAGGCTGTCCTCTACGCCGACCGCGTCACCGGCTCCATGGAGCGCGCCATGAGTGAGATGAACCGGCGCCGCACGACCCAGCTCGCGCACAACGCGGAACACGGCATCACGCCCCGATCCATCGTCAAGTCGGTCGGCGACATCCGGTTCGTCACTCGCTTCGCCGACGCCCGCGTCGCGAAACCGGCTCTGGACGGCGGTCTGCGGCGCCCGGCGGATGCCAAAGAGCGCGACGCGCTCATCCGGCTGCTCGAACAGCAGATGCAGGCCGCGGCCGAGGAGCTCGACTTCGAGCTCGCCGCCGTGCTGCGTGATCAGCTCCTCGAACTCAAGGCCGATGCGCCTCTCCGCGGACGAGCTCAGCCGGTTCGGTGAAGAGGTGGGCGCCCGTCTCACCGCCCCCGCGGTGGTGGGCCTCTCAGGAGAGCTCGGCACCGGAAAGACGAGTCTCGTCCAGGCGATCTGCCGGGGCTTGGGAGCCCACGCCCGCGCGACCAGTCCCACCTACGCGCTGGTGCATCACTACGATGCCGGCGCGACGCCCGTGTACCACGTGGACTGCTACCGCCTGCGGCATCCCGACGAAGCCCGCGACCTCGCGTTCGACGACATGATCCGCGAGCGCGCCATCGTCCTGATCGAATGGCCGGAGCGGGCAGGCTCGTGGGCCCCGCCACTCGACCGACATTTCCGCCTGGCGTACGATCCGGATCCGGCGCGCCGGCTGGTCGAGGAATCGCAGTGAGCGCTCCCTGGTTGGCCATCGATACCGCTACCGATGTGGCCAGCGTGGCGGTGGGCTCGGCCGAGCGGGTGTGCGCTGCCCGCTCGGTGCGCGGGGCTCGCCAGCACGCCGCCCAGATCGTCCCGCTCATTCAGCAGATCCTCACGCTCGCCGCAGCGCGCATGGACCAGATCGCGGCCGTGGTCGTGGGAGATGGTCCCGGAAGCTTCACCGGGTTGCGCATCGGTTGGGCCGCCGCCAAGGGCCTGGCCCACGAGCGCGATCTTCCGCTGCGGGCGGTTGCGTCGCTGCTCGGTGCCGCGCATGCGGCCGCGCAAGGTGAGGCGGGGCCGATCGCAGCATGCTTCGACGCGCAGCGCGGGCAGGTGTTCGGCGCCATCTATGCCTTTCCGCCCGGACGGGTGGAAACGCTCGTCGCGCCGGGGCTCTTCACGCTCGCCGGGCTCGCCCGGATCGCTCCGGTCCGGCCTCTCGTCGTGGTAGGCGATGGCGCGCAGCGCTACGGTGACGAGGTCTTGAGTTGGACCGGCCAGTCTCCGGTCGGGCTGGAAACACTTCCCCCGGTCGCCGGATCGCTGCTCGCGCTGGCGGAGCGCGAAGGGGCGAGCCGTGCCCTCGACGATCCGGCGAGCGCCGAGCCGGTCTACGGCCGCCCCGCCGAAGCCCAGGTGAAATGGGAGGCGCACCACGGCCGACCCTTGCCGCATTCGTCGCGCTAAGCTCGCCGACGTTCCGGCGGTGCACGCGATCGAGCTCCAGGTCTTCGCGGACCCGTGGTCGCTGCGCGATTTCCGCGACTGCCTCACGTCGGACGCGACGTTCCTCGTCGCCCAAACGACGGAGGGCGTCGCCGGCTACCTGGTCGCGCTCGATGCCGCCGACGAGGGCGAGATTCTGAACCTCGCCGTCGCACCCGGCGGGCGCCGCCATGGCATCGGTCGCGCGCTCGTCGATCAGGCGCTCGAGACATTGGCCGAGCGGGGCGTGCGTCAGGTGTATCTCGAAGTGCGCGACTCGAACGCGGCGGCGCGGGCCCTGTACGCGACCCACGGGTTCCACGAGGTCGGTCGGCGGGCCCAGTATTACCGGCGTCCGGTGGAGGATGCCATCATCCTTCGGGCTGCCATTGTTGCAGCCGAAGGTGATGCATAACTTCGGTACAAGTGGCGTATCTTTGATTGACAGAATAACTTGCGATTCATATACTGTGGGGCATCCTTGGGCCCCCACCCGCTTTATCGTCGGAGGTCGTTGTGAGCCGCAGCCTCAATAAGGTCATGATCATCGGGAATCTGGGGGCCGATCCCGAGGTGCGCAGCACGAATAACGGGTCCCGGGTGGCCACTCTGTCGGTGGCGACCAGTCGGCAGTGGACCGGGAATGGTGGCGAAAAGCAGGAAAAGACCGAGTGGCATCGGGTCATCTGCTGGAACAACAAGGGGTCCGGACTGGCCGACATCGCCGAGAAGTATCTCAAAAAGGGCGACAAGGTGTACATCGAGGGCCGGGTCGAGTACCGCACTTGGGAAGACCGCGAGAAGCAAACGCGCTACGTCACCGAGATTATCGCGCGCGAACTGATCATGCTGTCGCCCAAAGGCAGTGGCGGTGGGGCGGAAGGTGCCAGGGTCGCCGTACGGGCGGCTGCGGAGACTGGTGCAGGGGGTGGGGCGGGGGGGGCCAAGGCAGCGGAATCGCTCGACGCGTTCCCGGAGGCGCTGGATGAGGAGGACGACGATCTGCCGTTCTAGCCGCGCCGTGCTGCTGGCCCTGGCGGCGGTGCCGCTTATGTGGCGAGTCCTGCCGGCGCAGGACACCACGCAACGGGACACCACCCAAGCGGCTGCCGCCGCCATGGCTCAGCTTCCCGCCACTCACACGGTCTCGCGCGGCGAGACGTTGTGGTCCATTGCCCAGATGTACTTCGCCGACCCGCTGTTGTGGCCGGAGATCTACCGCCTCAATACGAACGTGGTCGAGGACCCGCACTGGATCTATCCGGGCGAGGTGCTTACGCTCGCGCCCGTCGTCATGGTGGCGCAGGGCGATACGGTCGTGGCAGTGCCGCAGGACACCAGCGCCGCGGCCGCCGACACGATCCGCGCGGCCCCCGGCGATACGATCGCTGCGGTCGTGGCCATGGACACCGTCCCGGTAGACACGATGCCCGCCGACACCGCGCAGGTGTTCGTGGAAGCGCCGCCGCCCGCGGCGGTGGCGGAATCCTACGAAACGATCTTCGATCGCCGGCGCACCAACACGCAGCGCGTCCAGGACGTGCTGCGCGCGTACGCCAATCAGCCCTACCGCGCCCTCCGTGCCGGTGAGTTCTATGCCGCGGGTTTCCTCAGCGAAAGCGAGCGGCTGCCGTGGGGCCAGGTGCTCGGCGCGACCGCGTCGCCCGCGATCCACCGGCTGTCGGAGCGTACCAGCGCGATCACGTTCGAGGAGATCGCGATCCGGCCGCCCCGCAATGCGTCCTATCACGTCGGGGACTCGTTGCTGCTCGCGCGCATCGACCGGACGCTCCCGTCGGACCGCTGGGGCGACGTCGTGGTGCCCGCCGGGATCGCGCGGGTCACCTCGGTCGAGAAGCAGCAAGTGCTCGCCGTTGTGGTCGCGCAGTTCAACCGCATCCGCGACGGCGAGCTGGCGATGCCGCTCGAGCCGTTCCGGAACCCGGGGCAGGTGCGCCCCACGCCGGTCGAGCAGGGGCTCGTCGGGGCGCTCGTGGACGCGCGCGACCCCCATCCGATCGCCGGCGCGCAGCAGTACTTCTTCATTGACAAAGGGCGCGCCGAAGGTGTAGCCCTGGGTGACGTGTTCGAGGCGTATCGTCCGGCGGCCGGCCTGCTGGGTTCAGCCTCCGAGGAGGTGCGCGGCGTTCTCATGGTCGTGCACACTCGCGAGCATTCCGCCACGGGGCTCGTGCTGCAGCTCAACAACCCCCGGCTCGATCCCGGTCTTCCGGTACGGCTGATCAAGAAGATGCCCTCCTGACAGGCGGCCGGGCCCGATACGGCGGGCCTGGCCCGTGTGTGCCGTGATTCTCACCCTGCATTTCATTGCCCTGGCACTCTATGGATTGGCGACGGCGCTGACGTTGGCCCCCTTTGTGGGCCTGCCCTCGGCACCGCGGGCCATCACCGTCGCGCTACCGTCCGCCGGCGCCGCCGTGCACGTCGTGGCCGTGTCCCAGCTTACGCTCGTCGGCTTGGGGCCCGCTCTCTCCATGTTGGCCCTCTGCCTGGTATTGCTGCAGCTCGCGAGCGAGCGGCTGCTGCGCGGTTCGGCGGTCGCGTTCTTCACGAGTCCGTTGGCGACGGGACTGGTGGGGCTGGCGCTGTTGAGTGGGCTCGCGCCCGGCGCCGAGCCGTCCGCCGGTCGCAACGCTTGGTTTATCTTGCACGTGGCCTTGAGCGTTCTGGGCCTCGCCCTGCTCGCACTGGCGTTCATCGCGGCCGCGCTCTACCTGCTGCAGTTCCGCGAGCTCAAGGCACGACGCTTCGGCCAGGTGTTCCAGCTCTTTCCTCCGCTCGAGCGGCTCGATCGCTTGAATCGCTTCGCCCTGGTCGCGGGCTTTCCGGCCCTCACGCTCGGCGTGCTGCTCGCGCTGGGCTATGCGGCGCGGTTTGCGGGCGGACTGCATGTAGGGAAAGCACAGATCGTGTGGGGGGTATTCACCTGGGTGGTGCTCGGCTGGGCAGTGTGGGTGCGCGTAGTGCGCCACTGGGCTGGCCGGCGCGCCGCGTTCGCGAGCATCGCCGGCTTCTCGGCGGTGCTCCTCGTCTACGTGGCGCTCAAGCTGGCCGAGCCGGGCGCCGAACGGTTCTTGTGAGCGGACAAGACAGGATGGGGATCAAGGTCCTGGGAGTGAACCACCGCACCGCGCCCCTCGATGTGCGTGAGCGCTTCGCGCATGGGGCGCACGAAGTGCCGGCAGCGCTCGCGCGGGTCATGGCCGCGGGCGCGACGGGCGGCGTCCTGCTCTCCACGTGCAACCGCACTGAGTTCTATCTCATCGCGGACGACGAGCCTGCCGTCGAGACCGTGTGGGCCTTGCTCGGCGAGCGCCTCCCCAGTAGCCCGCCCGGGGGTGGGGGGAGCGGTGTGGGCGGCGTGCACGACTACGGATACATCGCGCGCGACCGTGAGGCGGTACGCCATCTCTACCGCGTCTCGTCAGGCCTCGATTCGATGATCCTTGGAGAGTCACAGATTCAAGGACAGGTGCGCGACGCCTGGGAGGCGTCCCGCGCGCAAGCCGGCCCGGTGCTACACAGACTCTTCCAGACGGCGCTGCACGTGGGGTCGCGGGTCCGCACCGAAACGGCGTTGGGGATGGGTACTGCCTCCGCGGCATCGGCAGCGGTGGCCGTCGCCGGGAAGATCTTCGGCGACCTCGCAGGTCGCAGTGCGCTCATTCTCGGCGCCGGAGATATGGCCGAGCTCGCGGCAACGTGTCTGACCGACGAGGGCGTGCAAGTCACCCTGGTTGCGAACCGCACGCAGGAGCGCGCGCGCGCCATCGCCGAACGGCTGGGTGCTCGCGCGCTGTCGCTCGAGGAAGCCTGGCCGCATTTCGCCACGACCGACATCGCTCTGTGCTCGACCGCTGCTCCCCACGCCGTGGTCACCTGGGAGCGCGTGGGCCAGACGATCGCTGGTCGGCGCGGTCGGCCGCTGTGCATCCTCGATCTGGCGGTGCCCCGCGATGTCGACCCCGCCGTGGCCCAGCTCGAGAACGTATTCCTATACGACGTGGACGATCTCCAGACGGTCGCGGCGCAAGCGACAGCCCGTAGGCGCGACGAGATCCCCGCCGCCGAGCGGATCGTTGAAGAGGAAACGGACCTCTTCTGGGCGTGGTACGGAGGCCTGGGCGTCGTGCCGGCAATCAAGGAGTTCCGCAGCCGCATGGATCAGCTGCGGGCTGGCGAGCTCGAGCGCGCCCTGCGCCAGCTCGGCCACCTCACGCCCGAAGATCGTGCGCGTGTCGAGCATTTGAGCCAGGCGTTACTCAATAAGTTCCTGCACCAGCCTACGCTGGCGCTGAAACAGGCGGCCGAGGAGGGACGCGGCTACGGCCTGCTCGAGGCCATGCGGCGCCTGTTTGGCTTGGGCGGTGACGAGGGCGGGCCGGGCGGTCCAGGGGGGGAGGGGCCATCCGCGTGACGGGACGGGTCCTCGTCACCGGGGGGGCGGGCTACATAGGCAGCGTCGTAGTGGATCAGCTCCTGGACCAAGGCTTTCGCGTCGTCGTACTCGACAACCTGAGCACGGGGCACCGGGCGGCCGTGGCCGACGGCGCGGCGTTTGTGGAGGGAAGCGTCGGGGATCGCGCCCTCGTCGAGTCGCTGCTCGCGCGGGAGCGCGTGGACTCGATCATTCATTTCGCGGCGTTGGCGCTGGTCGCCGAATCGGTCGCGCAGCCGGAGAAGTATCGGGCCAACAACGTCGAGGCGGCGCGGGTCCTTCTCGATGCGGCGGTCGCCGCGAACGTGCCCCGCTTCGTGTTCTCGTCATCGTGTGCGGTGTATGGACATCCAGCGCGCGTTCCGATCCCGGAAGACACGACCCAGGCGCCCGTGAACCCCTATGGCGAAACGAAGCGGGAGTTCGAGCGCGTGCTGGCGGAATACGCAGTCCGACAGCGCCTCGCGGCCGTGAGTCTGCGCTACTTCAATGCGGCGGGCGCGACTGAGCGGCGCGGGGAGGACCACGAACCCGAGACCCATTTGGTCCCAAACGTGCTGGCGGTGGCATTGGGGAAACGCCGCGCCGTGGACATGTTCGGCACCGACTATCCTACGCCCGACGGCACCGCGGTGCGGGACTACATCCATGTCGCCGATATCGCGGACGCGCACGTGCGTGCGCTCGACGTGCAGTCCGACGGCGGCGGGCCGATCGCGCTGAACCTCGGCACCGGGACGTGCTACTCGGTCCGGGAGGTGGTCGCGGCCGCGCGCCGGATCACCGGCCGCGCACTCCCGGCGGTCGAGCAGCCGCGCCGTCCCGGAGATCCCCCGGCGCTCGTGGCCGCAGTCGGCCGCGCGGCCGCCGTGCTCGGCTGGCGGCCCGCACAGTCGAGTCTCGACGAAATCCTGGGAAGCGCCTGGCGCTGGCACCAGGCGCACCCCCGCGGGTACAGGAGCTGACTTTCGTGGAGGCAAGCGTGCTACTACAGGTCCGGGGAGCGATTCCCACCACCCCGTGGGAGCTCGTACTCACCTCCAGCGCCGAGACGCAATTCGTGCTGGCCGTGCTCGCGGTCTTCTCGGTCGTGTCGTGGTACCTCATCGTGCTGAAGTGGTGGCAATTCCGCCGGATGCGGCGCCTGGGCGATCGCTTTCTCAGCGAGGTCGAGAAGGCCGCGCGCCTCGAGGATGCATACCATGCGGCGATGCGGCTGCCGCCCTCGCCCTACAATCGACTGCTACGTGAGGGCGTCCACTTCTTCTCCGAGCTCAAACCGGGGACTCTAAAGGCGGGCGCCGCGAGCCCTGCCGCGTCTCCCGCAACGTCCACCACGCTGACGACGACCCAGCTCGAGGCGCTCCGCATGGTCTTGGCCAAAGAAGTGGCCGCCGAGCGCGACGCGGCGGCGCGCTACATTCCCTGGCTCGCCACGTTCGGCTCGGTGAGCCCGTTGCTCGGGCTCCTCGGCACGGTGCTCGGTGTGATGGACGCCTTCATCGGCATCGCGGTGGGCGGCTCGGGCAACATCGCGGCCGTCGCGCCGGGCGTCGCGGAAGCGCTGACCACCACCGTCGGCGGACTCGCGGTGGCCGTTCCCGCGGTCATGGCGTACAACATCTTCGTCAACCGCCTGGGGCTGTTTGCGGGTGAGCTCGAGGGCTTCGCCCAGGAAATCATCGGCACGCTCGCGCGCGAAGGGCGGATCTGATGGCGGGCCTCCTGGGTGGCAGCGCGGCAGGTGGCGGTCTGCGCGGGCACGGCGAGCTGCCCCTGAATGCGGATATCAACGTGACGTCCCTCGTCGATGTCGCGTTCGTGCTGCTGATCATCTTTATGATCACCGCGCCGATCATGCAGGGCGGTGTGGACGTGCGGTTACCGCGCGCCCAAGTGCGGGCCATCGAACCGAAGCAAGGCCTCGTCGTCACGGTCGACCAGAGCGGCATGATCTACCTCGACCAGGCGGCCCTCTCGTACGACGACTTCCAGGCCACGTTCCCGGCGTTCGTGCGAACCAAACGGCCCTCGGGGGTATATCTCCGGGCCGACGGCCGGGTGCCATACGCCCGCGTGGTGCAGGTGCTGGCGGTGATACGCGCGGCGGGCGTGCAGGACGTGGGCCTCGTGGCCGAGCCGGAGACGATTAACCGATGACCCCGCGTGCCGGCACTCCAGCCAACGTGGGTTTGGCAGTGACGGGTACGCTCGTGGTGCACGGGGTGGTGGGCATGTTCCTGTTCGCCGCGCCGGGGACGCGCAAGCCGCTCCCGCCGACCTACACGGTGCGGTTGATCGCCGCACCAGCCGCCGATCTCGAGGCGCGCAAGGCGCCGGAGGCGTTCGAGCGGCCGGCCGAGGAGAAGCCGGCGCCCGTCCCTGCCGCCAAGCCGGCGCCGCGCAGCACGGTGTCACGCGCGGCGCCGCCGGCCACGCAGGACCGGACGCGTCGCGAAGCGGCGCCGCGCACGACGCCGACGACTCAGCCCCTGCCCGGCGAGCGGCCGGCGACGGGCAACGACGTCGCCACGGTCAGCACCGAAGGCGTGGCGTTTCCGTTCCCTGAGTACCTGCAAAACATCGTGTCGCAGGTGTTGCGGCGTTGGCAGCGGCCCGGACAGAGTACGCCCCTCGAAGCGGAGGTATCGTTTTTCGTGCATCGCGACGGCTCGGTGACCGACCTGCAGTTCATCCGGCGCTCCGGCAATTTCGCCTTCGACCTGGAAGCGCAGGGTGCCGTCGAAGAGGCGGGACGCTTCCGCTCGTTCGGCACGCTGCCGGACGGCTGGACAGCCGACGTGCTGTTCGTGCGGTTCTATTTCTCGGGACAGCGCCAATGACGGCGGCACGGCGGCTTGGCGGTTGCGCGGTGAGCGGCTCGGTAGCGGTGTTGCTACTGGCCGCCTATCCGCCTAACCGCCTAACGGCCCAGGACACCTCCACGATCGACCGCGGCGTGCGGATCGGCATCATCTATCGGCCCGGCGTGCGCCCCGGGTTGGTGATGCTGCCGCGCCAGGGGGCGGGACTCGATTCGGCGCGTGCGATCATCGCACGCGACCTCGACTACAGCGATCGCTTCGAAGTGATCACGCTCCCGGGCGGCGATTCGATCCGGCTGGCGTCGCCAGGGGCGTCACGGGGCCAGTCCCGCGCGTCCTCCGGCACGGCGGCGCGCGGCGGCGCGCAGGCGACGGCGGGTGCGCTCAACTACCCGTTGTACCAGGCGCTCGGTGCTGACTTCGCCCTCGATGTGACGGCCGCCGCTGATACCACCGTCGTCACGCTGCACGACGTGACGGCGGGCGGAGTGCGCCGCGCGATTCGCGCCCGGCTGCCGGCGCCCGGCACCAGCGACTTCCGCCAGGCGATCCACCGGCTGTCCGATCAGGTGCTCCAGGCCGCGCTCGGCACGCCGGGTATCGCGGCGACGCGCGTGTTGTTCGTGAAAGACGGCAAGGTGTATCAGATCGACGAGGACGGCGCGGAGTTGAAGCTCGTCTCCGCCAGCGATCGCCAGGCGATGTCGCCTGCTTGGGAAGCGGGTGGGCGCCGGTTCGCGTACATGGAGTTCCAGGCGGGGCGCGGGCAGCTGTTCCTCCAGGAGATGGCCACGGGGAAGCGCACGCCGGTGGCGACCACTGGGACGGCGCTCGACTTCACGCCCGCCTTCTCGCCCGACGGACAGACCCTCGCGTTCAGCCGCGCGACGGAGGAAGGCACCGACCTGTATACGATTAACCTCAAGGACAACTGTTGTTTACGCCGCTTGACCGTAGGGCGCTTTTCAGACAACTTGTCCCCGACGTTCAGCCCTGACGGGCAGCGCATCGGGTTTGTCTCGACGCGCCCGGGACTGCCGCAGATCTACGTGATGGCGGCGGACGGAACCGACCAACAGCTGTTCGCGCCGTTCGATTATGGCGTTACGGGTTCGTCCAATGCCCCGGATTGGTCGCCCGACGGGCAATCGGTGGCGTTTCACCGGGATGTGGCGGGCACGCTGCAGGTGTTCGTGCTGGACGTGCGCACACGCACGGTCCGACAGCTCACCTCGGTGGGGCGCAACGAAGATCCGACTTGGGCTCCCGATAGCCGTCATCTGGCCTTCGTTTCCGACCGGTCCGGCTACCGCCAGTTGTGGATCATCGATCTTGACACCGGCCGAATCCGGCCGCTGCTGCAGCAGAGCGGCGCGCGTTTGCCGGCTTGGTCTCCACGGCTTTCGGAGGCTACTTCTTCCACCCCATGATTCGGAGAGATAGATGAAACCGGTATCGTTGCTCCTCGTGATCGGCCTCGCCGCCGCCGTCGTCGCGGGCGCGTGCGCCAAGAACCCGCCGCCGCCGACGACCCCGCAACCCAACGCGGATTCGGCCGCGGCGGCCGAGCGAGCCCGTCAGGACTCCGCGGCAGCGGCGCAGGCAGAAGCGGAGCGTCGGGCGCGCGAGGAGGCGGAGCGCGTAGCGCGTCAGCGCGAGGCCGATTCGCTCGCCGCGCTGAGCCGCGCGGGCGAAGAAGTGCGCAGCGTGCTCGCGACGATGATCCATTTCGACTACGACAAGGCGAGCATCCGTCCCGACGACATGGCGACGCTTGACCAGAAGGTGGCGATTCTGCAGGCGAACCCGAACCTCCGGATCCGCATCAGCGGGCACTGCGACGAGCGGGGCTCGGACGAGTACAACCTCGCGCTGGGCAATCGCCGTGCGCAGGCCGCCAAGCAGTACCTGGTGAGCCATGGCATCGATGCCAGCCGCATCGAAACCCAGTCCTTTGGTGAGGAGCGGCCGCTCGTGGATGGACACGACGAGACCGCCTGGTCGCAGAACCGGCGCGACGAGTTCGAAATCATCAGTGGTGGCGACGCGCTGCGCCGGCCGTAACGCGCTCGTTTTGGCCCTGGGGCTCGTCGCCGGTTGCGCCCTGAGAGGGGACGTCCGGAAGGTCGAGCTCCAGGTCCAGGCGTTGCAAGCCAACCTCGCCAAGAGCGACGCGGCACGGGCGGCGGAACGAGACACCATTCTCGCCGCCGTCCGTCTGGTGCAGCAGGCACTGGCGGTGCAGCAAGCCTATCTCGTTCAGCTGCGCGGCGACCTGCGCACCGAGCTGCTGGCGGTGCAGCAACAGCTGGTCGCCGTGCAAGAGCTCACCGGCCAGAGCCAGCAGCGGATCACCGAGCTACGGTCCCGGATCGAAGCCCGGGCACAGCAGTCGGATCCCGCCGTTCCGGCGACTGGCGCCGGCACTCCGGTGGGCCCGTCCGGCAATCCCGCCGGCCCCGGCCCCGATCAGATGTACGACGTCTCACTGCAGCAGTACCGCCGCGGGAGTCTCGCTACGGCCCGGCTCGGGTTCCGCGAGTTTCTGCGCGTGTTCCCCACGCACGAGCGGGCCCCGGACGCCCTCTTTTATATCGGTGAGAGCTTCGAGCAGACGGCGCCCGATTCCGCCGCCGCCGTGTATGACCAGCTCGTGCGACTCAATCCCAACTCGCCGCGCGCGCCCTCGGCGCTCTACAAGCTGGGCCTCCTCGCCGAGCAGCGGGGCGACAAGGCGGCGGCCCGGACGTATTACACGCGGGTGATCGCGGGCTACCCGCGCTCTCCCGAAGCGGATCTCGCCCGGCAGAATCAGCAACGTCTCCGGCCCTAGCGGGCTACCCGTGTCTGACAAATCGACGCGCGGCGAGATGCCGTTTCTCGATCACCTCGAGGAGCTGCGCTGGCGCATCCTGTGGAGTCTCCTGGCGATCGCGATCGGGACTGCGATCGGCTGGTTCCTCCTCGACCGCGTCGACGTCATCGAGCTGCTGAAACGCCCGATCGCGCCCTACCTGCCCGGCGGGCGGCTGATCTTCACGAGCCCGGCCGAGCCGTTCATGCTGACGCTCAAGGTGGCATTCGCGCTTGGCTGCCTGCTGGCGTCGCCGGTGGTGATCTATCAGGTCTGGGCATTCCTCTCACCGGCGCTGTACGAGCGGGAGAAGCGGCTCATCGTGCCCGCGCTCTCCGTGGGCGTCGTCCTCTTCCTCGTCGGGGCCGTCGCCTGCTACCAGTGGCTGCTTCCCGCTGCCCTGAAGGTGCTGCTCGGATTCCAGCGCGAAGACCTGGCCCCGATGATCACCATCGACCGCTATTTCGGGATGGCGGTGCCGTTCATCGTCGGGTGCGGCCTCGTCGCCGAGCTGCCGCTGGTGGTGACCATCCTCGCATCCCTCGGCATCGTCACCCCGGAATTCCTCGGGCGCCAACGGCGCTATGCGATCGTGATCGCGGCCTTCCTGGCCGCGCTGCTCACGCCGCCCGACGCCGTCTCGATGATGCTCATGCTGGTGCCACTGCTGCTGCTCTACGAGATCAGCATCTGGTGCGCGTGGCTCGCGAGCCGACGGCGCGGCCGGCGGGCGGCGGCCGCGGTGTTCGTGCTGCTGCTGGTGGGCGCGGGATCGGTGGGCGCACAAGGCACGCCGCCCCCGCCTCCCCGCCCACCGCCGCCGCCCGCGCAGCGGCCCCCGCCCGGAGACAGCGGCCGGCGCGGGAGCGTCGACTCGACGACGGCCCGCCAGCTTGGCCTCCCGACGGGGCCGACCCGCAGTTTCCCCCCCACGGACCGGGTGATCGATTCGCTGCTCAAGCTCTCCGGCTACCGCATCACCCGCTACCTCGCCGACACGCTCATCGTGGAAGGGGACAGCCAGACGATCTTCCTGCGCCACGAGGCGTTCGTGGAGCGCGATGGCACCAAGCTCGAGGCCGATTCGATCCGCTATCGCGAGGCGAGCTGCCGGTTGGACGCCTCCGGTGATCCGCGACTGTTCGACCAAGGCACGGTGCTCGTGGGAGAGGGGATGCGGTACGACACGTGCCTGCGCCGCGGTACCGTGCGCGACGCGCTCACGGATTTCCAGCAGGGCGGGGCCACGTGGTATGTGCGGGGGACCCTCGCCGTGGACTCGGGCCAGACGCGCGTGTACGCACGCGATGCCAACTTCACCTCGGACCCGCAGCCCGTCCCCGATTACCACTTCGCGGCCGGCCACGTCAAGTGGATCAACAAGAGCGTCATGGTCGCGCGCCCGGCCGTACTCTACGTACGCGACGTCCCGATCATGTGGCTGCCGTTCATCTTTCAGGACATCCGCAAGGGCCGCCGCAGCGGCATCCTAGTCCCGCGCTTCGGCCTCAACGACCTGGTGCGGCCGACGCGGCATTATTCGCGGCACGTCACCGACCTCGGCTACTACTTCGCGATCAACGAGTACGTCGATCTGCTCGTGTCGGGCGACTGGTACGCCGGGCGCAGCGTCTCGCTGCGCGCGCAGAGCAAGTATCGCTGGCTGGACCGCTTTGTGCAGGGAGGCCTCTCGTATACGCGAACGGCGGAGCTCGACCGCGCGGCCACCGCGAGCCGCATCGGCTGGTATCACGCGCAGACGTTCGATTCGCGCACCCGCTTCAACGCAAGCGTGGACTACGCCACGAGCGCGTCGGTGGTCGCGCGCAACAGCCTCGATCCGTTCCAGGCGACGGCGACGCTCTCCTCGCGGGCGAGCTTCGACAAGCGATTCTCGTGGGGCACGCTCAGCATCGGCGGCAACCGCACCCAGGAGCTGTCCAACGACCGGGTCAGCCAGACATTCCCTGAAGTCCGTCTGACACCTTCGGTGGTGAACATCACGCCCTCGATCACCTGGTCGCCGGGGTTCACGTACACCAACGCTCAAACGTTTCACAATTCCGCCGGCAGTCTGCTGGTCCCGGCGCCGCCGGGCGGGACCCGCCCCCTGGACACGCTGCCGCTGTTTGCCAACGACCGCCGCACGACGGTCAGCATCCAGACGCCATTCCGTTTCGGGCGGTGGAATTGGGGCAACAACATCTCGGTCCTCGACTTCGTGAGCAACCGCCGCGAGGAGTTCCTGATCGACTCGACGGCGTTTGGCGGGGGCGTGCGGCGGGTCCTCTACGCGCAGACGTTCCGCACCGATGTGGACTGGCAGACCGGCATCAACCTGCCCCCGCTCCTCACCGGAACCTGGAAACTCCAGCCGGGGATCGCGATCCTGAACACGACCAGCGCCGGTCCTTTCATGCTGCGCAATCAGTTCTCGGGGGGGCAGTTCGTGCATCAAGGAAAGCGGCTGGCCTTCAACATGGGTGCCTCGCCGACCTTCTTCGGCTTCCTCCCCGGCTTCGGGCCGCTGTTGCGGATTCGCCACTCGCTCTCGCCCATCATCGGTTATCAGTACGCCCCGGGGGCGAAAGTGCCGGACGACTACGCGCGCGCACTTGACCCGACCGGCCGCACGCTGAACGCGCGCAGTGACCCACAGCAGACGATCAGTTTAGGCCTATCGCAGAACTTCGAGGCGAAACTCAAACCGCCGCCGGGGGATACGAGCGCCGCGGAGAGTAAAGAACCGCGCAAGATGCGGATCCTCAGCATCAACACCAGCTCGATCAGCTACAACTTCGAGCAGGCCAAGCAGCCGGGCCGAGTGGGGTGGCAGACCCAGACGCTCGAAAACACATTCGCGTCGGATCTGGTCCCCGGATTCTCGCTGCGGATCTCGCACGACCTGTGGAATGGTCAGGTCGGTCTCGACACGGTGCGGTTCGATCCATTTCTCCAAAGCGTCTCCACGTCGTTCTCCATCGGACCGGGCACGCTGCGAGGGATCGCGGGGCTCCTGGGATTTCGGGGCCGACCCGCTCCGGCGCCGCCGCCGGCGGATACCACCGGGCAGGGAGCGGCCCTAGGCCCGCGCTCCGATGTCTTCCGGCGCTATCAAGGGGGTAGTCGCGACGCTTTCGGCGGCGTGTATGGAGCGCCCGGCGGTGGCACCTTCTCTCTCAACCTCTCCTACTCGAGCACCCGCAGCCGCGGCGATACGATTGCGGCGCTGCGGCATCTCGGCGGCCGCCAGCTCGTGAACATGAACCTCGCGTTCAGTCCGACGCGCAACTGGAGTGCGACTTGGACGACGTCGTACGACTTCGATACCCGCCAATTCGCGCAGCACTTCGTGAGCTTCGACCGCAACCTGCGGCGCTGGCATGCGAGGTTCGTGTTCGCCAAGAGCGGTAACGGCAACTTCTCCTTCAGTTTCAACGTCATGCTCACCGATCAGCCGGACATCAAGTTCGATTACGATCAGCGAACGTTCGTGCGGCCCTGAAGAGGCTCGCTGTCCTCTAGCGGTGACACCACCGCAGCCTTTCCCGTTGTAACCATCTGCCAACTATCGACTTCGCTTCAGGCACGGCCCGTGCTTAAGGGTGGGGCGAACTCCGTCCCGAGGCTCTTATGCGCGTGCTCTTGTCCCTGGTCCTACTGGCCGCCGTCGCCTGTCGGAACGGGCTGGTGGATCCCGGCGTCGGCCCATCGACCCCCGGCAATCTGAGCTACGAGCTCGAGCCAAGCGGCGATCCCAGCCGGCCGCTCGGCATTCTCCTCTTCTGGGACGATGTGACCGACCCGGCGGTGGCGAGCTACCGCATCTACTCGCGGGGCTCGAGCAGCGGGTCGTTCGGGCTGCGCGGGGAGACGAGCTCCAACACCTTCCATGACAACGGCGTGCCGCATCTCCAATACTTCGTGACCACGGTGGACGTACACGGTCGCGAGAGCGGGGCTGGCAACGTGATCACCGTGGATGAGCGGCTCCAACTCACTCGGCCGAACTGGCTGTTTTCAATCTCGTTGAACGGCTCGATCCACCTCGAGTGGGACGACAGCTCATACGTGAACGCGCCGACGCGCTTCAAGTGGTATCGCATCTACAGCGCGACGTACGACCTCGACGTCGGCCGCTGCGGCACCACTTGGTTGCTGGAGGGAACGACCACGGCGCCCGAGTTCCTCGTGAGCGCCCTGCCG